>Ga0265334_10000974_pt1 | contig 14239 bp, 11 predicted proteins | sample 42023metaG_FD_192442 | JGI IMG/M metagenome (GOLD analysis project Ga0265334, IMG submission 192442) | Rhizosphere microbial communities from Carex aquatilis grown in University of Washington, Seatle, WA, United States - 4-20-23 metaG | ecosystem: Host-associated > Plants > Roots > Rhizosphere... | reverse complement strand
CCGCCTCGCCCCTGCCGCGGGCACCGGCCGCGGCACTGACCAACCTGGCGCACCTGGACTTCCTTACCGCCGCGGTGACCCCACCGCAGCAAGCCGGGCACACCACCTACCTGCTTGGCCGCGAGCCCTCGGTCGGAGTGCTATGGGTCTACGCCAACTACCTGGCCCCCGGCAGTTATCAGGTCACCGGCGGCGGCAACTACAACCGCGCGAACAACACCTACGGGCAGGGCTCCTACGACGCCGACGACATCTCCCGCGCCGCCGTCGTCTACCTGCAGCACTGGGTGCAATTCGGCGATCAGCACAGCCGTAGTGAGGCCTACGAGCTGCTGCGCGGGCTGACCTACCTGCAGACCGCATCCGGGCCCAACGCCGGCAACGTCGTGCTGTGGATGCAGCCCGACGGGAGCCTCAACCCCACGCCCACCCCCGCGGATTCACCCAATCCCTCCGACTCGGGCGCCTCGTACTGGCTGGCCCGCACCGTCTGGGCGCTCGGCGAAGGCTACGCCGACTTGCGCGGTGCCGACCCCGCCTTCGCCGCCTTCCTCAAGCAGCGCCTGGATCTAGCCATCGGAGCGCTCGACCGGGAGGTGCTGACCAGCTACGGGCAGTACCAGGTCTCGAACGGCCTGCGCGTGCCAGCGTGGCTGATCACCGGCAATGCCGATGCCACTTCGGAGGCCGTGCTCGGCCTGGCCGCCTACGTCCAGGCCGGCGGGAACACCGCCGCCCGCAGCGCGCTCGCCGAGTTCGCCGACGGCATCGCCGCCATGGGATCCGGCACCGCGAGCACCTGGCCCTACGGGGCGATCCTGCCCGCGACAACATCGCGCTCGGAATGGCATCCTTGGGCCGCGCAGATGCCCACCGCCCTGGCCGCCGCCGCCACCGCGCTGCACCAGCCGGGACTGCTGAGCGCCGCCGTGGCCGACACGGCCGTCTTCACCCCGCACCTGCTGACCGCGACCGGGCCAGACAACCTGTGGGGGCCCGCGCCGGTCGACAGCTCGCAGATCGCCTACGGCGCCGGCGCCCGCGTTCTGGCCCTGCTCACCGTCGCGGCGGCCACCCACTCGTCCGGACTGCGGCAGCTGGCCGGCATCGCGGCCGGCTGGTTCTTCGGCCAGAACCCGGCCGGTACCGCCACCTACAACCCGGCCACCGGAGCCACCGACGACGGCATCAACTCGAACAGTACCGTGAACCTCAACTCCGGTGCCGAATCCACCATCTTCGGTCTGCTCACCACGGAGGCACTCGACGCCAATCCCGACGTCGCGGTGCTTGCCTTCGCCAGTGCCAGCGTGCAGTTCCGGGACGGCCAGCAAACCATCGAGGCTGAGGCGGCCAGCCTCTCCGGGCCCGCCGAAGTCGTCCAAGCCAACCCGGTCAATACCGGCGAATCGCAGTGGAGCGGCGGCGCCTACGTCCAGCTGGCTACGGGCAGCACGCTGTCCTGGACCATCCCGGCCGACGACCAGCCCCGCCTGGTGCAGGCCATCGTCAACCGCGTTCCCGGACCGGCCGCGATCAGCGACTTCGCGTCAGGCACCGAGCACCTTGGCGCAGCGCAGTACGGCGGCGGCGGTCCCCAGGGCGTCTCGCCCGCCCCGGACGCGCTGCTCCCGGTCACCCTGCCAGGAACCCTGACCGCACGCGCGACCCGGCTGACCGCCAGCACGCTGGGTGGCACCGGACAACTCGACGCGCTCCTGCTCACCCCGCTGATCGCAGTCCTGATCACAACAGGCGACGGACACAGCGTCGCCCTGCTCAACAGCGAGGCTGACACCCAAGGCGCCCGCACCCTCAACCTGCCCGGCACCGGCCAGGCAATCGCCACGAGCTACGACAGTCAAGGACGCCAATGGCGCGTCACCCTCAGCACGGCCGCGACCATCACCGTGCCCGTGCCCGCAGGCGGATTCGCCATCGCACAGCGCTAGTCCCAAGACCCAGGCTGGCGCAGCTGAGCTGGGGCCAGCCCGACGTACGGAGTAATGCAATGGCCAAGATCGTGCTAGATCGAGTCGACAAGACATTCGCCCACGGCGTGCAGGCGGTCCACGACCTCAGCCTGGAGATCCCGGACGGCGAGTTCATGGTCCTGGTCGGCCCGTCCGGGTGCGGGAAGTCCACCGCCCTGCGGATTATCGCCGGACTGGAAGACATCACCCGCGGGACCCTTCAGATCGGCGACCGGGTCGTGAACAACCTGTCGCCTAAGGATCGCGACATCGCGATGATCTTCCAGAACTATGCCCTTTACCCGCAAATGACCGTGGCCCAGAATATGGCGTTCGGACTGCAGATGCGCAAGACACCCAAGCGCGAGATCGCCCGCCGCGTGAAGGATGCGGCCAACATCCTCGGCCTGGAGCCGTACCTCGCGCGCAAGCCGGCTGCGCTCTCCGGCGGCCAGCGCCAGCGCGTGGCGATGGGCCGGGCGATCGTGCGGGAACCGCAGGCTTTCCTCATGGACGAACCGCTGTCGAACCTCGACGCCAAGCTCCGGGTGGGCATGCGGGCCTCGCTGGCGGAGCTGCATGAGCGGCTCCATGTGACCACCGTGTACGTCACGCACGATCAGGTCGAGGCGATGACGCTCGGACAGCGCGTCTGCGTGCTCCGCGACGGGATGCTGCAGCAGGTCGACACACCGCAGAACCTGTACGACCACCCGGTCAACCTGTTCGTCGGCGGATTTATCGGCTCGCCCTCGATGAATCTTGTCACCGCCAGGATGACCAGCGGCGACGACGGCGCAGCGGTCACGTTCGCCGGACACCGGCTGGTTATCCCGCAGAGCGTGGTGCACGCCAAGCCGGAGATCAAGGCGTACTTCGGCCGCGACGTGATCCTCGGAATCCGGCCGTCCGACTTCGAGGATGCGAGCCTGACCGAACGACCTTGGCCGACGATACCCGCCGTAGCCCACGTGATCGAAGCGCTCGGCAGCGAGATCCACGTGATCTTTTTCATCGACGCGCCGCCCGTCGAGCACAAGGACGTCGCCGACCTTGGCCCGCGAGGGGAGGAAGACGAATCGGCGATGCCGCTTCACGAAGGCAAGTCGCTGTGGACGGCGCGGGTCAACGCGCGCAGCGGTGTCCGCGCCGGCGACCAGATCGAGCTCGGGGTGGATACCAGCAACATGCACTTCTTCGACCCCGACAGCGGGCTCGCGATCGGCGGCAATAAGGTGGCGGGCTCGCGATCGGCGGCAAGCGAGCAGCAGAGCCGAGACGCTGCGGACCCGGCTTTCCCCCGGCTGGCCTCATAGCCACTGAGCGCCGTTGATCAACGGCGGGGTGCGTGCGCCTTACGCGCCGGGCCGGGGCGGCGCGGGCCGGGCCGGCCCGGGCCGGAGTGCGGGGAGAGGCTGCATGGTGCCGGGGCGGCTGGTTCGCGGGCTGCCGGCTGGGCTGGTCAGGGCCTGGGTGCCGTCGACGAAGGCGCGGGCGAGGTCGGACAGGCGCTGGTTGCGGTTGCGGGCCTGGTCGCGCAGGATGGTGAATGCCTGGTCGACGTCGATGCCGAGGCGCTCGGCGAGCTTGCCCTTGGCCTGCTCGATGATGACCCGGCTGTTCAGTGCGGTCTGCAGCTGCTCGTTGAGGGTGTCGCTGTGGCGCATGCTGCGCTCCTGCAGCAGGCTGATGGTGGCCACGTCGGCCAGCGCCTGGCCGACGCGGATGCTGTCGGCGTCAAAGGTGCCGGGGGTGGCGCGGAAGAGGTTGAGCGCGCCGATGACCTGGTCGCGCAGCCGCATCGGCAGGGCCTGCACGGCGGAGAAGCCGGCCTGCCCGGCGGCGGCGGCGAACCGGGGCCAGCGCCGGTCAGCGCTCAGGTCGGTGACTGCCACCGGCTGGCCGGACCGGAAGCATTCCAGGCAGGGTCCCTGGTCACTTTGCAGCTGGAACAGCTCGAGCAGCCGGGCGGCCTCGCTGGAGGCGGCCACCACGCGCAGTTCCCCGCGCGGGTCGGCCAGCAGCAGCCCGGCGGCGGAAGCGTTCAGCAGCTCGGCGCTGCGGCTGGTCAGCACGTGCAGGAAGTCGATAACGTCGAAATCGGCGACCATGGTGTCGGTCAGCTCGACAAAGGTCTCCGACAGCAGCTGTCCGTCCATCTGCTCACCCTCTCCACCAAATTAGCGTGGCCGCCGCGCGAACCCGCAGCGGCCCGGCGTGCGCGAGAGGACGTCCCACGTCTTCTCATTCCGGGACAGATCACGATTCTTCCGGGGACAGGTCTCGATCGGGAGGCAGCCTCAGGCGGCGCGCTACGATGTCGCGGGCGACGTCCGCCAGCCCTCGGTCGCTGACATAAGCATAGGCCCGCAGCCGAGCGAACGCATCCGTGATGCTGACGCTGAGCTGCTCGGTGAGCATGCCGGTGGCCTGGTCGATCTCCGCCCGGCGCGAAGCCAGGCCCACGGGCTGCCCGCCGGGGCCGGCCCCTGGCCCCGCGGCTCCGCCGGCCTGGTCCTGGGCGTCGAGCAGCAGCATGGTGGCGGCATCGGCGAAAACCAGCGCGTCTCCCAGCTGGAAGTCGCTCAGCGGGCCGGGCCGGTCCCGGTACAGGCCGAGCACCCCGGCCCGGATCGCCCCGACCGCCAGCGGGAACGCGAAGACCGCTGCCGCCCCGGCCCGGCATGCCGCCGGCGTGAACGCCGGCCAGCGGAACGCGGACTCCGGGCTGGCCAGGTCCGAGGCCAGCGCCGGGCCGCCGGAGGTGGACGCATCGAACAAGGGCCCTTCCCCGAGGGTCAGCTGCAACTCGGCGAGCTGCCTGCTGACCTCATCGGTCACCTGCATCAGGTGACCTGCCTGCGCGTCCCGCGCGGCGCTCAGCCAGGCGCCGGTGACCTGGACCCCGGGAATCACCGCCGCGCAGACGTCCGCGGCCGATACCTGGCCGCCCCGGGCGGCCGCGTGCTGCGCGACCAGTCCCCAGACCCTGCCAAGCCGCCGGGCTTCCGTCACCCGCGCCGCCAGCGCAGCCAGCCGGCCGCGGAACCACACCAGCACCGGTGAACCCAGGGCCGCGCGGGTCCTGCTCCCAGTGTGGCGCGACCACGGCCTGACCGACGCGTTCGCGGGTACTGCGATCCGCGCTCCGGCATGTACCCGCCTTCCCTCCCAGCTGCAAGGCGCGATCCGGGCCCAGCGGCTAATTCCCCAGCTCCTGCTCTGAACACTACGCTGCATCCTGGTCAAACCCCGCCCGGAAGCAAAACGGGTGGTGTTCTACTCCCTTGGCGAGGGAGCCGGGGCCAGGGCTACCCAAAGCCACGAGGAACTAACGCCTCAGGCACGGAGATCGTGCATCGGTGCGGTCCGCCCGGAAGCCGCGGAGCGTGCCCCCGGGGACTGGAACGCCCTGTTCAGCGCACCGTCGTGACGTGGCCAACGACCGCGGACCGGGCGGTCGAGGCGACGGCCGGCCCGCCGGCGGCGACGCCGGCGATCAGCGTGAGCACGCCGACCGCCATGGCGATCCTGGTCGTCCAGCGAATCCGCATCCGCATCCCCTTCGCTTGAGCGCGCTGACCCTGACCCGTTGGCCCCGGCGGGGGGAAATCCCGTCCTGCCGGAGCCAGTCCCACCCCGACGCTAACCGGTAACCGCCGGAAAACCCGGCAGGCGCGCCCATGCCGGACAAAAGCCGTCGTGAATCAGTAGCGCATGCCCATCGCGTCGCGCACCTCCTCCAAGGTGGCCGCGGCGACCGCGCGCGCCCGGGCGCAGCCGTCGCGCAGCACCTGCCGTGCATAGCCCGGGTCGGCGGCCAGCTCGGCCCGCCGCGCCCGCAGCGGCGCGAGCCGCTCGTTCACCGCCTCCGTCACCATCCGCTTGAGCGCCGCCGCGCCGCCGTCGCCGATCTCCTCGGCGACGGCGGCCGGGTCGCGCTCCAGGCACAGCGCGGCCAGCAGCACCAGCGACGACACCTCCGGCCTCGTGGCTGGGTCGTAGCTGATGCGCCGTTCCCCGTCCGTCTTCGCCCCGCGGATGAGCCGGGCCGTCTCGTCCGCGCTGGCCCGCAGCGCGATCGCGTTGCCACGGGACTTGGACATCTTCCCGCCGTCCGTGCCGAGCAGCAGCGGCGCGGCGGACAGCAGCGCGTCCGGCTCGGGGAAGACCGGGCCGGCCGCGCCTGGGTACCGCTCGTTGAACCGGCGGGCGACCAGCCGGGTCACCTCCAGGTGCGGCAGCTGGTCCTGGCCGACCGGGACCAGGTTCCCCTTGCAGAACAGGATGTCCGCGGCCTGGTGCACCGGGTAGGTGAACATCAGCCCGTTCACTGACCGCATGTTCGATATACTTCCTTTTCCATCGGACATGTCCCGGGGGGTACGGGGGGTCGCCCCCCCGGGAGATCTCTGCCGCGAGTGGGCGATCTCGTCCTTCACCGTCGGGTTCCGGGCCAGCTCGCCCGTGCTGACCAGGCTGAGGAACGGCAGCAGCAGCTGGTTGAGCTCAGGGACGGCGCTGTGCGCGAAGATCGTCGCCCGCGCCGGGTCGATCCCGGTCGCCAGGTGGTCGAGCACCAGGCCGAGCACGTGCTCGCCAAGCGCCTCGGCGGCATCGCGGTCGGTGAGCACCTGGTAGTCGGCGACCAGGACGAACAGCTCCGCGCCCGCGTCCTGCAACCGCACCCGGTTGCGCAGGGTGCCGAAGTAATGCCCCAGGTGCAGGTCACCGGTCGGCCGGTCGCCGGTGAGGATACGGAACGAGCGGGGCTCTTCGCCGATCCGCCGCTCGATCTCCGCCGAGCGCCGCAGCGCGGCGGCGAGCGATCCGCGAACCGTCGCGGACAGCCCGGGCTCGGCGCCGGGGGCAATGCCCGCGGCACTATCTGCCGGTTCGGTCGCCACGGTCAGGGGTGGGGTGAGTGTGCTTGTCACGGGTGTCTCCTTGCCTAGGTTCTCGATGAGGCGAGGGGACGAGCCCGGTCAGCGGTGCTGAAGGCACAGAAAAGGCCGTCCCCTGTCGGCGGACGGCCGTTGATCGTATGCGCGCGCAGCGTGGCAGCCGTCCCTATACGGGACGCCACCAGCCCTGGAACACGGGTACGCGCATAACTCGATGTTAGCACGAGGACCCCGCCCCCGTTCTGACTCCTAGATAACAGCAACAAGCAGACCGACGCGAAAGATCGTGTGTATTTGATGCACGTTTTCCGCGATCAAGTGCACACGATCATCGCGGTCGTGCGCGGGGGCGGGCTGGGCGCGGGGCGGTGTCCGTGAAACGCTGGCGGCATGGAGTACACGCACCTGGGCCGGTCGGGTCTTTCCGTCAGCCGGCTCTGCCTCGGCACGATGAACTTCGGCTCGCTGACGCCGCCGGCCGACGCGCACGTCATCATGGACCGGGCGCACGAGCTCGGCATCAACTTCCTCGACACCGCCAACAGCTACGGCAGGCGCACGTCGCCCCCCGGGCTGGTCGCCAACAACGAGCAGTCGCACGCCGGGTGGACCGAGGAGATCCTCGGCGACTGGTTCGCGCTCGGCGGCGGGCGGCGGGAGAAGACGGTGCTCGCCACCAAGCTCTACAACGACATGGGCAGCTGGCCGAACGAGGGCAAGCTGTCGGCGCTCAACATCCGCCGCGCGTGCGACGCCTCGCTGCGCCGGCTGCGCACCGACTACATCGACGTGTACCAGATGCACCACGTGGACCGGGACACCCCGTGGGACGAGATCTGGCAGGCGATGGAGGTCCTGGTCGCCCAGGGGAAGGTCCTGTACACCGGGTCGTCCAACTTCGCCGGCTGGCACATCGCCCGGGCCTGCGAGACCGCGCGGGCGCGCGGCTTCCTCGGCCTGGTCAGCGAGCAGTCGCTGTACAACCTGGCCGCCCGGTGGATCGAGCTTGAGGTGCTGCCCGCCGCCCGCGCTTACGGTGTCGGCGTCATCCCCTGGTCACCGCTTGAGGGCGGCCTGCTCGGCGGGGTGCTCGCCGCCGAGCGGGAGGGGCGGCGGCGCCTGGCCGGCCGGGCTAAGGCGGTCGTCGAGGCGCACCGGCAGCGCATCGAGGACTGGGAGGAGCTGTGCGGCAAGCTGGGCGAGGCGCCCGCCCACGTGGCGCTCGCCTGGCTGTTGCACCAGGACGGCGTGACCGCCCCGATCATCGGCCCCCGCACGCGCGAGCAGCTGGACAGCGCGCAGCGTGCCCTGGAGATCCGCCTGGACGCCAGCGCCCTCGCGCGCCTGGACGAGATCTTCCCCGGCTACAAGACCGCCCCTGAGCATTACGCCTGGTAGCGGAAATCTGCCGGCCGCCGGCGAAGCCGCCTCGGCCGGGCCTGCCGGCTGCGGACGGCGTCCGGGCATACAGCACTATTGTGCTTGTGACGGACTCCGACCGCGCCACGCACCAACCGGGGACAGCCCGGGTCGATGAGCCGGCCATCAGGCCGCAGGACCTGTTCACGGACGCGAACCTGGCCGAGCGGCTGGCCGCGACCCTGGACGCGCAGCGGGCGGCGACCGGCCCGCCCGCGCGGAACTGGGAGGAGTACCTCGACCAGTGCGCCGCACGGATCGGTCAGCCGTTGCTGCGGTTCGCGCTCGGGCTCCCGCAGTCGCCGTCGGCCGGCCGCGCGGGCGACCTGGACGCCGGCCAGGGCTCGGGCGACGAGAGCGAGGGCAGCGCCGGCGTCCCTGAGCAGGTGCAAGCCCGGTACCGGCGGTGGGCGGCCACGATGGCGGCACTCAGCCAGGGGCTGCCGATCGCCGAGCGGCTCCTCGCCATCCAGGCCGTGCTGTGCGTGGTCGGCCACGGCTGGTGGGAAGGCGACGACCAGGCCTGGTACTCCCAGCTGGCCGAGGCGGTCCGCGGGCTATCCGACGGTGACCTGCCCGCCGAGGCAGAAGCAGCCGCCGGAAGCCTCGCGGCGGTCGCGCTGAGCGTCCTGCGCGCGAGTGCCCCCCGTTACTGGCAGACCCGCGAGACGCGCGACTACGCCGTGGCCGTGAGCGCCGTGGGGCACCTCCTGCTAGCCGCCGACCCGGACCGGATCGCGGAGTATGTGAGCTGGCTCGGCACCGCGTTCGGCTCGGCGGCGCTGCCCGCGGTCGTCCTCGACGTGGTCGCGGAGGTCATCGACCCCGACCCGGTCGCGGACGTGATCAGCGGACTGGCCGAAATTGGCCGTGACGCGCACGCGCACGGGCCGAAGCTGCTGCACCTGACCGGCAAGTTCGGCAACCCGGTGCTCGCGGCGCTTGAAGGCGTGGGCGCCGTCCAGGACATGGACTTCGTCGGCGTCTGGGCGACCTCGGTCAGCGGCCCGTGGGCGCTCATCATCTGGCGCAACCCCGACCTGGTGATCGTCGACGGGCGTTCTGCCGTGCCGCTCTGGCAGCACAGGCGGCTGAGCCCACTGCAACGGCCGAAGGCCCTGGCCGCGGGCAAGAACCTGAGCAGTGCGCCGCTGGTGCCGCACGGCCCGCAAAACCGTGCGTTCCCCGAGGCGGGAGCGCTGCTGCACCTGCTGGGGCTCTCCTCGCCGAACCCCCCGACGGAATGCGGTCCGTAGCGGGGCTTATTCGTCCTCTTCCTCGGTGTCCATGACGACGCTGACCGAGTCGTTGGACAGCAGGAACGAGATGTCCTCCAGGGACTTGGCGATCGAGAACAGCAGGTACGGGACCGCCGCCGATGCGTCGCCGCTGAGCATGCCTGCCGCGACGCGCAGCTGCGGGCTGTAGTCGGAGCCGAGGTCTTCCTGTAGTTCGTCGAGCAGGCTGTCGTCTTCCATCGGGGCCCTTCCGTGGTGGCGCGACTGTACGCGTGGCTCGCCAGAATGTAGGCGGCTTGGGAATCCTAGTGCAGTAACCGCGCGCGGGTGCGCCCGCAGTACCAGGGAAAAACTCGGGAGTGACCGGGGCACGACAAATGCGCCGGACCCGGCGGGAGGTCGGGTCCGGCGCACTGGCGCCGCTGTCACAGCGGTGAGCTAGGAAGGCCCCTGGTTGGGGGGCCCCGTGGTTAAGAGGCGAAGTCGAGCAGCGGCTGCGCCCGCGACGGGTGCCGCAGCTTGGACAGCGACTGCTTCTCAAGCTGGCGGATCCGCTCCCTGGTCAGCCCGAGCGCGCGCCCGATCTCGTCCAGGGTGTGCGGGTTGCCGTCGTACAGGCCGAACCGCATCGCCATGATCGTCGCCTCGCGCGGGGTGAGCGCGTCAAGCGCCGACCGCAGCTGCTCGGCCATGAGCTGCCGGTCGACAAGCTCCGACGCCTCCGGCGCGTCGACGTCCTCGATGAGGTCGCCGATCGACGTCTCGCCGTCCTCGCCGATCGTGGAGTCAAGGCTGATCGGCTGCCGGGAGGTGCGCAGCAGCTCCTCGATCTGGTCCGGGGTCCGGTCCAGCTCGACGGCCAGCTCCTCCGGGGTGGGCTCGCGGCCGAGGCGCTGGTGCATGTCACGCTCGACGCGCGACAGCTTGGACAGCATCTCGAGCACGTGGACCGGCAGCCGGATCGTCCGCGCGGAGTCCGCGAACCCGCGCTGGATCGCCTGCCTGATCCACCACATGGCGTAGGTGGAGAACTTGTAGCCCTTCGTGTAGTCGAACTTCTCGACCGCCCGGATAAGGCCGAGGTTCCCCTCCTGCACGACGTCGAGCAAGGAAAGCCCGCGGTCGCTGTACTTCTTGGCAACCGACACGACCAGCCGCAGGTTGGCCTCGAGCATGTGCGCCTTGGCGCGCCGCCCGTCCTCGGCCACCAGCTCAAGGTCATGCCGGCTCTCCGGCGACAGGTCGAGGTTGGTGTCCAGCTTGTGCTCGGCGAACAGGCCGGCCTCGATCCGCTTGGCCAGGTCAACCTCCTGCTCGGCGGTGAGCAGGCTGGTCCGGCCGATCGACTTGAGGTAGGTGTGCACCGAGTCGCCCATGGCGGGCGTCTGGTCGTCCAGGTCAACCCCGTCCGCGAACGCCGCGACATCGGCCTCGATCGACGCCATCTCGTCGCCATCGAAGTCCCCGTCGCCGTCTGCGGGCGCGGCCGTCGCGGTCCCCGCGGGAGCGGCGGCGGGCGCCTGGTCCGCAGCCTTCCGCGTGCGCGCACGCTTCGCACCCGTCCCGGGTGCGGCCGCCGTGGCCGTGGCCTTGCCGGGCGCGGCCTTGGCCCGCGGCACCTTCAGCTCTGTGTCCTCGTCGGCCAGCCGCACGCCGGCCTCGCTCAGCTCGCGGAGGATGGAGCGGCCCTCGCCGGGCGTGAGCCCGGCCTGCTCGAACGCCGTCCGCAGGTCCGAAAGGGACAGGTGGCCCTGGCTGCGACCGCGCTGAATCAGGTCGTCAACTCGTGACGAGCTGGCCTCCTCGTCCGCCGAGGCGGCAGTTGCGATCCGCGGCATGAGGCACCTCCGTCCTTCTTATAACGTGCGCATGCAATGCGCCGTTCACTACCAACACGACTTAGTACGATCCCCGATGACATTCAGTAGCCCCGCTCCGTTTCACCGGCTATCGCGGGGAGCACTCTTGAATAACGCTCCGCGGCCGAGATTGTTCCCGTTGGCGTCACGTTCTTGCCATCTTGAGAGCTGCCAGGTCCGGTTTGCCGCTGGGAAGCACGGGGATAGCCTCCGTCAGCACGACCTCGCTTGGGCAAGCGTAACGCGGAAGACGCGCGCTTACTTGCGTACGTAGCAATTCTAGGCCAGGCGGATGTTCCCAGTCCGCCGGGACTACCACGGCGATGACCCGTTCGCCCCATTCCGGGTCAGGCCGGCCGACCACCACGACCTCCCGAACCCCAGGGCACGCCGCGAGCACCGCCGCGACCTCCCCGGGTACCACCTTGTGCCCGCCGGTATTGATCACGTCGTCGGCCCGGCCGCGGACCGTGACCCGCCCGTCCGGCTTGAGGCGGCCGAGGTCTGACGTGACGAACTCCCGGTCCCCGCCGGCGGAGTGGTCAAGCACGGCCGCGGTGAGGTCAGGCCGGCCGTGGTAGCGGTTCATCAGCACCGGCCCGGAGATCCGCAGCCTGCCGTCCTCGCCTTCCCTGACGGTCACGCCGTCGAGCGGCACGCCGTCGTAGACGCAGCCGCCGCAGGTCTCGCTCATCCCGTAGGTGGTGACCGCGGTGACGCCGGCCGCACGCGCCTCCGCGAGGACCGCCGCGCCGGCCGCCGCGCCGCCGACCAGCACGCACCGGTACCGGGCCAGGGCCCGCGCGCCGCCGTCGGCGCCGAGCAGCCGCACCAGTTGCGTGGGCACGACCGACAGGTGCGCGCATCCCGCGTCCGCGGCGTCGCGGACGGCCTCCGCGGTCGCCCGCGCCGCGACCGCCGGCTCGGTCTCGCTCACCAGGGACCGGACAAGCACCTGCAGCCCGGCGACGTGCGACGCGGGCAGGCAGGCCAGCCACCGCTCGCCCGGCCGCGCGCCGGCCCGCGCGAGCGACGCCCGCGCGGAATAGGTGAGAGCGGCCGCGCTCAGCTCGACCCCCTTGGGCTCGCCGGTGGATCCCGAGGTCCCGATGATGACGGCCGTGTCCGCTGCGACCCCCGGCTGGCCCGAACGTGCGCGTGCTACCCCGTCCGCGTCGATGACCGCGTCCGGCCGGAACGCCTCGATGAGGTGCCTTACCTTCGCCGCGGGCAGCGACGCGTCAAGCGGCAAGATCGCGGGCCCCGTCCCGTCGAGCGCCCGCGCGAGCGGGTCAAGTAGCCGCGCGGCGCCCGCCACGCCGTCGAGCAGCACGGCGTGCAGCGGCCGTGCGCCCGGCCCGGACGGGCGCGGGCGGTCACTGGGGGGACCGCCGGCGGGAAGGGAAGCCACGGGTGTCCAGGGTAGACCGGCTCGCCCGGGCCCTGGGCAAGCAGGGGGCCTGGGCTTGGGGCCGCCTGCGCGGAAGGCCTGCGCGGGCGGGCGGCTGCGGGGTGCTCGCGGCCGAGCGCTACAGTGCCTGGGAGTGGCGACGCGGCCTGGTCCGCGCGGCGCGCGGTCGGAGGATTGCCGTGCGGCACGAGAAGCACGAGGTGAGGCAGTGGGCGGCGGCATGCTGAAAGACCTGCCGGAACTGCTCGGGACGCTGCGCGCGTTCGCTATCCCGATGCGGACGCGGTTCCGCGGCATCACCGTCCGCGAGGGCGCGGTCATCCAGGGGCCGGCCGGCTGGGGCGAGTTCTCGCCGTTCGCCGAGTACGGGCCGGCCGAGTCGGCCCGCTGGCTGGCCAGCGCGATCGAGTCGGCGACCGTCCCGTGGCCCGCGCCGCTACGGGACGCGGTCCCCGTCAACGTCACCGTGCCCGCCGTCGGGCCGGAGCGCGCCCACCAGATCGTCGCCGCGTCCGGCTGCCGCACCGCCAAGGTCAAGGTGGCGGAGCGCGGCCAGGACAGCGGCGAGGACATCGAGCGGGTCGCCGCGGTCCGTGACGCGCTCGACGCGGCCGGCCCGGGTGGCCGGATCCGGGTGGACGCCAACGGCGGCTGGTCCGTGGACGAGGCGGCCCGCATGCTGCGCGCGCTCGGCAAGTACTCACTGGAATACGCCGAGCAGCCCTGCGCGACCCTTGATGAGCTCGCCGCGCTGCGGCGGCGATGCGACCTTCCGGTCGCCGCCGACGAGTCGATACGCAAGGCCGAGGACCCGCTGCGGGTCCGGGCGGCCGGGGCGGCCGACATCGTGATGATCAAGGTGCAGCCCCTGGGCGGGGTCCGCGCGGCGCTGCGCGTCGCCGAGGCCTGCGGGCTGCCCGCCGTCGTGTCAAGCGCCGTCGACAGCTCCGTCGGGCTCGCCGCCGGGGTCGCCCTCGCCGCCGCCCTGCCCGAGCTGCCCTACGCGTGCGGGCTCGCCACCATGTCCCTGCTGACGGGCGATATCACGGCCGACCCGCTCGCCGAGGCCGGCGGCATGCTCACGGTCCGCCGCCCCGCGGCCGACCCGGACGCCCTGGCCCGCTGGGAGGCCGACCCGGAACCCTGGCGCCAGCGCGCGCTCGCGGCAGCGGCCCACCTTGAGTCTGCCCGTGCCACCGGCCGGCCATCGTGATAACAGCAACAAACGCCCAGTGCGCGATGATGGTGGACATTCAGGCACACGCGGATGTACCTGAATGTCCACCATCTTGCCGGCGCGCTGGACGCCGGCCGCGTTCGCGGCGGACGGGGATGTCCGCCCGGCGGATAACAGCAAGAAGCGCTGTCTCGACGCTCATAGTGGATAGTTCTGCACACTATGGGGTGCAGAACTATCCACTATCCGCTATTCGTG
>Ga0265334_10000973_pt1 | contig 14242 bp, 12 predicted proteins | sample 42023metaG_FD_192442 | JGI IMG/M metagenome (GOLD analysis project Ga0265334, IMG submission 192442) | Rhizosphere microbial communities from Carex aquatilis grown in University of Washington, Seatle, WA, United States - 4-20-23 metaG | ecosystem: Host-associated > Plants > Roots > Rhizosphere... | reverse complement strand
GTGAAGAGGTTGATGATCAAGGGTATAGGCATGCAAACTCCCCGCATCCCAAGGCACCGATTATCCCAGTCCCTGGCCAGATGCACCGGCCACGCGCCGGAACGTCAAGCGGAGTTATGTAGAAACGAAGACGGCGCCTCGCGGCGCCGTCCGTGTGCAGGCTTGGCTTGGACTCAGTGCCAGGCCACCAATATCACGCCCATGACCACCAGATACACCAGCTGGTAACCCGCATCCAGGGCGAAGGCCTTGATGGGTTTGTCGGAATAGACGTTGGCGGTGAGCCCGGTGGCGGCCACGAAGCCGATCCACAGCAGGAAACCCAGCTTGGCGCCGCCCGCCGCCGCCTCGATGTGGCTGATGCGCACCAGCACCGCGAAGGCCGCCGACATCACCAGATAGCAGACGAAGGAGATGCCATAGGCCTTGACCGCGCCCTTGCGCATGGCCTCCACCTTCTCCGGGCCGTAGCCGTTGAAAGCCAGCCACTGCTTGGCGAACAGGAACGGCGAATACCAGAGCGCGCCGATGCCGAAGGTGACGATGGCGGCCACGATGATCGCGAAGAAGTTGACGTGGAAATAACCCATTGCGGACTCCCTGATGGATGGCGGAGCATGTGCCGCTCACTCATCCTTATAGATTGCCACAAATTCCTTGCCCGAGGTATCGATGTAGGCCCGGTACATGCCTTCGGTGTTGAAGGGCATGCGGATGTTGCCATCGTGGTCCATGGCGATGGCGCCGCCGGTATCCATGCCGCCCAGGTCCACCAGGTCATGCAGCACCAACTGGTCCGCCGCCTGCTGCAGGCTGAGCCCCTTGTAGAGCATCAGGTCGGAGATGGTCTTGGCGAGATCGAGACGGATGAAGAACTCTCCGGTGCCGGTGCCGGACACGCCGCAGGTCTTGGTGTTGGCGTAAGTGCCGGCACCGATGATGGGCGAGTCCCCCACCCGGCCGTAGTACTTGTTGGTGAGGCCGCCCGTGGACGTGCCCGCGGCGATGTCACCATCCCGGTCCAGGGCTACCGCACCCACGGTGCCGTAACCATGACCGCTGGTGCCCGGATAATCCTCCTTGCCGCTGCCGCCCTTGCCTGCCTGCTCTTCTTTCAGCGCCTTCTGCAGCTCGTCCCAGCGGTGTTGGGTGAAGAAGTAGCTCTGGGGCACGAGAGCCATGCCCTGGGACTTGGCGAACTCCTCGGCACCCTCGCCGATCAGCAGCACGTGGGGCGTCTTGTCCATCACCAGGCGCGCCAAGTCGATGGGGTTCTTGATGTGCTCGACACCGGCGACAGCACCGGCCTTGAGGCCGGTGCCATCCATGATGGCGGCATCCAGTTCGTTCCTGCCGTTGTGGGCGAACACCGCGCCCTTGCCTGCGTTGAACAGCGGATCGTCCTCCATCACACGGATGGCGGCCTGCACGGCATCCAGACTCTTGCCGCCCTGCTTCAGCACCGCGTAACCCGCCTCCAGCGCCTGCTTCAGTGCCGCGCGGTAAGCCTTGTCCATCTCGGGAGTCATGTCCCTGCGGCTGATGGTGCCGGCACCACCGTGGATGACGATGGCGATGGGATGGTTAGCGGTAGTAGTACCAGACGTGGCGGCCATACTTACGAGTGGGATTAGCAGGAGTAACAAGGATAGCAGGCGACGCATAAAACCCCTCCGCTCAGGCTATACAGACCAGTAGAAGACAGAGCTCGCCTTTACTCGCCGGCGATGGTCAGTTCTTCTATGAGTATCGAACCGCAGAGGATGCCACCGCGCGTATCCACGTCGCTGCCGATGGCGGCGATGCCCTTGAAGATATCCTTCAGGTTCCCGGCGATGGTCACTTCCTCCACCGGATGCACCATGACGCCGCCCTCCACCCAGAACCCGGAGGCACCGCGGGAGTAGTCGCCGGTGACGCCGTTCACGCCCTGGCCCAGGAGCTCGGTCACCACGAAGCCGGTGCCCATCTGCTTCAGCATCCCGTCGAAGTCGAGCTTGCCCGGCTTCACGATCAGGTTGCGCACGCCGCCAGCATGGCCGTTGGTCTGGCGCTTGAGCTTGCGCGCCGAATAACTGTCCAGCAGATAGGTCGACGCCACGCCCTTGTCCACGATCTCCTTGTCGCTGGTGGCCACGCCCTCGCCATCGAAGGCGGCGCTGGCCAGCGCGCCCTTGATGCGCGGCCGCTCGGACATCTGCACGAAGTCAGGGAACACCTGGCTGCCTTCCTGGTCCAGCAAGAAGCTGGCGCGCCGGTATTGGGAACCGCCGCGCATGGCGGCGAGGTAATGCCCCACCAGGCCCCGCGCCAGTTCCGGCACGTACAGCACCGGTGCCTTGCGGGTGGAGATGCGCCGGGCGCCCAGTCGCGCCACGGTGCGCTCCGCCGCCTTGCGGCCCACTGCTTCGGGCGATTCCAGGTGCTTCGCGTCCCGCGCCACCGAGTACCAGTAGTCGCGCTGCATGCTCTCGCCCGACTTGCCGATCACCGAGCAGGTGAGGCTGTAGCTGGTGCTGGGATAGCCGCCAGCGAAGCCGTGGCTGTTGGCGTATACGCGGGTACCGCGGTGCGTGGTCACGCTGCCGCCTTCGGAGTTCTCGATGCGCTGATCGAAGGCCCGGGCCGCATCCTCGCAGCGGCGCGCCATGTCGATCACCACCTCCGGATCCGGGTCCCAGGGATGATCCAGGTCCAGGTCGGGGATGTCCTTGGCCATGAGCGCCGCATCGGCGAGACCCGAGCAGGCATCCTCCGCGGTGTAGCGGGCGATGCTGCAGGCGGCGCGCACGCTCTCACGGACGGCGTCCGGCGAGAAGTCGGCGGTGCTGGCGGAACCCTTGCGGGTGCCGAAGTAGACGGTGATGCCGAGACCGCGGTCGCGCTGGTGCTCCAGCGTCTCCACCTCGCCCAGGCGCACGGTGAGACTCAGGCCCGCGTCCACGCTCACGCCTGCTTCCACCTGGCTCGCACCCAGCTTCTGCGCCTCGCGGATCGCCTCTTCAGCCAGGCCTTGCAGGTCTGCCTGCGTCATGCCCGGTGTATCATGGACCGCTGCCGCCACTGCATCACTCTCTCAATCAAGGTGGCGGCCATTCTACTATGCAATACGAAGACGACAGCGACGGCCTGGCGGAACGCCCCAACAAGACCCAGCTCAAGCGCGAGATGCAGGAGCTGCAGGAACTGGGGGTGGAATTGGTCAAATTGCCTGCCGCCAAGCTCGCGGAGCTGGACCTGCCGGAGAAGCTCGCCGACGCCATCGAATTGGCGCGCCGCATCACCAGCCACGGTGCCCAGAAACGCCAACGCCAGTACATCGCCGGCCTGCTCTCCAAGCTGGACGATGTGTCGCCTATCCGCGAGTACCTGGAACGCATGAGCGGCGCGGACCGGGTCTCCAAGGCCCGCTTCCAGGAGAACGAGCGCTGGCGGGTGCGGCTCGTCGCGGAGGGCGATGAAGCCCTGGCCGAGTTCCTGGAGCGCCATCCGAGCGCGGATCGCCAGCACCTGCGCCGGCTGGTACGCGACGCCCAACAGGAAGCCGCCGCCGGCCGCCCGCCACGCCATTACCGGGAGCTGTTCCGCTACCTGCAGGGCCTGTCATAAGAAAGGCATTTATACCGCCGTGTCGGGCGGGTAATATACGTAGATGGGGACATCCAAAAAACAACGCAAGCCGCTGGTCGGCGTCATCATGGGCTCCAAATCCGATTGGGAGACCATGGAACACACGGCGAACTGCCTGGAACTCCTGGGCATACCTTTCGAGACCCAGGTGGTCTCGGCGCACCGCACACCCGACCTGCTCTTCAAGTACGCCGCCTCCGCCGAGAGGCGCGGCATCAAGGTGATCATCGCCGGCGCCGGCGGCGCCGCGCACCTGCCGGGCATGACCGCCGCCAAGACCTCGTTGCCGGTGCTGGGCGTGCCGGTGGAGAGCAAGACCCTGGCGGGCATCGACTCCCTGCTCTCCATCGCCCAGATGCCCGCGGGCATCCCGGTGGGTACCTTGGCCATCGGCAAGGCAGGCGCCAGCAATGCCGCGCTGCTGGCCGCCGCCATCCTCGCCACCCACTCCGCGCCCATCAAGAGACGTCTCGAGACCTTCCGGCGTGAGCAGACCCGCAAAGTCCTCAAGCACCCGGACCCCTCGCGGAAATAACCCAGTGGCCCTCGCCGGTAAGAAGACCATAGGCATAGTGGGCGCAGGCCAATTGGGGCGCATGCTGGCGCTCGCCGGTTATCGCCTAGGCTTGGATTTCCTGTTCCTGGACAAGAGCGCCGACGCTCCCGGCGGCCAGATCGGCCACATCATCCTCGGCGAGTTCAGCGATCCCGCCAAGGTAACGGAGCTGGCCTCCAAGGTGGACATGCTCACCTACGACGTGGAGAACGTGCCCGTCGAGGCGCTGGCCGGCATCCCCAAGGACAAGCCCTTCCTGCCCCCGATCCCTGCCCTCGCCGCGGGCCAGGACCGGCTCGCCGAGAAGACGCTCTTCAACGAGCTCAAGATCCCCACCACCAAGTTCCGTGCCATCGAGACCATGGAGGAACTGGAAGAAGCCATCCACGCCATCGGCTACCCGGCGGTGCTGAAGACGCGGCGGCTGGGCTACGACGGCCGCGGCCAACGGGTGATCCGCAGCCCGGCGGAACTCGGCTCCTCCTTCAATGCGCTCTCCGGCGTGCCGCTGATCCTGGAAGAGTTCATCCCCTTCGAGCGGGAAGTGTCCCTCATCGGCGTGCGCAACCTGAAGGGTGATACCGCCTTCTATCCCCTGGCGGAGAACCACCACCGGGACGGCATCCTGCGCCTCTCCGTGGCGCCCTACCCGGACAAGAAGCTCCAGGCCCAGGCCCAGAAGCACATGAAGAAGCTCTTGGACAAGTTCGACTACGCAGGCGTACTCACCATCGAGTTCTTCGTGAAGAAGGGCAAGCTCATCGCCAACGAGACGGCGCCGCGGGTGCATAACTCCGGCCACTGGACCATCGAAGGGGCCGTCACCGGCCAGTTCGAGAACCACATGCGCGCGATATTGGGATTGCCGCTAGGCGAGACCTGGCCCATCGGCTACTCGGCCATGATCAACTTCATCGGCACCATGCCGACGCGAGAGGAAGTGCTCTCCATCCCCGGCGCCCACTACCACGATTACGGCAAGGAGCCGCGACCCGGCCGCAAGCTGGGCCACGCCACAGTGGTGTGCAAGACGCGGAAAGAACTGATGAAGAGGCTGAAGAATTTCCCGGGACTCGATTCCTAACCTGTCCCGCCGACCGTAATCCCGTCTATCCTCAGGGTCGGTTGCCCGACGCCCACTGGCACACTCTGGCCTTCCTTGCCGCAAGTGCCCACGCCCTCGTCGAGCTTCAGATCGTTGCCCACCATACTCACGCGCGTGAGCGCATCCGGACCGTTGCCGATGAGCGAGGCGCCGCGCACCGGGCGCGTGACCTTGCCGTCCTCGATGAGGTAAGCCTCGCTCATGGAGAACACGAACTTGCCGCTGGTGATGTCCACCTGGCCGCCGCCGAAGTTCACCGCGTAGATGCCTTTCTTCACGGAGCGCAGGATCTCTGCCGGGTCGTGCTGACCGGGCAGCATGTAGGTATTGGTCATGCGCGGCATGGGCAGGTGCGCGAAGGACTCGCGCCGGCCGTTGCCGGTGGGTGCCACGCCCATCAGGCGCGCGTTGAGCTTGTCCTGCATGTAGCCCTTGAGGATGCCCTTCTCGATGAGCGTGGTGCACCGCGTGGGCGTGCCTTCGTCATCCACGTTCAGGGAACCGCGCCGGTCCTTGAGGGTGCCGTCGTCCACCACGGTGCAGAGTTCGCTCGCTACCTTCTGCCCCAGCTTGCCGGAGAAGGCCGAGGTGCCCTTGCGGTTGAAGTCCCCTTCCAGGCCGTGGCCGATGGCCTCGTGCAGCAGGATGCCGGGCCAACCCGGCCCCAGCACCACGGTCATGGTGCCCGCCGGCGCCGGCGTGGCTTCCAGGTTCACCAGGGCCACCCGCACCGCTTCCTTGGCGAAGTTCGAGGCCACGCCGGAATCGATGAAGTATTGGTAGCCGAAGCGTCCGCCGCCGCCGGCATAGCCCTGCTCGCGGCGTCCATCCTGTTCCACGATCACGCTCACGTTGAAACGCACCAGGGGCCGCACGTCCGCGGCGAGCGTACCGTCGCTGCCCGCCACCAGCACCGTATCGTGCACGCCGGAGAGGCTCACCATCACCTGCTTCACCCGCGGATCGGCGCGGCGCGCCTCCGCGTCGATGCGCTCCAGCAGCTTCACCTTGTCGGCGTCAGCCAGGGTCGGCAGCGGATCCAAGGCCTCATACAGGCGCTGCGGCACATTGGGGGTCCAGGCTTTCAAGCCGTTCTGCCCGCCCTGGCGCGCGATGGCACGGGCCATGTCCGAAGCGCGGGTGAGCGCCGGCAGCTGGATCTCGTCGGAATAAGCGAAGCCGGTCTTCTCGCCGGAGATGGCGCGCACGCCCACGCCCTGCTCGATGCTGTGGGCGCCGTCCTTCACGATGCCGTCCTCCAGGGACCAGGACTCGTGGCGCGAGAGCTGGAAGTAGAGGTCGGCGCTGTCCAGCTTGTGGGCCAGCAGGCGGTCCAGGAGGCCGGCTACCTTCTGCTCATCGAGGCCGGTGGGTTCGAGCAGGCTCTGTTCGGCGATCTTGAGGGCGTTCTGCATGGGGTGTCCGGAAAGGGTCGTGGGCGTCATCTATATATGGGGATGTCTACCCCGGGATTCTACAGCTTGCGGTGGCTCAGGGCCGGGAACTTCTGTCGCAGGCGCAGTTGCTGCGCCGGGTCCATGACCGCCGTCACCACACCCGGCTCCGCATCGCGCCGCTCCGCCAGCACCTCGCCCCAGGGATCCACCAGCATGCTGCGGCCCCAGGTATCGCGGCCGTTGGCATGGTGGCCGCCCTGGGCGGACGCCACCACGAAACACAGGTCTTCAACCGCGCGGGCGCGCACCAGCAGTTCCCAGTGGCGTTGGCCGGTGGTGTGGGTGAAAGCCGAGGGCACCGCGAAGAAAGTCGCGCCCTGGGCGGTAAGTGCCCGGAACAGCTCCGGGAACCGCAGGTCGTAGCACACCGCGAGCCCCAGCTTGCCGAAGGGTGTCACTACCACGACGGGTTTGCTGCCGGCCTCGGTGCGTGCCGACTCTTTATAGCTTTCAGCGGCGCCCAGCTGCACATCGAAGAGGTGGATCTTGTCGTAGAAGGCCACGCGCCGGCCTTGCGGGTTGTACACCGGACAGCGCGCGTAGACCCGGTCGCGGGACGCCAGCACCGGGACGGTGCCGCCCACGATCCAGGTCTTTAGGGTCTGGGCCTTGTCCGCCAGGAAGTCCTGTATCTGGCCGCTGCCATCCATCTCGCCAGAGGCCACCCGCTCCGCGTCGTCCCGCGCCATGAGCGCGAAGTTCTCGGGCAGCACGATGAGTTCGGCACCCTGGGCGGCGGCCTTGGCCATGAGCTTGCCGGCCTCGCGCAGGTTCACGGTGACATCCGTGCCCGAGCACATCTGCACCGCCGCGAGCTTATGCATCAGTGCTTGACCCTGAGGCTGATGGCATCATCCGGTTGGTCGGCACTCACCTGCTTCTCGATGTGATCGGCGGGTATCCCTAACGCCACCAGCCAGTCCTGCAACTCGCCGGCCCACAGGTTCCCCGTGTCGCTGCCGGCGTGCAGGATGATGAAGTGCGCCCCGGTGTCGCCCAGCCAATCCGCCACCGCGTCGTGGATGGGCGCGAGCTTGATGAGTGCGGCACCGCTGCGGGGCGCCGCCCACTGGTCGGCGCTCAGGGTGAAACTGTCCGGGCCCGCAGCCGGCTTATCGGCGTAAGCGGCCGGGACCATCAGCAGCAGGGACAGCAACAGGGCCTTCATGGGGTACGCAGGGTACTACGGTTTGGGTTCGGTGGCCGCGGCCGGCACCGGCCCGTTCATCTTGGCCAGCACCGGCGCATCCCAGGTGCCGGTCAGGTGATAGCGCACCTCGCCGGCCTTGGTGAGGGGCTTCTTGAAGACTTCCGTGAGCAGGAACACCACCGCGCCAGGCACGAGGCCCGCGGCGAGCCCCGCCACGACCGGCAGGGTCGAACCCACGCTGGCGTCCACGACCAGCGCCTCGTCGAAATCCTGCTTGGCGAGGCCGGTGCGGCCCAGGAGCTGGATGCTGGCCGCCGGACCCTTGATCAGCAGGTTCTGGGTATAGGCATCGCCTTCCTGGAGGGTAAAGTCGCCGGTGATGCTGTCGTAGCCGAAACCCTTGGCGAACACGTCACTGAAGTTGAGCAACAGGCGGCGCGGCAGGGCGGTGATGCTGAGCAGGCCGAACAGGCGGCCCGCGCCCGGTTTCACCTCGGTGATCTGGCCGTCCCGTAGGTCCACGTGGATGGTGCCCCCCAAGGTCGGCACCACATCACCCATGGGGCTGTCGCGCCAGTTGAGGGCTGCAACGATGCTGCCCTTCTCGCCGGTGATGCCGCCGTCGAAACCTAAGGATTGCAGCGACTTGCCCACGTCCTTGCTCTCCACGTCGGCATTCAGGTTGGTGCGCTGCTGTCCGGCAGGCGAGATGGTCCAGACACCGTCACCGCTGATGGCGAAGCTGGGGTCCGCCACCTTCACGTCTTCCAGCACGATGCCGTCGGGGCGCGGCACCAGTTCCAGGCTGAAGTTGCTCAAGGCCATGGCGCCGAACTGGAACTGCTTGATGCTGAAACGCAGCGCCGGGATGCTGCGCGGGTCGAGCTTGGCCGCCGCGCTCTTCGGGCGATTGGGATCAGTAGCCTGCTTGGCCAGCTGCTTCAGGCCGCCAGCGGACTTGTCCGCCAGCAAGACCTTGTCCATGTTCAGCACGATGGGATGCTCGGCGTCCACGTTGGCGGGCACCGCGAGGCTGCCCACCATGGGCGCGCTGTCCACGCGGCCCAGCCAGCCTGCATCGTTGCGCTGCAGGGTGAGGTGCAGGTCGTCGATGCTCTGGTCGAACCCCGAGGCGTGACCCACGGTGAGGTCCACACTGCGCAGGAACGCGGGGATCACGCTGCTGCGGTCGGCAGGCTGTGTCTCATTGACGGTGCCCGGCGTCGCCGGCGGCAGCAGCGGTTTCCATTCGTTCCAATCGAAGGAATCCAGCGTGCCGACGATGGCGAAGCCCGGTTCGGTGACCTTGGGTACCAAACCATCGCCGATCCGGAGCTCACCGCGATCGAAACCGCTGGCGCCCTTGCGGATGCTGAAGTCCAGGCGTACGCCCAAAGCGTCGTCGTAACCGCCCTCCACCGTGAGACTCTGTGGGGTCTCCTGCTTCAGTTCCACCTGCAGGGGACGCGCCTCCGCTGCCGCCTTGCCGAAGGGCGCCGGGATGCCTAGGGCGAGACCGGACAGGTCGGAATGCAAGATCAGATCCACGCCCTGCGCTCCGGATTGCATGGGGACCCGGCCCTGCAGCTGCCAGGCACTGCGCCCTTCCAGCCAACGCTCACTGCCGAAACCCAGCGCCGCGGCGATGGGGCCGGCGACGGCCTCGCCATGGGCGTCCAGCAGGATCGACGCCTTCTGCTCGTGGGACTCCTGCACCGACACCGCGACCGGTCCGCCCAGCAACTGGCCCTGCACACCAGTGGTGAAGAAGCCATAGTTATCGAAGCCCACCGTGCCGTTCAGATGCGAGGCGGTGAGCGCCGGTACCTGCTCCGGCCAGGTGCTCACGTCGTGCAGCGCAGCGTTGCCCTGGAGTGTGAATTCGTCCGCGGTCTTCACCGGCAGCATGAAGTGCACGTCCACGCCGATGTCGCCCTTGGCGACGAAGCCGTCCAACAAGCCGTCCAGGTCCTGCTTGAGCGGTCCACCGCGCAGGAAATCCAGGCCGCCCGCGGCCGGACCCTTGGCATTGCCATCCACCTTCAGCACGCCGCTGGTCAGGTCGGCGAAGGCCGCCTGGGTGCCGTCACCGATGCTGAGGCCGTCGATGATCCCGCCGTGAGCCTTGGCGGAGAGGCCCTGGTCCAGGAAGCGCACATCCGCATCCAAGTCCTTGATGCCGGGCCAGCCGGGGAAGTAATCCAGCTCCAGATGCTGTACATGGAACTGGATGTCGAAGGTGCCCTTCTTGTCGTCCCAGAACGGGAAGTCGGAGGTCTTGCCGTGGATGGCGACGGAACCTCCGGTCACCTCGCCGCTCCTGATGGAATGGTCCAGCCAGGACACCACCTGCAACGGCATGATGCCCACCGGCAGGTAGAGGGACTTGTTGCGCACGTCGGCATGCTCCACCGCCGCATCCAGGTCCAGCACCGGCGCGGTGCCGTCCGCCGGGAACTGCATGGAAGCACGGCCATGGGCCGCCGCATCGGCGTTGGAGATCTGGAAACTGTCGGTGGCCACGCGCCAGCCCTGTACGTCATGGTTCACTCGTGCCAACAGGTGTGCGGTACCGCGGAACACGCCGCGGAACAGAGGACGGAAATCCAGCTGCAGCGCCGGCGCGTCGATGCGCACCTGGCCGCCGTCATCCGCCATGTCGACGTCGCCCGTCGCGCCGTCGAGACCGGGGAAGCCCTCGGCGGCATGCACGCCCACGTCGGTGAGGGCACCCTTCACCGCCCAATCCTGCGCGGCCTTGCCGTCCCAGCGCAGCTTGAACTTGAACCCCGTGACGTCGCCGGTGGGCGCGAAGGCCTGCACCCGCTTCGCCTGGTCCACGGCAGCAGGCGGCAACCAGGCAGTGAGCGCCACCAAGTCTTGCAGCCTCAGGAAATCCGCGTCACCGGACCAGCTGTCGCCATCCGCGGCGTGGGCGTACTCCAGGTCCAGGTCGTCCTTGCTCCAGGCCGCGCTGCCGGCGCGCTGCAACACCACGTTGCGGCCCTGGGCGCGCCAGCCCGCATCGGTGCGCATCACATCGAAGTCGCCCTGCAGCAGGGACAGGCTGCTGGCACCCAGGGGCGGCGCAGACGCCAGGTTGTGGGCATCCAATCCGAGCCTCACGCGTTGCAGCTGGTCCTGCTTGCTGTCGGCGTCCAGGCTGATGTCGGCGCTGCCGCCGGCCAGGTAGACCTGGGCCAACGGCGCATAGCTGAGCAGCTTCGCCAGCTGCAAGCCCTGTCCCTTGGATTGCAGCTTCCAGTCCCATTTGCTGAAGTCGACCCCCTCGCCCTGGATGGCCAGGTCGAAGCTGAAACTCTTGCCCAGTTCCGCCGGCAGCAGCACTTCGCCGTGCACGCGATGGTCCGCCGGCGTGTTGTCTATGCGCACGCCGATGCGCTTGAACTGCAAGGCGCCGGGACGGCGCGCATCGAACAGCGTCACCTGCCCATCCTGCACCACGATCTCGGCGGACTGGGCCAGCGCTTCCTGCAGGGTGCCGCGCCAGTCGGTGACATCGCCTTGGGCCGGCTTGCCCAGGCCGCGGATGCTGTAATCGCCCTGCAAGTCACGCTCCACTTCCAGGTGCGGGCCCACCAGCACCACCCGGCTGGGCTTGGGCAGGCGGCCATGGATGACCGCGCGCCAATCCAGGCTCAGGCGCACCTCCTGCACCGCCACGATCTCGCGGCGGCGATCCTGGCTCAGGATGCGCGCGTCCTGCAGCGTCACCTCCGGGCCGATCCAGCTCCAGTCCGCTCCCATGGAGTGGATCTCCACCGGGTGGTGCAACTGGGTGCTGGCCCACTGTTCGATCTGCAGGCGGTAGGACGGCACCAGCGGCGTGAGCAGGCGGAACAGGCCGGCCACGGTGGCGAGCAGGATCACCAGGGCAGCGAAAGCCCCGGCGCTCCACTTCCACAGGCGGCGCTGCCACTTGCCCATCAGATCGCAACCACGTCGAACTGTTCTTGCGAGTAAAGAGATTCCACCTGCAGCCTGATCGGCTTGCCTGCTTGGACCGATACTTCGGCCAAGGTCGCCGCTTCCTGATCGAGCAGCAGATCCACCACTTCCTGGGCCGCCAGCACCCGCAGTTCCTTCACGTCCTGCTGGCGGGTGGCACGCAGCACCTCCCGGAACACGTCGTAGCACACGGTCTCGGCGCTCTTCACCGAACCGCGTCCCTGGCAGGTGGGGCAGGGCTCGCACAACACGTGCTCAAGGCTCTCGCGGGTGCGCTTGCGGGTCATCTCCACCAGGCCCAGGGCCGAGACCGCGGTGACCTGGGTCTTGGCGTGGTCGGAGGCCAGCGCCAGTTCCAAGGACTCCAGCACTGCCTGCTTGTGCGGCTCCTCGTCCATGTCGATGAAATCGATGATGATGATGCCGCCCAGGTTGCGCAGCTTGAGTTGGCGCGCGATGGTCTGGGTCGCCTCCAGGTTGGTGCGCAGGATGGTGTCTTCCAGGTTGCTCTTGCCCACGTAGGCACCGGTGTTGACGTCGATGGTGGTCATGGCCTCGGTCTGGTCGATGATGAGATGCCCGCCGGACTTGAGCGCGACCTTGCGCTCCAGGGCACGCTGGATCTCCTCCTCGATGCCGTGGTGTTCGAAGATCGGCTTGGGCCCGTCGTGCAACGCGATGCGTTCGCCCATGGCGGGGATGAAGCTCGCGGTGAACTGGCGCATGCGCGCAGCGGTCTCCTCCGAATCCACCCGCACGCGCTGCACCGGCTCGCCGGAAAGGTCGCGCAGGATGCGCACCGCCAGCGGCAGGTCCTCATGCACCAGCTTGCCCGGCTTGGCGGCCGCGGCGTCCTGGCGCACGCTGTCCCATAACCGGTTGAGATACAGCATGTCGGCACGCAAGGCCTCCGGCTCCACGCCTTCGGCGGCGGTGCGGGCGATATAACCCCCGGGCGCGTGCTCCGGCGCGAAACTCTCGATGTGGCCCTTGAGGCGTTCCCGTTCCGCTTCTTCTTCGATGCGGGTGGAGAGGCCCACGCCGCTGCCCTCCGGCATGTAGACGAGATAACGCGAGGGGATGCTGATGCGGGTGGTGAGGCGCGCGCCCTTGGTGCCCAACGGGTCCTTGAGCACCTGCACCAACACCTCCTGGCCCTCGTGCAGCAGTTCGCGCACGTCCGGCGCCGGCGGATGCGGCGCGTCGGGATCGGCATGATGCCGGGCGCGCCCCACGTCTGAAGCATGCAGGAAAGCGGTGCGCGCCAGGCCCAGTTCCACGAACGCAGCCTGCATGCCCGGCAATACCCGGGTCACGCTGCCCTTATATATGTTGCCCACCAGCCCGCGGCGGCGGGTGCGCTCGATGTATATCTCCTGCAATACGCCGTGGTCCAACAGCGCCACCCGGGTCTCCCGCGGAGTGACGTTGATCAGGATCTCTTCGCTCATGGGTGCACTCGGAAGTTAAGGGTTGAGGAGTGCAGAGTCATCCGACTCTGCACTCCTCACACCTCAAGCTCTCAAAGCACCCGCACCCCCGCCTTGCCGAGCAAGGCCGCGGTCTCGAAGAGCGGCAGACCCATGACACCGCTGTAACTGCCTTCCAGGCTCTCCACGAACATAGCACCCATGCCCTGGATGCCATAGGCGCCGGCCTTGTCCCGGGGCTCGCCGCTATCCCAGTAGGCCCCCGCTTCCTCGGGATCGATGCGCCGGAAACGCACCCGGCTCTCACATAAGACCGTATCCAGGGCGCCCCTGTTCCACAGGGCTACCGCCGATAATACTTGATGCTGCCGCCCGCCGAGGCGACTGAGCATGCCGATGGCATCTTCCCTGCCCTTGGGCTTGCCCAGGATGGCCCCGTCCAGCACCACCGTGGTGTCGGCTGCCAGCACCGGCAAAGACGGCATGCCCAGTCTGGCTATGGCCGCCTGGGCCTTGAGGGCAGCCACCCGCAGGACATAATCAGGGGCCGACTCTTCCGCCTTCGGGCTTTCATCCACATCCACCGTCAGCACCTCGAAGCGCAGACCCAGCTGTTCCAGCAACTGCTTGCGACGCGGTGAAGCGGAGGCGAGATAGAACTGCGGACCGCTCATGCGCGGTGATATGGGTGATTTTTTAGGATCGACCAAGCTCTGTAGATCTGCTCCGCCACCACCACCCGCACCAGGCCGTGGGGCAGCGTGAGAGGGGACAGGGACCATTTGAGATTCGCCTTGGCGGTGCATTCCGGCGCGAGGCCATCGGGGCCGCCCACCAGCAGCACCTGGTCGCGGCCTTCCTGCAGCCAGCCGTTCAGGAGCTTCGCCAGGGCCTCGGTGTCGAGAGCCTTGCCGCGGACCTCGAGGGCGGTGATGCCCGCGCCTG
>Ga0265334_10000970_pt1 | contig 14265 bp, 13 predicted proteins | sample 42023metaG_FD_192442 | JGI IMG/M metagenome (GOLD analysis project Ga0265334, IMG submission 192442) | Rhizosphere microbial communities from Carex aquatilis grown in University of Washington, Seatle, WA, United States - 4-20-23 metaG | ecosystem: Host-associated > Plants > Roots > Rhizosphere... | reverse complement strand
GAGCTCGCCGCCGACCCCGGTGTCGACCTCGTCGTGATCACGGTCCGGGTGCCCCGTCATCGTGAGCTCGTGCGTGCCGCCCTGAACGCCGGGAAGGCGGTGTTCTGCGAGTGGCCGGTCGGGATCGACGTCGCCGAGACCCGAGAACTCCTGGACCTGGCGACCCACGCGGGGGTGCGCACCGCGGTGGGCCTGCAGGTTCGCTGGGTGCCTGAGCTCGTCCACCTGGGGGACCTCGTCGCCGGTGGCTATGTCGGCCGCCCGTTGGCCACGAGCATCCTCGCCTCGGGCGTCAACTGGGGCGCCACGGTCACACCGGACCGGCTCTACCAGCTCGACCGCCGCAACGGCGCCACCATGCTCACGATCCCGTTCGGGCACACCCTCGAGGCCCTCTGTTCCGTGCTCGGGGATTTCGTCGACCTCACCGCGACCACCGCCGTGCAACGACCCGAGGTCCGCCGTACGGACACCGGCGACCCGGTGCCGATGACCGCCGAGGACCAGATCGCCGTCACCGGAGTGCTGACCTCCGGCGCTGTGGCGAGCATGCACCTGCGCGGCGGCACGAGCCGAGGCACCGGATTCCGCTGGGAGATCAACGGTACGGAGGGCGATCTCGTCGTCGAGGTGGACCCGCCGATGCTGCAGCTCGGGCGCGTGCGCCTCCGGGGGGCCCGGGGTGACCAGACCCAGCTCGGAGAGCTCCCGCTTCCACCGTCCTGCCGCCCCGAACCGTGGGCGCGCCCGCTGGAGGGCACGCCCGCCCTTCCGGTCGCGCTGGCCTACGACCGCCTCCGGCAGGACCTCCTCGAGGGCAGTTCCCAGGTACCCGACTTCGCCCACGCGCTGCGGCGTCACGCCGTGCTCGACCGGATCCAGCGGGCGGCCGACCGGGGGTGAGAGGGCCGGCCCCGGTCAGCCGGTCGCGGACCCTCCGCGCGTCTCGGACCCCCCACTGTCCGCGGACCCCCTGCCCGTCGCGGACGTCCCACCGGCCGCGGACCCCCTGCTGGTCGCGCCGTGGGCCCGGGCGTCCGCCGTCCGCAGCAGAGCGCACAGCCCCGGTGTGACGAGGTCCTGGAACAACGCGTCCACCGCCTCAGCCGGGACCAGGAAGTCCTGCTGGACCCACCAGTCCCCCAACGCGACACAAGCGCCCGCGACCGCCTGCACCACCGCTTCGAGGGACGCCGGGGGCTCCGGACGATCCCCCCACAGGTGCTCGATCTCGGCCCGGACGATGTTCTCGACCAGTGCCTCGAGCATCTGGGAGGGGCCGCTCCGGTTCCCCGGCCGGGCCAGCATCGCCCGCGCGAGCCGGCGTTGCTCGTGGATGTGGCGTAGCAGGGGAAGGCTGAACCCGAGCAGGTCGCCGGTGCGCGTGCCCTGACCTGGTGCCGGCAGCCCGACGTTCCCGCGCAGTTCGGCGAACCCCTCGTGGAGCAGGTCCTCCTTGCCCACGTAGTGCGTGTAGAAGGTGGAACGGCCGACGTCCGCCCGGTCGATGATCTCCTGGACCGTGATGGCCTCGTAGTCCTTCTCGACCATCAGCTCCATGAGGGCCTCCTGGAGGACCCTGCGGGTGCGTCGCACCCGCCTGTCCGGCGGTGTGACCACCGTCTCACCCCAATCCTGAACAGTCCGCCGCGCGCTGTCCGCAATCGCACGGATCGGCGTGGGCCGGTTCTTGCCCCCTCACCCCTCCGAACACTATCTCTTTTTATGGACATCTTGTCCAAGAAATGATCGGTGATTCCGTGGCCGGGTGGCAGCCCGGGACGGACGCGTACAGGAGGTGGTGCCGGTGGACGTCATCACGGTCGACGGCCTGGTCAAGAGCTATCCCCTGCCCTCGGGCGACTTCACCGCGCTGGACGGCGTCGACCTCCGGGTGGGCGCCGGCGAGTTCGTGGCGGTGGTCGGTGCCTCGGGCAGCGGCAAGACGACCCTGCTCAACCTGCTCGCGGGGATTGACCTGCCCACCGCGGGACGGATCACGGTGGCCGGCGAGGCCGTGCACGAGCTCCGCGGCTCGCGCCTGGCCCGCTGGCGCGGGCACACCATCGGGCTGGTCTTCCAGTTCTTCCAGCTGCTGCCCACGCTCACCGTGGTCGAGAACGTGATGCTGCCGATGGACCTGTGCGAGACGGTCCCGGCCCGCGCGCGCCGCCGCACCGCGCTCGACCTGCTCGACCGGGTCGGGATCGCCGACCAGGCCTCGAAGCTGCCCTCGGCCCTCTCCGGCGGGCAGCAGCAGCGCGCCGCGGTCGCCCGTGCCCTGGCCAACCGACCGCCCGTGCTGCTCGCGGACGAACCCACCGGCAACCTGGACTCCGCGACGAGCGCCGAGGTGCTCGGGCTCTTCGCGACCCTCGCGGCGGAGGGGACCACCCTGCTCATGGTCACGCACGAACGGGACCTCGCCGGCTTCGCCACCCGGCGCATCACCCTGCGGGACGGGCGCGTCGTGGGCGACGAGCTCGCCGCCCCGTCCGCCTCGGGCGTCCCAGGGACCCAGGGTGTCCCGGCCGGGCAGCGCCGGGACGTTCCCCGGTCGGCGACGTCCGCGCCGGCCCCCGCAGCGGAGAGCCGGTCGTGACCGGGCTGCGTGGCCGCAAGATCGTGCGGGACCTGCGGGCGACCTGGGTCCGGGTCCTCCTGATGACGGTCGCGGTGGCCGTGAGCGTCGTGACCGTCGGAGCCTTCCTCAGCGCGCGGGAGATCCTCAGCCGGGAGATCCGCGCCAACTACCGGGCGACCCAGCCGGCCTCGGCCACCCTGCACGTGCCCGGCGGCATCGACCCGACGACCCTCGCGACCGCCCGGTCGTGGCCTGGCGTCCTCGATGCCGCGGCCCGCAGTTCTGTCCCGGCGCGGGTGCGGACAGGCACCGGACCCTGGCGCGCTCTGCTCCTGTTCGCCTCGGGCCCCTCGGACCCGCGATCCCTCGCCACACCCCTCCCGCAGGTCGGCACCTGGCCACCCCCCGCCGATGCCCTCATGCTCGAACGCACGGCGCTCGATTTCCTCGGCGTCCGCACCGGCGACCGGATCACGGTCGAGGTGCCGGGCGGGCGTCCAGCCGTGCTCACGGTCACCGGCACGGTGCACGACGGCGGCATGGCCCCGGCCTCCCAGGAACAGACCGCCTACGCCTACGCCACCACCCGGACCCTCGTCACCCTCGGCGCCCCGACCACGCTCGACGAACTGCGGATCCTCGTCGGCCGGCCCTCCGCCCCCCATGCGGGCGTCGCACCGGCACCCACCGGGGACCAGGCCCGGATCGACGCCACCGCCCAGGCGCTGGCCCATGAGCTCACCTCCACCGGGCACCCGGTCGACCACGTGGAGATCCCCCCACCGCTGCGGCACCCCCACCAGGGGCAGATGGTCATGGTGGGCTTCCTCCTGCTGGCATTCGGGCTCACGGCGTTGCTGCTCAGTTCCGTGCTCGTGGCCACCCTGCTCGGCGGCCTGATCACCGGGCAGATCCGGCAGATCGGCTCGCTCAAGGCCATCGGCGCCCGCACCGGCCAGATCCTGACCATGTACCTGTGGCTCACGGCCGCGATCGGCGTGCTCGCCACTGCCGTCGCCCTGCCCGCGGGCCTGCTGGGCGGCCGGTTCCTGGCGCGTACCGCGGCACGCATGCTCAACCTCGATCTCACCGACACCTCGGTCCCGGCCTGGGTCTACCTCACCGTGGTCGCGGCCGGGATCGGGATGCCCCTGCTGGTCGCGCTCGTCCCGCTGGTCCGGGGAAGCCGCATCACCGTCCGGCAGGCACTCGACAGCAGCGGAACAGACCCGGCCGGGGCCTCCGGGCGGCGGCTGGACCGCATGCTCTCCCGGACGCGCGGTCTGGGCCGCGCCGAGCTGCTCGGCCTGCGCAACACCTTCCGCCGGCGCGGCCGGCTCGCCCTGTCCGTGGGACTGCTCGGGGTCGCGGGCACCATGTTCCTCACCGGTCTGGACGCAGCCGGCGGCTGGACGGCCCTCGTCGACCAGGGGATGGCGCACCGCCACTACGACCTGGACATCGCCCTCGCGAGGCCGGAAGCCACCGCCCGGCTGACCGCCCTCGTCCGCAGCGTCCCAGGAGTGCAGGACGTCGAGGGATGGGGACGTGCGCCGGCCTCGGTGCACGTGAACGGACGCGTCGACACCGCACACACGTATCCGGACGAGGCCCACGACAGCTTCACCGCCTACGGGCTTCCCGCGGAGACCCCGCTGCTGCGCCTCCCGCTGCGGCAAGGCCGCTGGCTCCGGGCCGACGACACCGACGCGGTGGTGCTCAACCATCTCGTCCCCGCCCTGGTCGCGCCCGGGATCGGGGTCGGCGACCCGATCACGCTGACCGTCGGGGGCCGGGTCCACACCTGGCACGTGGTCGGGATCGCGTCCGACTTCGGCACCCAGGGTGCCGCCTACCTGACGGACCAGGAGTTCGCCGCGGCCACGGCCTCGCCCGGTCGCTGCCGACTCCTGCGGATCGTCACCACGACGCACGACGAGGCCGCCCGGGAGCAGACCCTGGCCCGGGTGGACGACGCCCTCACCGGAGCGGGCGTCGGCATCGCGCAGGGATACGCGGTGTCGACCCTGCGCACGGCCCTCGACCAGCACGTGCTCGTCCTCGCGGACGCGCTCATCGCCCTTGCCGCCGTGGTCGGATTCGTCGCGCTGCTCGGCCTGGCCTCCACCCTGACCACGAACGTCCTCGAACGCACGCGGGAGTTCGCCGTCCTGGCGACCCTCGGCGCCACACCCGCGGCCGTGCGCACCATCGTGGTCACCGAGGGTCTGGTCACGAGCGTGCTCAGTGTGGTCCCGGCGGCCCTCGTCGCGCTCCCGCTCACCCGCGTGCTCGGGGACTTCATCTGCACGCAGGCGTTCCGCACGGCGTTGCCCTTCCGGTTCTCCGTGCCTGCCCTGGTGGTCTGGACCGTCCTGGTCCTGCTCGGAGCCGCCGGCGCAGGGCTGGCCGCGGCGGCCCGCGCATCCCGACTGACCGTGCGCGAGGCACTCACCGCCCTCTGACCACGGGGCGCCGCCGTCCACGGCCCACCGTCCACCACAGCCCGCCGCTCACCACAGGAGGACCCGCCATGAATCGCCGTACCCGCATCGTCCTGCTCTCCGTCCTCGGGGTGCTCGTCCTGATGCTCACCGTGCACGTCGCGGTGAACGGTCTGCCGGCACTGAGTTCCCTCAATCCGCACGGTCACTGAGGCTTCAGGTCGCCGAAGTGGTCCGGATCGGTCTTCGAGGCCCGGGGCCGATCCGGACCCGGTCTCGGCATCTCACACCTCGGGGTTCCCACACCTCGGAGTCCCGCACCGGGCGGATCTGCCCCGGACTCGGACCCTCGTACCCGCAGCACCCGTCGAACCTTTCGCACCGCCGCATCCACAGCTCACCGCCGTACTCCCTGCTCTCCTCGGAGGACCCCATGACCGCTCCGACCCCTGCAGCCACCGCGCACTCGGCGTCCGCCGTCGCCCACGGACCGGCCCTCACCGTCGTGGCCCCGAACGAGCCGGTCGCCACAGGCCCGCACCTGACCCATGCCCTGCACGCCTGCTACCGGACGGGGGCGCTTCTCGACGCCGTCACGGTCGTGCCCCTGGTCTGGCCGCGCGCGGCCGCCGCCATGCTCGGAGTGGATCACCTCGACGCCACCCCGGCATTCCGCTACGCATGTTTCGTGGGTGCCGCGCTCATGACCGGGTGGACGGCGTTGCTGCTCTGGGCTGACCGCCGCCCCCTCGAGCGCCGGGGTGTCCTGCTGCTGACGGGCGTCCCCGTGCTGGCCGGACTCATTGCCGCGAGCGTCTACGCCCTCGCGTCCGGGCTCGTCGACCCGGGACACGGGGTGCCGATGCTCCTGTTCCAGTGCACGCTGACCACCGCATTCCTCGGGACCTTCCGGGCCGCCGCTGCCTCAGCGGCCGGCCGACCCTGACGTCGGTGCCTCCGCTGCGGCGCGCTGCAGCACCGGGCATTCCGCCGGGGGTTCGGGCCCAGGTACGGCCGTGACCGGCTACGGCGAGCCCCGGCCCTCGGCATTCCGCCGAGGGCTCAGGCCACGTACGGCCGTGACTCGTACGGCGTCGACAGCACGACGGTGGTCCGGGTGGACACCCCCGCGTCCGCCCGGATCCGCGCCAGGAGTGTCTCCAGTGCGCCGGGCGTGGCCACCCGCACCTTCAGGATGTAGTTCTCGTCCCCCGCCACCGAATGGCAGGCCTCGAGCTCGATGAGGTGGGCCAGCCGTTCCGGCACGTCGTCCGGGGCGGCCGGATCCAGCGGCGTCACCGACACGAAGGCGGTGAGCGGCAGTCCCAGGGCCTCGGGATCCACGACGGCGGCATACCCGCGGATCACGCCGCGCTGTTCGAGCCTGCGGACCCGTTGGTGCACGGCCGAGGTGGACAGGCCGGTCGCCTTCCCGAGATCGGTGTAGCTCATCCTGCCGTCCCGCAGGAGCAGGCTGACTATCTGCCGATCGATCTCCTCCACGGCCGAAGGCTACCCGGAGCCGCCGGAAGCACCACCACGGTTTCCCGGCATGTCACCCGGTGTCCCGCGGGCGGCCCCGCCGCGCACACCCACCATCCCGTCCCGGTCCCCCGCGGCAACGTGCCCGGGGGATGCTCCCGCGACGCCGACGTGCCACCATCGGAGCGTGCCGGGTCCCCTGCTCCTCCTGGACAGTGCCTCCCTGTACTACCGCGCCTTCCACGGGGTGCCGACCACGGTGACCGCTCCCGACGGCAGCCCCGTCAATGCGGTGCGCGGGTTCCTGGACATGCTCACCGGCCTGCTGACGGCCCGTCGCCCCGCTGCGGGCGTGGCCTGCTGGGACGACGACTGGCGCCCTGCGTTCCGGGTCCGCGCCCTGCCCACCTACAAATCGCACCGAGTGATCGACCCCTTGACCGGGGCCGAGGCCACGCCGGAACTCCTCGGTCCGCAGGTGCCGGTGATCGCCGAGGTCCTCGCCGCGATCGGGATCGCCCGCGTCGGGGCCCCCGGCTTCGAGGCGGACGACGTCATCGCGACGCTCGCGACCACCCCGACCCTCACCGCCGCACCGAGCCCCACCCTCGCCCCGGCGCCCGCGGACCCGGCGTCCGGCGCCACCCCACCGGCATCCGCCACCGAGGCGTCCGTCGGGGGGACCATGCCCTCGCCCACCGCCACCTCGAGGGTCATGCCGGAGGTATTCCGGCCGGAGGGAGTCGAGATCGTCACCGGCGATCGTGACCTCTTCCAGCTCGTGGACGACGAGGCCGGGATCCGGGTGCTCTACACCGGGCGGGGCATGCGCCGGCTCGAGACGATCGATGCCGCGGCGCTCACCGCCCGGTACGGGGTCGCCACCGGACAGGCGTACACCGAGCTCAGCATCCTGCGCGGCGATCCGAGCGACGGTCTGCCCGGGGTCCCGGGGATCGGCGAACGCTCCGCGGCCGCGCTCCTGTCCCGGTTCGGCAACCTCGACGGCGTCCTCGCCTCGCTCTCAGAGCTGCCGCCGGCACAACGGGCCCGCCTCGAAGCCGCCCGCGACTACCTGGCGGCCGCCCGCCGGGTGGTGCCCGTCGTCCGCGACGTCCCGCTGTCCCCGGTCGACGCCGCGCTGCCGTCCGCGCCTCCTGACCCCGAGGCGCTCGACGCGCTCCGCGGTCGCTGGGGCCTGGCCTCACCGCTGAAGCGTCTGCTCGAAGCGATCGCGGCAACCCGAACGGAGCGATGATGGGCACAGGCCCGGCTGCGCGGGACGACGTCGAGCAGCCCGAGGGCCAGGGCGGCGGGATCTTCCGACGCTGGTCTCCCGGTCCAGGGGCTGCGGCATCCATGGCTCTCGTCGAGCAGATCTTCAGCCCGGCACGGCACGACGCGCACGAGGAGATCCAGCGGCAGGAGCTGGTGGGCCCGCATGCGGTCGTCCCCGGGGACCCGCCCGATCCGATCGCCCGGGGCGCGCAGGGCCGCCCCGGTACGGTCGGGCGCTTCGCAGGCCGGATCGTCCTGGGAAGTGCCCGACCAGCGCAGCCGAGCGGACCAGCTCAGCCGACCGAGGAGTAGGCGACGACCCCTCGACGGATCCGGGTCACCGCGTCGGCCGCGGCCCGGCGCAGGGCCTGTCCCTCGGGGTCGTCCCCGGCCGCCTGCTCGATCTGCCCGAGCAGGTCCACGACCTGCTTGCACCAACGCACGAAGTCCCCAGCCGCCAGGTCACAGTCCCGCAGCACCGCCTCCAGGCGCTGTCCCCGCGCCCAACGGTGAATCGGCCAGGCCAGCCCCACGTCCGGCTCCGGGGTGGGGTCCAGCTGGTGATCGCGTTCCGCGGCCTCCAGGTTCGCCCACAGCTCGCCCATCCGCACCAGTGCCTCGCGCACGGGACCGCCGGGGAGCCGCGGGGTCAGGGAACGATCATCGCGCCGGGACTCGTAGACCAGCGCGCTCGCACAGGCGGCCAGGCCGGGGCCGTCCAGGCCGTCCCACAGTCCCGCCCGCAGGCACTCGCCCAACAGCAGGTCCGCCTCGCCGTAGAGGTGCCGCAGCATCTGGCCGTGCGCGGTGACCGTGTCCTGATCGAGGTACCCGCGCTCGTCGAGCAGGTCGCAGACACGGTCGAAGACCCGGGCGATGGTGTTCGTGCGGCTCTCGATCCGCCGCAGCAGCGCGGACGTCTCCCGCTGCAGGCGCAGCCACCGCTCCGCCCACCGCGCGTGCTGCTCCCGGTCGGAGCAACCGTGGCAGGGGTGGGCTCGCAGCTGACGTCGTAGCGCCGCCAACTGCTCGTCGTCCGCGGCCTGTGCCCGCCGTCGGCCACGTGGCTGCGGCCCGTGATCTGCCGCTCCGAGCGCGTTGCGCAGCGAGGAGGCCAGGTCCCGCCGGGCCGCCGGATCCCGCGGGTTGAAGTTCCGGGGCACCGGGATCCGGGTCAGCGGGGTCACGGCCGTCGGCACGTCCAGCCCGCTCAGCCGACGTACCTGACGGGTCAGGTTCAGCACCACCGGCAGGGCGCCGTCCGGACCGTCCGCCTGCCCCGGCTCGACCACCACGGCCCACCCGGGACGCCGCCCGGCGGGCACCCGGATGACGTCGCCGCGACGCAGCCGATCGAGAGAGGCGAGGGCCTCGCTCCGGCGGTCCCCCGCGTCGGAGCGCGCCAGGCTGGCCTCGCGCTCGGCGATGGCCTGACGCAGCTGGGCGTACTCGGCGAAGTCCCCGGCGTGGCAGGTCATCGCCTGCGCGTACTCCGCCAGTTGACGCTCCTGGTGACGCGCCTGACGGGCCAGGCCGACGACCGCGCGATCGGCCTGGAACTGGGCGAAGGACGTCTCCAGGATCTCCCTGGCCCGGGGCCGGCCCACCTGGTGCACCAGGTTCACGGTCATGTTGTAGGTCGGCCGGAAGCTGGACCGCAGCGGGTAGGTCCGGGTGGAGGCGAGGCCGGCCACCACCCGGGGGTCGAGGCCGGGGTGCCACAGCACGACCGCATGCCCCTCGACGTCGATCCCGCGCCGCCCGGCGCGCCCGGTCAGCTGGGTGTACTCCCCCGGGGTCACGTCGGCGTGCGTCTCACCGTTCCACTTGACCAGGCGCTCGAGGACCACGCTCCGCGCCGGCATGTTGATGCCCAGGGCGAGGGTCTCGGTGGCGAAGACGGCCTTGACCAACCCACGGGAGAACAGTTCCTCGACGACCTCCTTGAAGGTCGGCAGGAGTCCGGCGTGGTGGGCGGCCACGCCCCGCTCGAGAGAGTCGCACCACGCCTCGAAGCCCAGGACGGCCAGGTCCTCCTCGGGGATCTCCGAGCACCGTTCCCGCACCACGGCGCGGATCTGCTCGCGCTCCTCCTGGCTAGTCAGGCGCAGGCCCCCCGCCATGCACTGCTCGACCGCGGCGTCGCAGCCGGCCCGGCTGAAGATGAAGGTGATCATCGGGAGCAACCCGGCGGCGTCCAGGGTCTCGATCACCAGGGTGCGACTCGGTGGACGGTGTCGCGACGCCCCTCGCCCTCCGGGGCGGCCACCGCCCCGCCGACCGGAGCGGTCCTCGCCGACCCCCTGCGCTCCGCGGACGTGGAGCTGGTGCAGCAGCGGGTTCACCGTGGTCGAGGTGCCGGTGCGGCCCCGGGCGTCGGCGGTGCCGCAGGCGCTGTCCTCGGCGAACAGGTCGTAGAGCTGGGGACCGGCGAGCACGTGCTGCCACAGCGGTACCGGACGGTCCTCGGAGACCACGACCTCGGTGTCCCCCCGCACCGTGTCCAGCCAGGCGCCGAACTCCTCCGCGTTGCTCACCGTCGCGGACAGCGAGACCAGCAGCACGTCCTCGGGCAGGTGGATGATCACTTCCTCCCACACCGCGCCACGCATCCGGTCGGCGAGGTAGTGCACCTCGTCCATGACCACGTAGCCCAGCCCCTGGAGGGTGGGTGAGTCGGCGTAGAGCATGTTGCGCAGCACCTCGGTGGTCATCACGACCACCGGCGCCTCGCCGTTCACGGTGTTGTCCCCGGTGAGCAGCCCCACCGACTCGGCGCCGTAGCGGCGGACCAGGTCGGCGAACTTCTGGTTGCTCAAGGCCTTGATCGGCGTGGTGTAGAAGGCCTTGCGTCCCGAGCTCAGCGCCAGGTGCACCGCGAACTCGCCGACCACGGTCTTGCCGGAGCCGGTGGGGGCGGCGACGAGTACTCCCCGACCACGGGCGAGCGCGTCGCAGGCCTGTTCCTGGAAGGGGTCGAGTTCGAACGGGTACTGCTCCCGCCATTGGACCAGGGGCGTCGAGGCCAGTTCCTGGCGGCGGCGGGCCGCCGCGTAGCGCTGCGCGGGGTCGTCCTGCGAGGAGGTCTGAGCCGGACGGCGACGGCGCGGCGCCGGGCGAGCCGCGGAAGTCATGCCGTCACCGTAGTGGTACAGCCACGGGACCGGCCCGCCGTTCCCCGCGGCGGGCACGTGGCGCAGGCGACATTCGGGGACGTTCCACCGCATCGGGCAGCCGTCCGGACACGGGAGAGGCGCAGGGACGGCTCAGCGCCACCGTGCCGGCCAGGACCGGCCAGAGGGGTCACCAGGGCCGGATGGACGTCACAGGGCGCTGGCCTCGTCGTCCGGCAGGGACGCGAACGTTTCGGCGGCGCGGCGACGGTCCCGGCGGCGGTCCACCAGGAACGAGATGCCCACCGCGGCGGCGAACAGCGTGACCAGCGACATCGCCAGGATGATCATCGACGAGGCGTCCGGGGTGGGTGAGGCCAGCGCCGCGAACAGGAAGATCAGGAAGACCGTCACCCGCCACGCCTTGAGCATGGTGCGCGCACGCAGCACTCCCACCAGGTTCAGCCCGATGAGGAAGAGCGGCGAGACGAAGGCGAGGCCGAAGGCCATCAGCAGGCGCGTGACGAGGCGGAAGTACTGATCCGCCTGGGTGATGTTGGTCGCGCCGTGCGGCGTGATGCCGATCAGGAAGCTGACCGCGTTGGGCAGCACGAACCAGCCGACGGCGATGCCACCGACGAACAGCGGCACCGCGCTCAGCACGAAGATCGTGGAGTAGCGGCGTTCCCGGCGCGTGAGCCCGGGCGTGATGAACGCCCAGATCTGGTACAGCCAGACCGGGGAGGACAGGATGATGCCCAGGTAGATCGAGAGCTGGAACTTGAGGTTGAAGGCGCCCGTGATGTCGGAGAAGTTGATCGCGACCAACGAGGAGCGGTGCTTCTGCACCTCGGTGAACGGGCGCTGCAGCGCGCTGAACACGGTGTCGTAGAGGAACCAACCCGGCACCGCACCGACGAGTACCGACAGCGCAGCCACCACGACCCGCCGCCGCAGTTCGACCAGATGCTCCCGCAGGGGCATCCTGCCCTCAGGGTTCGACGTTCTCCGCCTGCGCGTGGTGAGAGCCACGCCCGCCACTACGCGTCGTGCGGGGCGCGGGTCGGGTTCTCCGTCCGCGGCGACTCGTTGGTCACGATCCGACCCTCAAGAGCGTCCGAGGACGGCGCGGTGGAGGCACCCGAGGGCTTCGGGCTCTCCTCGTTCAGTTGACGCACCTCGGACTTGAAGATCCGCATCGAGCGGCCGAGTCCTCGCGCGGCCTCCGGCAACCGCTTGCCGCCGAAGAGCAAGACCACCACAGCCGCCAGCACGAGAAAGTGTCAGCCCTCCAGCCCTCTGAGCATGTCCGGGTCCTTCCTGTGACCGTGCGCCCATCCTAACCACGCGGAACGCTTCGTGGGCCCTCCAGATGGCACGGATCCCCTCCCTCGGCGCACAGGTATCCGCCGGTCCGGCAGGTGGCCGGACCGGCGGAGCGCGACGCCACAGGGGGCCGACGGTTCGAAGGTCAGCGGTTCCGGCGACGGCGGGAGGCCCCGCGGGCGCGTTCCTGTCGGAGGGCAGCCGGGCTCCCGAAGATCGAGGGCTCCGGGTCGGGGCGGGACAGCGCCAGCGGCGGGATCCGGTCACGCACCTCCGCGATCCGGTCGGCCGCCTCGCCCAGGGTGTGGAACAGGTCACGCGTGGCATGCCAGAGGCCGCGCAGCGCCAGCCCCCAGGCGAGCAGGGCGCCCAGGACCAGGACGGTCCAGACTCCGAGCCAGATCATCCGGCCAGGCTAGCGGTCGGATCTGCCCAGGGCGAGCCGCCGCCCCCGGGTCCTCGCGGACGAGCACCCGACGCCGCGGGCAGCGAGCGGTGGACGACGGGCAGCGGGCAGATTCGGCGCTACGGGCGCAGCACGCAGGACGTGGTCTGCGGCACGGGCTGGGGACGCAGGTCACGGAGGTCGGGCGGAGCCGCACGGGACGACGTGCGTGGAGCGGGACGGGACGATGCCAAGGTTCCTCAGGCCGCGTTCTCGGGGGTGGTGCGGGACGGTCGGGGCGCACTGGAAGCCGCCGCGGCGACCAGATCCGCCTTCTTCAGCCAGAGCGCGAAGTCGAGCACGTCGTCGTAGGTCAACGCGGGACCCTGGTGCTCCTCCAGGGCCTCGGCCGGCACGGACCACGGCTCGGCGACCACGCCGCCGGACACCAGCAAAGCCACAACGTCTCTCCCCGCCGGCTTGCGCACCTCGTCCTGGCAGGTGGTGCAGGTGAAGGCGTAGTAGGACCAGCTCTTCACCGAGCAAACGACCAGGCGCACCTGCTTGGGGGTGAGCTCGACATCACCGCAACTAGGGCACGACGCCTTGATGGTCGTCATGGTCGAGGCACCTCCCGGAGCGATTCTCTTTCGACGCTGTGCAGTTCTTCGGTTGCACGGAGCATTCTCTTGAGTACGCACGGTCATGTGATGGCAACATCCTCGCACCAGCCCCCGGGCGGCGTACATGGGCGTTCGGGCGTGTCGCAGCCGGCCCGATCACGCACCGAGGCCCTGCGACACCCGTTCGGGGTACTCCTCAGGAGTACGCGCCAAGTGCTTCTTCGGCACGTTCCCGGGTCAGCTCCACCAGATCCGGGGGGTCGATCACCCGGACGGCGCCGCCCTGGGACAGGACCAGTCGGGGAACCCAGTCCGGCGTGGCCACCCGCAGAGTCACCCGCAGCCCTCCACCCGGGCGGGGCGCGACCTCCTGGACCGGGTAGTACTCCACCACCCATCGGGCCGAGGGCTCCAGGTCCAGGGTCACCAGCAGGTCGTCCGGCGAGGGCCGGAACAACGCCTCGTCGGCGTCCCGGGCGACCGCCTCGGCCGGCGGCGTGCCGTCCACCTCCAGGACCTGAGCCTCGACCACCCGGTCGAGACGGAACAACCGCTCCGCCTCGGCCCGATGGCACCAGCCCTCCAGGTACCACCGACCGTTCATCGAGGTGAGCCGCATCGGATCCACCTCGCGGTCGGTGATCTCGTCCCTGCTCGTCACCAGGTACCGCAGCCTCAGCCGACGGTGCCCGGCCACCGCGGCCCGCACCGTGGCCAGCACCTCGGTCTCGATCCCGCCCGACAGATCGGCCGACAGGGCCGCTGCGCGCTCGGCGCCCTCACCCGCCGCCGCGGAGAGCTTGGCCAGCACCCCGGCCAGGGCGGCCCGGTCGTGCAGCCCGGGCACCTCCATGAGAGTGCGCAGTCCGGCGAGCAGGGCCACCGACTCGTCGACGCCCAGGCGCAGCGGCCGGGCGATCTCGTCGGCGTTGCCCAGATAGACGTGGCCCGACTCCCAGTCCGCCTCGATCAGGTCGCCGGGCAGATGTCCCGGCGTGCCGCAGACGAACAGCAACTCCAGGTCGCGGAC
>Ga0265334_10000966_pt1 | contig 14279 bp, 15 predicted proteins | sample 42023metaG_FD_192442 | JGI IMG/M metagenome (GOLD analysis project Ga0265334, IMG submission 192442) | Rhizosphere microbial communities from Carex aquatilis grown in University of Washington, Seatle, WA, United States - 4-20-23 metaG | ecosystem: Host-associated > Plants > Roots > Rhizosphere... | reverse complement strand
CCGAAAACTTAGCAATAGCTCTGAACATCACTAATCATGATACCAACTTATTGGCTAAAGTTTTAGTGATAACTTTTACAAAAATACTTAACTTGTTAAGTATTTGCTAGGCCGACGCAATCAGCCAGATGCCGGATACGACCATAAAGACTACTAACGCATAGCGGACAAAGGCTTCGCCCTCGCGTAAAGCAAACCGTGAGCCAATAAAACCGCCCGTTAATCCGCCGGCCATACCGATTAGACCGTATTTGTAGTTAATCAGCCCGGCGCCCAGCAAGCCGGACAGCACCATTACGTCCAAAGCAATCGAGGCTTTACGCTTAATCAGGCTGGATTCCAAAGCCGAAAATCCAAAGAACAAAAATAAGAACACGTTTACTAAGCTGCCTATACCGCTGCTGAAAATTCCTTGTAGCAACAAAACCGTCACAATCGCCAGTACACTTAAAGCCCTTAAAATATAATGGCCGCGGCGGCTTTTGAGTTTGTGATGCTTGATAAATAAAAACGGCACCATCACCAAGTTCATTATTCCCATTACCAATTGCAGGTTTTGGTTTTTGATGTTTCTAATAAAGTAACTGGAGGCCAAGCCAATCGCCGCGGCGGCCAACATTAAATAGAGCGTAAAGCGTTTGTATTTTTTAATTTTGCCCCTAAAGGCCGCAAGGGCCGCGGCATCAAGGCCTAAGGCCCCCAGTTTGCCAGTGGCAATTGATTGTTGGGGCGTTAGCCCGACCAATATATAAAACGGTGTGATAATAAATCCGCCGCCGCCGCCAGCCATGCCGGATAAGATGCTGGCGACAAAAGTCACAGCAAAAATCACATAAGGCAGAAGTTCGTGCCAAGTCATTACACTTATGATAAACCGGCCCGGTTAAATCTACATAATAGGAATACTTAACTTGTTAAGTATTCCTATCCGGCCAGCAGATGATATACGAGGAAAGCCGGCCAAACCAGCGCTTTAAGCAGCGCCGTGATGCTGGGCCAAAAACCGTAGCTGGTGTGCAGATAGTAAACCGCCGCGCCAATCATGCCTAAGCCGTAGCCGCCCATTGGGCGCCCGCCCATTTTTTTGTTGTTCTTCCATTTTTTCATCGTGGAGTCCTTTCCGTTTTTATTGTACTCCGTATTGCTCGAGCGTTTATGCCGCTCAGAATCGAGGCAGAGAAAATAAATAACCCTCCAATCACCTCGTGAGGCGAAGGCGCTTCACGATAAATTACATAGCCAATCAGTGTTGCAAAAAGGAGTTCCGAAGACAGAATAATAGTACCGATATTAACATCGATGTGATGGAAACCATACAGTAATAGGTTCGCCAGCCCGATCAGAAGGAAGGCGTAGAGGAAAGTGATAATTAAAGACCATGTATTGAACTTAGTGATTATGGTCTCTTGGGAAACGAAGGTCAGGACTATGAGCAGAACGGACGCCACGCCATATTGAATTCGGAGTACGGCCATACGATCAATACCGCCGAGACTTTTACGGAGCGTGTTGGACACACCGTCGATTAATCCAGCTGCCAAGCCAAGAAAGACGCCAGAATTAAATGTAAAAAGGGCGGAAGAGTATAGACTTATGCCAACCAGAGCGAGCAATATCGCCACGATTTTATTGGTATTAATTTTCTCTCTCATGACAAAAGTACCAATTGCGAACGCGCTCAAAATACTGCCGGCATATAGCAGAAAGGTGGTGTTAGCGATTGTCGTTCTTTGATATGAAAAGGTCAAAAGTAGAACTAGAATTGGAAAAGTTAAGCCCAAGGCTACAACGTTTTTTAGTTTATCTTTAGGAAAACTAACTTTATTCTTGCGGAAGCTAAGATATATGAACACAATGATTGCCGCTAGCGTAAACCGGACAGCCACCTGCGCAAAGTTGCCCCACATATGCGACATAATTCGGATAAAGACCCCAAACATGGCATACATGAACGCCGCGCCCACCAATGCCGTCGGGCCACTGATTTTCAGATTTTTCATAAAGCTAATTGTACCGCCAAATCCCAGAATTTATATTGCCCGGTTATTTTATGCTTGCTTGCCGGGTTCGTCTAAGTCATAAAACACGTGCACGTGCGGCCGTCCACCCTGAAGATGAAAGCCGCATTTTTCTAATACTTTCCGGCTGGCGCGATTATCAGGTCTTACGTAGCTTCTAATTGTTCTTACTTGCGGCATTTCAAAAAACCTGGCGCCGATGGCGGCAGCGTTCGCGACAACCGTATTTATGCTGGCGCTTCTTATGCCTTGCCGTCTAAAATTTTTATCGACAATACCGCCCATGGATAACATATGCTCCGGATCTTTTTGGCCGTCCTGTTCTTCTTTAGAAAGCATAGTTAATGCTACTATCGGGCCGTCTCTTTCTTTCTGCGTGCCAAAAATGACAGTCTTTGGGTTAGTAATCATCATAAGCGTATCAAATTCAGTTTGGACATCCTTTAGCTGGGGGACAAATTCGGCGTCTCGATTATTATTGATAAATTCCAGCAAGTCCCGAACGTCCCAATCAACCAACTCTCTAAGAATCAGCCCATCTTGGCTCTCAAATTCCAGTGGCACCCGCCTACCAGTCGGCTCTTGTGATTCGGCAAATTCTTCTGGATTCATGTACGACTTATTGTACTCCTGAGCCAGGTGCTGAGGGCGGTCTTGGCCACTTGGAGTTCTTTGCCATGCTGTTCGGTATTGTGATTGCGGAAACTATGTTCAGCGTCAGCAATTTTTACGAATTTCTTATTTTTACTTGGGATTAAGTCAAAGAGCACCTTCTGATTTTTATACGGACAGGGCTGATCGAACTCGCCAGCCATAAAAAATACAGGCATAGTGAGTTTGTCGGCCAGCGGCAATAAATCGAACCGCTTTAAACTTTCAGCGACTCCCCAACCTACCCTGCCAATTACGCCCGGTTTTGAACGGCTCGGTTCTTCTTTGTACCCACGCTCCTGCCAGACTTTGCGGAATTCCGGGTCTAGCGTCTTGACCCATAGCTCGTAATTAGTCGTTGGCGCAATTGGTGCGAGGTATTTTATTTCTTCCGGATGATGCTCGGCATACCAAGCAGTGGATTGAGCGCCCATACTTTGGCCGCAAAGGCTAAATGGCTGCTGGAACCAATTCTGTGCGCGAGCCCAGCTTATAACGTCTTCCAAATCTTCAAGGTAACTATCATATGTTACGTCCATCATGTCGCCTTCGCTTTCACCAAGGGAGTAAGTGGCATCGAAGCGTACTACCCGAAAGCCATTTTCTAAAAAAGCATCGGTAAAAGCTTGGATGTGATCCTGCACAATTGACCCGCCTTGGCCGTGGGCCACAAAAACCAAATCTTTTGGATTATCCGGTTTATCGACTTGAATGACCAGCTTTAGCCCATGCCGGTTTTTGATCGCAAGACGTTGTGTGCTCATGATGCAGGGTGATTAATGTCGGAATTAACTTGATATTGATCGTAGCCGGTTTTTAGCAAATTGAGTATTGAGACTACGACCGTGTCACTTACAGTTTTTATTTCGGACTCCGTGTTGAAAGCATTAGAGCCATTAAAGCAGAACCAGCTGCTCAAAGGCAGATCATTAAATGCGCTATCGTCTACGGGATCATCTGAGATGGCGCGGACTTCATTTGCTTGCAGTCTTTCTAGTAGAGCAACTTCATCGATAACTTTGCCATGCGTGAACGTGACCAAAAGTGCATTTTTCTTTATTTTGTTCACTCGGTCTCGATCTAGCAGACCTTGAGCGCTAGCTGGAACGGCTAAATATAAAATGTCGCTTTTACTCAAGACTTCATCCAGGTCATTGTACTTGGCGGTACCGCTATCGTCGCGGGTGTTTGGGCTCCAATAGTGCACGGATTTTGGCCTAAACGGACCTAAGATCTCGGCGATTAGTTGACCGATCCGGCCAAACCCAATTATTCCAATATTTTGGTTTTCAATGCCTGTCGTGGTGGCAAAACTTTTGTCACCGGTGCGGCCAAGCTCTAAAAAGCTTCTGTTCATTAATAACGTCGCTCCAATTGCCCATTCAGTTACTGCCTGCGTCGGGCCGTCCGGCGCGTTTGCTATAGCAATCCCTTTTTTAGTTGCCTCTTCCCATCCAGGAATAAAGTTCTTGTAATCAATTCCCGTAAAGGCAATAGCTTTAAGCTGGTCAGCCGATTCGATGACTTTGTCAGTTATTTTTTCTATGCCGCCTAGGATATAGCCGATTTTGCCTTTAACGGCCTGGCAGAGCTCTTCTTCGGTTGCTTGTGGCTTATCTAAGCGCTCAACTTCGTATCCGGCGGCTTCGAGCTGTTTGACGTGCTCATCGAAAATAAACAGGCTATCGGTGATTAAAATTTTGTTACTCATGGTGCTATGTCTGCCTCGTAGTCTAGCGGCACGCGGTCGGAAACTTGTAATTGATGGGGGAACCCATTTGTTAGCTTTTCCATATCCTCGTCGGACAGACTCCAGCCAAGTGCTCCGAGATTTTCTTCCAAGTGTTCTACGTGTGTAGTTTTTGGAATCGTGATTACATTTGGCTGGGCAATCAACCAGTTAAGCGCAACCTGGTACGGAGTCTTTCCGTATTTTCTAGCAATTTCCTGCAAAATGGTTACGCTCTCAAGTCCGCCCTTGCTCAATGGTCCCCAGGCACTTATCAAAACGTCGTTTTCTTGGCAGAACTTTATTATCCCGCGACCAGCGGGCTCACGACACTCTAGGCTATAGTGCAGTTGGTTATAAACGATTTTATTTTTAGTGTGCTTTTGCGTTTCTTGGAGTCGATTGACTGTCATATTGCAAACGCCGATATTTTTAATCATGCCTTGCTGTACAAGCTTATCCATAGCCCGCATAGTGTCAGCAATATCTATCCCGACTTCGGGATATCGATGCAATAGATAAAGGTCAATATAATCTGTATCGAGTCTTATTAAACTCTCTTCAAAGGCGCGCAATAAACCATCGTAAGTTTGATGCAGAGACGATACTTTTGTTGCAATAATTAATTTTGATCGATCGTACTCCTTGATGGCTTGGCCAACAAGTTCCTCGCTGTGTCCAGCACCATAGCTCTCGGCAGTATCAATATGTGTGATGCCGTGGTCGAGTGCGGCTTTGATTGCAGAAATCTCAGCTTGATCGTTGGAGTCGTCGCGCTCGAACCCCCCGCCCATTTGCCAAGTGCCAAGACCATATACTGGTAGAGAGAATTCTGATTCAAGAGTTTTTGCTGGAATTTTCATCACTTAGCTCTCGGGCTGTGTCTTAGGCCATGAGTAAGGCGCCATGTTCATATATCTAGCTATATAATCGGGACTCCGAGGCACCTGAACCTGGACGGGCGGCCAGCGGTGAACGTCTTGATGAGGCTCAAAGCCTAGCTCGTCAGAATCAATCCTACAAATACGAAAACCTCGCATTTGAAGAACTCTATGGCCAATGGTATGAGCCTTTGGACGACGGAGAAAAGAAGTCGGATCGGGTTCGCGGTATTCTGCCAGTCCAAACTCGGGAGCCTTTACAGTGGTTGCCATTAGGGGACCAATCTATTTATGTCGCGGGGAAAGAGGGTGGCTTCTTTGATGTTGGCCAGGCCGATGATTTTCTCGACTAGGCGCTCCAAGCCCATGCCGAAGCCGCCGTGCGGCGGCATACCGTATTTAAAGGCTTGCAGGAAGTATTTAAAGCCGTCGTCGTCCGGCGAGCCGCCGGTTTGTTCCTTGAGTTGTTTGACCAGCACGTCGTAGCGATGCTCGCGCATACTGCCGGTGGCAATCTCTACGCCGCGGAAGAGCAGGTCGAAGCGTTCTGCAAACTCCGGGTTTTTCTCGTCCACTTTGTGATAGAACTTGGCTTCGGATGCCGGCCATTCGGTCACAAACACGGCTTCGCTACCAAGTTCTTTGGCGGCGTACTCGCAAACCCAGCGCTCTTCGTCCGGACGCAGGTCTTTTTCGCCAATGGTTTTGGTGCCGGTGTCATCGGAATATTTCTGGTGGATTTCGGCCATGGTCAAAACCGGGAAGCTGGCTGGCAAAACCGGCTTTTTGGCGTCCCAGAGTTTTAGCTGATTTTCGGAGTTTTTCCAAACATCGTCTACAGCGGCATTTATTAAATTACTTAACAAGTTAAGTAAATCGGGGAAGGCGATAAAGCCCATTTCTACGTCTACCGTAATAAATTCGGTCATGTGCCGGGTGGTGGCGCTGGGCTCTGCCCGGTAAGTTGGGTTGATTTCGAACACCCGCTCGAACACCCCTACCATGATTTGCTTATAAAACTGGGCGCTTTGGGCCAGCGTGGCCTGTTTGCCAAAATAATCCAACTTGAACACTTCTGCCCCGCCCTCAGTGGCGCCGGGCAAAAGCTTGGGCGAGTTAAACTGCGTAAAGCCTTGGCCGCGCAAATATTTGCGAATGGCTTCTTCGGTCTCGGACTGAATCTTGAATATGGCCTGCTCTTGCAAGTTGCGTAAGCCGATAACCCGGTTTTCAAACAGTGTATCCAGATTTTCCGGCTTGTGGCTGAGCGGCTTATCGATTTCTATCGGCGATTCGTCGGTAACTGGTACGTCTACCGTAATTTTAGGCTGCCGAACCTCTGCCCCGCCCGGCGCCCGCGACTCCTCATGTGCTTGGCCGCTAATTGTCAGAACCGTGCCCAGCTGTAGGCCGCGCAGTTTTTCAACTTCGGCGGCATCTTCCACCACGACTTGGGTTACGCCACCACGGTCGCGGACCAGCAAAAAGTTGAGACCGCCCAGCAGGCGTTTTTTGTGTAGCCAGCCCCGGATTAAAACCTCCTGGCCGGCATGCTTAACGACATCAGATGATAAAACTCGCTCCATATAGGAGTTATTTTAACACCTATGAACGGCGGCGGCCAGAAAATGCCCTGCCCGCCAAGAAGCCGGTTGCAATGCCCAACGCAGTAAGACTAACTAAGGGAGCTAGATTAGGTTTTATGCCATGGTCTTCTTGAGTTTCTGGCGGGGGAATTTGAATCTCAATAGCTCTGGCCATTAGACCGGCAATTTTCTTCATATTATTAATGTAGTAGCTAAGCTTAACTGTGCCTTTGTTTTTGGCAGACCAGTCCACTATATTTCTGGCAAACTCGTCTCCATTTAGTGAGCCGTCAAGCTCCAGCGGTATAAGCATTGACTGGGTGGTGCGTTGATACTCGCCGCCAGACGCGTAAGCATGTAGCAGGTATGGCGCAGACTGTTCATTTTCCAGAATTTTATTGTGCACTGTGGTAAAAAAAGGCCGGGTTATGTGGTCTGCAGCAACGTCTTCACCTGATAGAGTTTTTTCATAATTATGCTGTGGGCTTGTAGCACCGTGAAGCTCTACGGCTAAGCACATTATTTGGATAATTTGGGTGTCGGCCAAATATTCTTCAAACTGTCTAAACGAATTTATTTCTGGGACAGGCAACTCCTCTGCTATATATCGCAGTACATTCACCGACGCTTGTTTAGGAGCTTCTTGCTCTAATAATACTTCACTCATATTTTGACGTTTGGCCAAATTGAGTAGGAGTATATGGCTATTCGGCTTCGGGTGCAACCGGAATTTCGGTCTCTTCGTGTTCGGCTTGGTCTTGTTTGGCCTCTTTGGCGGCTACCGCTCGCAAGTCTTCATAGCTGTCGAACTCATCAATTATAGGCTGGTCGATAATCTGTTCCAGAACGTCTTCGATAGATACAACCCCTACCACTTCCTCGAAGTCGTTAACCACAACCAGTAGATGATGGTGGGTTTTTAAAAACGCGCTAAGCGCCTGGCGCAGGTTTGAGGCTTCGTTGATATAAAACACGCCTTTGCGGGCCAGGTCTTTAACTTTGCCCGTGCCGTCGTGGCCGATTAAATCATTCAAATAAAGCGTGCCGATGATTTGCGGAGCGGCGGTTTTGGAGGAATCTTTAACCACCGGGAACCGGCTAAAGCCGCTTTTATGTAACTCGTCCATTAACAGTGGGCCAATGTTCTCGCCGGCGCCGACTAACTTAAGCTTGCGGCGCGGCGTCATAGCCGAGCTGACCAGTTTATCGCCAAAGCTCATGGCACCGTGGGCAATCGCTAAATCGGACTGCGGTATCCGGTTATCAATCTGGCTGTTTTGCTTGCTCAATAAATCGAGTAGATCTTTCCGCTCATAAAGACCGGTGTGAAAATGCAGCGGGTTGGTGGCTGGTAGCCAATCGGCTAGGCGGCCAAGAACCGGACGGCCAAACGACAAAATTCGGGCGTAGGCCGGTGCCGCAAGGGCCGCCAAACTGCCAGCCCGGCCGTCGGCCGAAAACCGCGGGTTCCAAACCACCAGCCAGGCTGTAACAATCGTTACCAACGCCGCCAGCCACCAATTGGTTCGGGCCGACCAGATAAATAAAGTTGCCGCGCTGGCCGTACCGACCAGCCATAACAATACATCTAACGAAGCGCCATACGATGCCACCTTATATAAAGCCGCGGCTTTGTGGTCTTTGCCCCGGGCCCGCCGTTTGAGCTCCAGCGCCGGCACCGAGTGATAGACCCTATATAGCAATATGCATTTTAAGAGCACCAGGACCAGCAGAATATACACGAGCTTCATCACTTATCATTTTACATTCTTTCTATGAAAATTCGGCTTTACATATTTTTGCTAAGATAGTAGATTAAAAAACTGTTGTTTATAAAATAAACGGGTGCATTTTCAATAGAGATTGCGAGCGCCTTAGGAAGATTTATTATTGATGCTGAATTTTGGAGAAAGAATGGATATGAGCCACAACCGCGATATTACTTATGAACCGACAGTAGCAGAGAACCTGGGGCCGTTATATGGGCCCAGCGGAGAATTTAAAAACGCTTACACTGGGCAAATAGGTGTAGAGACCCAGCAAGACAGAGCCGCCCTGGAACAGATGTGCCGGCTCAATTTTGATCATTTTTTCGACGAAACTCAGCCGGAGGCACCAGAAGATTGCGGCGATGAGCGCCCGGCGACGACTTTAGTAGAAGCTATGATGAAGGAAGTCGGGCCGCAAAATATGGGCGGGACAAGCACCAATGCGTTGGTCTGGGGTATGACAAAGGGTAGCCGCGGCAATCACCTGACAGTTCTTAGGGACTTGAACTCTGCCTACGTGCAAAATGGCGTGGAATATCGGCCCGGCGGCCACACTGCTGAAGGCGCTCGCGGCCTTGATTGCGGCTGTGCGGCCATAGATATGATTGACGTTGTGCCTGTAGTTATAACCGACAAGTCCCGCCGCGTAGCCCTAATGCACCTAACCGCCAGCTTGATGGGAAAGGATTTCTTTGACGAGGAACTTTTTGATATAAATATAGGCCGCTACAAAGAGATACAGTCCCGGATGGATACCTATCTACCAAATGGATTTCAGCATGGCACCCTAGAGCTTATGCGCCGGCTCAGTCCGGACATCAACCCGATAAACCAGCGAGTCGGAGAGCATAAAGGACTGGCTGTAATGGCCAACCGCGTTAGTAACACAAGGTTAAGCCAGGACCTACTGTTTGCCACGCCAAACGATTTAAAGCGGCCGTTTGAAGCTTTTGGTGTGGATGTTTGGCACGCTTTTGAGCTAGGCGATAAATTATTTACGGACAGGCAAGCCGGAAGAGAATTTGTAACCGGCCGGATTATGTACGACGCCGGGGCATTGTTGGCGATAACCAACGGTTCGCTGGCTTTATTAGAACATAAAACCCGCCAGAAACGATATGGCGTGGTAGACTAGTGCATAGAACTAACGGAGGTTTTATGGATAAGCGGTTTTTGGGAATTATCGGGGCGATTATTATCATTTTCATAGGTGTTTTTGTAATCAGCCAAAAATCTAACAACAATGGTTCAACTACTACCAACTCTAACTCTCAGCCGACCAGCCACACCGAAGGTCAAAATGCTAAAGGCGTAACTTTGGTTGAATACGGTGACTACGAATGCCCAATTTGCGCCGAATATAACCCCGCGGTTGTCCAAGTGCAGCAGCAATTTTCTAAAGATATCCTCTATCAATTCCGCAATTTGCCGCTGACCCAAATCCACCCTAACGCTTTCGCCAGCGCCCGGGCCGCCGAAGCCGCCGGTTTGCAGAACAAATACTTTGAGATGAACCAAAAACTATATGATAACCAGAACGACTGGGTCAGCGCCACTGACCCCCAGACGTTCTTCGACACCTATGCCCAGCAGATTGGCCTCAACCTAACCCAATTCAAAAGCGACTACGCCAGCTCCAAGGTCAATGACGCCATCAATGCCGATTTAGCGGCCTTTAATAAAACCGGCCAGGAAATGGCAACGCCCAGCTTTTTCTTAGACGGCCAATACGTACCAAATTCGGAATTAGTAGACTCGCAAACCGGTGCGCCATCAGTGTCGAAATTCGCGGCGGTTATCAACTCCGAAATCGCCAAAAAGAACCCCTCCGCCAAGTAGTTATATATTTGTTTTAACCTGGCCGAAGTTATACCATAGTGCTTAAGCAGTACAAAAAGTACCTATGGCAAAAAAACACAACTTAGAAGAATTCGCCAAGACCGAAGCCTTAGCGCTAGATGCCGGCTTTCTAAAAACCGTCCACATGGTCGAGGCCAGCGAGGTTCGAACAGTTAGACGCGGCCGTGAATATTGGAATGTGCTGGGGCCCGGCTTAACCACCGGTGCCTCCGATGATGACCCCTCCGGCATCGCCACTTATTCACAAACCGGCGCCCAATACGGCTTCCAGCTACTGTGGTTATCTATTTTTACTTTTCCCCTTATGGCGATTGTTCAAGAGATGTGCGCCCGCATCGGCATGGTTACCGGCCGCGGCCTGGCCGGCAATATCCGCACCCATTTCTCTAAGCGAGTTTTGTATTTATGTACGCTAATGCTGTTTGCGGCTAACGCCTTTAACATCGGCGCCGATCTGGGCGCCATGGCCAAAGCTGTTCAGCTACTAGACCACGGCTTCAATTTCGGAGTGGCAGTTATTGGCTTTGCCTTGCTAAGCGTCGTGCTGCAAATTTTTCTGCCTTACGCCCGCTATGCCCGTTATCTTAAATGGCTGGCGCTGGTGCTACTGGCTTATGTGGCTTCGGCGATTATGGCCCACCTAAATTGGGGTACGGTTCTGCACCACTCGGTTTTGCCATCCGTTAAATGGTCTAAGAATCAACTACTGCTAATCTGCGCTATTTTGGGCACGACTATTTCACCGTATCTATTCTTTTGGCAGACTTCGCAGGAAGTCGAAAACCAGATTATGGATGGTGAAACTTCGATTGCCTCACGCAAAAAAGGCGTTAGTAAGCATCATATTAAATCTATGCGAGTCGATGTTTGGAGCGGCATGCTGCTGAGCAACTTGGTAATGTTCTTTATTATCGCGGCCTGCGGCGCTTTGTTATTTACGCATGGGATTACTAATATTACTTCGGCCGCCCAGGCCGCCGAAGCCCTGCGGCCGTTTGCCGGCAACGCCACTTATTGGCTGTTCGCTATCGGCATCATTGGTACCGGCATGCTGGCAATTCCGGTACTGGCCGGCTCCAGTAGCTACGCCGCCGCCGAAAGTTTTAAATGGCGCGAAGGCCTTTACCGCAAATTCAAGCAGGCCCACGCTTTCTACGCCACCATCGCCCTGTCAGTACTCGTAGGACTGGGCATCAATTTCTTGGGCATAGACCCTATCAAAGCCCTGATTTACTCGGCCGTAGCCAACGGCATCGTCGCGCCATTGGTCCTGGCTCTGATAGTCATTATCAGCAGTAACAAACCTATTATGGGCGAGTGGGTAAATAAAAAATCTACCACTTGGCTGGGCTGGGGAGTGACCACCATAATGGTGGTTGCTGGCGGCGCGGCAATCTGGTCGCTGGTTTAGCTTATGGATAACGTATTTGCGGGACTGAGCTTAATCATAGTTGTCGGCGCGGCCGTGGCGCTTTTAATGCGGCTAATCGGCCAGCCGTTGATTATTGGGCACATCTTAACCGGTATCATCGTTGGTCCGGCAGTTTTTCATATTGCTAAATCACCCGATACACTGGCGCTATTTTCAGACCTGGGCATCGCCCTGCTACTGTTTATCATCGGTTTGGGACTAAACCCGCGGGTAATTAAAGAGGTGGGGCGGACTGCTTCGATAGTTGGCGGCAGCCAGGTGGCGGTTATTACTATTCTTGGTTATTTTGTCAGCAAAGGTTTTGGGCTCAACAACCGGGCCAGTCTTTTTTTGGGCTTCAGCTTGGCTATATCCAGTACGATTATCATTCTTAAATTAATCAGCGATAAAAAAGAACAGGGCCGGCTGTACGGTAAAATCGCCGTCAGCGTGTCGCTGGTGCAGGATATTATTGCTATCGCCCTGGTGGTGCTAACCTCGGCCGGCAACAACCAGTCTGTGGTACTCAGCTCGCTTTTCTCGCTACTGGCTAAGGCTTTGATTTTGGGCGGGATAATATATCTAATCAGCTCCCGGGTTTTGCCAAAGTTCCATCACCTGATTGCCGAAAGCCAGGAGTTTTTATTCTTATTCGCTATTGCCTGGGGGCTGGGTAGCGCCGCCCTGTTCCAAAAAATTGGCTTATCAACCGAAATCGGCGCCCTGCTAGCCGGCATCTGCTTAGCACCACTGCCCTCGGCCCAAGAAATCAGCGCCCGCCTGCGGCCGCTGCGCGATTTCTTTTTGATAGTCTTCTTCATCGCCCTGGGTTCCAACCTAACCCTATCAAGCATCGGCTCTAAGGTCGGGTTAATTATCGCGGGCGTGTTTATCGCGGCCGTGCTAAAACCAATTGTAGCCATGAGTGTGATGGGATTTTTGGGTTACACCAAACGCACCAGCTTTAAAGCATCGTTGGCTTTGGCTCAAGTCAGCGAATTTTCTATAGTTTTAATCCTAATCGCCCAAAGCAAAGGCCTGCTCGCCAGCGACGTAGTGTCGGCCATTGTGCTGATGACACTTATCAGCATCGCCGCCAGCACCTATATGATTATATTCAGCGACCGGCTATTTAATTTCTTCGAGAAATATTTAGGGTTGTTTGAACGGCGCAAAACCCACAGCGAGCAGCGGCCGGAGGCTAGTTACGAGTTGGTTTTGTTCGGCTACCAGCGCGGCGGCCATGAATTCATCAACTTATTTAAGAAGCTCAAGAAAAAATACGTGGTGGTTGATTACGACCCCGAAGTTATAGACGTAATCGAGCAGCGCAAGCTCAATTACTTATACGGCGATGCCACGGATGTAGAGCTACTAGAAGAAGCCGGTGTCGACCACGCCAAGTTAATAGTTTCAACTATCCCGGATTACCAAACCAACCTGGTCTTACTCAGCTACATAAAGGCTAAGAATCATGATGCCATAGTTGTGATACACGCCGACGACCCCTACGAAGCCGCCAAACTATATGAGGCCGGCGCCAGCTATGTAATACTGCCGCACTATATCGGCAGTGAGAAAATCAGCGAATTTATCGCCAAATCCGGCCTAGCTAAATCGGCTTTTCGCAAACAGCGCATCCGGCATTTAACTTATTTAGAGAAACACTACGGTGCGCTAGAAAAACTCAGCCAAATCAACGAAAAAAAACTCGGCCGAGCGCTGGTTAGAAGCATGACTAATCTCAACCGCTCCAAAGCCTAAATACTTAACAAGTTAAGTATTTAGGCGGCTTGTTCTTCAAGTACAAGACGCGCCTGTTTTTCATAACGTTTCTTGTCCAGATAGGTGATATCGCCACTCAGCTCAAGCTTAGCTTGCCGCTCGGCCATCTTCTTAATCTGTCTTTCTTGGCTGTCTTTCCTAAACCAGTCGCTGATAATTTCAAAGGCGCTGACAACCTTATCCTTGGCGCCTTCAAACAACTCACGATGGCTAATAACTTTTCCGTTCTTAACCGTCAGCTTGCACTCTGTGCAGTGCAGAATGTTTTTCTTATATAAATCTTTAGGCAAATCAACTATGTTTTTACAACCCGGGCAAAGTACGCATTTAGTGGGGTCCTTGCGAAAACCTTTCTCCATACCAGCTTGTTCGGTATTACTATTGATATTCAGAGCTGTCGGACAAGCCGAACTCTCGTAACGCATGCCGGCGGCTTTGGCTTCGCCGCCATAGTAGCTGGCCACGCCGTAAGCGGCTGATGCATCATGTTCGTCCATCGCCGCCAGCATATCCAGCGTTTCATCGGGCGCGTTGTTCAAAGTCGACATAATATACTGGTGAACGCCATCAAGCAGAGTGCGCACGCCGT
>Ga0265334_10000965_pt1 | contig 14325 bp, 14 predicted proteins | sample 42023metaG_FD_192442 | JGI IMG/M metagenome (GOLD analysis project Ga0265334, IMG submission 192442) | Rhizosphere microbial communities from Carex aquatilis grown in University of Washington, Seatle, WA, United States - 4-20-23 metaG | ecosystem: Host-associated > Plants > Roots > Rhizosphere... | reverse complement strand
CCCCTATGTTCTTTATGCCTACGCGCAGGCCGATCCGGTAGCGATGGGCGGACTCTATAATCTGGCTATTACGGGCGGAGGCTCCCCTGCCACTGCATACGCAGCCACCATTCCAGTGGGACAGTTGCCCACTGGCTATTCGTTCAGCGTTTCCGCCGGTGTTCCGATTTCCTTCTCCCTGGCGGATTTGGGGATGGGCGGTGGTTTGCCCCTTGTTTCGACGTTAACCACGCTAAAGGCAATTGTTACGGAGGGGACGGCTGCGCCGCTGGCTAACCTTTCGAGCCCCACAGGCGCTACGCCAGACACTTTCACGCCGACAACGTCGGGCACGGCCGAACTCTTTGTCTACGCAACGCCCAGTAATTCGACAGGGCTGGGCGCGTGGTCAGCCTATTTTTCTCAGGGGACCGGCGGCAGTGCGACGACAATTGCTGACGTGGCCGCTCCGGTGGCGGAAAGCGGTCATTTTGGCTACATATTTTCGACGCCAGCGCTGCTGGCGAGCGACACCTACTCAGTCGCTGTCCATGATTTTCAAGTGCCGCAGGCACTGGCTCAGCAGAACGCAATTGTCGAACAGAAAGGGTCGGCTCTAGCAAGCGCCGCGGCAGCCAACCCGCAATCCGTGGATCTGAATATCCCGGCCCAAACTTCTGGCGCCGTGAACGTGCTGATCTTTTTGACCCTGCAGGCTGGAAGCCCGAATGATCTGTTCGGCGTTTCGGTCCAAAATCAGACGAACGGAGTAAATGCGTTGCAGACGACCCAAGCGGTCGGCACGCTCTTTACCGCAATACCGCTCAACAGCCTGACCGCCGGGGCGAATTACGGGGTCACATTCACGGACCTAGGATTTCCGGCCGCGTTCACGAGCGTTTCCGCGATAGGGACGCAGGGCAATACGGAAATCGGAACGATTACGCCGGGTGGTGCCGGCCAAGGAGGCACCTTTAAATTTACGGCCCCAGCATCGGGCTCGACCACACTCAATATCCTCGCAGAACCGGGCGCCATGCATTATGGGCTCTATGGCGTCACGGCCGGGCTCGTGCCCACCGCGACTTTGACCCCCGGGGCCGTGAGCGTGGGTGGCGCCCAAGACGTCACGTTGTCGTGGACTTCGACCGATGCAACCGGCTGTGCCGCCTCTGGAGGTTGGAGCGGTGCACGGCCGGTGTCGGGCAGCATGGTCGATGTCGGCGCGCTCACGCAGACCACGAGCTACACCCTGATTTGCACCGGGCCTGGCGGTCCGTCTGCGCCGCAGACGGTCACGGTAAATTACTCTTCTTCGTCCTCGAGCAGCAGCAGCGGAGGGGGCAGTGGCAGTGGCAGCAAGAGCGGCGGAGGCGCGATCACGCCCGAATGGCTGCTGGCCTTAGGCGTGCTCGCCGGCTTGAAGTTGCGGCGCCGGCGCGCGATGCTAGCTGGCTTCGGACCACGGGCTTGAGGGCGCATGAAGACAGCGTTGATCACGGGCATTACCGGCCAGGATGGCGCGTACCTCGCAGAATTCCTGCTGGGTAAGGACTACGAGGTCCACGGCATCAAGCGCCGGGCCTCCTCCTTCAATACCGATCGCATCGATCACCTGTACCAGGACCCGCACGAGCGCGGTGTGCGCCTGCACCTGCACTACGGCGACCTGACGGATTCGACCAACCTGATCCGTATCATCCAGCAGGTGCAGCCGGACGAGATCTACAACCTCGCGGCGCAGAGCCATGTCGGGGTGTCCTTCGAGACGCCCGAGTACACGGCCAATTCGGACGCGCTCGGTTCGCTCCGGGTGCTCGAGGCGATCCGGATCCTCGGGCTCGGCGCCAGAACGCGCTTCTACCAGGCCTCGACCTCCGAGATGTTTGGCAAGGTGCAGGAGATCCCGCAGCGCGAGACCACGCCGTTCTACCCGCGCTCGCCCTACGGGGTCGCGAAGGTCTACGCCTACTGGATCACGGTCAACTACCGCGAGGCCTACGGCCTCTACGCCTGCAACGGCATCCTGTTCAATCACGAGTCGCCGCTGCGCGGCGAGACCTTCGTGACGCGCAAGATCACGCGCGGCCTGGCGCGCATCTCCGAGGGCCTCGAGCAGTGCCTGTTCCTCGGCAACCTCGATTCGCTGCGCGACTGGGGCCACGCGCGCGACTACGTGCGCGCGCAGTGGCTCATGCTGCAGCAGGAGACGCCTGAGGACTACGTGATCGCGACCGGCGAGCAGCATTCGGTGCGCGAGTTCGTCGAGCGCACTTCGGAGCTGCTCGGCATGCGCCTGGTGTGGCGCGGCGAGGGCGTTGCCGAACACGGTGTCGATACGCGCAGTGGCCGGACCATCGTCAAGATCGATCCGCGCTACTTCCGGCCCACCGAGGTCGACACGCTGCTGGGGTGTCCGGACAAGGCCCAGCGCCAGCTCGGGTGGAAGGCGGAGATTACCTTCGAGGCGCTGATCGCCGAGATGGTCGCCGCGGACCTTGAACTTGCACGCCGCGATGCGCTGATTGCGCGCGAAGGCTTCAAGACCTACCAGCACCACGAGTAGGGCGGCAGCGGTGCTCGATTCAACGATCTTCGTGGCCGGGCACCAGGGCCTGGTCGGATCCGCGCTGGTGCGGCGGCTGCGCGCACTGGGCGCGAGCCGGCTGCTGCTGCGCACGCGCGCCGAGCTCGACCTGCGTTCGCAGGCCGCGGTCGATGCGTTCTTCGCCGAGCATCGGCCCGACTACGTGTTCCTCGCGGCCGCGAAGGTCGGGGGCATCGAGGCCAACCGCAGCCAGCCGGCGCAGTTCCTGCTCGACAATCTCGAAGTCCAGAACCATGTGATCGCCTCGGCGCATCGCCATGGCACACGCAAGCTGCTGTTCCTCGGCTCGAGCTGCATCTATCCGAAGCATGCGCCGCAGCCGATGCCCGAGGACTGCCTGCTCACCGGCCCGCTCGAGCCTACCAACGAGTGGTACGCGATCGCGAAGATCGCCGGCCTCAAATTGTGCCAGGCCTTCAGGCGCGAATATGGCTTCGATGCGATCTGCGCGATGCCGACCAATCTCTACGGTCCCGGTGACAATTTCGAGCTGGTCGGCTCGCACGTGTTGCCAGCGCTGCTGCGCAAGAGCCACGAGGCGCGCCTGCGCGGCGCCGCGCACGTGGACGTGTGGGGTACCGGCACGGCACGCCGCGAATTTCTGCACGTCGATGACCTAGCCGAGGCCTGCTTGTACCTGATGCGCGAATACAGCGATGAGCGCCCGATCAACGTCGGCTGGGGCCAGGACATCAGCATCGGCGAGCTCGCGCACCTGATATTTGACGTTGTGGGCTTTCATGGCACGCTGAAGCTGGATCCCACCAAGCCCGACGGCACGCCGCGCAAGCTGCTCGACACCACGAGGATGAGTGCGCTCGGCTGGCAGCCGAAGATCCAGCTCAAGGCCGGGCTGGCGGCTACCTACGAGTGGTACCTGCAATCGCAGGGGCAGCTGCGGCTGTGAGCACGGGTTAACAGCCGCTACAAGTGACGGGGCACATGCATTCTCTGATGCAGAATGCGCACGACGCCGATATCAAGTACCTGCTGACGATAGATGATCAGGTGCGAGCCCACCGACAGGACGCGATGGGTCGGCGGTAGCACCGGGCTGGAGTGCCCGATCTCCGGATCGCGAGCAATGAGGCTCAACGCATCATTGAGTTTGTCGCGGTAAACGAGCAGCTGCTTCTCTCCCCAGCGCTCGCGCGTGTAGCGGAGATTATCGATGAAGTCCTGCTGGGCCTTCGGCGAGAGCTGGAGCCGGCTTTCACGGGAGGACATCGGGATCGACCGGGTTGCCATCCGGTGGATCGTGCAATGCCTTGTGTGTCAGCCGCTCCAGGAGCGAGGGCGTGTACGCGTCTCCTTCACCACGATCGAGCTGGGCATCGCCGATGGCCACGGCAGCCAAGAGCGCGGCATTGTGATGCTCGGCAGCCTGCATGCGCCGAATTGCATCCCGGATGACCTCCGTGGAATTCCCATAAAAGCCGCTGCCCACCTTGGACTTGATGTACTGCTCCATCTCGGGCGAAAGATTGATATGCATTGTCACTTGGATTCTCGACTCTGAGTGCCCATAGAATATATACATTATATCCATATAATGGATATAGCCCAAGTTAAATGCGGCGTTGGCAACCGTAGCCGGGTGACCCCACGTAGAGCGACCGGCGCCGGTACCTTGCGGCCGGTCACACCGCCCGATGGGCGTTCCCAGTACCGTCACCAGCCGATCCCGCATGCGGGCGTCCATGGGTTGGACTGTGCACGGAATATGGTAAGTACTAGGGCCGTGGCCTTGGCCGCGCTGCTGACCTTGCTGCCAGGGCTTGCCGCCGCACAGAGCCTTGCGGTATCGCCGCCGGGCGTCCCCGTGATCGTCAAGTTCCGCCACGGCGGTGCCACGGCTCCTGTCGCGGCGCCGAGCCCGGACGTGCAGGCGCTCGGCGGCCGAGTGAACCTGCGCGTGCGGCGCGCGCGCGCCATTCTCGATGGGCTGCAGGCGGTCGAGTTCGATAACCCGACCGCTGGGGAGACGACCGAGCAGGCGCTGGCTCGACTGCGCGCCGACCCCGAAGTGGAGTACGCGGAACCCGATCAGCGCCGCCATGCCCACGTGCTGCCCGATGATCCGCTGTTCGTCGCGAGCGCGCAGGCCACCGGTCAGTGGTACCTGCAGAGCCCGAATGCCAACCCGGACGCTCCGGCGCCGAGTGCGACGGATGCAGTGGATGCCTGGGATATCACGACCGGAAGCTCAGGGCTCGTGATTGCGGATCTCGACACCGGGATCCGTTTCGATCATCCCGACCTGTTGCGTGCCGGCGCCGGCGGTCGGCTATTGCCGGGCTATGACTTCATCAGCAACGTCGCGGCCGGCAACACGTACAGCGGCCGGAATGCCGATGCCTCGGACCCCGGGGACTGGGTGAGCGCGGCCGATCTTAGCGTAGCGCCGTTCAACGCCGATACCAGTTGCACCGCCGGCAACAGCTCGTGGCACGGCACCCGTGTGTCCGGCGTGCTCGGTGCGCTCGGCAACAATGGCCTCGGCATCGCAGGAATGACCTGGAGCGGATGGCTGCTGCAAGTGCGGGTGCTTGGCAAGTGCGGCGGCTCGGACTCCGACATCGAGAGCGCCATGCTGTGGGCGGCCGGTATTCCGGTGGCCGGCTATCCGCTCAATCCGTATCCGGCGCGGATCATCAATATGAGCCTTGGTGGATCCGGCTCCTGCCCGCAGTCCTACCAGCAGGTCATCAACCAGCTGCTGCAGCGGGGCGTGCTGGTCGTGGCCTCCGCCGGCAATGACGGCGGTCCGGTCGCGACACCGGCCAACTGTCAGGGCGTCGTGGCGGTCGCAGGCCTGCGCCAGATCGGGACCAAGGTGGGCTTCAGCAATCTCGGTCCGGAAGTAGCGGTGAGCGCGCCGGCCGGCAACTGCGTGAACGCCAGCGGTCCGTGCCTGTACTCGATCGACACCACCGTGAATTTCGGGACTATGGCGCCCACGCAGAACGGCTATACCGATCAGTACTACACCAACCTCGGCACCAGCTTCTCAGCCCCGATCGTCTCGGGCATCGCCGGGTTGATGCTTTCGGTCAATGGAAACCTCGGCCCCGCGCAGCTGATCGCGCGCCTGCAGCAGGGCGCGACCAGTCCGTTCCCGGTCAACAGCGCAGCGCCGCTGTGCCACATTCCGAGCTCCTCGACCGACAAGTCGCAGGCAGCGGAGTGCAACTGCACCACCTCGACCTGCGGCGCCGGGATGGTCAACGCGCTCGGCGCCGTGCAGCAGGCGCAGCGCCCGATCGCGGCGGTCAGCCTGCCGACCACTGTCAGCGCCGGCAGGCGGATTGTGCTCGATGCGAGCGGCAGTGCGGCGGCCTGCGGGCGCAGCATCGCGGGCTTCGCGTGGTCGGTCATCAGTGGCAGCGCGGTGCTGACCGGAGCGGGCGGCGCGCGCGTGAGACTGTCGGCGCCGGCCACCGGCAGCGTCACGCTGCAGGTCGTGGTGACGGACAATCTCGGCGCGATCGACACAGCGGAGGTCATCGTGACGTCCTCGGCCGCGACCAGCAGCGCGCCCGCCAGCGCCGGCAACAACGCTTGCCTGGTGCCCGTCACACCGCAGTTGCCGGTCACGGTCACGGTGAGTCCGACCGGGTCATCGGTGCAGGCGGGCATCGGCACGCAGACTTTTCAGGCGACGCTGACCGGCACCGCCAATACCGCGGTGACCTGGCAGGTCAATGGCGTGACCGGCGGCAATGCTGCGAATGGCACGATCTCCGCGGCCGGCGTCTACACCGCGCCGAACAGCGTGCCGGCGAATGCGATGGTCACGGTCACCGCCGTGTCGGTGGCAGACCCCACGGCTTCCGGGTTCGTGGCCCTGAATCTCACCCCACCGGTCGCGGTCAACGTCACGCCGGCAAGCGTTACGCTGGTGCCCGGCACCGGCACGCAGGCCTTCTCGGTGACGATCAGTAACAGCGCGAATAGCGCGGTGAGCTGGCTGGTCAATGGGGTGCCGGGTGGCACGGCCACGACCGGCACGATTTCCGGCGCGGGAGTCTATACCGCGCCGGCCCAGGTTCCCGCATCCGGCCTCGTCACGGTGAGTGCAGTGCCGGCCGCCGACCCGACCCGCAGCGGCACTGCCAGCGTGACCATCGCGCACGCGATCGTCACGGTGCAGCCAGCCTCCGCGAGCCTGCTCACCGGGGCCTCGCAGTCCTTCAGCGCTGCGGTATCCAACACCGGCAATCAGACCGTCGGCTGGCGGGTGAATGGAATTATCGGCGGCAATGACACGGTAGGGACGGTCACGGCCAACGGTGTCTACCTCGCACCTGCTGCGCTTCCGGCACCGGCGTCCGTGACCGTCACCGCGCAGTCGGCCGCCGACCCGAGTGCGCCGCCCGGCATCGCGGTGGTGAGCCTGACCGCACCCGCCGGCAGCGTTGGAAGTTCCAGCGGCGGGAGCGTGGCGAACAGCAGCAGCGGCGCGGACGTCAGCGCCGGCGGCATCTCGGGCAGCAGCGGCAAGGGCGGAGGCGGCGCATTCGATGGCTGGACGCTGCTGGTACTGGTAACGTGTCTTGCCGCGCGACGCAGAGCCGATCCCACCGCCTGACAGCGAGTTACGGGCGCGCCGCGAGAGCATCACAACGGAGAGCACAGGTGTGGTCGTCAAGGCGTCCGACGTCGTTCCCTGGGCTGGGGATTCTCATCGGTGGGTTGAGTTCGAGTGTCACTCAGGCTGCATGGGCGGGGGAGCCCAAGCTGGATCCGCCCAACTTTGTGTTCTCGTCGTTTTCCCAGGGCACCGGAATCATGGGTGACGGGCAATGGGATATCGAAGGTAATCTGTACGGTATGACGGCACGCTCGTCGGGCTTGGACGTACCGGCGTCGAGTGGTGGTGGCGTGCCGAGCGCCCAGGTATCGGTACGGCGCCAGGTCAGCGGTGTTACCGGGTTGGACTTTGGACTCGCCGCAGGGGGCTCATACCTCAGCCAGGGCACCACTTCGGGCGAGGTTCCCTCGCGCGGCCTCTCGACATTCTTCACGGCGCACTACGCTGGAAAAATTTCTGAGGCCCTCGGAGCGGGTGTGTACGGCCAGTTCGGCGGCACTGCCCAGCAGAGCGGCCACGACTCCTGGATTGAAACCTCCACCGCCGCGATCACACCGGTGCTGGCTTGGGAACCGGAGGGTGGATTCCTCGCCTCCATCGCTCTGAACCCCGTCGTTGCGAGCTATGCCGCGAAGGGGGCACTGTCGCAGGGGCCGACACTCAGGAACCTGGTCGGTGTCGGGGTCAGCTTCGGCATCGGCGTGAACATGAACGATCAGCTGGTTCTGGCGCCGGAGATAAGCTGGGTCGGTTCACACGGTTCAGCGCTGGAGTCTGGGGCGCAATCAGCCCGCTCCGATACCTATCGAATCGGTCTCACGGGCACTTTCAGCTATCGAGGCTTGCAACCAGGAGCGCCGACGCAATCGGTTTCCGTGGGAATGTGGTACTTCGAGGAAGACGGGTTGGTCTTCGGACCAGCGTCTCCCGCAGCAGCCTCGGGAGGGTTCAGGACCCGCGGCGCTTTGCTCGGCATCACCTTCGGCGCGAGACGATCGGTACCGAGCCTGTAAGGGCACCGTTAGGCACTTTCCCCGTGACCCCCGAGCGACAGCGTGACGCTATTCGGCGTGACGATCGACCGCAATTCCCGCCTGTGGGCGCTTGCGTTCAGGCCCCCGACCCGTCTTCGACTCCATTGCACGGTGCGTTGCGATGCATTCCAGGTTCGCTAACCAGACCACGAAGCCCACCACCAGTGCGGCACCAAGCAGCTCGCCGATATCCATTAGAGAATCTCCATGCCAAGATTGATAGTGGATAGGAGCATATTTGCGGTACCCGCTCTGCACGCTACCGCACGCACGATGTTTCCAATAGGCGGCGGCCGCTTGCGGCTTGGCGTAGGCTACGCTGCTCGCCACCAGGCCGAGACTTCGAGATCAGAACAAATGACGAGGAAGCACAATGAGAAGACTTTGCAAGATCGCAATTGAGGCACTGTTAGCCGTCATTGCCGCTGGCGCAATAGTGCCTCAGGCAAGCGCGCAAACGTCCGCACCCAGGCCAATGCCCGTACCCCCACCGCCGCCGCCACCACCGGCATCAACGCAATTCATTGGATGCCTGGTGCGGCAGACGTATGACGTTCGCCCCAACGGCGACATGTCGATTGCCATGTGGGTGCGCGATCAGACCGGTAACCAGCAGGTGTTCGCATTTGCGAATCAACAGATCGTTCATGTCACCACCGGTACGCCGCTCACGACGACCGTGGCCACTCTGCAGTGGTCTCGAATGTTGGACACCATCGAACGCGCGGCGTCGTCCAATCATCCGCTTTGGTTCACCTATGACGCGTCAGGCCATGTCTTTGGCGTGACCGCTGAATGGGGTGCGATTTGCAGGTGACCAATCGAGATCAATTGATCCTCTTGAGTACCGGCGATGGCACCGGTTGCATCACCGGAGGCGGAGGCGGCGATGCCGCCGGGCCGGACGTGCCCGCCGGAATGTCCCAGGTTTCGTTGTTGCTGCGCAGCGTGCCGGTGCCATCGACGTAGAAGTGGTCGATCGACACGGTCTTGAACACCATCTCGACGACGTCGGACGGTCCTTTCTGTGGGTCTATTTCCTTCTCGCAATTGGTAAGAAAGACGCCTTGCATCGTGACGCGATAGAGCGGGCGACCATTCAACGTCGCGTCGATGACGATCGGTCCGACAACTGGCGGCCCATCGAGCACCCTACCCGTGGTAATCGCCTGCATGAGCACGTTCGACCAGGGACCCGTTGCAATCGTCAGGCGCAGCGCGCCCGGATTCGGTTTGCCGACCGATACCCCACCGCCATGTGTCCACGACGTCGCAGCGGTAATCGACCAATCGAGCGCGAAGGCGCGAATCGTGTTCGCATGGCCTGCGTCGGTGACGTCGCCCGGCACATTCGGTACGGACAAGTAGATGTCCGCGGTGGCGAATGCCGGCCATATCCCAACGATGACACTGAAAGCGAGGATCCGCGCAGCGTGGCGATTCATGTCATTCTCCGACGTTGTCGTGTTCCGCCGTTGGTCGGCAGGTTCGCGCCGACGGTTCAACGCTTCGGTGGTTCTTCTTCGTAGCCCGCGCGCGCCGCGGGGCCGGCAGCCGCAACTGTCTGGGGATAGTAATGATAAATGCCGCTCCGGCCAAGGCTCGGCGAGGCAGCCCGCTGGACGCCGGACGCAGCTTCGACGAGGTACTTCGGGTCATCGGCCCTATATCTGGATCGCCGCCAACTTCGCCGTTCTTACGGGCGCGCTGTTATTCAGCACCCCGCCACCGCCTCGGACTTTCGCACGAAGTCGATCATGGTGCCGCAAATCACGGTGCTGGCGTAGAGTTCGAAATCGCGCGCGGCGCGCAGTATGTGCGCCGACGGACGGGTCGGCTTCAAGCTCCCGACGATTGTGTTGACCGGTGACAGCGCCGACAAGCATTTGGAACGCGGGGAGCTGGTCGCCTAGGTCCACACCCGCTCCGCGGCCGGCAGGCACCAGACCTCCACCGGCGCGCTGCGCCCGCGCACCTCGAAGGACGGCAATCGCAGGTACGGCAAGGGTTCCACCTGGATCCCGGATTCGCTGGCCCACCACATGGGCTGTCCCGATCGGTGGGTGGAGTGGTGCATCTGATCGAGCACCGCAGCCGAGAACAGCATTTCCCCGGCACGCGCACGCTCACACAAGCGGTCGGCCACGTTGACCGTGTCTCCGACCAGGGTCCAGGCCGCCTGCCGCGGCGGTCCGAGCAAGCCCAGCGCCACGTCCCCGAAATGCACACCGACTCCCAGCGCGGTCACGATGCCCGTATCGCGCTGCCACCGCTCGATCAGCACGTCGAACGCCACGAGCATCGCCTTGCCACAGGCGAGGGCGGCGCGAGCCCCGTTCAGGCTGTATCGCGTGACGGCAAAGCCGGCCATCAGGCAATCGCCAGCCACGTGAAAGACGTCACCGCCGTGGTGCTCCACGACACTGATCAGCACGCCAAAGAACTGGTGCAGACGCCGCAGCACTTCCGACGGTGCCATGTGTTCGGCAAGCGTCGTGTAACCGCGCAGATCCGCAAACAGCACCGTGGCCTTCATGCAATGCACGGCCTGCGGCTCCTCCGCCGCAGCAGCGTCACACGGGTCCGACGACGTAAGATCGATTTGCACCAGCCGCACTCCTGCTCCCGCCGAGCGATTGCCACAGTCATCTGCATCAGCACTCCCGCGATGAACCCATGCGCCCGGCAGCGCGTCTGTTCGATGGGCGACATTCGGTCCGTTGTTGCGGCGCACCCGCGGGATATGGCCGCAGTGCGGCATGGGTCGCCGGACAATTTCCGATGAGGTGCGCCGCTGCCGCGCACAAGCTCGAGGAGCATCAGAGTGAAGGCCATGGAATGTGCTGCCCGGCGCGAGGAGACGGGCCAGGCGGCGATCCTCAACGCGCCGCCGGCCTGTTAGGCGAGTCGCTCACCCGCAAGCCGCGTGGCACCGACCGCCCGTCTCAGGCCGCCCGCTGCATCGCCTCGGCGCGATCGAAGGAGGCCCTCTCACCGCTGGCCAGCTTCCAGTGCCACAGTTCCAGCTCGCCGCTGCGGTCCTCGATGAGCGCCGAGCAGCTGTCGACCCAGTCCCCGTCGTTGCAGTAGAGCACGCCGCCGTGGGTGGCGATCTCGGGGCGATGGATATGGCCGCAGACGATTCCGTCCAGCCCGCGCCGGCGCGCGGCTAGCGCCGCGGCGCGCTCGAACTCCCGGACATAGCGCCGCGCATTGCCGACCCGGCCCTTCAAGTAGCCCGCCAGCGACCAGTAGGGATAGCCGAAGCGGCGGCGCAGGCTGTTCACGCAGCGATTGGCGCCGAGCGTGACGTCATAGAGGCTCGAGCCGAGCAGGTGCAGCCAGCGCGGGAATTTCACCGCGCCGTCGAACTCGTCGCCGTGCATGATCAGCAGCTTCAGGTTACGCGCGGTGGTGTGCACGAACTCGCGGTGGATCTCGAGATTGCCGAACACCGTGGCGCAGAAGTCCCGCATCTGTTCGTCGTGGTTGCCGGGCACGTAGATCACGCGCGTGCCGTGCTTGGTCTTGCCGAGGATCGTGCGCAGCACGTCGTTGTGCATCTGTGGCCAGTAGAAGCCGCGTTTGAGGCTCCACACATCGACGATATCGCCGATCAGGAACAGCTGGTCCATGTGAACGGTGCGCAGGAAGTCCAGGATCAGATCGGCGCGGCACTCGCGCGAGCCCAGGTGGATGTCGGAGACGAAGGCGGTGCGGACGTGGATGGTGGCTCGAGGGCTTCCGCTCATGCTGCCGATCCTGCGCTGCCAGAATTGCGCTGCAGCGTGCGCCGGCACTGTGACAGCGGCGTGGCCACCCCATGACGAAGGGATGACTTCGTGATCCGCGTCCTGGCGGTTGTACTTAAAGTGCTTTCTCAAGCCCGGTCATGACCGATCGAACCGTTCCGCCAGGCGACGCGACTCATGAGACAATCGCGGCACGCAAGGCCGCCAAGACGGCATGGGAATCCTGCCAGGAGACCGATCCATGAAGAAGCTCACGCTCCTCGCTCTGACACTCACGTCCGCGCTCACGACGCTGGGCGCGCTGGCGCAGGTGCAGGCCCCGGTACCCAGAAGCAATATCGCACCCAGGCCGATGCCCTTTGCGCCGCGCAATAACGGCGCCTTCGCCTGCTTTGCCGACGAAACATCGACGCCGCCACTGAACGTGTATTCCCCGCTTCCGGGCACCATCGGACGGGACCTGGCCGGACAGGTGACCTGGTCCAACCGGATGACCAACGATGCGTGCCGTGCCACCTGCGCGGCCAACAACTTCGTATTCGCGGGAACGCAGTCGGGAGCCTTCTGCTTCTGCGGCAACTCGGCCGGCACGCACGGGACATCCAACGCCTGTGGCGCGCCCTGCATGGGCTCCCCGGGCGAAGTCTGCGGCGGCCCCTCGTCCAATAGTGTTTCCTGGTCCCAGGATTTCGTCGGCGCGTTTCCGGTGGCGCCTGCACCCCCCGCCAACGGCGGACAATGCCTCATCAACATTGGTGGCCCAGGCTACCGTCATTCCGAGCTGCACCGCTGGACGGTCACGGGGCCACCCATGATGGCGCCGACCGGGAAGCAGTATCCATTGACGTGGACGGTGAGTGGCAGCGGCGCCTCCGAGTCCGTAACGACTTCTCCCGGCCATTCCCAGGTGCTGATCCGGTCCTGGACGTTGTCTGGCAGCCATGCCGTCACCTACCAGGCCAGACTTTCCAATGGGACCTTTACCTTTGCCGAGGCAACCACCCCCGCCTCGGGTCAACTGCAGGAGGCGCCCCAGCGGCAGTACATCGATGGCGCATTGCAGACGCCCAGAATGAACACGCCAGGCAGTTCGGCCGAATACAGTGCGAGCGCGAGTATGTCCGCGCAGGCTCTAGGGCCGGTCGCTTTCTCCACTAACGTCATGGTCAATGCCAGCATGGGTGGCTTCCCGGCGCCGTACGCCGCGCACGCCGGTTGGGCCGGAACCATCCAGTGCACCTGGAATCTACTTCAATAGTGCGACATCTGGCCCGGCGCAGGGGAAGGCTGCAACAATTGGGGTGGTAAATTACCCACCGACAAGGCGAGGGCGGTCGTCGACGCGATGGAACAAGACATGGTCAGTTCGCTGACGACGAAGTCAGATATGGCATCGGCCCAGACGCTGCTCAGCCACGAGCTGCGGACAGTGCGCAATGAGCTGAAGCAGGACTTCACCGGGCTGCGAAACGAGCTCAAGCAGGATATCGAATCGCTGCGTACAGAGCTGAAGCAGGACGTTGCCGGGCTGCGCAATGAACTCAAGCAGGATATTGATTCGCTGCGCACAGAGCTGAAGCAGGATATTGATTCGCTGCGCACGGAGCTGAAGCAGGATATTGCTGGTCTGCGCAATGAGATCAAGCAGGATACCGAGTCGCTGCGGACCGAGCTCAATCTGGCGCTCGAGACGTCCCGTGTCGCGACTGGGCTCGAACTGAAGCTGCTTCAGTCCTCGATGACCGTGCGCCTGGGATCGATCATGGTGGTGGGGATGGGGCTGCTGTTCGCCGCTCTGAAACTGACCTGACCTGACGCGCGCCGGCGGGCGACCAAAAAGAGAAGGCCACCGCCGCGCCTTTCGCGGTCGGTGGCCTTCAGGTCAACGCCTGGTGCTGTTACAGCGCGGCTTTGTCGGTCTCCCCGGTCCGGATACGCACGGCCCGCTGGATCTCACTGATGAAGATCTTGCCGTCGCCGACCTTGCCGGTCTTGGCGGCCTTCGCGATCGCATCGACGACCGGTTCGGCGAGCTCCGTAGGCACGGCGATTTCGACCCGGGTCTTCGGCACGAAGTCGACCTTGTACTCGGCACCACGGTAGAGTTCCGTGTGACCGCGCTGTCGGCCGAACCCCTTGACCTCTGTCACGGACATGCCGGACACGCCCAGTGTAGTCAGTGCCTCGCGCACTTCATCCAGCTTGAACGGTTTAATGAACGCAGTTATCAGCTTCATGGTCTGTTCCTTCCAATGATTATTCGATCGCCTCGCCGTGCTGCGAGAGGTCGAGGCCCTCGCGTTCCTCGTCGACCGTGACGCGCAGGCCGATGGTGAGGTCCACGAGCTTGAGGATGAT
>Ga0265334_10000964_pt1 | contig 14330 bp, 7 predicted proteins | sample 42023metaG_FD_192442 | JGI IMG/M metagenome (GOLD analysis project Ga0265334, IMG submission 192442) | Rhizosphere microbial communities from Carex aquatilis grown in University of Washington, Seatle, WA, United States - 4-20-23 metaG | ecosystem: Host-associated > Plants > Roots > Rhizosphere >... | reverse complement strand
CGCTCCCGCATTCCCACTCCCACTCGCTCCCGCATTCCCACTTCCACTCGCTCCCGCATTCCCACTCCCACTCGCTCCCGCATTCCCACTCCCGCTCGCTCCCCCACTCCCATTCCCACTTCCGCTCGCCCCGCCGTTCCCGCTGCCGTCCTTGCCGCTCGTCGCCCCCGCGTTCGCCTTGGCTCCTCCTCCGCCGCTCTCTGCCCGTCCTCCCGTGCCGCTCTTTGCCCCGCTCCCCGCGTCGCCCCTGCCGGCGCTCCCCTCGCTCGAGCTGCACGCGGCGAGCGCGAAGCCTGCGACCAGCGAAAGGCACGCCACGCGGGAGGTGGAAGGGAGGCACAAGAAGTGGTTCGACATGGTTGACACCTGAAGGTGTCAGGTACCTCCGCCGCTGCCCCGCGGCTCAGGAAATGCCGGAGGCGCGCGCGACAGCGCGTCCCTTCCTTCGCGATTACGCCCATCTCGCGGAGAAAGAATTGGGGCACCCAGTGGGTGTCAGACGGCTCGGACTCGACGGGCGGCGCCGGCCCCGCGCGTCCCGCTCCGGCTACTCCGGCTGCGTCGCGTGGATGGTCGTCGCAATCGAATCGGTCATGCCCGTGTCGGGCCAGTCGCTCGGGATGAAGCCGTGGCGCTTTCGGAGCAGAAGAGACCAATGGTCAGCGTTCCAGCGGGGCGTGGCAATCTCACTTCGAGCTCAGGTGCCGTTGATTCGTTGCAGCTCGATGGTCGCGGTGGGATCGAGGGGCAGAGTCGTCTTCGTCACGAAGCCGCCCTCTGCGTCGACGACCTTCACGGCACCGAAGTGGCTCAGCGGCTTGCCGAGGCGGGCAGCGTCGCCGGCGACCACGACGAGGGCCTTGCCGGTCTGGAAGTAGCGCGCGGCGAGCGACGCCACGTTGTCCTTCGTGATGTTGCGGACCGCCGCGCGATACGTATCGTAGTAGTCCGGGGGAAGACCGAAGACGCCGAGATCCGTCGTGAGGTTCGCGATGGCGCCGACGGTGTCGACGCCGACGAGGAAGATGTCGGAGAGGTACCGCGTCGCGATGCCGGTCTCGTCGTCGGTGGGCGCGGCCTTGCCCATGGCGTCGAAGTGCGTGAGCAGCGCATCGAGGGCGAGGCCCGCCTTCGCCGTCTGGGTGCCGGCGGACAGGATGATGGGCGAGGGGCCGTGCGCGACCGCGTCGATCGACGAGCGCGTGCGGTACGCGAGGGAGCGCTTCTCGCGCACATCGAGGAAGAGGCGACCTGCGACGCCGCCGCCGAGGATCTGATTCGTGGTGCGGATCGCCGGCCAGTCCGCGCTCTGGCGCTCGGGGCCGAGGGTCGCGACGTAGACCTCCGCCTGCGGGCTGGACGGGCGATCGACGAGGAAGATGGTGAGCGCGCTCGGCGGCATCGGCGCGGTGAGTGACGGCGCCTCGGGTCGCTCGCCCGACCACGAGCCGAAGGCGCGCTCCACCTCTTGCTCGGCGCCCTTCGGCTCGACGTCGCCGGCGACGACGATGAAGGCGTTCTTCGGCGTGACCTGGCGCTTGTGCCACCCGCGGCAGTCCGCGAGTCCGATGGCCTCGAGCTGCTTCGGGTTCGCGTCGAATCGCGAGTACGGGTGCACGCCGGACGGCAGCTGGAAGAGCTCGCGGTAGAGCACCATGGAGGCCGCCCACGAGGCGTTCGTGCGCGAGAGGCTCGAGACGCGATCGATCTCTCGGCGCTTGAGCTTCTGGAACTCCGCCGCGTCGAAGCGCGGTTTCACCGCGACGGCCGCGAGGATGTCCAGCGCCTCGCCGAGGTGATCCTTCGTGACGGCCATGGTGATGCGCGTCGAGTCGCGATCGGTCAGGACGTCGAGGCTCGAGCCGAGCGACTCGGCCGCGTCGAGCAGCGCGCGGCTCGCCCACTTGCCGGCGCCGCCCGCCTTGAGGAGCTCGCCGGCGACGGCCGCGACGCCGGGCTTGTCACTGTCCGAGGCCGAGCCCGCAGTGATCACGAGCTCGAGCTGCACTACGGGCAGCGCGTGGCGCTCGACGACGCGCACGAGCAGGCCGTTGCTCGCCGTCTGGTCCGTGACCTTCGGGAAGGTCCAGTCCGGCGCGATGCCGGGCGGTGGCGGCGAATCCGTGGGCGCGGCCGTGGCCACGGCGGCGGTCGGCGTCGGCAGCGCCGCGAGCGGCGGGGCCGGGGGGGGCGCCGCGGGCGGCTGCTCGGGCGCCTTCGTGCAGGCGACGGCGAGCGCGACGAGGACGAGGGACGAGAGTCGACGGCGGATCATTTTGCCTTCTCCTGGTGCGCCGCGGCCGCGGCTCCTGGCGTTTTCGCCGGGGCCGCAGGCTTCGCGGCTCCCGGGGCTTCCTTTGCGGCCGCCCCTGGCGCGGCCTTCGGGGGCGGCATCACGGTGACGGTGCTGCGCCGGTTCTTGACGAGATACTTCGCGATCGCGTCCTTGATCTGCGCAGGCGTCACGGCCTTGTAGTTCTCCACTTCGCGCGAGAGCAGCCGCGCGTCGCCCCAGAAGACCTCGAACTGGCCGAGCTCGGTGGCGCGGTGCAGGTTCGACTCGAGGCCGAAGACGAACTGCGAGATGACCTCGGACTTCGCCTTGTCGACCTCCGCCGGCGTGGGCCCCTGCGCGGCGAGCTTCGCGATCTCGGCGTCGATGGTGTGCGAGACGACCGGGAGCTGCCCGTGCTCGCTCTGCACCGCCTTCAGCATGATGAAATCCGGACCGCGCTGGTCGTCGGTCCCGATGCTGACGCTCTGCGCCTGGGCGTCGCCGCGCACGAGCCTCTGGTAGAGCCGCGAGCTCTCGCCGCCGCCGAGGATCGTCGACGCGAGCTCGAGCGCGTAGTGCTCCGGGGTGCGGCTCTGCGGGATGGCCCAAGCCTCGAGCAAGCCCGGTGTCTTCGCGTTGGTGTCCGTCAGCTCGGCGTGGCGCTCGGCCTTCTGCTCCGGCAAGGGCGGCGGCGAGAACGCCGGCACGGTCTTCCGACGCGCGGCGGTGCCGAAGTTCTCGCGGACGAGGCGCATGGCCTCGTCCGGCTCGAAATCGCCGGCGATGGTGAGGACGGCGTTGTCGGGGCCGTAGTACTCGTCGTGGAAGGCGGCGACGTACTCGAACTTCGCCGCGTCCAGATCCGCCATCGAGCCGATGGTGTCGTGCTCGTAGGGGAAGTAGCCCTCGTAGGCGAGGGCGCGCAGTCGCACGAAGCCCTCGGCGTAGGCCTGGTTCGACACACGCATGCGGTATTCCTCCTCCACCACGGCGCGCTGGTTCTCGACGTTCGCCGGCGTGACGGCGAGGCTCTTCATTCGGTCGCCCTCGAGGAATAGCGCGAGCGCGAGCTCGCTCGACGGCAGCATCTCGAAGTAGTTCGTGCGATCGCTGCTCGTCGTTCCGTTCAGCGTGCCGCCGCGCGCGGTGATGAGCTTGAAGTGCTCACCCTTCGCGACGTGGCCGCTGCCCTGGAACATCAGGTGCTCGAAGAGGTGCGCGAACCCGCTCTTGCCGACCTCCTCGTTGCGTGAGCCGACATCGTAGGTGACGCACACGGCGATGTTCGGGCTCGCGTGATCGACGTTCATCACCACGCGCAGGCCGTTCTCCAGTGTCACCCGCTGCACCGAGAGCGAGAGACTCTCCACGTTGCTCGAAGCTGCGGCGGGTGCCGCGAACGATGTAGGTGCGATGAGCGCAAAAGGAAGCGCGAGCGCGATCAGGAACCGTGCCCGGAGTCGGGAAGCGTCAGCCACGATGTTTTTCTAGCTCCTTTTGCTGTCCTACCCGGGCGTACATTCGACGACCAGCGGCAATTTCGGTCGGGGATATTGTCGGTAGGGTCAAGCTCTGTAAATCTTGAGGCAGAAGCCCCTTCTCACATGCGGACGTTGCAGGAGATACAGCCCGGCCAAACGCTCGGGCGATACGAGTTTCTCGTCCCCATCGCGGAGGGCGGCATGGCCTCCGTCTGGGCCGCGCGGCTGAAGGGATCTCGCGGCTTCTCGAAGACGGTCGCAGTCAAGACGATGTTGCCGAGCGTCTCGGACGATCCGCAGTTCGAGCAGATGTTCCTCGACGAGGCGCAGATCGCGTCGCGCATTCGCCACCCGAACGTCGTCGAGATCCTCGACCTGGGCGAGCAGGACGAGGTGCTCTACCTCGTGATGGAATGGGTGGACGGCGAGCCGCTGTCGAACCTGCGCCGCGCTGCCGCGAAGCACGGCGGCATCCCGCGCAACATCGCGCTGCGAGTCGTGGCGGATGCCTGCGCGGGCCTGCACGCGGCGCACGAGATGAAGGACGACGCGGGGAACCTCGTGGGCCTCGTTCATCGCGACATCTCGCCGCAAAACATCCTGATCACGTTCGGCGGCGCCGTGAAGATTGTCGACTTCGGCGTGGCCAAGGCCGCAGGCCGCTCCACGGGGCAGACGGTGGCGGGTCAAGTGAAGGGCAAGCCGCCGTACATGTCGCCCGAGCAAGCGCTCGGCGAGGTGGTCGACCGCCGCACCGACGTGTTCGCGCTCGGCATCATTCTCTACCAGCTCACGACGGGGAAGCATCCGTTCCGCGGCGAGAGCGATCTCGTCACGCTGCAGAACATCGTCTCCGACAAGCCCATCGTCACTCCGCGCTCGCACGATCGCCAGTACCCGCGCGAGCTCGAGCTCGTCGTGATGAAGGCGCTCGACCGCAAGCGTGAACGGCGCTTCCAGAGCTGCGCGGAGCTCGAGGCCGCCATCGAGGACGTCTTCCAGAAGGGTGTGCCGCGCGCACGCACCGAGGAAGTCGCGAAGTTCATGCAGCAGATGCTCGGCCCGCGCGGCGAGGATCGACGGAAGGCGCTCGCCGATTCCGTGCGCGCGGCCGACGAGCGCGCCGCGGGGCACCGGAGCTACAACGAGCTATCGTTCAGCGGCGTGCCGGGGGAGGTGAGCTCCCTCACGCCGACGTCCGGTCTGGTCCCGGCGCGCGTGATGGACTTCGGCACGGACCCCCGCGGCGCGAAGGTGACGCCGTACGACGCGATGATGCCTGCGCGCCGTCGCGCCAGTGGAAAGGGCACGCTCGTCGCGCTCGCGCTGCTCGTGGCGTTCGGCGGCGGGGCCTACATCGGGCTCGGCCGTGCGGGATTCCTCGGCGATGCGGGCTCCACCCCGCATGCGGCGGCGCACGCCACCCTGCCGGCGAAGCCGCGCTCGCCCGAGCCGGCACGGGCACCAGAGCCGACATCCCCCGTGGAGGCCGCGAGTGATACCGCCACGGTCGAGACCACGGCGGTCCCGGCGGCGAAGCCCGTCCATCACGTCACGGCGGGACACGCCGTGGTTCACGCCGCGACGCCGCCTGTAACGACGGCGAAGACGGCGGCCGGGTCGAAGCCCGTCAGCGGGAGCAAGCCTTCAGCGAAGAGCGCGTTCGTTCCGCCGCCGATGAGCGATCCAGGGTTCTGAGCGCCGGCCTCGAGAAGGCTTGGACAAAGCGCGACGGAGTTGACGCCGGGCCGTCGCGCGGGTCGGATTGTTACATCCGGTCGCATATTTGTTACACGAGGGCGCCCCGTGCGCGCCTGAGCGGCAACAGAGGGCCTTCGTGGCTCGCGGCGGCTCGACGGACCCCTCATGAGAATCTCCTCGCCCTTCTTCGTCGTCGCGGCCTGCCTCTGTTCACTCCTCGCGTGCTCGCGCCGCGAGCCTGAAGGGGCTCCGGCGTCGACGCTGGTCCCGGCGGTCGAGACGGCGGTCGTCCAGCAGGCGGTCGGAAGCTGCCCGCTGCCGAGCGGCTCCGGCGCAGCGACGTGCACCCTCGACAAGGGGAACATCTCCGGGGACACGACCGTCTACACCACGGCCGCGCAGGCCGACGACAACTTCGGCAACGGCTTCGAGATGTGCACGGGGTCGACGCAGACGGCCATCGTGCGGTTCGACTTGTCGGTCGTCCCCGCGGGGATGGTCATCGAATCGGCGTCGCTGTCGGTGTTCGTGTCGCGCACGGCGGGGGGGGGCACGGGCTCCGCGTCCATCTTCCGCATCACCGGCCCCGCGAACTGGACGGAAGCGGCGCCCACGTATCCCGCGAGCGCGACGCGAACGTGCGTCACGACGAACGATCAGAGCATGGTGCGCTCCGACGGCCACGCGCTCAACGCAGGGGCGTGCAGCGGGACCGATCCGCAGCCTCAAGGTTATCTCGGCGGCGCGTGCGGCTTCCGCAACGTCACCTTCGCGAACCGATCCGCGACCAGCGCGATCACGCAGAACAAGCTGACGCTCGCCGCTTCGGCGAGCTCGCAGAACACCGCCATCACCGCCGGTACCGAGGCCTTCGGCAACACCGCGACCCTCGCGAACGACGTCCAGCAGTGGAAGGACGGCGGCTTCGCGAACAACGGCTGGGCCATCGTGGACGACGCCGGGGCGTCCGCGATCGTCATGTCGACAAAGGAAGGGACGAAGGCGGGCGCGCAGCTGACCGTCACGTACAAGAGAAAGAACGGGCAGCTCTGCTCGAGCGCCGCCGAGTGCGAGAGCGGCGCGTGCTCCACGCGCTGCTGCGCGAGCGGAGCCGCGTGCGTCGACGCCAACCAGTGCACGGCCGACGCCTGTGACGCGGCCGGCACCTGCACGCACACCAACACGACCGCCGCCTGCAACGACGGGGACCCGTGCACCACGGGCGACACCTGCGGGGGAGGCACCTGCAACGCGAACCCCGTCGTGTGCACGGCGCTCGATCAATGCCACGTCGCCGGCACCTGCAGCGGGGGCGTGTGCTCGAACCCTGCGAAGGGCAACGGTACGGCGTGCGACGACGGCGACGCCTGCACGCCGAGCGACAGCTGTCAGGGCGGGACGTGCACCGCCGGTGCACCCAAGGTGTGCACGGCGCTCGACCAGTGCCACGTGGCCGGCACATGCAGCGGAGGCGTCTGCTCGAACCCCCTGAAGGGCAACGGCGTCGCCTGCGACGACGGGAACTCGTGCACCACAGGCGACGTTTGCAGCGCCGGCGTGTGCGCCGGCTCCGGCACCGTCTGCCATGCGCTCGACCAGTGTCATGCCGTGGGGACGTGCAGCGGTGGCGTGTGCTCGAATCCACTGCTGCCGAACGGGACGGGCTGCAGCGACGGCAACGCCTGCACCACCGGGGACACCTGCCAGGCCGGCGTATGCGGCGGCAATACCGTGGTGTGCCCCGCGCCCGACCAGTGCCACACGCTCGGGACATGCAACCCCGCGAACGGCGTCTGCTCGACGCCGACGAAGGCGAATGGCGTCGCCTGCGACGACGGCAAGGCGTGCACGACGCCCGATACCTGCCAGGCCGGCGTGTGCGGCGGCCCCGCCAGGGTGTGCAGCGACGGTATCGCCTGCACCGTCGACGGCTGCAGCGAGCCCGGCGGTTGCACCTTCGACTCGACCGGATGCGGTTGCGCGAAGGACGCCGATTGCAACGACAACAACGGTTGCACCCTCAACGACACGTGCAATCTCACCACGCTGCAGTGCAACCCCAAGACGCCCGTCGATTGCAGCAACCTGACCGACGGCTGCAACACCGGCACGTGCAACCCGGCGAACGGCACGTGCTCCGCGGTGCCGAAGCAGAACGGCACGGGGTGCAGCGACGGCAACGCCTGCACGCTCTCCGACACCTGCCAGGCGGGCGTGTGCAGGGGCACGCCCGTCGTGTGCACGGCTCTCGATCAGTGCCACGTCGTCGGGACGTGCAGCAACGGCACCTGCTCGAACCCTGCGAAGATGGACGGCACGGGGTGCAACGACTCGAACGCCTGCACGACGGGCGACGCCTGCGTCGGCGGCGTCTGCAAGCCGAGCGGCGCGCTGCCCTGCAACGACGGCAGCGTATGCACCGTCGACGCCTGCTCCCCCGCGACGGGCTGCACCTTCACGCCCGGCAACGCCGGTACGGTGTGCGTGTCGGCGTCGTGCAGCGCGGGCAAGGAGACGGACGTCGTGACGTGCACCGGCGCCGCCCCGCAGTGCGGGGCCCCGGTGACCAAGACGTGCGCGCCATATGCCTGCGGTGCGACGGCGTGCCTTTCGACCTGCAAGGCCGATACGGACTGCACGCCGGGCAACTACTGCGCGGCGGGCGGGAAATGCACGCCCAAGGCGAACGCCGGCGCCGTCTGCACTTCGGGCAACCAGTGCCTGCTCGGGTTCTGCGTGGACGGCGTGTGCTGCAACGACGACTGCGTCGGACAGTGCGAGGCCTGCAATCTGCCCAGCAAGGTCGGTACGTGCTCGCCCGTCAGCGGCAAGCCCATCCCGCCGCGCGTGGCGTGCATCGGCGACGGCACCGGCTGCGACGGCACCTGCGACGGCAAGCTGACGACGGCCTGCGTAGTGCCCGGCCAGAGTACCCAGTGCCGCGCGCCGTCGTGCGATGCGACCATGAACATGGCCACACTGGGCGAGGCATGCAACGGTTCGGGGTCGTGCCCCTCCGTGCGCACCCAGGACTGCGCACCCGGCATCTGCGGGAAGACGCAGTGCACCGGCTGCAGCACCAATGCCGACTGTGGCGCCACCTCCTTCTGCCGTGGCGGCGTCTGCAAGCCGCTGAGCGGGCCCGGCACGAAATGCTCGATCGACGCGGAGTGCTCCACCGGCCACTGCGTCGACGGGGTTTGCTGCGACAGCGACTGCACCGGTCAGTGCGAGGCATGCGCGCAATCCGTCGCGATCGGGACGTGCACCCCAATCGCCGAAGGGCAGCCGCCTGCGCAGGGCCGACCGGGCTGCGCGGGCGCAGGTACGCTCTGTGGCGGCGTCTGCGACGGCAAGACGACGCGGTCGTGCACGTACCCCGGGCCTGGCGTCTCGTGTCGTGACGGGCGCTGCCAGAACGGCAACGCGACGCTCGCGGCCTTCTGTGACGGCGCGGGGAGCTGCCCGCCGGCGACGGTCGAGCCGTGCCCGAAGGGCGCAAGCTGCGTCGGTGCCCTCTGCAGCGGGACGGCCGACTCGTGCATCTCGGACGGCGACTGCAACAGCACGCAGTACTGCGCGGGCGGCGTGTGCGTCGCGAAACTGCCGAATGGCATCAGCTGCAACACGGCGGCCGAGTGCCGCTCGGGCACCTGCGTGGACGGTTTCTGCTGCTCGAAGGCCTGCACCGGCCAGTGCGAGGCATGCAACGCGAAGGGCAGCGAGGGCACGTGCGTCCCGGTCGTCGGCGCGCCCCACGGCTCGCGTCAGGCCTGCTCGAGCGACGGCACCGTCTGCGGCGGGGCCTGCGACGGCGTGGTCGCCGACCGCTGCGCGTACGCGAACGCGACCACCGCGTGCCGCCCGGGGACATGCAACGCCGGCCTCGCCGATCTGGCGGCGTTCTGCCAGGGCGACGGTTCCTGTGCGCCGCTCCAGCAGCAGAGCTGCGATCCGGTGGGTTGCGACAAGGCCGGGACGCGCTGCAACGGCGGCTGCGCGACCGACGGCGACTGCACGTCCAACCAGTATTGCTCCGCCGGGATCTGCGTCGCGAAGCTCGCGAACGGGGTGACGTGCGGCTCGCCGTCGCACTGCACCAGCAGCAACTGCGTCGACGGGGTCTGCTGCAACGACGCATGCGGCGGCGAGTGCCAGGCCTGCGACCAGGTCGGCAACATCGGCACCTGCGTGGCGGTGAAGGGCATTCCGCGGGCGGGGAGGCCGGGCTGCCTCGGCTCCGGCGCGTGCGGCGGCTTCTGTGACGGCACGAGCGGCACGGTGTGCACGCTCCCCGGTGTATCCGTCGCGTGCGGCGTCGCCTTCTGTGCCAACGGCGTCGTGACGGCAGCGCCCACGTGCAATTCGGCAGCGACCTGCGTCCTTTTGTCGCCGAGCAGCTGCGATCCGTACGAGTGCGCTGCCGACGGCGCGTCGTGTCTGACGTCGTGCCAGCTCGACGCCGATTGTGCGCCCGGGCTCGTGTGCCTCAACGGAGGCTGCGCCCAGCCGGTTCCCGACGCCGGCGTCGGCGGAGTGGACTCCGGCGTCGCGCCGCCGCCCGACGCTTCCGCGGGCAGCGGCGGGGCCAGGGCTGCGGGCGGCAGCGCAGGAAAGACCAGCGCGGGCGGCGCAGGCGGTCGCGCCGGCGGCAGCGGCGGCAGCGGCGGCGCAGGCGGCGTCATCAAGTCCATCGACGGCGGCGCGGGCACGGGCATGACGACGGGCCCCGACGCTGGAATCGACGGCGGTGGCAGGCCCCCCTCGAAAGGTAAGGACGAAGGCGGCTGCGGCTGCCGCGTCGGAGCGCAGCCGGGCGAAGGCCTCGGAGCGACCACCGGACTGGTCGGACTACTGCTCCTCGCGTTCAGGCGACGGAGGACGGCGTGGCCGCATCAGCGCCCCTCCCAGCGCTCCCACTCGTCCAGGTAGTAGCCAACGAGCGCCTGGTTATCGAGCCGGTTCACCGCGACTGCCTCGCTCGTCTCGGTGTCCGCGGGCAGCGTGAAGAGACCGGCGAGGGCGCGCTCGTTCAGGAAGCGCAGCGGTCGCGGCGGCAGCTCGGTCGGCGCAGGGAAGGCCTCTGTCCGCGCGAGCACGAAACCCCAAACGCCGAAGGACGGCACGAAGGCCTGATAAGGCCGCACCGAGAACCCCGACGCCCGGAGCGTGCGGACGATGCAGGCGAAGGTCGCTTTCGACAGGAACGGCGAGCTCGACTGCACGACGACGGCGCCGCCCGGCGAAAGCGGCCGTCGCACGCGCCGGTACATCTCCGTCGTGTAGAGCTTGCCCACCGCGTAGCTGCCGGGGTCGGGAAAGTCCAGGATGACGACGTCGAACAGAGGCCCGCCCTCGCCAAAGAAGCGCAGTGCGTCCTCGTTCACCACGTGCGTGCGCGGGTCGTCGAGCGAGCCGCCGTTCAGCGCCCGGAGCGGAGCGTACGAGCGTGCGAGATCGGTCATCTCCGGGTCGATGTCCACCAGCGTGATGCTCTCGACCTCGGGCCAGCGCAGCGCTTCGCGCACGGCGAGACCGTCCCCGCCGCCGCCGATCACGACGTGGCGCCGCACACGCGCCGCGGCGAGCGCGGGGTGCACGAGGGCCTCGTGATACCGGTATTCGTCGGCGGACGAGAGCTGCAGGTTGCCGTTCAGGAAGAGCTCGAAGGCGTCACCGTGGCGGGTGACTACGATGCGCTGGTACGGAGTGTCGCGCGCGAGCATCACCTCGCCGGGGTAGATCGCACCCTCTGCGAGCTCCGTCGCGCGCGCCGAGAGCGCGAAGAGCGTCGCGAGGGACACGGCGACGAACGCCGCACGGACGCGCGCCCGAGCGAGTGCCGCGGCTTCCTCGGCGTCCACCGCCGGCAGGACGTACGTGCTACCGAGTGCCACGAGTGCGTTGAGCAGACCGCAGAGGGGCGACGTGTGAGCGAGGCCTAGCTTCGGGACCAGCACGAACGAGAAGGCGATGGAACCGACGAGCGCGCCCGCGTAGTCGAAGGTGAGAGCGCGCGCGATGAGCTCGCGGAGCGTCGAGCGGCGCTCGAGGATGCGGATGAGCAGCGGCAGCTCGAGCCCTACCAGGACGCCGACGGCGAGTACCACGATGAAGAGGATGAGCTCGAATGCTCGCGTGAAGGCGAAGGCGACGAGGAGGCAGGGGACGCTGCCTCCACCGACGAGCGCCGCAGCGAGCTCGACGTCCACGAAGACGATCGCGAGTCGTTCCTCGACGAAGCGCGACAGATACGCCCCCACGCCGAGCGCCGAGAGGTAGGCGCCGATAACCAGGGAAAACTGGCGAACGGAGTCGCCGAGCAGATAGCTCGCGACGGCGGCGATGGAGAGCTCGTAGACGAGCGCCGTCGTGGCGATGACCAGGACGACGCCGAGCAGCACGCGGGGCGCGCCGTCTCCCGCCGGGGGCAGGGCCTCGGGCCACGATGTGGCGTGGCCGCCGCGGAGCGGAGCGCCGCCGGCCGTACCCGGCGGCTTGCCCTCTTCAGCCACCGACCGCGGAGGCGATGATGATGCTGAGCCCGAGGATAACCGCTCCGATGAGGATCGCGAGCGCGACGTTCTGGTCCTCCTCGATCTCCTTCCTCAGCGAGAAGGGCGCAATCTTCGCGATCAGCGCGAAGCTCAGCGCGAAGACGACGATCCCGAGGAGCGAGTAGGCAAACGTAAGCAAGAGCGACTCGCCCAGGCTCCCGCCGGCGAACGCGACGCTGAAAGGCCGCCCGAGAGCAGTCATCGACCCGCCGAAGGCGCCCAAGCCAGCGAATCCGCCCAACCCGTCGACAGAGCGCATGCGCTCAGAGCGGACAAAGCGCATGCGCTCAGAACAAGACCGCATGTGTTCATAGAATGACTGCCCATCGCGTTCTTTCGCCCTTTCGGAAAAGACGGTAACATGGGTCGCTAAGGTCATGCGCTCGCTACGAACGTTGCGCCCGGCTCGCGTGGTAGGGGCTTACCGGTTCCTGGTGCTCTCTGCGGCGCTCGGTGCCGGCGCCGCTGCTTCGGCCCCCGGCAGTGCATTCGCCCAGACTCAGGAGGAGCTCGAGCGGGCTCGGCAGCAGTTCCGTCAGGGTCTGAGCCTGGAAGCGGCGGGGGATTGGGCGTCCGCGCTCGCGAAATTCGTCGAGGTGGGGAAGGTCAAGCTGACGCCCCAGGTGCGCTTCCATTCCGCGCGCTGCAACGAGCAGCTCGGCCGCCTGAACGAGGCCCTCGGCGAGTACCGGCTGGCCGAGTACGAAGCGGGGCAGCAGGGTCTGCGCGAGGCCGCGGAGATCACCCAGGCCAGGCAAGCGCTCGAATCGCGTGTCCCGAAGCTCGTCATCCGTCGCGGCGACGGTGCGGAGGCCGCGCGCATCGAGCTCGACGGCGTGGAGATCGGTGAAGCACAGATCGGCCAGCCCATCGCCGTCGATCCGGGCCCCCACACCGTGGTTGCGAAGCTCGGGGGCGATCGCCAGGTCGAACAGGCCGCGACGGTGAAGGAGAGCGAGACGGCGGAGGTCGTGCTCAACGCCCCCGCCGCGACCAGCAACCCCGCATCGAACCCCACGGCGGACACCGGCGTCACCCCCCGCGAGCCGTCGAGCCACACGCATCACTCCGCGTTGCCGTGGATCGCTGGCGGCGTCGGCGTCGCCGGGCTCGCCGCGTCGGGGGTCTTCTTCGGTCTGCGCGAGGGCGCGAAGAGCGATCTGGAGAAGGGCTGCGACGGGAACGTCTGCCCGAAGTCGCTCCAGAGCAAGCAGGACGACGGCAAGCTCTACACGACGCTCTCGTTCGTGACCCTGGGGGTGGGCATCGCCGGGGTCGGCGTCGCGACGTATCTGTTCGTGGCGGGCACCGGCAAGCACGAGGAGCAGGCATCGCTCCCCGTCGATGTCGCGGTGCTGCCGCACGGCGGCTTCGTCACGGTGCGCGGCCGGCTGTAGTTGACGGCGGCGCGTCGCTCGGACGCCGCGCCGCACTCACTGCTGGCAGCAGACGGTGATCGCGCTGTCAGGAGAGGCGGTTCCAAGCAGGCTGCTCGCGCCGCCGCCGCAGACGGGGCCGCCGTTGTCCCAGCGGATCGACAGCGTGTCGTCCTTGCCCTGGCCGGAGCCGCTCGTCGTCGGGTCCTTCGGGATCGTCGTGCAGCTGCCGTCCATGGCGACGGTCGTGGGCGTCTGGTTGCAGTTCAGATCCGTGAAGGCCGTCACGGTGCCGCCGCAGCTCACCGCGCCGCAGCTGCAGGAGCTGCACTTGCGCCCTTCCGTCCAGGTCTCGAAGTACTGCGGGCTCGAGGGGCTAACCGGGTAGCTCGACGGACAGGACGTGACGCCCGCCTTTGAAATGCACAGCTTGCCTCCGAAGGGCGTGGTCGGCTTCGGCATGCATGCCCCGAGGGTGCAGCCGCCGCCGGTCGTCGCGCCCTGCTGCGCGCCGCAGCCCTCCGCGTCCACCCCCCACGTCGGATCAGGGAAGGACGGTGGGAGCTGGTTCGAGGTGCAGGTCCCCTGCGCGTAGGGCGCGAGCGCCGGAATGTGCCGATCCGGCGGAGTGAGCTGCGCGCTGTTGATCGAGAGCGACAGCGGGTTCAGGTTCTTGCTGTAGAGGGAGAGATCTTCCTGCACGCAGACGCCGTCCGGGGCGACGGAGACGTCCCACGCCGCGGAGGCCGTGCATGTCGACGACGTGTCGTACCAGAAATGGAGCGGGTTGCACTTCGCGTCGCTGGAGGGAGAACAGCCGCAATCCGGACAGATGTACGCGGGGACGTTGAGCTTGTCGTGGGCGAGGAACAAGGCCGAGGGGTAGCTCACGGGGCAGCTCGGCGCGCCGTTCGCCGCGCCGGACCAGAGCGCGAACGGC
>Ga0265334_10000961_pt1 | contig 14344 bp, 12 predicted proteins | sample 42023metaG_FD_192442 | JGI IMG/M metagenome (GOLD analysis project Ga0265334, IMG submission 192442) | Rhizosphere microbial communities from Carex aquatilis grown in University of Washington, Seatle, WA, United States - 4-20-23 metaG | ecosystem: Host-associated > Plants > Roots > Rhizosphere... | reverse complement strand
TACGGGGTTCCGGAACATCCCGGATAGTCCCTTGATTATGTTGGCCAGTCCTGTTTGCTCGTCCCTTTCTGTCTGAGTCTGAAGCGAATTGATTGCCAGCCGTGGCACGCCGGTCCTGCCAAGAGCTATAGTCGCGTCTATGAGTGGGGCGCCATCGCCGGAGACGCCAGTGCGGGCGCGGATCTTGTCGAAGATACTCTTGGTGGCTTCGAGCATTGCGTGAAAGCAGTTCCTCTGGAGAAGCTCGATCGTGCAATATCGTAGAACGTCGGGATGCGTACCTCGTCGGCGAAGTTCGGAACGCAAACTGCTCGCCTGGTGAGCCGCTTCGCTGAGGGTTGAGGCTTGCGGACCCCGATAAATCCTCCCGTCATCTCCAACTCTCACCCCAGCGAAGACGAGGACCTCATTCAAAGCGTCCTGGCGCAAGGTTCTTAAGTCGGGTTCATCACGGTAGCGAACAGGTGCCATCGCTCTTGTAATGAAAGCGATTACGCAATTTGCAGACCTGTCGAGTCGCTGCCTTTCTGCGAGGGCATGGCGGAGCCGAGTACGCTTGGTGTGTCCAGGGAACGGGTCGGAGATGTTCAACTCGGCAAGAAGTTGACCGATTTGTTGACCGCTGAGTCCCGTTGAGGTCTCGCCGAGTACATCGGATACGCCCTCTACGACCTCAATGGTCCAGGGTGGATAAATCTCACTCACAGCCTCCTCCAGTTCTTGGAAATCGTTCGTCCCATTCAGTGGGTCATGGTTCTACCCGGCAGGAAAGCCAGGGATATACGAGGATCAGTCCACTGTAGCTCGACCGCACCGAATGAGAGCACTAGTGCCGGGGCTCGGTGGAACCGTCGTCCGCGGCGTTGGCGACAGAGTCGAATCCCGGGTCCGAATCCGGTGTGGACCCTGGGGCATGCGCGAATCCTGCGCGTGTCCGGGATGGAATTACGAGAGATTCTCCGATAGTCTCCTCCCCGACTAGCGCTCGCACCCGAAGGACATGGTCGTCGATATGTGACTCGACCCACTCGGATGATAACCGCCTTCGACTGAGAATCATTCCTCCGGCAGCTGGTAGCCCCTGTATGTCGAGGGAGAGATACAAGCCGAGGGTCTTCTCGAATGGATCATGAAATGGATCGACCAAACACCAGGACATCTGTTCATGTGAGGCGGAATCCTTCAGTGTGAAGTAGCGCACCATTCCTTCGCGTTTGGAGATGCTTCCGTGATATCGAATATGCGACTGGGAGCCCCCCGAATCTAGGGCCTCGTCACCCTTGACTATGAGGCGAGCCGTTAAGAGGGAATATCGAATGACGTAGCGGCCCTCGTAGATTTGACCGTGCCCGCTCGTGCTTCTATGGTACTGCCAGAAAGTGCCTAGGAACTTCTTGCGACTCGGAAGTCGAGAATACCGCCAGAGTATATATACCTGTCGGGTGAGTAGAGGCAGGAGGCCTAGGCAGAAACCGGCGATAACCTCCGACCAGTTGATGCTCCTCATGGGTGAAGCCTCTCCTTCCACCCGGACGGAGTGGTCTGGCGCCCGCGATTCGACCTCGATCGAGGTGATGGCTGTGTCACGTGAAGGTCCAGGTATACCTCAGCGCGGCATGTGAAGGCGGCGGACTGCATCCTGAAGACTCCCGTTCTGGACGAACGGCCGCGGCTCTTGGGAAGGTCCGTTGCTCAGTCTACTCACGTTTGGGATCTATGTCCGCCTTTCTCTGCAAAGACCATCCCGGCGCGCGTCGAAGCACGTCGGGACCCCTGTATAGTTGAAAGGTTGACTCTCGGTGGGTGTTCCCCCGGTAGTGAGATGTGGGCCTGGGGATATTGGAGCGAGAATCTAGATTGGAGAAACGATGCTCCATCGACGGCGCAAGCGACTCGAGGAGATGGAAACGAAGGAGGCTGTGGGTGTTAGTTTGTGGACGAATGAGTTCTGAGATGAGGCTAGATACCGAGTCATTCATGCTCTAGACGCTAGCCTTGAGGGAGACTCCCCATCTGAGGTCTATGCGACCGCGCGAAAGTTGATCCTTGAAGATGAAGGCTGGCCTCATCTATGCGCAAGGGATGTGCGTACCGATAGGGACATGTACTCATATATCCTCGACTGCGAGGATCGAATGATGCCCAGTGATGGAGGCCTTACTCTGCCTGAATGTGTAAACGGGTCGTCTGGCGTGTCTTCGCAGGGTTCATTTGAGGCCCACTTGTAATCTAGCTCCACTCCGCGTCAGGATCGAATTGGAAATCCCCCTGCATTCCATGCCAGAGTCGACGCAACTCCTCGGCATCCTCGGGAGTCCGTGGTGGTTGAAAGATGGGATCCGATAGCTGTCGGATGCGGTCTTCAAGTCTGATCTTCGCCGCGATGGCTTCTTCTTCCTGTCTCAACCGCTCGGCGATCGCTTCTTCTTCCCGTCTCAGTCGCTCCCGAAGCTTTGCTTGCTCGGCCTTTCGCTGTCGAAGTTTCTCTGTAGCTTCGATGCGAAGAGTCCTGCGGCGGCGCTGCACCTGTTCCCGCCGCAATCGAATAGTGAGTCGGTATGCTGGTCGGCCGAGGGCCCCTAGCCCGGCCGCGACCACCGCATACAGCCACGGTGAGTCAAAGCCGAATTTGTTCTCAAATGACTTGATCATAGAAGCCGCATCATAGATGGGGTCGCGAGTAACATTAGATGTTGGCACTACGACGCAGTTCCCTATGCGGATCGGTGAGGCGTCCTGGGATTCCGCCGTGTATAGCACCAGGGTTAATGGGCTCAGATCTCCGTAACCTTTCGGTGTGACGGTCCAGTGCCATTCAACTGTGCCTTCGCTGGGCAGTAGTTGCGTTGCGTCGTACGCCTCGTCGAGCGAGTAGGCGTAGTCATCTCCCTCAAGTCTTGCGATCAATCGGGAGCATATTTTCACGCCTTCGACACGAGTGTTCACATCATTCCGAGATGTATTCGTGTATGTGGCATTCACGTAGAGGGCAAACGGTCTTCCCTCGTGCAGCTTGGTTGGTTCGGTGAAGCTCACTGAACCTTGTCTGCAATCGAGCTTCGCCATGATCTGATCGACTTGGTTAGATGCGCCCCGTCTCTGTAGTCCGGCGTCTATGCCGGCGATCATTATCAGTCCTAAGCCGATGATCGCGAGAATCACCGTAAGTGTGCCTATGAGGATCGATGGGTCAATGTCACGTTTCCGGGTAACAAGGAGCTTTGCCACCATGGCTCTCCTCACGCTATCGGATCACTTCAGCTGGCAGATGCGGCGTACATGCCATGATGGCGCGCATGGGGGTGTATGTCTTGACCGACACCTTGTGGGGGCGCCTGTCTTCGCGCTCGGACGAGTGGTCAGGGCATCGCGAGGGCCGCCGAGGTCCCGAATTATCCGATTCGCGAGCGATCCTGGCCGTTGACGGTGGACACCGCGTGGGGCCGGCGGATATGCCTGTCGGAGCTGCGCCACGGCTCGCGTCGTCCAAGGTCCCTCACGAGCGTTTCCTGTCCGAAACGTGTCCCGAGCTGGAAGCGTCAGAACAGGACGAGTTGCTCGCCGCCGGTGGGGACCAGCTTGCGGCGTCGAGGTCGGGGATGCTGGTACCGGGCCATCTCGGCCAGGGTGGCGCGGACGTTGACGAAGTGGCCTTGGGTGTCGCGCAGTCGGATGAGGAGCTGGCGGGAGATCGGGGTACGGGTCATGGTGGCCCCCGGGGGTTTGGTTGGGATGACGTTGGGGGCCGCTTGCTGCCTCCTACGTCGGCCCCGGGGTACCTCGCCCGGCGAGGCTCGCCGGCAACCCCCCAACACCCAAAGCCGGCAACCCACAGGCGCGGAGCGCGTCCCAGCACCACGGCGCCCGGGTGATCGGGGGTTGCTGGGGAGACCGGGCGTGGTACCCGAAAGGTGAGTCCCGGCACCCAGGGCGCGACGGCCTCGCGCGTCACGCTCCCCCAATCACACGATCAGCCCCGCGCGGACCGAACGGAGGCAGGGCGATCTAGACGTCCGTCTCGTGGCAGCCTGGTGGGGTGAACCCCGATGTGCTCACGGAGAGCTTTGAGCTCTGGACTGCCGACGTGATCGTCCTGTTCGACTGGCTCATGAGCGTCGATCTCAATGCGGTCCCCATCAGCCATCCAGCGCAGAAGCAGGCCCTAGCCGACTTGCTCACGTGCCTGGAGGCTCAGACTCACGCCGTCACTGCCACAGCGGAGGACATTGCCTTCGCTCAGGCACAGGTGGCAGCTGACATGGGTTGGTAGCCAGGCAACCTGCTGCGGCTCGTCAAATCGGGCGGCCGGCGGGACCGGCGCCGGAGGCGCCGCAAGCCCGCCGGGTACGCCCGGCGGTGCGCCCGCGGAGCGGGCGCCTTGATCTCAGAGGGGTCAACCTCGGGTATTCAGGGGCGTGAGGACGGTGGCGCGCGAAAGGTGCACCTGACCTGGGACGATACGGGTGTCTAGGACCGTAATGTCGGGGATCGGGGTGCACCTTTCTGGTGAGCAAGCGTACGCGTTGGGACGAGCGCCTGTCGGTCACGACGACGAAGAAGACCCTGGTCGGGCATGGCGGGGTGGTATTGCTGCGTCGGTGTGCGGACCGGGTCGGGCTGACCACGGCGCTGGCCAGCGCCTTCCCCCAGGGCAAGACCTCCACCTGGTGGGACCGGGGCCTGGTCCTGGTCTGCACCGCGGTCGTCATCGCGGTGGGCGGCACGTGCATGTCGGACGTCGAACTCCTGCTGGGGCACCAGGGCCCGGTGTTCGGTTCACCTCCCTCGGACTCCACAGTGCGTCGCGGTCTGGACATGGACGAGCGAGTCCGGGCCAAGATCGCGAAGGTGCGGGCCAGAGTCCGGGCTCACGTGTGGGCCCTACTGGCCAAGCGGCCCGAGGGTTTCCCGTGGGTCAGTGCGGCCGGGAAGGTCCTGTCCGGATGGGTCGTCATCGACGCCGACGCCACGTTGATCACCGCGCACTCGGCGAAACAAGGCGCTGCATCGACCTGGAAGAATTCTCTGAACTTCGAGATGATCAACGGGGGCAGGTCGGTGCCGTCGTGGTGGGGGCATGGGGTGGCTGCGTAGCGATCTGGTCCAGCTGGGTGAGTTTGCTGCGGGCGGCGGCGAGGCTGATCTGCAGGCCCTCGACCTCGCCGAGCCATCCTTCGTGGCGGGCTTCGGCGATGCGGGCGATGAGGTTGTCGCGGACGTCGAGGAGACGTTGTCGCTGGTTGGGGTCGGGGCGCAGCAGAGGGCACCGTAGGCAGGAGTGTTCGTGGATGCAGCTGGTGGCGTAGGAGCGGCCGCAGGTGCCCAGGGCGACTTTGCGGTGCTCGAAGTGGCCGAGGAACTCTTGCCATTCGGCGTCGGTGGGGGTGCGGTATTCCTCGCTGGGGCGAAGGGCACGGCGTCGGGCGATGAAGGCTCGGTGCCCGTTGATCGCTTCTTCGGGGTAGACCGCTTTATAGCCCATGGTGGTGTTGATGTCGCGGTGCCCGGCGACGAGTTGCGCGATGTGCGGGGGCATGCCGTGCAGCACGGCGTCGGTGATGAACAACCTGCGGAAGTCGTGCGGGGTGAACCGCAACGGTCGGCCCCCGGTGTCGGTCAAGGTGGTATCGGTCGTGGTTGACTCCGACGCTGCCTGGCAGATCCAGTCTCGTAGGGTGCCGGCCGGGATCGCACGGTTGCCCAGCCCGAACTGGCGTTGGAACAGCAGCGGCATGGGCGGGTTCCAGACGCGTTCATGGGGGTCGTAGGAGGCCACCGAGGGCACCGCCGAGCTGGGTCGGCGGATGCGGTGGATGACGGCGGCCAGGACGTCGGCGAGTTCGGGGCTGACGACCAGCAGCCGTTCGACGTCGGTCTTGGACGGGGCGATCTGCAGCAGCGGGATCACCTCGGTGCCGGTCGGCGGGGTGTACTGGACCAGGCTGTGGTGACTGAGCTCGGTGAGTTCCTCGATGCGGATCCCGGTGTGGCGCAGTGTCTCGATGCTCGCCCAGGTCCAGAACGCCCGGTCCTCCTCCCCGGACAGGTCCCGTCGTATGCCGGTGGCCGGGTCCTCGGTCCAGATCCGGGCGGTGGGCGTACCCCGGTCCGGGGCGCGATGGAGCACCTCGTCGTGATGGCGGAACTGTCCGCCGGGGGGCGTGGCTCGGGCGGTGGTGAGCCGTTCCGCGGCTGCCTTCGCCTGAGCCTGGACGTGGGCGATCAGGGCCGGCAGCACCGGGAGGCGTTCTCGGGTTCGCGCGTCCATGCGCGACTTGCGCCGGCCTCGCTCCTTGACCCGGGACAGGTCCTCACGCCGGACCGGGGACGGCGCTGCCCAGGGACCCCAGCGTGCGGGTTCCTCCATCGCCCACTGGGCGATGTCCAGGTAGAAGGCCCGGACCTGGCCCAGTTGCGCGCGCCCGTCGGCGCGAAGCCGCTGGGCCTGCACGACGGTTCCGTCGGCCGTGGTGGTTCGGGTGGTGTTCACCAGGACCCGCTGCTTCCAGGCCGCGGCCACCTCGGGGGCCAGGTGGAGGGAGTTGATCCCGGGATGGTGCAGTTCCAGGTCCCGCCAGAACAGCCGGCCCAAGGTGAAGGCCAGGTTCCGCAGCGTGGTGTGGTCCAGCGCCGGGGCCCGTTCGAGCAGGTACTCGTGCAGCAGGCCGCGGACCTCGTCGCAGACGATGCCGTACCGGTCCAGCATCTGGGCGGGGCTGAGTTGGCCGGAGGTGGCGAAGGCCCGCAAGGTGGAGGGGGCCTCGGGTCCGAAGACACCCATCTGCGCCAGGACCCCGTAAAAGCCCAGGCCCTTGTTCTTGCGGCGGGAGTCCTGGTCCAGCAGCGCGCCCAGTTCCAGGCAGTCGCCGACGACGATGTCACCGATCGTGCCGCCCTTGGCCGCCAGGATGACCGCTGCCCGTCGCAGTGCCACGTTCTTCATCGTCCGGCCCGCCGAGGATGCCTGGCAGCGTGCGGACAGTTCGGCGAACCCCTGCGGGTCACGGGCCCGGGCCATGTCTGCGGCCAACGGCTGCGGGGAACGGGGCGTCAGCAGCCAGTTCAGGCTGGGACGGATCGCGTCGGCGCAGACCAGTAGGAGCAGAGCCACCCGCAGGTTGCTGGTCACCGACACCGAGGTGCCGGACCGCTGGCTGCCGGACTGCAACCGTTCCAGCCACGGCTTCCACCACTCGGCGTTGCCGAGGGCTTCGGCGCCACTGGCGATCCAGCGTTCCTGCCATGTCTCGCCTGGTTGACGAGCCAGCCAGTCGATCACCGAGATCAGCCCGCGACGCCTGCGCGAGAACGAGGTCGCCTCGGTGGTGAACGGCGGGGCCAGCAGCCGTCCCAGCAACTCCTCCGCGCCCACGCAGGTTCCTGGCCACAGGGCCGGGACCGCCCGAGGCGGGTAACGGAGGTGTAGTTGCTGCATGTCAGGCCCGCAGACCGCACGGGGAACGGACTCGACCCGTACCGGTGCCGCGGCCCGCAGCTGGGTCAGGATCATCGTGATCCCCTGTCGAACAACGTCTTCAGGGACTCCGGCCGGTACTGCCCGCCGCCCGGGACGTCGGATGGCGACTGCCGCCGCGATTGCGCCTCGTCAACCAGCCGACGCTGGTGGGCCAGCACCTCGGCGATCACCTCGTTGGGCGCCGGGGTCAAGTACAGCTGGGTGGTGGACAGGTGGGCATGGCCCAGGACCCACTGCACGTCACACAACGGCAGCAGCGGATCGCGCGCCATCCGGTAGGCGGCCGTATGACGAAGATCGTGCAACGACCAGTTCGCCCCCAGCGCCTGGTTGGCCCGGGCGAACATCGCCCGGGCCGCGTGATACGTCAACGGGCGAGGCACCCCGCGGCTGGTCCACCACAGCGGGTCGTCCGCTCCGGCCGGCACCGTCGACCCCAGCGAACACTGATAGAGCCGCAGCCAGACGAAGGCATCCATGCTGGCCGGCAACACCTGCACCGCCCGGGACCCCTTGCGCACCACCGTGATCAGCTGCTGTCCGGGGTCGACATCCCCACCCCGGGCGCCGAGCAGCTCCGCGGCCCGGGCCCCGGTCGAGACCCAGAACGCGACCAGAGCCCGGTCCCGATCCGACCGCAACTGGGCGAAGAGCTGGTTGAACCGCTCATCCGGGATCCGTCGCGGCACCCGCTGCGCCAGCCGAGGCCGGTAACGGCCCGAACGTTCATTCCCGAACGGTTCCATCGGGTTGTGATGGGCGTGTGCCCGGCCCCCGGCCCGCTCCCGGACCAGCGGGAACGGGTTCACGATCGGACCAGTCCCGGCCTCGAGGTGGAAGGCGTAGAACGCACGCAGGACCGTCTCGCTGTGCGCCAACGTCGCCGGCGCGTACTTGCCGCCCGGTGAACGCTTCCCCGTCACCGGATTCGTCACCCCCGCCGGCCGCGTCACCGTCCCGGACCGGCGAGGCTTGTCCACCAGCGCCAGCCACCGGCAGAAATCACGAGCCTCGCACCGCGTCGCCTGGCCCCACGGCACATCGATGGCCCACAGGAACCGGAACCAGCGCAGCAGATCCAGCGCATACGACCGCGCCGTCGCCGTCGAGCGCCCTGAGGCCTGCAACTCGTGCAGGAACCCTGACACGCACCCCAAGACCTCACCGTCCGGGCCCAGCAGCCGGTACGGCTCCCACATCACATCGGTCGCGACGACCGACCCCACGTCACCCACCACGAGCGTGATCAGGTCACGCTCCTCGACACCCTCATCGCCGATCACGACCCCGGACCCTAGCCAGAACCCAGACCCGATCAGCCCTCCGACCTGCGCCGACGCCCTTGTAGTTCAGTCAACGGTTAGGGATTCGGCTTTCATCCGTTGGGGGCATGGTGCGCGAACACCACCGAGTCCTTGGCCATGCTGCTGCGCAAGGGGAACGCGGGTTCCAACACCGTGGCCGACCACATCCAGGTCCTCGGCGCAGCGATCGCCCAGATTCCCGCCGCGTTCCGCAGGAAGATCTTGATCCGTATCGACGGAGCCGGGGCCACCCATGACCTGGTGAGATACCTGCACGGCTTGAACACCACCACCCGCACGGTGCGGTTCACCGTGGGCTGGGCCATCACCGAGGCCGACGAGGATGCCATCGCGATGGTGCCCGAGCAGGCATGGACGCCGTCGTTGACCCCGGATGGGGAGATCGACAAGGACGCGCAGGTCGCGGAACTGACCGGCCTGGACCCCCGGGGCGACACCTGGCTTCCCGGGCTTCGACTCCTGGTACGTCGTACCCGGCCCTCCCGACGTCACGCCAAGAAGCTGACCGCCTGGGAGAAGCGCACCGGATTGCGGTACGCGATGGTCGCCACGAACATCACCCGGATCCACGGGGTTCCCGGCACGGGTCACCCCCAGTGGCTGGACCTGGTCCACCGCCTGCACGCCGGGGTGGAAGACCGCGTCCGCACGAACAAGGCCATGGGCCTGCGGAACCTGCCCTCACAGTCCTGGACCGTGAACACCGGATGGGTCCTGGCCGCCAACATCGCCGCCGACCTGGATGCCTGGACCCGGCTGCTGGGCCTGTACGACGAGCCGGACCTGGCACGCGCCGAACCCGACACCCTGCGGTACCGGCTATGGCACCTCCCAGCAACCCTGACCTCTCACGCCCGCCGACGAACCCTGGCCATCGCCGCCACCTGGCCCTGGGCGAAGGCATTCACGACCTGCTGGCAACGCCTGAGCGCACTGCCGTTACCTGCCTGAACAGCACAGACCCCGACGACCACAGGAAGAGAACCCCGGCCGGAACCGGCGCACACCACGGCGACACGTGGGGCTCCCTGACGATCACAACCCACCAACCAGCCAAACGATCAAACCGGACGAACCGGATCAGGGGGCAGCAGACCCCTCTGACGAATCGAGGTCAATTCGGCCAGACATGGGCCTGCGTGTCACTCGAGATAGTGAGCCCCGCAGACGCTGGGCCTACACGTGCCCTTCCTGGACCCGAAACGCATGGGCAACGACGAGGAGTCTCGATGCGTCGGCGAACTGGAGAGTCAGCGTCTGAAACTTCCGTGTATTGCGGGCGGGGGATCCGCTGTCGAAGCGGAAAGCCGGAGACTGGGCCAACGATGCGAGTGCCGACTGCTGGAGTGGCGAATCGTCAGAGACGCTGCAGTCGGACACGACCTGTTCGTCCCAGCACGGCAGGAACGACAGGGCTATATAGCCTTCGGCGAGGATGATGCGGGGACTCCCATCGACACAGTCGAGGCTGATTCGGACAGTGTCGTAGTCCACGAGCACGTCTGTGAGTTCTGCATCGGGCCAGTAGACCTCGTTCAATGCTGTCACGGAGTTGAGCCTGCCACGGGTTGGGTACTGGGCGGGTCATGACGTGGCGCGGGCCGGCTCTGGTGCTGAGGTCCGGTTCGAGCCCGACTGAGTCCGCAGCTCTCCAAGCCTGCCGAGCTGTAGCCAGAGGTGTAGCCAAGACGGTGCAGGACGCGGTGTCACGGTCGAGACGGGTGAGACGGCGCCCGGACATCATGGCTGGTCAACGCAGTGCTAGCGCGCCCGGACGGAACGGCTGAGACGCCGCGCGAATGACTCATAACCCAGAGGTCGCAGGTTCAAATCCTGCCCCCGCTACCACGAAAGTCGCAGGTCAGAGGCCTGATCCCCTTGGGGATCAGGCCTCTGACCTATGCGATGTGACCAAACTCGTGACCAGACGGCTTTGCGACCGGCCTGCGAGCAGAAGGTTGCGGACCTGAGTCGCCTTCACCCCGAGCCCGGCCATGCTTCCCTGGCTCGGCTGATTCCGAGCGGTCCTGCCAGCGGGCGAGGTGGGCACGCGTGGTCAGGGTGTCGGGGTGTTCGGGTCCCAGGACCCGCAGCACGTCGGGGAGAAGTTCCCGGAGGGACGCGAGGGCGCTGGCGGTATCGCCAGCTTCGCCCTGCCAGCGGGCGAGGGCATTGCGGGTGGTCAGGACGTCCGGGTGGTCAGGTCCCTGGACCCGCAGCCGGTCGTGGAGGAGCTCTTCGTAGGCGGTGACGGCGCCAGCGGGGTCTCCTCCCTGTCCTCGCCAGTAGGCCATGCTGGCGCGGGCACGCAGGGTTTCTGGGTGGTCAGGTCCCTGGACTCGCAGCATGTCGGGGAGGAGCTCTTGGAGGAAGGCTGCGGCGCTGGTGGGGTCGCCAGATTCGCCCCGCCAGAGGGCGAGGTTGCCGCGGGTGGTCAGGGTGCCGGGGTGGTCGAGGCCCAGGACCCGTAGGCGGTCGGTGAGGAGTTCGGCGAAGGCGGTGGCCGCGCCGGCGGCGTCACCTGCCTCTCCCCGCCAACCGGCGAGGAGGTCTCGAACGGTCAGGGTGTGGGAGTGGTCGGGTCCCAGGTGGACGAGTGCTTGATCGTGAAGTGCTCTCGCCGCGTAGAGCGCGGCAGCCACGGCTCCGGTCTCCCCGAAACTGGACACCGTCCGGAACAGCACTGGATGAGCGCCGTCGTCATTCCGGTGCCACAGGCTCTGCCGGGTGTCATGGTTGGTGAGGGTGGCTACGTTCTCTCGAAGGACCCGGGGCAGGCCCCGCTGGGGTCCATTGCGGTCAGCAGCCGCCACAGGGTGCTGACCGCGGGGATCGGCCCGCTCAGCCCGAGGTGCGCGCGGGCCGTGGCGGACAGGTCGGCGATCCGCTCGGTGATAGCGGCGAACGATCGGGATCCGGCGAGCATCGCGCAGGTGACCGCGGCCAGCAGCGGGGTGAACCGGGGGCGGACCCCCGGCGTCGGCGCGCGTCGAGCACCACGGCTAGCGCCTCGGTGAGTGTCGTCGCTCACGGGCAGTAGTTGGAGCAAGGTCGGTGGCGGTGTCCGGGACGTGGTTGTCGAGCATGTCGGACACGGCCTCGATGGGGGGAGATGACATCGGCGGGTGCGGCCTTCCGGTGATCAAGGGCTTGTAAGAACTCCATGATCAGCTCAGGAGCCGCGTCTGCTTCGTCACTCCCGCGGAGTGTCGCGAACCGGAACAGCCCGGGTTGGACACTCTCAAACCGGACTACGCAATGTCCCTGACGTATCCCTCTCGGACTCTACTCTGGATAAGCTCAAGTGGGGGCATATTCGCCCGCTTGGCAAATAATGGGAGATGCCCGCCTGTCAGGTCTGGAGTAGTGCCCGGTGAGTCCACGCCAACTGGAGTAGGGATTTTGCTGAGGGTGCCACATCTGGAGCCGAGAGGTATCGCGCGACAGTCCCCATCTCGAACGGAAGGCCGATTTTGGCGTGCCCTTGGAGGAGGAGTCCTTCGCTGTTCTCGGAAACCATATTGCTGAAAATGATGTCGAACTCTCTGGCATTGATCACCGAGACCGTCAAGAGCTCTGGCTTCCAAGTAAGCGGATCTAGCCCAATACCCATGAACCAAACGCGTAGTCGCGAGCGGCTCCGGGCTTTGGTCAACTCGACATACGGTGACGAGCGATCGTAGTCGATCCAGGTTCCCCCCTTTCCTCTCGCCTCTTCTTCATCGAGAAACTCTTCTGCATACTCGCGCATGATGTTGCGCCATAGGGAGAAGTCCGATCGGAGACTGTCTTGCGTCCGGTCCGAGGGCGTGAACTCACCTGCAGGCACCGCCCCGATGAGCTGAGAATCACTGGCAATCAGATTGCTCTCGCGTTGATGGAGAAAGAAGGTCAACTGGCCATTCTTATTCCGGAGGGTGAGTGTGTTTACCCCAAGACTGGCGGTGCGGTTGGAGAAGTCGAATGGGTCCTTCAGCTGTCTGCGGAGTCCTCCGGCGAGCACCCTAGATCTTCCGATGGAAAGACGCTGAGCCGCTTCATATGCGAGAACTTCCGAGGTGTCAAGATAGGCGAAATACCCGTCGACGGAGAACCTGAGATTCAAGTTCTCCATGTCTACGTCTGATAGGGCATAGATTGCCCCATCCCAAATGTTGTTCTTGTCAGCTCGTTCGCGAAGGGCGGCGCTGTAACCGGTTCCCGTCCTGAGGTTGAGTGGCCGAAAGGCTCGTTCTCCTCGTCTTCGAGGATGACTAGTGGTCACTCTCTCCAGTTCTCCCCTCCAGGGGGAGATGGCGATCTCATCGAGATCGATTGGTTTCTCAGGTATCCAACTAGATCTCGTCAGCAAGGGTATATCGTGGCATTTCCACGTGTCAGGGGCTTCGGATAGGGCCCTCGCGTTAAGCACTCCGCGTTGCGTTTGGAGAGTCTTGATGCCCTGAAGGAACTGGCGAGTCCTTCGCTCGGTATGAAAGCCTGGATATGCGAAGAGTACGGCTAGTGTGGCTAGCCCGAGACCGACGATTTCGACAATTTCAGACGTTGACATCTGCGCTACCCCAATCATCGCTTCTATGGCGGACTCTAGCAAATTGGAGAAGCTGATCAAGGACTTTCTCCTAGGCGGGCCTCTCGGGAATGGTGCGTCTGAGGGTGGGGGCCGAGGGCGGGACCATTCATTCGCGCCGCTTGATCTGCTAAGCGCATCCATCGCAGTCAGGTGCCCGCTCCTCGGGGGATCAGGCACCTGACTGCGATGTGACCAGCTGGTCAGGTTGGGGTGTCGGGGGTGGCGCCTCCGGTGATCAGGTCGGCGATAGCGGCGGCCGCGGCGCGGTCGCGGTCGCGGTCGGGGGATCGCTGGACGTAGGTGTGCAGGGTGAAGGCAACGCTGCCGTGTCCGATTCGTTCGCTGAGGATCTTCGGGTTGATGCCGTTGTCGATGCAGACGGTGGCGTAGCTGTGCCGGACCCCGTGAAGGGTGATCTTGGGTAGGCCGGCGCGGTCGACGATCCGGTTGAACCGGCGGGTGATGGTGTCCGGGTGAACCCGGCGGCCGCCCTCGTAGCAGAACAGCTTGCCGTGATCGGGGTAGGACGGTCCCCACGCTTCGCGTTCGACGTCGAGCATCGCGAGGTGTTGCTGGAGGACGGCGATCGTGCCGGGGTCCAGCGCGATGGTCCGCACGCCGCTGGCGGTCTTGCCGTCCTCGTCCACGGGCTTGCCGTCCACGACCACCCGGGTCGGCGCGATGACCAGGGTGGCGTTGGCCAGGTCGAGCAGGTCCCGTTCGGCGCCGGCCAACTCGGATCGGCGCATCCCGGTGGTGGCCACGAGCATCCACATCGCCCGGAAACGGTCACGGTTGGCTTCGGTGAGGAACGCCGCGAGCTCCGGGGCGGTCCACGTCTTCATCTGGCGGCGCTTGACCCGCGGTCGGGTGAGGTGGTCGGTGGGGTTGTGCTCGAGGTAGTGCCACACGACTGCGGCCTCGAAGGCCTCGTGGAGCATGTTGGCGATGTTGCGGACCGTCTTGGGT
>Ga0265334_10000960_pt1 | contig 14351 bp, 12 predicted proteins | sample 42023metaG_FD_192442 | JGI IMG/M metagenome (GOLD analysis project Ga0265334, IMG submission 192442) | Rhizosphere microbial communities from Carex aquatilis grown in University of Washington, Seatle, WA, United States - 4-20-23 metaG | ecosystem: Host-associated > Plants > Roots > Rhizosphere... | reverse complement strand
AGTAACGACAGCAGCGGATAGCGGTTGGCGGTTGGCGGATAGCCAGGCGCAACCCAAACGAAACACTCGTGGAGGTGGTTGGCGGTTGCCGGGGGGACCAAGCTTCAAGCTGCAAGCTTGACCTAACCGCCATCCGCTATCCGCCATCCGCGCCTTGGGAGGCCTATTGTGGATTCCATCCTCGTGCTCGCGCCCGTCGAAGCCGACGGCACATTGTCCAAACCGGCCCTTGAGGCCGTGACGGCCGCGGTCAACCTCTCCAAGTCCCTGGGGACGATGTTCTCCGTGGGTCTCTGGGGCGCCGACGTGAAAAAGGCCGCCGACTCGCTCGCCTCCTCGGGGGCGGGGAAGGTTTACGCGGTGGCGGGGGCGGCCTTTGCCGAAGCCCGCTTCGCCCCCGACGCCGCGGCGGCCGCCGCACTGGTGAAACAGTCGGGCGCTTCGCTCGTCCTGGCCCCGTCCGTGGCCCGGGTGGCCCGGGTGGCCGGGGCCCTGGCCCAACGCCTGGGCGGCGCGGTGGACACCCACGTCACCGAGCTGTCCGGCGAGGGCGGCAAGGTTTCCATCACCCGTTGGTTCTACCGCCAGCGCCTTACGGGCGTCCTGTCCCGCGCCGCGCGGCCCTGGGTCCTCACGTTGGATCCCGGCACCCAGGTCCCTTTCGCGGGCGCGTCCGGCTCCTCGGCCGTCGAGGCGGTGGCCTGCGAGGCTCCCGCCTCCAAGACGAAGGTGACCGGCCTGCGCGCCCCCTCGGGAGGCACCCAGACCATCCGCCCCGACGCGGACCTCCTGTTCGTGGCGGGCGCGGGTTGGTGCAAGAAGCAGGCGGACGGCTCACCCCACGTGTCCGAGGCCGAGAAGCTCATCGGCGGATTCCTGGCCAAGAGCCAGGCCTCGCTCGGCGGCTCCAAGTCCATGGTGGACCAGAGCGGGGAAGGCCAGACCCTGACCTTCATGAGCCACATGAACCAGATCGGCCAGACGGGCGCCACGCCGCGCCATCCCAAGGGCCTGGCCACCTGCTGCCACGGCGAGGAACCCCATGTCGTGGGCTGGCGCTTCGTCACGGAGCGCCGCGCGGTCAACCTCAACGCCTCCTGCGGCTGGGCCCAGGGCAAGGCCGACGTGCTGTACGTGGCCGACGCCTTCAAGGTCGTGGAGGAACTCAACAAGCTGATTTAACCCAAAGGGGTCAGGCCTGAAAATCGACAATTGAGGGAACAGATGGGATTCGGAGCGCGCGAAAACCGCGTCTTGAATTCAAGGGCGCGCTGTTTCATGTCCTCGCCCGTGGAAACCGGCGGCAGAACGTCTTTTGGGATGATGGGGACCGGGTCCGGTATTTGAACCTGTTGGCCGAGCGGTTGGAGGACCGGGACTTCCATCTATATGCCTATTGCCTCATGGGGAACCATGTCCACCTGCTCCTCGAGCAGGGGGGTGGGTATCCCCTCTCGAAATTTATGCAGCGTCTTCAAAGCGCCCACCCAATCCCCGCATTGTAATCGCCGGCCGTTCGGCCGGCATTTGAGGATTGGGTCACCCTCGCGTCAAGCCGCCGGCTGCAAGCCTGCGGTTCGCAAAATCGAAGGGTGAGGGTACACGACTTTCTTCAACATCAAACACCGCAAAACCGGCCACCTTTTCCAGGGGCGATATAAGCCCATCCTGGTGGATCGGGAACCCCACCTCCTGGCGCTGGTCCGCTACATCCACCTGAATCCCCGCCGATCCGGCATGCCCGAAGCGGAATCCTATCCTTGGACCAGCCACCGCCAATATCTCGGACGCGACCGTTACCCGTTGGCGCCGGTGAAGTCGGCGGCGGTCTTGGCGCGTTATTCCCGGACTGCGTCCATTGCCCGGGCGAAGTACAAGGAATTCATGCGGGAAGAACCGCCCGCCGAGAAGTTGGGTTTATTCGCCGACCTCCGGGGAGGAAGGATCTTGGGAGACGAGGATTTTGAGGCGGAGGTCAGCGCGAAGTCCGGGATTCCGACGCGACCCAGCCTGAAACTGCGGTTGGACCTAGACGAGCTGTGGAAGGCAATCCTCCGACGGGAAGGAATGGCCCAGGAGCCGACTGGGTGGCGCCGAAGCCGTTTGTTGGCGGAGGCCGCTTGGTTGGCGGTCGAAAGCGGCCAAATCCGCCAGAAATTCGTGGCGGACTTTTTCAAAGTGGAGCCCACGACGGTCAATAAGGCGGTTCAACGGCTCGAGGCGAGGTGGGAGAAGGGCGAAGGGTCCGGGGAGAAATTGGATCGTTGGGCGAGGGGCCTGTAAATTGTCGATTTTCAGGTCTGACCCCTTTTTTGGGTTTTGGGGGGAATAAACCGGTTCGGTCGAACCTCAGGCAAGTAGGGCGGGAGAGCGCCCCCATCCCGGAGGCCGACCATGCGACGCTTTTTCCCGCTAAACCCCGCGTTTTCATTCGGATTACTGCTATGGGGAGGGGTCCTCCTGGCCGGCCAGGGTTGCCGCAATCGAATCACCACCTCCCCCGGGAGCCCGAATACCCCGACCCCCCATGCGACTTCCACCCTGACTTTGGCCCCTTCCCCGAACCCGACTCTGACTCTGACCGGTTCGCCCATCCCGGCCACCAGGACCCCCAGTGCGACCGGGAGCGCAACCGCCTCCCCGTCACCGAGCCGAACGGCGAGCGTGACGCCCACGCTCACGGGCTCACCCACCCCGACAGCGGGGTTCTGGAGCTGCAACACGGTCGTGGTGGGCGCGTGGCTGATGGGTGGAAGCGGTAACCTCTTGAACGCCCAGGCGGGGACCTGTTATTTCCAACGCTATACCGCTGTCAGCTCGGACAACGCCGACAGCCTATGGGTCGCCTTTTGGGGCGTCTCCGGTCCATTCCAACTTGCGATCTACAACGACGCTTCGGGCCGACCCGGGACCAGGTTGGGCCTGTCAGCCGCCGTGACGGGCGGCACCGGCATCTTGGCCGGCAACCTCGGCTCGCCCGGCAACCCCGGGCCCCGGTTAACGGCGGGCCAGGGCTATTGGCTGGCCCTTTACGTGCAGAACGCCGTCCAAGTCGACCTGGCGGGCGCGACGACATTCGCCGGCGACCCGGGGTACCTGTCCTCCCCGGGTTCGCTCCCGGCGGTCTTCACCGACCCGAGCCCCAGCCAGGGGACGGGCCAGGTCCAGTTGGCCGCTTTTCTCTGCAGTTATTACCCCACGCCCCATTTCACGCCCTCTTCGACCTTCACGCCGACCCTCACCGGTTCGCCGACACCGATCCCCTGGACCAGCACGCCCACCCTGACGGGTTCGCCTGTTCCGCCGACTTCGACGCCGACCTGGACCGTGGGAACGATGACCATGACCGCCACCCCCACGCCCACCCGCACGATCACGCCCAGCGGCCCTCCCCCGACGGCCACCCTGACCCGGACCGGGACGCCCAGTGCGACCTTCACACCGACCCCTACCCTGACCGGATCGCCCATCTGGACCGCCACACCGACCGCCACGGCCTACAACACGCCCTTCCTCGGGGGGGCTACCCCGGGAATCTTCTGGTCCTACTCCGCGGTCTTGGGCTCCGGGACCAACGGGACCGTCGGAAACGCGACCCTCATGATGGCGGTCAACCTGGCCGCCGAGACCACCGCCGGGGTCACCCTGACCACGTCCCTGGGCGACGTGCCCCTCACCTACGTCGGCTCAAGCAACTACGGTTCCTACCAGCTCGCCCAATTCTCGGCGGCACCCTTCACCTACCAGCCGGGTGACACCTACACGATGACCACCGTGACCTCGATCGGGGCCGCCACCGCGGTGCTCCAGGCGCCCGGCGGCGGCGTCTCCCTCACCGCGGATGGGAAGACCGCGACCTGGGCCTACGACGGCAACCGGGACTTCTACTCGTCCTCGCGGATAACCCCCTCCTTCAACACCTTCTTCTCAGGCAACCTCACCGCCGACGTGGATTCCCCCTTGACCCTGGACCCCGCGGCGTACCCCACGGCGGGGACCTATTCGGTGCAGATCCACCCGCAAAGCTCCCTCGACTCGATCACGGGAGGGACCCTCGGGACCCCCTTCACGATCCAACAGGTCGTCACTTTCCCCGTCACGATCCAATAGTCCGCCAGGACGGCCGGGGGCGGGTCCCATTCCCAGCACCCAACCCATGTCCGCTGTCCATGGGTCAGGGACTAATGGGTCACCCTCATGTCAAACCACAGGTTTTGCCTGCGGTTCAAGATTCGAAATGTGAGGGTACGCGAGCCTACGCGGCCCGTAAACCCGGACCGTTGGGCGGGGGGCCTACCCAATGTCGATTTTCAGGTCGGATCCCCTTCATTAACGCCGGGAGGGAGGCCCGCACCCGAAAAAGCCCATGAAAAGGCCGCTTTCAGGGGGCCGCCTCCCCCCAGGTAAAACCTTTGCCCTCCATGAAATCTGGGTTTAAACTACCTTCGGCTGAAAAGCCAACATTCGAAGGGAGACTCTAGATATGAAGACCGCTTACCGTCCTTTGGCCGTCGTTTCGGCCGCGCTTATGCTGACCGTCGCCTCCATGATCCCCCAAAAGGCCCTGGCGACCGAGGGTTCCCTTTCCTGGACCGTCTCGGGCCACAACGCCTTCGCCCGCGGCAACGGCAAGTCGGCCGTCGGCGTCGGATCCTACCTCTTCGGCGACATCCAGATCACCCCTTGGATGTCCTGGGGATTGGGCGTGGGCTACACGAGCTACTTCACCAAGCCGACCAACGCCTCGGCCAGCATCCTGGACGTGGGCGGCCGCCTCTTTCCCTTCAAGGCCGGCCCGAAGGGCCAGTTCTACCTCCAGGGCGGCGTCGGCATCATGCCGTCCAATACGGGCATCGATCCCTCGGGCGCGAAGGTCCACGGCACCGCCGGGCTGGGCTACCGCCTGAAGGCCAAGGGCAACATGTCGGTGGACTTCGGCCTGGACTACAACGTCTACAGCCCGCGCACCGCCCCGACCCAGGACGCCGAACTTCGGGTGGGCTTGGCTTGGGCATTCGGAAAATCGAAGCAGGCGGCCCCGAAGAAAACCACCTCGGCCCCCCCGGCGGTTTCCGGCACCCGCAAGGCGGCCTACGCCCAGGGCGTCGCGGCTTATAAGGCCCAGAATTTCCCCACGGCCGTGAAGTACTTCCAGCAGGCCGTGGCGGACCCCGCCCCGAAGGACGTCACCTACGCCAACGCCTGCGCCTTGCTGGGCGCCATCTACCAATACAAGGGCACGAAGCCCGGCCACCTGGATATCGCGCGCAAGTACTACCAGGATGCCATCCAGGTCGAGCCGACCAACACCGTGGCCATCAAGGGCCTGGAATCGGTCGGCAAGCTGACGGCCACCCCAGCCGGCAAGACGCCCCCCCCCACCGCGTCCTCGACTTCGATGAAGGCGGTGTACCAACAGGGCACGGCCGCCTACAAGGTGAAGGATTACGCCAAGGCGGAAGCCTTCTTCAAGCAGGCGATCCAGATCAAGGACCCCTCCACCGCGGACTTCTACTACGCCGAGGCCAACTCGTTGTTGGGCGCGATCTCCATGTATATCCACAAGGAGCCCGACCACCTGGAGGTCGCCCGGAAGTACTACCAAGCGGCCCTGAAGATCGATCCGAAGACCGAGTCGGCGATCACCGGCATGAAGAAGCTCGACGAGAAGAAATGACGAAAGACGGCGGTCGGTACCACGCCCTTGGCGTGGCACAGGCCGAGTTGAGGCCTCGGCTTGGCAAGCCCTCAGCGGTCGGCTTTTAAGACAAACCAACAAAAGGCCGGGGGGACATTCCCCCCGGCCTTTTTTGTTTTAATCGGGCCGTCCGGCATCGGGTGGGCCACCCTGCCCGGCGTAGCACCGACGCAGCCGGGGACCCCCATTTCCTGAGGGCATCAACGAGTTCACCAAGAGCGGCATGTGATTGATGGGAAGCCAAATAACGGCTCAAGCGACTTGGAGAACTTGGCCTAGCGGATGAAGCTTTTAGGAATAAGCTTAAGGTCACCCAGTTGGGTCGCGGCTTGAACAAAACTTGGGGAACTTGGTGTAAATGGTGGTGAAAAAGGCGTGGATGCTTCTGACGCCGTTTCAGTCCGTGGGTCGCCCACAGGTTTGGTGGTTCGGACCCCTCCAGCGGCCAGACGGGGACTTTCGCCCAGGTTGGGGGGACTGAAGGGGATCCCCGCCAATCCTTGGGCTGTTTGGACGGTTTATTACCTATATATAGGTGCCGTCCCGTCCTATTTGCTGGATTTAAGGGGTTCATTGCTTTTATGATATTCAGGCCCTTTTTACCCGACCCCCAACCTAGGAGTTTCTGGATGAAGTGCCTGTTTCGCCTGATTCTCACCACGTTTCTCGTTTTCCCCTTGGTCCTCACGGTCGGCCCCCGGGCCCAAGCCGCCGAGGGGTCCCTTTCTTGGACCGTCTCGGGACACGACGTATTCGCCCGCGCCAACGGTCAGTCCGCCGCCGGGCTCGGGTCCTACCTCTTCGGCGACATCCAGGTCACCCCTTGGATGTCCTGGGGCTTAGGCTTGGGCTACACGAAATACTTCATCCACCCGGGCAACGCCTCCGTCGGCCTGTTGGACGTGGGCGGCCGCCTCTTTCCCTTCAAGGGGAGCCCGAAGGGCCGGTTCTACCTCCAGGGCGGGGTGGGACTCATGCTGTCCAACAAGGGCATCGACCATGACGGAGCGAAGGTCCACGGCACCGCCGGCGTCGGCTACCGGCTGAAGCTCCAGGGAAACATGGCCCTGGACTTCGGCCTGGACTACAACGCCTTCAGCCCGCGCCTCGCCCCGACCCAGGACGCCGCCCTGCATGTCGGCGTGGCTTGGGCCTTCGGGCCCCAGGGAACGCCCGCCCCGAAAAAGGCCCAGACCCCCCGGAGGCCCCCGGCCCCGGCGAAGACCGGAGCCCGGCCGTCGACCCCCGTCCCCGCCGATTCCGAGCATGAACAGGTGACGCGGACCCGAAAGTCCCTCTACGAGAGGGGCGTGGAAGCCTACAACGCCAAGGACTACGCCCTGGCCACCAAGTACTTCAAGCAGGCCATCGAGGTCCCGGGCCCGAAAAACACCTATTACGCCGAGTCCTGCGCCCTCGTCGGGGCCATCTACCATTACCGGGGCATGGAACCCGGGCACCTGGAGATCGCGCGGCAATACTACCTCGCCGCCCTCGCGGTGGACCCCCGGGTCACCGTGGCGTCCAAGGGCCTGGCGGTCCTCAACAACACCCTCCCGCCCCAAGCGGGCGCCCTACCCAGGCCCTCGCCGACCCGCGGGTCCGGCGCCCCGGCCCAAGCCGCCGTCCACCCGAGGCCGCCGGCCCAGAAGGCCGTCCACAAGCCGGCCCGCAAGGCGTTGAAAAAGCCCGCGCCCACGCCGACCGCCGACCCGAACACCGCCACCTACACCTGGAGCCGGGGGGACAACCTGCACAGCCTGGCCAACGCCTATTACGGCGACCAGGACCTCTACCCGATCATCGTGGACGCCAATAAGGGCATGCTGGTCCTGCCCGCCAACCTGGTCCCGGGCGCCCATCTCAAGGTACCGCGCGACCCAACAGCGGCCGAGAAGCAGGCCGCGAAGGAAAACGCCGCCAAGGCCGAGTACGTGAAGTGGCTGAATGCCGGCAACAAGTAAGACGCCGTTGGCGGTTTGCCGTTAGCCGTTAGCTTTGTCTTCAAGCCTAAGCCAACGGCCAACGGCCTGCCCCGGGGTGCGCGAAGCGCCTCGAGGGGCTGGCGGCCAACGGCCGACTCCGTTCTAGAGGTTTCCATGACCCTGTCCCGCTTGTTCAACCGAACCTTCCAACGGGCGCTGGCCCTCGGCCTCGCGCTCACCTTGGGCCCGGGCCCGGGCCTCGTCCTGGCCGCGTCCCCCGACGCCGACGCGGCCAAGGCCGTGGCGACCCACGGCATCCCCAAGGGCTCGAACCGGGACTCCACCCACAGCGCGACCCAGGGCACGAAGCATTCCTCCAACAAGAACCGTTCCACCTCCCGATCGGTCCTGGAAGGCGCGATCCTCAAACAGCAACGGTCCAAGTTCACCGACGTCCACTCGATCGGCGGCTTGGGCATCAACGGCTACCCGCCCCTCCTGATCGGCCCGGGCGACGTGCTGGATATCGCGGTCTACGGCGAGGACGAACTGCCCCTCGAGTACCAGGTGGACAGCGACGGCACCATCACCTACCCCTACACCGGGGCCGTGCGCCTCTCGGGCCTCACCCCGGCCCAGGCCAGCGTCAAGATGGCCGGCCTCCTGGGCAAGCCCCGCAAGGTCACGGTCCTGATCAAGGAATCCAACACCTACTGGGTTTCCGTCATGGGCCATGTGGGCCGGCCGGGCAAGTACCAGATCCGGGGCAAACCCACCCTTTTGAGCGCCCTGGCCGAGGCCGGCGGGCCCCTCCCCGGCGCCAAGCTGGGCAGCGCGATCCTCATCCACCAGGGGTTCAAGACCAAGGTCAACCTCAAGCAATACCTCACGGGGTCGGGCCAATCGGCCCCCGAGGCCTACCTGTTCCCGGGCGACGTGTTGATGTTGCCCAAGAGCGGCCTGCCCAGCGTGGGCGACATGGCCATCGTGGCCTCGATCCTCGCCAGCGTGGCGGTCGTGACGGTGGACCTGAACGCGCTGAAGAAGAAGAATTGACGGCGGCATCCCGTAGGGATGAAAGCGCCGACGAGGGATCCGTTGTTGCGGTTCAGTTGCGGCTTTTCGGCGGCTTGGCCCGTTAATCGGGCATTTTTGGGCCGGACCTGAAACGACGTATAATGGGCGGTAGGCGGTCGAGGGGGCATGGGATGGAAAAACCGAACGAGCTGGTCTTCATGGTCGAAGAGGCCCCCGATGGGGGCTATATGGCCCATGCCCTGGGGGAGTCCACCTTCACGGAAGCAGAAACCATGGAGGCTTTGACCGCCAAAATCCGGGACGCCGTTTCCTGCCATTTTGAGGAGGGCACCCGACCCAAAATGCTTCGCCTCCATTACGTGAAGGACCAAGTCATACCGGCATGAAATTGCCGCGGGATTGCTCGGGGAAAACCCGATCAGGGCGCTGGGTGGGTTGGTGTATTCGGTCACCCGTCAAACCGGCAGTCATATCCGTTTGACGACGAATGAACGGGGCGAGCACCACCTGACGATCCCCAACCATGATCCCATCAAGATCGGGACCCTGTCGGCCATCCTCGGCGATGTGGCGGGTCATTTTGGGTTGAACCGTGATGAGGTGGCCGCCAAGTTGTCCATGTCGTAACAGCGGCTTCGGCCATCGGTTTTGAAAATCCAAGTTTGCCGTCCGCGCTAGGTCCCGGTCGTCGTCTTTCGAGGTTTGAAAGCCAACGGCCAACGGCTGGCGGCCAACGGCGATGCCCAAAGGACAAACCGTGCAGAACGACCCCAACCACCCGAACCCCGGCGGCGCCGCCCAGGCCCAGCCGGACGACGAACTCAACCTGCAGGACCTCGTGCGCGTGGCCCTGTCGCACCTGCGCTTCATTTTGGGCGTCACCCTGCTCTGCGCGGCCCTGGCCCTGGTCTACGCCTTCCTCTGGCCCCCCACCTTCCAAGCCTCCACCACGGTCAAGGTGCCCGACAGCTCCCAGACGCCCCAAGGCATGCTGAAGGAACTCGTTCCCATCGGCGGCGACCCCATCGAGACCTTCGTCGAGGTCTGCCGGGCCGACAGCGTGGCCATCAAGGTGGCGGAGGACCTCCACCTGGCGGGCCTCAAGCGATACCGGGACCTGACCGAGCAGCAGCTCATCGAGACGCTCCAGCATCAGGTGCAGGTGTCCAGCGTGAAGAAGTCCAACGTCATGGAGATCGTGGTGACCTCGGGCGACGCCAAGCTGGCCGCCGACATCGCCAACGACTGGGCCGCCAGCTTCATCGCGGTCAACCTTGAGCTGTCCCACAAGGGCGCCATCTCGAAGCGGTCCTTCCTGGAACAGCAGATCACGGCCATGAAGACGAAGCTCGACAACCCCCAACTGCGCCTGAACGAGGAGTCCAAGTCCGACGAGGTGCTTTACGGCCAACTGCTCCAGAACCTGCAGGAGGCCAAACTGCAGGAGAACGTGGACGACGCCGGCATCGTGGTGGTGGACCCGGCGGTGGTGCCCGAGCGGCCCATCAGCCCCAAGAAGGCCCGAAGCCTGGCCCTGGCCCTGATCCTCGGGCTGGCCCTCGGCCTGCAGTCGGCCTTCTTGATGGAAAAGCTCCGCGACCGGATCAAGCATGAGGACGTGCTCAAGCGCGTGACCCTGCTCCCCAACTACGCCATCGTGCCGGACTTCCGCGAGGACTACCCCGAGGGGATGAGCCCCCCCGACCCGAACGAGCGCTTCAGCGTCAAGAGCCTGATCTCGAACCCGGTCTTCACCCACGCCTACTACCGCGAGAGCTTCAAGGTGCTCCGCACCAACCTGACCTTCGCCCAGGCCGACCGTCCGCTCCAGGCCCTGGCCGTGCTGTCGCCCGGCCCCGAGGAGGGCAAGACCCTGGTCAACGCCAACCTGGCCATCAGCCTGGCCCAGGCGGGGAAGCGCACGATTTTGATCGACGCGGACCTCCGCAAGAGCTCGGTGCGCAAGATCTTCGGCCTGAAGAACGGCGAGGACGTCGGGTTGCCGGTCGTGTTGACCGGGCAGGGCAGGTGGCAGGCCATGGTGAAGGCGTCGGGCATCGAGAACCTCGACCTCCTGCCCAACACCGTCACCCCGCCCAACCCCGCCGAATTGCTGGGGAGCGAGGCCATGAAAAACCTGCTGGCCGAGATCAAGGGCCGCTACGATTTCGTGGTGTTCGACGGCGCCCCGATTTTGCCTGTCACCGACTCGGTGGTGCTCTCGACCCTGCTCGACGGCGTGGTGCTGATGTGCCGGTGGGACTCCACCCGGTCCAGCGAGGTGCAACGCGCCCTGGAACACCTGAGGAGCGTCGGCGCGCCCGTCCTGGGCACCCTTTTGAACCGCGTCCTCGTCAAGAAGGGCCTCTACGGCTATGGCGGCTACGGGAACTACGGCGGTTACGGGAAATACACTTATGGGCCGGAGGCCCAAAGCGACAAGAAGGGCAAAAGCTGACACCCATTGTCATCCCGACCTGCGCGGAGGGATCTGTTGATAAGGGCCTTTCGTAGGGGCGACCCGTCATACCAACTCAGGACACCCCCATCGCATCCTTCTTCCCTCAAGAGAGAAGGGGAAGGGAGCTGGGCGACAAAAACACCTGAAAATGGGTGTTTTTCCCGTCGAATATCCCGGCGTTTTCAATGAAATAATCCAGCTCCCGATGATCCATAAGATGAGTTACCACGGGAGGGCATCGTCATGAACCGATTCACCAGGGGTTTTATCTTCTCGGGGACGTTGGTGGTCGCCCTCCTGCCGGGTTGTTCGCATAAAACGAATGTTTCCCCCTCTGGGCCCCAACCCGTCCCCGCGACCGCCACCCCGACCCCCACGCCTTCGGCGACGCCGTCGTCCTCCCCGACGGCTTCGGCCACGGCTACGCCGACGGTCTCGGCGACACCCACCGCGACCCCGCAGGTGACCGCCACGCCGACGGTGACGGGGGGGGCGCCCATCGCCACCATCACCGCCACCTTAACTCCGACCGCCCTGCAGACCCAAACCGCGGCCACCAGCCCGACCCGGACGCCGACGTTGGCGTCGACGAACACCCGCGTACCGACCCAAACCTTCACCCTGACCCATACCTTCACCCCGACCGTGACGGGCACCCTCCCCACCGTGACCTCCACCCCGACCTGGACCAACACCTGGACCATCACCCCCATCCCCACGCTCGTCACCTGCTCGAACACCACCACCCTGGGCGACACGTCCATCAACGCGGACGTTGGATTCACACAAGGCGACATCTTCCTGAGCCGCTACAACCTCTTCTGGGACTCGAACGTGACCGCCATCAAGGGGTGGTTTGAGATCCCCGGGAGCGCCACCGGCCAGGTGGAGTTCGTGGTCTACGACGAGACCGCGGGCCAACCGGACCGGCTGGTGTACGCCTCAAACCCGATCAACTTCCCATCGGGCTCCGCCTTCAGCCCGGTCACATTGGCCTGCTCGCCCAACATCTCGTTCCCGGCGGGCAACTATTGGGTCGGGTTCTGGGGCGCCACGAGCGGCACCGGGTTCAGCGCCCAGCACCAGGGGACGGGCCTGGGGACCGTCGCCTATTTCCTCAACCAGGCGGTCCTTCCCGCGGTCATGCCCCCGCTCGCGGGCAACGGCATCGAATACGGCGGCAACCTGACGCTGACCTGGGACGCCTGCCACCAGCCCGTGATCACCCCCACGCCGACCGACCTGCCCACCTTGACCCCGACGCCCACCTTCACCTTCACCCCGACGGGCACCCTGACGCCCCCCCTGCCCACGCCGACACCCACCCCGACCTGACGTGGAGGGTTATGGGGGACTGGGGTTTTTAATTCTTCGTAGGGGCGACCCGCCGGGTCGCCCTTTTTCTTTGCCGTGTTTTAGTAGGGTGGCCTTCATGACGCAGGGTCGAGCCCCCCTGAAGGGGCTATAGTGAATAGTGAGGCCTGATCCCGTTCGGTGTTTCATGAGGCGTCCGTTGCCCTGGGCCAATTGTTGATTGTGAGGCCTGACCCCGTTCGGGGTTTGCTTCCCCGACCAACTTGACCAACTTGACCAGGTAGCGGTACCCTGGAAGGCATGAAAAACAAATACTCCGTTTACGAGGCCAAGACCCACCTCAGCGAGATCCTCCGGGGGGTCCAAGAGGGGCGTTCGACCGTGATCACGGACCGCGGCAGGGAAGTGGCGCGGGTGGTCCCCATCGAGGGACTCACGGGGTTCGAGAAACGGGTGGCGGAACTTGAGCGTGCGGGCGTCATCCAGGGGGACCCCAACGCCGATCCCTCCAAGATCAAACCGATCGCGCGGCGTCCCGGGGCCTTGAAGCGTTTCCTCGAGGACAGGAACCGCTATTGAACGCCGCGTTCGTTGACACGTCCGCTTTTTTGTCGGTCCTTCTCAAGGAACCGGGGTCCGATTCGGTTGAGCGGTTGTTTGGGGCCCTGAAGCCCGTTTACGCCTCGAACCTACTGGAGGCCGAAGCCCGGAGCGCCTCGGACCGGGAGGGTTTGGATCGGCGGGAGGTGGAAGAAGCGCTTACCCGTGTGAAGTGGGTCCTCCCGACAAGGCCCCTTTCACAGGAATTACGCTTGCTGGGGGCCGCCGGGATCCGTCTCAAAGGGGCGGACCTGTGGCATGTGGCCTGCGCCCTATATTTGGCGGGGGACCCGAAGGGATTTCCCTTCCTGACGCTGGACGACCGCCAAGCCGAGGCGGCGCGGAGGTTGGGGTTCAGGGTCCTACCTGAAGCCGACGGGGTGCGGGAAGCCGGCGCGGCTTACCGGGCCCGCCCATCGGGCCGGGTCAAAAAGGCGAAGGGCCGCCGTTGACGTCGTTTGTTACCCGGCAGGGACCGCTTCATAACCCTTTTCACCACCAAGTTCACCAAGAACACCAAGAAAGTCTTGGGAAACGAAAGAAACGGCTCAAGCAACTTGGTGCTCTTGGCTTAGCGGATGAAAATTAAGGGGAAAAGTCCAAGTTCACCAAGTTGGTTTGAGGTTTGAAACAAAATTGGAGAACTTGGTGTGCTCGTTTACGCCCTCAGGCGAAGCCTGACGGGTGGTGGTGAGAAATGCTTTCGGATTTGCCCCCTTTTCAGCCCATGGCTCGCCCGCTTTGGGTTCTGGGTCGTCATCCCGCGCGCTTGCCCCAGGCCTCAGGCCGATTGGGCAACGTCTTGCCGGCCAAAGTTCATCATTAACTTTGGTCCTCATCGCGGTGGGATCCGCTTATCAGGGCCTTTCGTAGGGGCGGCATTTATGACGCCCTTGTTTTGCGGTGTTCTCGTGGGGCCACCCGCCTTGCCCCACAGCGTCCCGTTCCGAATTGTTGATTGTGAGGCCTGACCCCATTATTTCGAAGCCGAAAGCCGCCTCGCATTCCCCACATGAAACCGTATGATTTAACGAGTCAATCAAAGGCCTGCACCCCAATTGTCACATGACACCGGTCATACATATTTCATGGTAATATAGCGGTTCGGCTGTAAACCTTTAACCCGGGCGATTCAGCCGCTTGCATGGGTTTAGATTTGGCCGGTTGTTGGTGAGTGGCCTTTGGCGGTTGTTGCCATCAGCCATCCGCTAAAGTTGATCAACTGGAGGTTGCCGCCTCCCTGACCTAGTACATGTCGGCTTATCGCCTTCGCCGTAAGCAAACGGCGAGCCCTGGGGCGCGCGAAGCGCCTCGA
>Ga0265334_10000956_pt1 | contig 14381 bp, 8 predicted proteins | sample 42023metaG_FD_192442 | JGI IMG/M metagenome (GOLD analysis project Ga0265334, IMG submission 192442) | Rhizosphere microbial communities from Carex aquatilis grown in University of Washington, Seatle, WA, United States - 4-20-23 metaG | ecosystem: Host-associated > Plants > Roots > Rhizosphere >... | reverse complement strand
GAGCCACCAGTTGACCAGGTCGAAATGGTGGGTGGCCTTGTGGACGAGGAGCGTGCCCGACTCGTCGGCGTGGGCGTGCCAGCGGCGGAAATAGTCGGCGCCGTGGTTGGTATCGAGGAGGTATTCCAGGTTGACCGAGCGGATGCGGCCGATGGTGCCGGCGGCGATGAGCTCCTTGACGCGGCTGCGATAGGGCGCCCAGCGGTAGTTGAACGCGACGCGGACCCGGCGGCCCGTGGCGCGAACCGCGTCGAGGATCGCGCGGCATTTCTCGGCGTTGATCGTCAGCGGCTTCTCGGTGATCACGTCGCAGCCGGCCCGCAGGGCCCGCACGATGTAGTCGTGGTGGGTGCAGTCGATCGAGCAGACGAAGACGACGTCGGGACGGGTGACGCGCAGCATCTCGTCGAACCGGTCGGCGGTGAAGGCGGGGACGGCGCGGCTGCCCAGCTCGCCGGCCAGGAGCGCGTTGTAATAGGCCATGCGCGCGGGGCTGAGGTCGCAAAGGCCGACGAGCTCGTTCGAGTCGCGGTACGTCGTGACGAGCGGATCGATGAAACTGATGGCGCGGGCGCCGGTGCCCACGAACGCGTGGCGGATCTTGGTCATGGGGGGAAACTCGATGGTGGCGGGCGTCGCGCCGGGCGCGCCTGCCGGGGATGGCGGCGGGCGTGAACGGCGGGGAACCCGGGGGCAAGGGGACGCCCCATCGGACAGTCTGACGAGATTCGGGATTCCCTGCACGCCGTTTTGGCGTAGGGTAACGGGTCCGCGGCCGGCGTCGCCGGCGCGCGGCAGTCTTCAAACCCAATCTCCATGAAACGGACCGTTTTTCCCGCCCTGTGCATCGCCCTGGCCCTGCCCGCGCTGGCTGCGGAGCAGCCGCCGCGCACGTGGATCGATCCGGACACCGGCCACCGGATCGTCCGGCTTTCGGACGAGCCGGGCACGGCGAGCCTCTATTTTACGCAGAACGCATATTCGCCCGACGGGAGGAAGATCGTGGTGACGACCCCGGAGGGGATCTCGACCATCGAGCTGGCGACGCGGAAGATCGAGCCCGTGGTTGCGGGCCGCGTGCGGGTGATCGTGGTCGGCCGAAGGACGGGCGACGTGTACTACTCGAAACGCGAGGGCGAGCGGACGCATCTGTTCGCCACGAACCTCGAGACCAAGGCGACGCGGAGCCTGGCGATCCTCCCGCGCGGGGACGTGTCGACCGTGAACGCGGACGAGACGCTCCTCGCCGGCACGTTCTCCGAGGCCGACGAGCGTGGCGGGCAGGGGGGCGCGGCTCCGGCGCCGGGTGCGGCTCAGCCCAAGCCGGCCATGGACAACACGGCGGCGGACCAGCCCTCGGCGGCGGGCGCGCGGCCGACGATGCAGGCCGAATACCACGCCACCTGGCCCGACGGGCGGCCGATGGTTTTCGCCGAGGCGAAGGAACTGACCCTCCACGACCAGCTGGCGCGGGTGCAATCGGAGCCGCCGCGGTCGCTCTTCACGGTCAACACGGCGACCGGCGAGATCCGGGTGATCCACCAGGAGCGCGCCTGGCTGAACCACGTGCAGTTCTCGCCGACGGATCCGGGCCTGATCATGTTCTGCCATGAGGGGCCCTGGCACGAGGTCACGCGCCTCTGGACCATCCGCACGGACGGCACCGGTCTGGCGTGCGTCCACACGCGCACGATGAACATGGAGATCTGGGGCCACGAATTCTTCGGCGCGGACGGGCGGACGATCTGGTACGACCTGCAGCGGCCGCGCGGCGAGGTGTTCTGGCTGGCGGGCTACGAGATCGCGACCGGCCGGCGCACCTGGTACGCGCTCGAGCGCAACGAGTGGTCCGTGCATTTCAACGTGTCGCCGGACGGAACGCTGTTCGCCGGCGACGGGGGCGACGCGCAGATGGTGGCACACGCGCCGGACGGGAAATGGATCTATCTGTTCCGGCCGCGGGGGATTCCCGACGTCGCCGGGATCAAGCCGCCCGATGCGGAGTCGCTGATCCATCCGGGCCGGTTCGTGGCGGAACGGCTGGTGAACATGAGCCGGCACAACTACCGCCTGGAGCCGAACGTGACGTTCACGCCGGATCAGAAATGGATCATCTTTCGTTCGAACATGGAGGGCGCCACGCAGGTGTACGCCGTGGAGATCGCGAAGGCGCAATGAGCAGCAGTCCGGCATCGGCGCTCCGCGCGGCCGCGCTCGCGACCGCGTGGTTCTGGATCCTGGTTGGTCTGTCACTGCCCGCATCGGGCGCGAAGCCCGCGGCGGCGGCGTCCCCGGGCCCGCCTCCGGAGGCTCCTCCCGGCGCGCCCCTTTCGTCCGATCCCCGGTTTGTCATCGGCGAACAGCTGGCGCGGGACGATTTCACGGGCGGCCCCGGCCAGTGGCGGGTCGAGCTGGAGGCGGGCGGAACGGTCACCGCGCGGGCCCGGGCCCTCGAGATCGACGTGCCGGCCGGCTGCACGGTCTGGTTCCGGCGCCCGCTCGCCGGGCCCGTGCTCATCACGTACGAGGCCACGGTCGTCGATGCCGGCGGGCCGAACGACCGCGTGAGCGACCTGAACTGTTTCTGGATGGCGACCGACGCGCGCAGCCCGGCCGATCTTTTCGCCGCGAGTCGCAGCGGGAAGTTCGCCGACTACGACCAGCTGCGCTGCTACTACGTCGGACTGGGTGGCAACGGAAACACGACGACGCGATTCCGCCGTTACATCGGCGAGCCGGGTCGTCGGCCGCTTCTGCCCGAGCATGACCTGAACGCGAAGGAGGACCTGCTGGCGCCGAATGTCGCGCAGAAGATCCAACTGATCGCGGCCGGTCCGGTGATCGGCTACTATCGCGACGGGCGCCGGCTGTTTGCCTTCCGCGATCCCGAACCGTACACGCGAGGCTGGTTCGGATTCCGCACGGTGCACAGCCATCTCAGGATCCGGCACTTCCGGGTGTATCGCCTGGCGCCGCGGCCGGGGGCGGCGGGCGGCTAGAGCAGTTTCGATTCTGATGGGCACGCCGAACTGTGTAGCCGGCCTCGCTGAGGCCGGAATCCCTCGAGGCACCGGGGTCAGCGACCCCGGCTACAACGATGGAACAGTCCAAATGGAAACCGCTCTAGCAGCTGGCCCGCCGCGGCGGATGCGGCCCAGGGCGAGCGTCAACCCGCGGCCGCGGGCTCGAGGGCGCTGAGGAAGGCGCAGATGGCTTCGTTGTAGGGCGTCGCGATGCCGTGCCTGCGGCCGAGCCGCACGATGACGCCGTTGCGCGCGTCGATCTCCATCCGGCGGCCGGCGAGGCGGTCGGCATGGATGGAATTGATCGAGTCGGGCGGCGCGTTGCGATAGCTCGTGATCACCCATTCGACCAGGGCGTCGTCGAGGCGGGCCCCTTCGCGGGTGCCGACCGCGATGACTTCGCGGACGATGCCGCGCATCACGTCGGCGATGGCCTCGTCGCGGGCGATGCGCGCCGGCTGCAGCACCACGGCCGACACCGCCCCGGCGGCATTCAGGCAGAGCTTCCGCCAGGCGGCGGTGGGCCAGTCCGGGGTCGTTTTGACCGCCAGCGGCGTCGACTCGAACAGCGCGGCGAACGCGCGGCCGCCGTCGGATGCGGGCACCGTCAGGACCCCGTCGCCGCGCTGCCGCACGCGGCCGGGAGCGGTGCGTTCGGCCGGGCAGTCGACGACGACCGGCACGATGGCGTCCGCCGGAACCTGGGGAGCGAAACGCGCGACGTGTTCGACGCCATTCTGGAGGACGGCGACGCGCGTCGCCGGACCGACGAGCCGTTGCAGCCACGCGACGGTCCCGGTCGCGTCGTAGGTCTTGGTCGCAACGAGCACCCAATCGACGGCGGGGACCTGCGCGGGCGAAGTCAGCACCGTCGGGCGCACCCGGAGGGTGCCGGCCGGCGTTTGGAGCTCGAGCTGGTCGAAGGCGGTGCGGGCGCACACGACGACGCGATGCGCGGGAACCTGGCTGAGCCAGCCGATCATGGTGCAGCCAATTGCCCCGGGGCCGATGACGGCGATACGAGCCATGCACAACGTCGTGTCGGATCCGGGCGAATCGTCGACGAAAAAACCCGCGGCGGTCCGCCGGCGGACGCGGTTCAATTGCCGCGGGTTTCTTCCGCTCGGCGGGCCAGGCTCGGCGGGAGCGAAAACGTTTCTGGCGAATCTGGATGGGCTGGATCGAAGCCCGCGAAATCCTCCACGATGAATGCGGCGAGCGGCAGACGGGCGTCGCGGATCCCTTGGACGACGCACTTGGCGAGTTCGTACGCGCCGTAGTTGTCGTGGTGCGTGGGGTCCTTCCCCTGGTTGTTGAAGGCGAGGGGCGCCCGAGCCGGGCCGAGGGCCTCGTAGAACGCGGTGCTCATCCGGTCCAGGTCGATGAGCGCGACATGTTCTTCGGCTGCGACCTCGCGGACCGCCGCGGGATAGTCGCCGTGGGTGTTCTCGATCCGGCTATGCGCATCGAAGGTGCGACGCTGCATCGAGGTCACCAGCACGGGCGTCGCGCCGCGGAGCCGCGCCTCGGCGATATAGACGCGCAGGTAGGCCTCGTAGGTCGTGTGCGCCTCGACGTAGGTCTGGGGCCAGCTCCTCTTCTCGTCATTGTGGCCGAACTGGATGAAGAGGTAGTCGCCGGGCTTGATCCGGCTGAGGATCTTCGCCAGGCGCAGGCCGGCGATGAACGATTTCAGCGTCTCTCCGGATTCGGCGTGATTGGCGACGGCCACCCCGGGCTTGAAGAAGCGCGGGAGCATCTGGCCCCAGCTCGCGGTGGGTTCGTACGGCTGGTCGGTAACCGTCGAGTCCCCGGCGAGGAAGACCGTGGGGACATCGGCCGGCGCGATCTCGACCGATCGAACGCGCGGCGCGGCGCCGTCGAATTCGAGCGTGAGTCTGTCGTCCCAGCGCAGCAGGCCGGTCTCGCGCGGATTGAGGAGAACCTCGGATCCGCCCGGGGCGTTCTTCGGCGGCGGCGGCAGGCGGGGGGTACGGACGTTGACGATGAACGTGCGGGTGACGAATTGGCCCGGCGTCGTCACGAGATGCTCGAGGAGCAGTTGGCGACTCTCGGCCCGCAGGGTGTTTTCGGACGGCCCCTGGGCGCCGCCGAACGTGACCGTGACGCGGTAGTTCCCCTCGGGCACGGCGACCGAAAAGTAGAACGGGCGCGGTTCCGCGGCGGATGGCGTCGTCCCAAGATCGAAGCCGCTCCCGCGTTCCCCGGTGAATACGCCGATGTCTGCGGGTTGGCTAAGGTCGAATGTATGCGGTAGGGGCACGGCCGCGGCACAGGCCGCAGCGGCAGCCCCCCAGGCGGCGAGTAATCGTGGAACAAACGATATCGGAGCGTTCACGGAGTGGCGGTGAGCTTGATGACGGCGTCGGGCATGCCGTCCGTCGAGGCGGTCAGCGTGATGTCGCCGGCGGAGGTCGTGGCCTTGACCAGGACGACGCATTCGCCCCGGAACAGCCTGCGCTCCCTGGCCGCGAACGGCGTGGGATCGCGGCTGTCGCCGTTGTCGACGGCGACGATCGTTCCGGGCCCGGCCAAAGCGAAGCGGACGCGCGTGTCGGCCCAGGGACACGGGGTGCCGTGCGCGTCGGCGGCGGTCACGGTGACGAACGCAACGTCGTCCCAACGGCCGGCCACCTGCGGGCGGTCCGTCGCGAGCAGGAGGCGGGCGGGCGCGCCGGCGGTATGCAGCTCGTCGGTGGCGACGATCGTGCCGCGGTTCAGGGCCACGGCCCGGATCGTGCCGGGTTCGAACGGGACTGTCCATTCCCGGGGCGATGCGTCCGGCGGGTTGGAGCGGCTGCCGAGGGAGCGTCCGTTGAGGGTCAGCTCGACCTCGTCGCAATTGCTGTATACCTCGACCTTGACGTCGGCGCGATTCGAGGGGTCGCGGGGAGTCCAGTCGCACGTCCGGTCGTAGCCATACCGCCGCCGCGGATCGCTGTCGGCGAGCGCCGGCTCGATCCGGGCGATGCGGACCATCGGCTGGTCGCTCCACCAGCTCTGGCGCTGCCAGGCGCGCGGCTTGTAGCGGCCCGTTCGACCGAGCAACCCGGCCGAGCTGTTCAGGTATGGCCAGTCGGCCTCGCCGAGATAGTCCGCGCCGGCCCAGAGGAACTGTCCCGCCAGCGACGGGTGGTCGCGCAGCTGCAGCCAAACCTCGCGATCATGCCGCTCCTCGGTGCCCAGGATCTTTCGCGCCGGCTCGGCGCCTTGGGCCGCGAACAGCTCCCCATCACGGTAATTGGCGCCAATGACATCCAGCATGTCGGCGAGGCCGTTAGTGAAGTCGTGCGACGTTTCCGGGCGGAAAAGGGCCTGGGTGACCGGCCGGGTGGGATCCTCGGCATGCACGAGGCCGACGAGGCTGGCCAGGATGTTTTTCGCGAGGGCGGGGTGGGTCGTATCGTGGATCTCATTGCCGACGCTGTAGAGGATGATGGACGGATGGTTCCGGTCGCGCCGGATCGTATCGCGTGCGTCCCTCCTGCCCCAAGCCGTGAAAAAGACATTGTCGCCCTGTTCGGCGGTGGGCTTGGCCACCGTCCAGGCATCAAAGAACTCATCCATCACCAGGAAGCCCATGCGGTCGCAAAGATCGAGAAAGTCGGGCGCGGGCGAGTTGTGGGCCGTGCGGATGGCATTCACGCCGAGGGTCCGCAGGCGCTCCAGGCGTCGCTCCCAGACGCGCAGCGGGACCGCGTCCCCGACGGCGCCCCCGTCCTGGTGCAGGGCGACTCCCTTGAGTTTGAGGTTCCGGCCGTTGAGCCAGAATCCGGTCGCGGACTCGAAGCGGAACTCGCGGATGCCGAACGGGACGGCGTCGTCGTCGACGATCCGGCCATCCTCCTCTACGCGGGCGGCGGCGCGGTAGAGGCGGCCGCGGCCGACATCCCAGAGTTGGGGATGCGTCACGGTGACTTCCGCGACGAAATCGACGGTCTCGCCGATGCCGATTAGCCGCGCCGGCACGTCGGCGGATCCCGCCGGAGCGCCGTCGGGATCGCTGAGCGCCAGACGCACGGCGAGCCGTCTCGGCGCCGGGCTGAAGTTCTCGACGCTGGCGCGGATCCGGACGACAGCATAGTCGGATGTGATCTCCGGCGCGGTGACGGTGAGGCCGTCCCGCGCGATGCGCACCGGGTCGGTAACGAGCAGCCGCACGTGGCGGGTGATCCCCTGTCCGGCATACCAGCGCGACGCGGGCTGGCGGGTCGTGTCGGTGCGCACGGCCAGGATGTTGGTCTCCTCGTCGCCGAAGACCACGCGGCCGGTGACTTCGCAGGAGAATCCAACGTAACCGGACGGACGCCCGCCGACGCGCTGGCCGTTGATCCAGACCTCGCTGTTTCCCATGACGCCGTCGAATTCGACGAAGATGCGCCGGCCGGCGTCGGTGAAGGGGAGCGAGAAGCGCCTCCGGTACCAGCTGGCGCCGGTGGGGCGGTAACCGCCGCCGCGGCCGGAAGACGCGTCCCGGGCGACGTCGCCCTCGACTCCCCAGTCGTGCGGCGTGGCGACCGTGCGCCAGCTAACGTCGTCGAACATCGGATCCTGCGCCGCGGGAAAATCTCCGCGGGTGAAGAGCCAGCCGGCGTCGAACGATTCCATGGTTCGAACCGGCGCATGCGTCGCCGGCTCGGACGCCGCCTGCAGGGGGGCGACCATGAGCAGAATGGCGGCTGGAGCAGCGAGGCGGAGATTCATGGAACCTGGTCCGCGACAGCGTCCGGGGAAATCCAGGCGGCGCAACGCGGGGCGGACTCGGACCGTCAAGACAACGGGAACGGGCTTTTAAACGGAAAGGAGCCGGGGGAATGGGGCAAGGAGCAGGGAGGAGGCTGGAGTTCGGCGATCGGGGGCCGGAAGCTGGCGGGCCGGGCAAGCGGTGGCAGCGCGGTGGGGGGCGGGGCTCATTCCGCCGGGCCCGGCTTCACGCCTTGCGCTCCATCCAGAACGGGACCGAGACGAACCAGGCGACCGTGAGCGCCAGGAGCCAGACCTTCAACGCCGGCAGAGACATGCCGCCCGCGAGGAAAACGACCGGAAGGACCAGGATGCCCGCGAACGCGAGGCCGGAGACGATTTGGCAGGTACGCTTCATGGCGCGGCGGGGACGGTGGTTAGGCGGGTCCTCTGGATCATCTTACTGCCGGCGAAATAAATGGCGGCGGCGATGAACCAGCCCGGGAGGCTGACGAAATAGATCTGGGTGACTCCGGCCTGCACGAGCCAGACGGCGACACCGAGCGTGGCGAACCAGGCCGCGGCCGCGGCCCAGTTCCAGGAGGAGCCGGACCGTTCGGCATAGAAGGGCGCGAGCCCGGTCTTCGGAAACAACCAGAAGTCCACGAAGATCACCGCGCCCATCGGCATCAGGACCAGGCCGTAGAGCGCCACGAAATCGAGCAGCTTCATCGCGACGGCCGGGAACATGCCGAACACCGCGACGATCATGCCGGTGACGAGGGTGACCCGGTAGCGCGACGTCCGCGGGAAGATGGCCTGGAAGGCGAGGCCGGCGCGGTAGATGGTCGGATTCGCGGTCGTCCAGCACGCGACGATGACGCAGAGCAGGCCGGTGATGCCGGCGGCCTTGTCGGCGAGCGGGCCGGGCAGCACGGCGGTATTGCCGGGATCCTGATGAACCTGCAGCGCGTACAGGATCGAGGCGGCGATCCATGCGAGGAAGTGCCCGAGGTACATGCCCGCCGCGCTGGCGAGGCCGTACCGGGCCTTGCGGGCATAGCGGAAGATCGAGAGGTCGGACATGCCGATGTGCATCGCCATGTTGCAGAACCACGCGAAGAACAGCACGTGCCAGAAGGTGAACTTGACCTGGCCGGGCAGCGGCGCGCCGCCCTTCCAGATGGTGGTGTCGCACAGGCGCCAGAAATCGGCGACCGAGTGCAGTTGCGTGTGGGTCACGTCGAGGAACTGGCGGAGGCCGATCAGGCCGAAGGCGAGGAAAACGAGCGTCATCCAGGGCGCCGCGTAGTTGGCGATCCGGGCGACGAAGTTGTAGCCGTAGGCCGCGACGACCGCGACCATTGCCCCGATGCCCAGCGCCGCGGCGATCCAGCCGACGCTGTTCGGGTACAGGTCGCCCAACCCGGGCATCGGGAAACGGAACCAGACGCCGAGGGCCGTCGCCGCGACCGTCACCATCGAACCCGCGAGGAAACAGAACATGACCCCGTTCGCGAGGTTGTAGACGGTGACGAGCCTGCGCCCGCAGATCTTCTCGAGCTGGAAATAAAGGGTGAGCCGCGCGCGGGTGGCGATCGGGGCGGTGAAGAAAGTCCAGCTGAGCACCGCGAGGAGGTTGCCGAGGAGGAGGCCGACAACGAGATCGGCGGCCCCGACCCCGGCGGCGACGAACAGCGGCCCGAGCATCAGCTCGGTGCCGGCAGTGTGCTCGCCGGCATACTGGCCGACAAAGCTCTTGAAGCCGAGCTGCGCCGAGGGGGGCACCGGCCGGCGTTCGAATTCGTCGACCGGTTCGTTGGGGAGGGGCGCGGAGGCGTCGGCCATGGTGGGGGAGGCGGGGCAGCGCCGTCAAGGGCGCCGGCAGGTTGTATCAGGATCTAAGATACGATTTCCGTGGCCGGGCCGGCACGTCCGCCCGGCCGGGGGGACGCCCTCCGGCGCGGCGCGGCGCGGGGCCAGCGGGGGCGCATCCTGGCCGGCGGCCGGATCGCGGGGCAATGCCGGTCCATTCTGACTGTCTGAGGGGTGTCACGTTGTCCGGCATTGCAGCTCGTATTCAAGTGTATCTACGCATTAGTTTTTGTACCCCCGGCATCTGAGCGTCGAGCGAATCCGACCCGACCGTGTCCTCCAACCTAGGCCCTTGTTTCGATCGACGGCGTTGCCCTCAACTCTGACCCGAAACCATACCAAACCATGACCCCCCAAGCGAATCCGTCCCGATTGGGCCTCCGATCCCTGACCGTCCCGCTGACTGCATTGCTCGTTTTCGCCTCGACTGGCTTCGCGCAGCTAGCGAAGCCTGCCGACCAGACTCCCCCGCCGGCGCCGCCGGCGACCGTGGCCAAGGCGACCCCCTCGGAGGAGGTCGTCGTCATGTCGCCGTTCGAGGTGAGCACCGACAAGAACGCTGGCTACTACACCGCGAACACGCTCGCCGGCACGCGCCTCCGCAACAACATCGGCGACCTGCCGTCGTCGGTGACCATCGTGACCCGGCAACAGCTCGAGGACACGAACTCGGTAAATATCAACGACGTCTTCCGCTACGAGGCCAACACCGAGGGCGCGTCGACCTACACGCCGATCGCTATCGTGCGCTCCAACCTGGCCGACACGCTGGCCGGCAACGGCGGCACGACCGGCAACTACACGGGCGCCGTGGCGACGGGCAATCGCGTGCGCGGACTGTCCACGGTGGACAATGAGGAGGACAACTTCTTCTCGCTCTACCGGATCCCGTTCGATTCCTACAACACGCAGTCGATCGAAGTCCTCCGCGGCCCGAATTCGATCATCTTCGGCACAGGCAGTCCCGCCGGCATCGTCAACCAGCAGCGGATCGAGGCGGACACCGAGAAGCGCTCCGGCAACCTGAACCTTTCCCTCAGCAGCTACGGCGGCCTCCGCGAGTCGTTCGGGGCGAATGTGCCCATCATTTCCAAACGGCTCGGAATCTATGTCGGCCAGCTGTATAATTCCGTGGGCTTCAAGCAGAAGCCGTCGTCGGACATCACCCGGCGCCAGTACGTCGCGATGACGTTCTATCCCTTCAAGAGCCAGAAGACCAAGCTCACGGCCAGCTTCGAGAACTACAACAACTATGCGAACGACCCGAACGGCGTCACGCCGGTCGACCTCGTGACCCCGTGGATCCAAAGCGGGAGGCCGGTGTGGAATACGAACACGGACGTGGTCACCTATCTGAACACCGGACGGATGGTCGGGCCCTACGCGGCGTCCAACGCGTATCCGAACTACAACGTGGCGCCGTCGTCCCTTCCGATCACGCAGGCGCTCATGACGACCACAACGTCCCCCTATTTCGTGCCCTCGCTGACCCTGCTCTCCAATAATCATAGGACCATGTTCGTCACGCAGGGCAACGTGGAATACACGTTCAACGGAAGCGAATCGGCAGGCTTCAGCCTCACCGGGTGGGTCCCCGCCCTGACGGCCATGACGACCGCCGACAAGCTGATCAACGAGGCGCGGCTGACCCTCACGACCGGCCTTCCCGCCCCGGTGAATGCGGCCGGCGCCTACATTTACGCGACATGGGCGAACGCCGGCGTGACCAGCAAGAGCGTCTACGACTGGAGCAACGTCAACGTCAACTCGCTCAGCAACACCTCGACCCGGGCCAAGACCTACACCGTCAAGCTTGAGCAGCAGATTCTGAAGAACCTGTACGTCCAGCTGGCCTGGTTCCGCCAGGACCTCAATCAGCTCCAGGACGCCCCGTTGTCGCAGGCCAACGCGACGACGATGTACGTCGACACGAACCAGTACCTGCTGAACGGCCAGCCGAACGCCCACGTCGGCCAGCCTTTCCTCGATGTCTATCAGGTCGACGTCTACAACCAGCCCGAGAGCAACAACAACCTCCAGGCGATGATCACTTACGAGCCTGACTTCCGGGGCAAGGTGCCCGGGTGGCTCGAGTGGCTCGGACACCACCGTTTCATGGTTGTTCTCCAGCAGCATGACGACGTGTCGACGGCGCTGCGGTACCGGCCGGGTATCGTCGGCGGCGATCCGAACTATCTACCCACCGCGGCCACCCTGGCGGCGTCGACCGGATATACCTACACGAGCAACTCCGCCATCGAGGAGTGGATTTATATGGGCACTCCCGCTGCGGCGAATCTCCAGGGATTTGGCGCGTCCAGCCCCGGATATCTCCACCGTGCCGGCTACGGAGGCCCGACCTCGGCGAACATCCAGACCTACAACTATACGACGCACTCTTGGAACACGACGGAGATCGACATGGCTCCCGTCCTGTTCCAATCCGGCGGGCTGAGCGAGAACCTCCAGCGGTCTGCGACGTTCTTCTGGCAGGGCTACTTCTGGAACGACCGGCTCATCGGCCTGTTCGGTGTGAACCAGGACAAGGTCAAGAACCGGAACACCCTGTTCCCGAGCGTGAATCCGACGGCGATCCTTTACACCAACGGTTTCGCCAATGAGCAGTACTGGCGGGTCTACGGGCCCTGGACGCCAGTCGTCGGCACGACCCACACGGCCGGCCTCGTCGCGCATCCGTTCACGAATTGGAAGGGCCTCGATGCCGCGGCGGAACGCGGGAGCATCATCCCGGCGTTCCTGCGCACGCTCAGCGTCACGGTCAACCGGGCGGGCAACTTCAATCCTCCGACGACCCATTATACGGACTTCTTCGGCAACGATCTCGGCAAGCCCCAGGGCCGGGAGAAGGATTGGGGCCTGGAGATCGCCACGCCTGACAACAAGTTCTTCCTGCGCGCGACCTGGTTCCACACGACGAACGAGAACGCCCTCACCACGACCCTGACTTCCAACGCCCGGGCCCAATACATCGACCAAACCGAGCTCAAGGCTTGGGCCACGAAGGTCGTCCAGATCCGCACGTTCAATGCCACCGGGTACGGCGCCGCGCCGGGCACCGTGAATTTCGGCAGCGTGACCCTCTATCCGATCACGCAGGCGATGCAGGACCAGATCGCGGCGCTGACGCAACTGCCCTATAATTACGGCAACAACGTCGGCCAGAACGGCCAGTACGTGAATGCCACGACCAATCAGAATGGCGACGCCAGGGGATTCGAACTCGAACTGACCTACAATCCGACGCACAACTGGACCATGAAGTTCTCCGTCGCCCAGCAGAAGACCACGGTCACCGGGACCGCGGCGCAGGCCCGGGCATGGGTGAATTATCGCTACCCGACGTGGCATACCTACATGGCGGCCGACCTCACAGGCATCCCAGGTGATACGACAGGGCCCGCCGGCACCTACCCGATCTACAACAGCACGAATCGGATGGACCTTCGAAACTTCTGGCAGGCGTACGGGTACGACTCCAACGTCACGCAGGGTAACATCAACGGGTGGACCACGACCGCGAACTACTACAACATCGTGGTGGGAGGGCAGCTTGCGATCGACGAGGCCAACAACGGCGCATTGGCGCCCAACCAGCGCGAGTGGGCCTGGCGCTATCTCACGAACTACGTCTTCAACCACGGGCGGCTGAGGTGCTTCGGCATCGGCGGCGCCGTGCGGTGGGACGGAAAGGCGACGGTCGGCTACTTCGGCGACACGGTGCACCTCAACTCGACCAACCAGGTCGCGGCTCCGGACATCACTCACCCGATCTACACGCCGGCAAAGTACCACCTCGACGCCTGGGTTTCCTATTCGTTCAAGATGCCGTGGGTCGAGGGCGTCAACTGCAAGTTGCAGCTCAACGTGGCCGACCTGACCTCGGGCGGGTACCTCCTGCCGGTGACCTACAACTTCGACGGGTCGCCGGCCGGCATGCGCATCATCCAGCCGCGCACGTACACGCTTAGCGCGAACTTTGCGTTCTAAACCGGCGAGCAATCGTCAGCGACAGAACAATTGTTGTTGGGGGACGGGGCCGTGTCGCACGGCCCCGTCTCGATTTCCGTTGACGGGGGTCGGGCCGGCGTCGATGTCGAATCAATGAGCGTGGGCCTTGGCACCGCAGGTTCCGCGGCGCGCAGCCGGGCCTGGCCTGACGCCGCGCTGGTCGCGGCCGCGGCGGCGGCGGTCTATGCGAACGGCTTTTTCGGCGCGTTCCAGTTCGACGACATCCCGGCGATTCTCGACAACCCCACGCTTCGGCAGCTCTGGCCGCCATGGGTTCCGCTCGCGCCGCCGTCGGGCGGGATGACCGTCAGCGGGCGGCCGATCCTCAATCTGAGCCTCGCGCTGAACTATGCGGTCAGCGGCGACCGGCCGTGGAGCTATCACGCGCTGAATCTGGCGATCCACATCGGCGCGGCCCTGGTGCTTCTGGGCCTGCTCCGGCGGACGCTGGTGCGCCTGAGCCTGCCTGATAGCCAGCTTACAGCTCTCGCCGTCGCGTTGCTCTGGGCCGTGCATCCCCTGACGACCGAGGCGGTGACCTACATCGTGCAGCGGGCGGAGTCGCTGATGGCGTTTTGCTACCTGCTCACGCTCTATGCCTTTATTCGTTCCGCGGACTCGGCGGAGCCCGCGCGGCGGACCGGGTGGAGAGCGCTCAGCGTGGCCGCCTGCTGGCTGGGGATGGGGGTGAAGGAGGTCATGGTGTCGGCGCCGGTGGCGGTTCTGCTCTACGACCGGATCTTCGTGGCC
>Ga0265334_10000955_pt1 | contig 14381 bp, 11 predicted proteins | sample 42023metaG_FD_192442 | JGI IMG/M metagenome (GOLD analysis project Ga0265334, IMG submission 192442) | Rhizosphere microbial communities from Carex aquatilis grown in University of Washington, Seatle, WA, United States - 4-20-23 metaG | ecosystem: Host-associated > Plants > Roots > Rhizosphere... | reverse complement strand
GCCCCGTCGGGGGCGATGTACCGGTGCGAGGCTTTCCAATTCCGATTGGGCGATGGCCTGGACGTCGGGGTCCTTCGGGGTTTTGGCCGCCTTGAGGAACTCACTTTTCGCCTGTTCGGGGTTATCCACCTTGGCGTAAACCTCCCCCACCCTCAATTGGGCCGGACCCGCCAACGGGTCCCCGGGATATTTCTCCGCGGCATCCCGGTAGGAGGCCAAGGCATCCCCCGGTTTCTGTTGCAGGTAGAGGCAATTGCCGATCTGGTAATAGGCGTAGGCGCCGTAGCCCTTGTCCCCATAGAGGTCCGCGAGGCGCTTGTATTCCTCCATGGCTTTTTTCAGGTTTCCCTGCCAGTAGAAGGTATCCGCGATCAATTGTTGGGCGGGGGGAGCCAGGGGATGGGAGCCGAACATGGAGACCACGATCCTCGCCGCGTCCCGGGCCTGCAGGGATCGGTTCTTGCCGTAGGCGAGGAGATAGGCCTTCAGGGACTGGGCCTCCACGGCGCCGGGCGGGGCCGGGCTTTCCTGGGTCAGGGGTTCCACGGACGCCAAGGCCTTGTCGTAATCCCCCTCCGCGAGCGACCCATAGGCCGCTTGAAGCGCGGGCGGAAGCGGGAGTGGCTTCGGCTTGGCCTTGCAGGCCGGCAAGGCCAGGGCCACCAGGAGGATGGGGATGGAACGCCGCATGACTACCGCCTCAAAAAAAGGATCGGACTGATTTTAGTTTGATTTGACCCGGTTGAAAACCCTAATAGGGCGCTGAAAAGTGTTTTTTTACCCCACCGTCAGGCGGCTGAGCCGCCTAAGGACCGGTAGGGGGCAAAAATCCCTTTAGGTCGACTTTATCGTCACTCCGCTGAAGACCGGTTGGTTACATGGACTCCGGGGCCGAGACACCCAGGAGCGCCAAGGAGTTCCGGAGCACGATCTGGACCCCCAAGGCCAGGGCCAACCGCGCCTCGGCGGTTTCACGGGGAGCGTCCAGGATCCGGTGTTGGGTGTAAAAACCGTGGAAATCACCCGCCAAGGCCATGAGATAGGCCACCAGCCGGTGGGGTTCAAAGGCCTTGCCGGCCTCGGCCACCTGCTGGGGAAATTCGAGGATGGATTTCAGGAGCAGGACTGATTCCTTCTCCGTGAGGGAGCCCAGCCGGTCGGCCCGGACGGCCGGCACCAAGCCCTGGGAGGCGCACTTCTTGAGCAGGCTGCTGACCCGGGCGTGGGCGTATTGGATGTAGTAAACGGGGTTCTCATCGGTCTGTTTCTTGGCCACTTCCAGGTCGAAATCCAGGTGGCTGTTGGCGGACCTCATGGCGAAGAAGAACCGTGCGGCGTCCACGCCCACCTCGTCCAACAGCTCCTCCAAAGTGACGAACTTGCCCTCCCGTTTCGACATCTTGACCTTCTCACCCCCGGACAGGAGGCTCACTTGTTGGCCGATGAGGACCGTGAACTTGTCCGCTGGATACCCCGCGGCCTTCAAGGCGGCCGTCATCCGGAGGATGTGGCCGTGGTGGTCCGGGCCCCAAATGTCGAGCAACCGGTCGAAACCCCGGTCGAACTTGTCCATATGGTAGGCGATGTCCGCGGCGAAGTAGGCGGGGAGCCCGTCGCTCTTGACCATCACCTCATCCTTCGGGGCCCCGAACTCGGAAACCTTGATCCACTCGGCGCCGTCCTGGGCGTAAAGGAGCCCCTTCTCCCGAAGGAAATCCAAACCCTTCCCGACTTTGCCCGTCGCATGCAGTTCCCGGCGCTCGGAGAAGAATCGGTCGAAAGGCACCCCGAAACGCTCCATGGCCGTCCGGTGCCATTCCACCACCCGGTCCATGCCCCGTTCGCCCAGCCACCGGGACAACTCCACCTTCGGGAGCGCGGTCACCCCGGCGAACTCGGGGGACGCCAAAAATTCCCTGGCGAGGTCCTCCATATAGGCGCCCTGGTACCCGTTCTCCGGGGCCTGGGTGGGGATGCCCCGCACCCGGTCGCAGGCGGCCAAGAGGGATTCACCGAAAAGCTTCGCCTGGACCCCCGCGTCGTTCACGTAATACTCGGTGGCGACCTTCGCCCCCGAGGCCTGGAGCAGGCGCCGGATCACGTCCCCGAGGGTGGCGGCCCGTGCGTTGACCACGTTCAAGGGGCCCGTGGGGTTGGAACTCACGAATTCCAGCAGTAGGTTCACGTCCTCGGCCTGACGGTTGCGCCCATAAAGGTCGCCCTGGGAAAGCGCGTCCTCCAGGGTCTCGTAATACAGCCGGGGATTCAGGCGTAAATTCAGGTAGCCCGGGGCCACTGCCTCGAAGGAAACCACCAGCTCCGCCGGGAACCGGACGGTTTGGGCCAGGGCTTGGGCGATGGCCAAGGGGGACTTCTTCAGGACTTTGGCCAAGGGAAAGGTCGGGAAGGCGAAATCCCCATGGTCCTTGTCCTTCGGGCTCTCGAGGGAGAGGTCCAGGTCCATGGGGGCGCCGAGGGACGCGGTCGACTCGCGCAGTCGCGCGGTCAATTCGGCTTTCAGGGTCTGCAGGTCTTTTCCCATGGGTCAGCCGGGGGAGGACAACAGGGAAAGGTAGAGCTGGGAGCGGACCCGGGACTCGAGATTCTCGAATTCCCGTTTCCGTCCCTCCATCATCTCGTGGATGGAGACCGCCAGGTCGGGCGAGGGCGCCGGGAGGAACTTCACCACCCGTTCCCCCGTGCTTCGGCTGGCCACCTGCATGAGCCCGAGCCCGGCCAAGGTCTGGATTTTGGCCTCCAAACCCGACTCGGTCAGGGCCAACAGGTCGGCCACCAGTTTCAGGTCAAAAGTCGTCCCGGTGAGGAGCGACCAGAGGGCCAATAGGTTTCGCGAGGTCGGGTTGAGGAAGACCTGCCGAAGCAGGGACTTGTCTTTCACGTCAGTCATGAAGCCGCTCCCGTAACTTTCGGTAATCCCGGCCGACGGTGATGACCACGTCCACACCCGACACCGGGTGTTCGGCCTCGCGCACCGCCCCATCGTCGAGGCCCATTTTGCCTAACAGGTCCTCCAGGGCCACCGGCACCCCGACGGAACTGTCCACCACGGTCTTCCGGAACTTGAAGTTCGGGGCGTTCCCGACCTTGACCACCACCATGCCGGCTTCCTGGACCGCCCGGGCCACGACATCGGCGGCATTAGTAATACCACAACCGTTCCTGATTTCAACCTGAAGGGGAACCGGAGGGGTGTGGCCCGGTGTGCCCAGGGGGACCGGGGAGGCGGCCGTCACGGGCGTCACTCCGGGTTGGAGGGCGGCTTGTTCCGCGACCTTCGAAGCGTTCGTCCCGGTCCAAGGCGGGGGCGGGGGGGGCTTCGCGAGCAACGCCAGCGTGAAGCGTTCAATGGGGGTGAACCCATCCAGCCAAGACCCGTTGGGATGCCCGCCCGGAAGGGCCCGGAATCCCCCCCCGAAATACCAGGGCCAATCGCCGTCCTCACCGGGCGCCGCGGCGAAGCGCCCCTGGGTCCCGAGGGTCCTGGCCAATTCGGCCAGGGCCGTCCGGTCCCCCGCCAGGATGGCCCCAGCCGCTTCCCGCCTTTGGGACGCCGTGAGGTCGGCAGGGACGGAATCGGACTCTTGCCGCCCGAGGTTCAGGTGGACCAGGTAAACCGGGGCCCGATCCCCCCCGCGGAAAACCGTGACCCCCAATGGGGAGCGGTCCAACAGGGAGAGGGATAGCCCGGTGAAGATCCCCAAGGCGGCCAGGAGCAAGAGGGGTTTCCAAGGACCCCCGGGACGGGTCAAGGTCTTGTTTGAAGGGTGTCGTTCCAAGTTTCGAGGAGCCTCGGATGCACGGCCAAGCCGTGGGAGATCAGGTGCCGGAGGGTTCCTCCGCACTTGGCGAGGACGCCCTCCCTCAACGAACGGCCTGCCCGACGGCGGGCTTCACGAACCCCCGGGAAATCGCGGCCCGGCTCGATGTAATCGGCCACGAAGAGCGCTTGGGCGAGGGGCCCCATCCGCCTTCTGCCCAGGGTATGGCAACGGATCGCGTCCAACGTTTCGCGGTCCCGCAGGCCCCAAACCTTCCACGCCGCCGCGGCCCCCGCGTGGGGATGCCAGAGGGCCGGGATTCTACGCTCCCAGGCGTCCATCCGGAAGGGGGTGCCCCGCAACAGTGCCCTCATCCCCGACCGGGTCTCCTCCTTCGCGCAATCGTGGAACCAGGCGGCCATCTCGGCCTTTTCAAGCGACAACCCGTGACGGGAGGCCAATCGCTTGGCCGTCCGGACGACACCCTGGATATGCCTGAAACGGGCCGGTCGGACCCGTCCCCGGACCCAAGGGACCACTTCTTTCAGGGGGATCTTCCCCGCTCGCCGTGACTTCATTTAACCGAAAAGCCCCGTATAGGCGATCCCCCGGATGAGGGTCCGTTGGAACAGGATGAGAAGGACCAACGAGGGGATCGTGCTCAAGGAGAGGGCCGCCAGCACGACGTTGAGGGGCTCCCCGGTATCGATCAACTTCTGAACGCCGAGCACCAGGGGGTAAAAGTCCGGGTTGTTGATGACGATCAGGGGCCAAAAGAAGCTGTTCCAGCTGGTCACGAAGGCGAAAACCCCAAGGATCGCCAGGGCGGGCTTGACCATCGGCAGGGCGAACTTCCAGAAGACCCTCATCTCCCCGCACCCGTCGATCCGGGCCGCGTCGAGGATCTCCGAGGGCACCGAATCCATGGCGTCCTTGGCCACGAAAACCGCGAAGGCGCTGAACACCGAGGGAAGGATCAGGCCCCAGTAGCTGTCCAAAAGGTTCACGCCGGGGTGCCCGGGCCCGAGGGGGAAATGCTTCATGATCAGGTAAAGGGGCAGAACCAACAACTCGACCGGCACCATCAGGCTGGTGAGGAACAGGAGCATCCAGGCGCCGGCGCCCCTCACCCGGAGTTTCGATAGGGCATAACCCGCCATGGCCGCCGTCAAGACTTGGCCCAGCACCGAACCCAGGCAGAGGATCAGGCTGTTGACCACGTACAGGCCGAAGGGCACCAATTTCAGCGCCGCCTCGTAGTTGTCAAGGCTGAAGGCTTGGGGCCAATAGGCTTGGGGGACCGCGTAAAGTTCCGACGCCGTGCGGAAGGAGCTCAAGACCATCCAGGCGATCGGGGCCATCGTGACCAGCGCCGCCGCCCAAAGGAGGACCCGCCCGCCCATCAACAGGAGGCGCACCTTGGGGTCCCGGAGGTCCTTGGAGGACAGGAGTCCCCTTCCAGCCGAACTTCGCGCGAAGACGTTGTCCATGGCGTCAAGCCTCCGTCTTCTTGGTTTGAACCAGTCGGACCGCGGAAAAGGTGAACAGGGCCGCGAACATCAGCATCCCCATGGCCGCCGCGTACCCCAAGTCCATCTGCCCGAAGGCGGTCTTGTAGATGTAGGTGCCGATCACCTCGGTGGACTGCATCGGCCCGCCGTTGGTCATGACGTACACCTCGGTGAAGACCTGGAAGGCGCTGAGGACCTGGAGGATCAACAGCATGCCCATGGCCGGGGCCAGGTGGGGCAGGGTGATGTGGCGGATCTTTTTCCATATCCCCGCGCCGTCAAGCTCGGCGGCCTCGTAGCGTTCCTCGGGTAGGCTCTGGAGGAACGCGTAATAGATGATCATGAACCAGCCGGTGTTCTTCCAGACGAACATCAGGGTGATGGAGATCATGGCCCAACGCGGGTCCGTCAGCCATCCCACGGGAACCGTCCCCGGGGCCCGGGAAAGGACCGCGTTGAAGACCCCATACCCGTCGTCGTACATCCACTTCCACAGGTTGGCCGCCGGGACCGCCGGGATCACGAACGGCACCAGGAACAGGACCCGGAGGACCGCCTTGCCGCGTTTGAGCTCATTCAGGATGATCGCCAGGAAAATGGGGGGCCAAAACCCCAGGACGATGGAAATGAAGGTCAGCGCCGTGGCGTTCACGACGGTCTGCCAGAATAGGTCGTCCGAAAACGCCCGTCGGTAGTTGGCCCAGCCCACCGGCACGCTTTCACCCAAGGGGCTGAAATGCGTCAAGCTGACCTGAAACCCCTTGATCGTGGGGTAAAGGTAGAACAGGCCGAAGGCCGCCAGGGCCGGGAAGAGGAACCAAAAGGACCGCCAGGAATGGGCCAGGGGGTGCCACTTCGCCTTGGCCTTGACCATGGGTCGGTCCGGCTCGATGGGCTTGTCGAAAATGGAAGCCGTCTTGCGTCGGTCGTGGATCTTCCCCTCGTCCCGGCGCTTCCGGATCAGTTCCTTGGATCGCTCGGCCACGTCCTCGGTCGTTTCGCCATGGAGGAATGGGGACGCCTCCCGGGTCGCGCTTTTGGGCCCCGGATCCTTTCCCGTGGGGATTTGGCCCATCCTGGGCCCCCCCCCGCCCATTTGGTCCATCCAGGCGCGTTGTTGGCTCTCGTCCTGGGACCCCGGCGAATCCTCAATCTCCAGGTTGAGCGATGATTCTTGGGGCTCGATCTTGGGGATCGGCGCGGGCTTCTTTTCCTCATCGTCGTCGTAGATCGAGAAGGGCTTGAGTTCGTCAGCCAAGGCCCACCTCCCCCTTCAAGACGAAGCCAAAAACTAACGTTTGGAGCACCAAGTTCACCAAGGAAAGGTTAATGATCGGCTCATTTACAAACTTGGTGGTCTTGGTGAACTCGCTTACGCCCTCTGACGAAGTCTGACGGGTGGTGGTGAAAAGGGTTTTCTTTTCGCGGGTCGTCATTTGCGTTTGGCCTCCGGCGCGGGTGAGAGGAAACGCCGGTCCGCTTCCTTGGCGTAGGAGAGAAGGAGTGAGCCCGGGTCCGCGGTGGGATCCAGGATCACCTGCTGGAGCGGCACCGAATCCAAAAGGTCCCTCACCTGGGGCCATCCCGAAACATGGGGCTCGATTTTGGCGGTCTGCATCACGTTTTGGACCATCTGGAAGCCCGGCAGGTTCTCGATCTTGGCCGCGGCCGAGAACTCCCCCGGCACGATGACCATCCTCAGCTCCTGCATCCTCTGCCATTTCCAGAGTTGGTTGCCCGGGGACATCTCAAACTGGACGAAATCCCAGGCCGCCTGGCGGTGGGCCGCGTCGTCGGAGGCGTTCAGGACGTAGACCTGGCCGCCGAGGTGCGCGGCGGACCGGGCCGGGCCGGCGGGAAGCGGGGCGATGCCGAAGACGTTGGGGTCCAGCCCGTAACGGTTCACCAGGGCCGGGATCTGGTCGGACGTCCCGAAGATCATGGCCACCTTCCCGAGGGCGAAAAGATGGAGCAATTCGGTCTCACGCATCAAGGGATTCGGCTGGAGGACGTCGTATTTCCAGCGAAGGTCCTTCCAGAACTGGAGGGCCTGGACCGCGGGCGGCTCGGCGAAGGCAGCGGTGGCCTTCCCGTCGGCGTCGGTCCGCACCATTTCCCCGCCGGCCTGCCAAACGAAATCCTGGAAATACCAGGTCTTGGGCACCAGGCCCAGGCCGTAAACGCCCTGGGAGCGACGGGTCAACACTTTGGCGGCGTCCACCAACTCCACCCAGTTGGCGGGCGGGCCCTCGGGGTTCAACCCGGCTTTCTGGAAGAGGTCCTTGCGGTAGAGGAGGAAGAGGAAGTTTGTGTCCGCGGGGACGCCGTAGACGCCGTCGCCGACCTTCACGCTTTCCCAATAGACCGGGTCGATGAAGTACTTCTGGTCCCACTTGTCGAGGTAGGGGTTCAGGGACGCCAGGAAGCCCTTGGAAACGAGCGTGGGGATGGCTCCGGCCCACACCTTCACCAGGTCGGGCCCCTTGCCGCCGGCCATGACCGCGATGAACTCCTCAGGCCGGTACTCCCGCTCATAACCCTCCACCACCACGTCGGAGTGGGAATCCTCGAACCGCCGGACGGTCTCATCCCAGATTTGGCGTTCCTTCGGCAGGGAGGCGGGCGGGACGTTCCAGGTGACCAGGCGCACCTTGGTCATGTCCTTGAGGTGCCGCTGGTTGTGTCGGAGCAGGTTTTGGCTCAGGAGCAGGGCCGCGATCGCGGCCACGGTGAGGAGGATGAATTTCTTCATAAGGGGCCGCTGCGCTCCAAGGTCGGATGCTCAAGTCCGGCCATTATAGCAGGGCTTGACGGCCTTATCGGGGTGCACCAGGCCCTATTGGGTGGTGTAAAGGGTCACCACCGCCCGGCGCTGTTTCTCGTTGGGAGCCTTACCGGCGGGCGTAGCCAGGGGGTCACGGCCCGAGAGGCCGATGGCCGTGATCTTTCCCGGTTCCAGCTTGAGTTCCTTCGCCAGGAAGTCCCGGACCGCCGCGGCGCGGGCGTGGGACAGTTGGACCGTGTCTCCGGACTCGTCCGGGGAGGTGTAGCCCTTGATGCCCAGGACGCTCTTGGTGAGGTAAGGCCGGATCGATTCGACCGCGCCCCGGAGGTCCTTGAGACCGTCGGCGTCGATGACACTGGTCCCTTCCGCGAAGAAGATCGTGGCGAGGTTCAGGCTCATTTGTTGGGTGCCGGCGGAGGCGCCCTGGTCCACTTGGAGCCCCACCGGGCCGGTCCGGGCCCTGTTCCCGGCCACGTCCTGCGCCTCGAAGGCCAGTTGGAAATAGTCGCCGGGAACCGCGCGGGTGGCGCCCCCTTGGTCCCCTTCCCCGTTCCAGGTCCAAACCGCGGGGGGCTCGCCCACGCCCGTCGCCGTCCGGAAAGCGCGGCCCTTTTCGTCGAGCGCCATGACTTTCCAGGATGCGATCCCATTGCGGTCCGTGGCCTCCAGGTCGGCCCTCAGGGGTTTGGCGTCGAAGCTGACGAGCGTGTGATCCGGTTTGAAGGACAGGATCGGCGCCGTGGTGTCGAGGGTGAACTTGACGCCGGAGGTCTTCAGGGGGTTCCCCACCTTGTCCTCGGCCGTCATCAAGGCCATGTAGACCGCGTCGGGAGCCGATTGGCCGTCCCGGTCTAGGCCGTCCCAGCGGACCCGTTTCGGGAGCTTGCCCTTCCCCCGGACGCTGTAGACCACCTTCTCGCTGGCCGCGTCGCTGATCTCCAGTTCCCAGGCCGCCACGGGGATCCCGGGGTCGCCCGAGAGCTTGAACGTCACCCGGTCCTTCACGCCGTCGCGGTTTGGGGAGAAGACGGGCGGTTCGGCGGAAAGGGCGAGGTTGACCTGGGCGGACCGGACCTCGACCGGCTGGAGGTCCTCCGACCCCAAGGCCCCCTCGGGGTCATAGGTGCGCAGGACCACCTCGAACCGACCGTCCTTGACCGTCTTGCCGGCGTCATCCGAGCCGTCCCAAACGAACATCGGCGGCGGCGGGCCGTTGCCGTCGAACCGTTTCACGGCCGACTTGCCGGGCAGCTGGAGGAACTCGACCTCCCAACGGGCGATCCCGTCGGGGCGGGCCCCGATCAGGGAAATCGTCGTGGTATCGGCTTGGCCGTCGCCGTTCGGCGAAAAAACGGGTGGGGACACCGAGAATTGCAGTTTCCGGAGCGGGACGCCCGAGACCGGACGGCCGGCGACCCGGGTGGGTGTGGGCACGGCCGTCCCAGTCGGTTCCTCGCCATCCCCGATCTGGATCTCACCGGCCTTTTCCCCGACCCGATCCCGGCCACGCCACTCGTCCAACCGGTAGACGACGGACAACGATCCCATCAGTTTGGTGTTCTTCTCGGAAACCCCGAAGGCGGCCTGCACCTCGTAGGGTTTGTTCGGGTGGTAGCCGCCTCCCAGGGTGAAGAAACCGTCCCCATTGAGGACGTCGTCCCAACCGACCCGAGCCGAGTACCGGCGGTCCGCCAAGAAGCGTTCCACCCCCAGCTTCAGGCGGCTCTTGAGCGCGGTGGCCGAAAGCGTGCGGTCCACCGCCTCATAGTCCACCTCCACCCGCATCCGGGGGACGTCCTGGTAGGCCACGGCGAAGATGAAGGACCGCGACACGTCCTCGTCATACCCCGGGTCCACCCGGACCGAGCCGGTGATGTTTTTGGCCACGAGGCCGAAGGACAGGGCGTCCCCGTTCGGTAAGCGGTCGTCGTAGTCCAGCCCCATGTCGAGCGCCAGGCCGTGGGCCCCGGGGGAACCCGGGCCCGCGATGCGCGTGTCGATGGACTTGATGGAAAAACCCGCCAGTAGGTCGTGGTTGGATTGGAGGGGTAGCCCCAGTTCGAGGCCCAACAAACGGTTCTGGTTGGCCCCTGAGGCGCCGTCCTGCATCAGGGTCAACCCGAAAGTGGTTCCGTCCGGCGTGGGATAAAGGAGGGTGAGGTTGCCCCCGGAGGTAGAGGGCGCCTGGCGGAAGACCCCGCCCAGCTGGGCCATGGGCACCGTGGCCCGGGCGATCCCCGCGGGGTTGATGAGCGCCGCGTGGGTGCCACCCGCGGAGGCGGCCGCCGCGTCACCCATCCCCAGGGCCCAGGCGTCCTCGTCCAGGCGCAGGTCGAGGGCACGGGCCTTCGGGATCGGGCCTAACGCCAACAGCGCCGACGCGATGACGAGCCGGAAGCCCCAGGGGCGTTTCGGGGAGCGTGGGGGGATGTTGGACTTCAAGCGGACTACCTCGGACTACAGGGACTTCCTTAGCCTATCGAAGGGTCCCGGCAAATTGGTAGATCGTAGGGACCAGGAAGATTTCCAACAATTTTAAGGCCAGGAAGGCTAAAAGGGGAGAGAGATCGATGCCCCCGGTTCGCCAGGGCGGAAGGAGCTTCCGAAACGGCGACAAAAGCGGTTCCGTGGTGACCCGGACGAACCGGACCAAGCCGTTGTTCGGGTCCGGATCGACCCAGCTTAGGATCGCCCGGGCGAAGACCAGGATGATCGCCAGGAAAATCACCTCGCCCACCAGCCAACCGATCGCTTGGACGAGGTTCCCGAGGACGAACATGGTCACTTCCCCCCGGGGGCGTCGTCGGGGCTCAGCACCACCCAGGTCCGGACGCCCTTTTCGAAGATCCGCTTGGCGGCCGCCTGCACGTCGGCCGCCGTCACCCGGGAGACCTGAGCTGGGTACTTCTCGACCCATTCGGCCCCGGGCCCGGACAGCTCGTAGCGCGCCAGGGAGCCCATCTGGGAATGGCTGGACTGCAGGCCGACCTGGTACATCCCGGTGATGTAGGTCTTGGCCCGGTCGAGTTCCTCGGGGGTCACCGGCGCCTCGGCCATCGTGCCCAAGACCCGGACCAGTTCCTCCCGGGCCTTCGCTTCCTTCTCGGGCGCGCACCCCACATAGGCCTGGAAGATGCCGGATCGGGCCAGGGCCTCATGGGTGGCGTAAACGCTGTAGGCCAGGCTCCGCTTCTCGCGCAGCTCGATGAAGAGCCGGGCGCCCATGCCGTTCAACAGGGCCCCCATGACGCGGTAGGTGAAGTAATCCTTCCGGTCGAACCGGGGCGCCTTCAGGCCGAGCACCAAGGTGGCCTGTTGGCGGCCGAGCTTCTCGCGGATCTCCCCGGCCTTGGGTTGCGCCGGGATTTCGCTTCGGGACGACAAGCCGGGCCCTTGGGGCAAGGCCGCGAAAAGGGTCTCCAACCGGGACTTGAGCTCGACCGCGTCCACGTCGCCCACCACCACCACGGTCATGCCCTTGCGGCCGATCCGGGCCTTGTACCAGTCCCGGACGGTCCCGGCGTTGAACTTCGCGACCTGGTCCGCCTCGCCCAACTGGAAGTGGGCGTAAGGCGTGCCGGCGAAGGTCGCGAGGTCGGACTTCAGCAGGCCGAACTCGCTCGGGTCATCGGGCAGCCTTTCGATCTGCGACTTCTGGAGGTCCCGTTCCTTCGCCACTTCCCCCTCGGCGAAGGTCGGTTGGACCAGGGCCTGGGCCAGGAGGTCCAGGGATTGGGTGAATCGGTCGGTGAGGACGTCGAGGGTCAGTCCCCAGTAGTCCTTCTCCACCACCGGCGAGACCTGGGCCGCGAGGGATTCCACGGCGTCGGCGTACCCTGGTTGGTCCAGCCCTCCCGAGCCCTTCAGGAGGCACTTGGCCATCAGGGACGTCAAACCGAACTGCCGTGAATTTTCGTCCGGGAACCCGCCGTCGAAGAAGACCCCGAGGGAGACGATCGGCAGGCCGTGGCGCTCGCGCACCAACAGGGTGCCGCCGCCTTGGAGCGCCAAACGTTCCACCGGGGGCGCCTCCTCCTCTTGGACTTTCGCCTTCGGGGCCGCGGCCAAGGCTTGGGCCAGCCGGCCCTCGAGCGCCTTCTGCCAGGAGGACGCGCTCCCGGGGACCTTTTCCTTTTCCGGGTGGTACACCAACAAGGTCGCCCGCTTGGGCAACAGGTACTTCGCGGCCACCCGGCGCAGGTCGGCGTCGGTCACCGAGGTCAGGGCGTTGAGGAACACCTCTTCCTTCTCGTAGCCGCCCTGGAGTTCCCAATAGCCCAGGCTCTTGGCCATGCCGTCCATGCTCTGCTTCTCGAAGATCTTGGAGGAATGAAGCCGGGTCTTGATCTTCTCAAGCTCCTTCGGGTCCACGCCCCCGGCCCGGACCTTCCCCACCGTCTCCATGGCGTCGCCGAGGAAGGCGTTGAGGCGCTTCGCGTCCGTGAGGCCCTGGAGCACGAAAAGTCCCCCATACCGCCCGGAGAAATGCTCGGCTCCCGCGTCATCCGCCGAGCGGCTCCCCTCGCGGATGGCCTGGTTCATGCGGCTCGAGGCCCCGTCGCCCAACACCGCCTGGAGGACCTCCAGCGCCGGGGAATCGGGGTGGTCGAAGGGCACCGTGGGGAAACCCAGGGTGGCGTAAGTCTGCTTCAGGTCGCCCGGCTCATCGGCCAGGGTCAGTTTCGTCGGCTCGGGGTCCTTCCCGGTCTTGCGGGGCGGGGGCGTCTTGGAGGGCACGGTGCCGAAGTTCTTCTTGACCCAATCGACCACCTCGGCCGCCTTCACGTTGCCCACGACGGCCACCACGGTGTTCTTCGGCACGTAATGGGTCTCGTAGTACTTCTTGAGGCTCTCGCGCGGCACCGACTTGAGGATCTTCATGTCGCCGATGACCGGCCAATGGTAGGGGTTCTTGTGGAAGGCCTTGTCGAAGATGATTTCCCAGGACCAGCTCCAGGGATCGTCCTCGCGCATCCGCATCTCCTCGAACACGACCTCCTTTTCCTTGGCCAGTTCGTTCGCGTCGAACTGGGAATGGAGGTAGGCGTCGAACTCCACGTCGAGGGCGGTCTGGACCCGGGAGGCCGGGAGCACCACGTAGTAGCAGGTGTGCTCGAAGCTGGTGAAGGCGTTCAGGTAGCCCCCGGCGGCCTCGACCTCGCGGGAGATCTCACCCACGCCGCGCTTCTTCGTGCCCTTGAAGATCATGTGCTCGATCAGGTGGGCCATGCCCCGCTCGTCGGCCTTTTCGTCGATGGACCCGGCTTCCACCCAAATATTGAGGGCCACGACGTCGGCGGAGGGGTCCTCCTTGACCAAGAGGGTCGCGCCGTTGGGGAGCTTGACCCTTGTCACGCCCTCCGGCCCTGAGCTTGTCGAACGGGCGGCATCCAATAGGGGGGCCGTCGTCGCCCGAGGGGGTTTCCCGCCCTTCCGGGCGGCGGAATGGGCGGTCGGAAGTCCGAAGGCGAAGGAAAGGGCGGAAATCAAAAGGATCCTCCTCAGGTTGCGGGTGGGGCTCATGAGCCTACCTTATGTAAGGGTCTGAACACAGGCTGGGGAAGGCCTTGACGGGGCGTTTGGGCCCGGGGATCGGGGGATTTGGGGCCTTAAGGGCCCGGATCCGGGTCTTCCGTAAGGCTGGGAGCATAGCAGAGGCCCCCGGGGGGAACAACGGGGCGGGCTCCCAAAACCACGCCGAAATCATCATCTGCGGGGTCAGGAGGCCTGTTTATGGAGTCATCCTCCGGACCCAACCGTCGAAACCACCACCTATAGACACACCTAACCAACTCATAGGGCGCCACAAGCCAAGTAACGTCCTCTTCCAAAATTCAACATCTCGGGATAAATCGATTTAGGTCCTATATTAACCTCCTGGGACCGGATGCCTCAAGGGTTATCGCTTTTCCCTTTTCTTTCATGCTTGCATTCACCTACTCAACGCCCTTCTTCCCCGCTTCCATGGGGCCAAGGCATTTCGTAAAGTCTTAATTTGTGTCATCAACTTTCTTGATTGTGCTTTAACGTTCCTCCGAGGGCATTAATATGTCTTATTTTTGTCAGTATTTTCATTGGAGAATAAACGTTTTCCGGAACCGTCTAGAGTTCGATAAAAAACAAACCCCCAACGCGATACGGCCTGGTGGCCGGAGGCGGAAGTGGCGCCCAACGAAGTCCTGGAACGTCTCACGCAGATGGCGGAACTCGCGATTAATCGCGAAGGCTTCGCGGCTAGCCGCAGTTGCCGCCACCATATCCAAAACAAGATCGTCAATATTACGTCGCGCATTTCCAAGAAGATCG
>Ga0265334_10000954_pt1 | contig 14383 bp, 15 predicted proteins | sample 42023metaG_FD_192442 | JGI IMG/M metagenome (GOLD analysis project Ga0265334, IMG submission 192442) | Rhizosphere microbial communities from Carex aquatilis grown in University of Washington, Seatle, WA, United States - 4-20-23 metaG | ecosystem: Host-associated > Plants > Roots > Rhizosphere... | reverse complement strand
ACAAGACAACACAAACAAAGAAGCCCCGCCACGCCGGCTTTTGCGCACCTCGCAAATGACGACATCCGCGGTCGACGTGTCAAAGTCGAATACGTCTCCTTGCCGCAGACGGAGGCGGCGCGTGCGCCCGTCGTCCCGAGGGCAACACAGCTCGAACACGTCCGCGACAGGGGATGGACGGTAGCGGACGGACAGGTTCGACATCTCGAGCAGCTCTGGGGCGACGTGCAGCGCGGCATGCGTCGCGGCCATGCGCGCCTCCAGCACGCGGCTGGGCAAGAACTCCACGCCGACGACCTCGCGAACGCCGGGATAGCCGAGAAACACCTGGAGGACGAGCTTGCCGCGACCCATGCCGAGGTCCACGACAAGGGCGCAGTCAGCCGCGTCGACACCGAGAGCAGAACACATCGTGTCGACGCCTGCCGGAAGGACCTCTCCGTACAGAGTGTCCACGGTGGCACGGCGCGCGAGCTCCTTCTCCTCTGCCGGCACGTGACACAGTGACGGGCGCTGCATCAGCCCGCGTGGCGAGTCCCGATCCGTCACGAGCTCGACGTCGTCCAGCCCACACGCAGCTAGCACGGCCCCGTGGACGCGCCGGCGCCACTGTTCTCCAACGGCCCCGGCGGCCCTGGACTTCTTGGACGGACGGCACGCCGGTGACGAATCGGTTGTGGTGGTGGATGATGCCGTCGGTCGCTGACCGCCGCGAGCAACCCGCGCGCGCTTGCGCGTCGACATGTTGTTGTGTGAAGGGTGGGTTGGTACCGTGCGGTGGTCGGGAACACACAAATGGAGTTCCAATCATGATTGACGGCCAGGTCACTCCGCGCTGTCAGTCGTTCCTGTCAAGCCAGTTCTCATCTTGCCCGCGCACATGTTCCAGTCCTTGAAACACCAACGTGCTCCTCGCAGCAAGAAGCTCGCAGCCAGAGCGGGAGCACCTGGGAAGAAGAGCTCTGTTCGCAATCGACCAAAGGGTACGGGAGTCGTCGCCAAGCAGCTGCGCCCGGGCCGGCGCCGTTTGTCTTGCGTTTACGAGACTGTCGAGGGCCTGCGCGAGCGGGGCGCCCTCGCCGCCCTCTCGGCGCACCTCGTGGGCGCCAGAAAGCTTGACGAGGCCACGCTGGCGGCCATGCGATCGCGCTTTCCCGAACAGAGCAGGGGTCTAGACGCGATAGAGAGGCGGTGGCGTGGCCGCGAAGGATTGTGCAATGCGAGCAAGCTGCCCGAGCTCGACGGCGGCGTCGTGCTCTGCGCGCTCTGGGATTTCTACCCGGACCTGTTGCAGGGGGCACTGAGCGACCTCACGGCCAAGGTGTGCGTTCTCGGGATTGTCGGGCGTCTGGCCGCCTACGCTCTTTCTGCGTTTGAGTTGGACGCGCGCGGTGTGTGACAGAGCGTAAACTGCGCCAAGCGCCTTGTGTTCTCCATTGCTGGCCGCGATCCCTATTAGTGCGTTGTTTTTTCCACGTTTCTGCCCCGATCTGCTCCGACTTCTGACGACTCCCCCTTGTCGGTCAAGGCTCGCTGTACTTCAAGGCTCCCAGTAAACTCAATCTTGACGAGTCTCATTCCACTTGTCTGGTGCTGGTACTGTACCTTGAACCAGGAAAAAGAAAGAACACAGCAACACAGCAACTCAGCGCGTGCGTCACGAAGGTGCGCCGAGCTGCAGCAACAGTGGCAGCGACGATTGCTCTATCCGTCGCTGCAGTCTTCGTGCTCGTTGGTACCGTCATTCGCTGCTGCGGATGCCCAACCGTCGCGCTGGCAAACGCTCCTTGGCGTCACACCGATGCTGACCTCGCGAGCGGCGACGATGTCGACGTCGAGACCGCCCTGGTGTATGTGCCCTTTCTGAGGGGCCAGCGCGCCGGCGGAATGCGTCGGCCCGCCTCAGCTGACGCGACACGCGTCGTCCGTGGCGCTGTGAGCTGGGCAGAGCGGGACGGGTCTCCGCCGCAGCGACCGCCCGCCGTCCGCGCAGGTGAAGACGTTCCCGTTCCCCAATACTTGTAGTTACTGGTTTATAACCACTGATCGGTTGGCGCACCGACAGAACGGCGGCGTTTGGGGGGTTGTTCGCGTCAGGACGAGCAGCAGACGCCCCATTCAATCGATCGTGAGCGACTCCAAAAGCTCATCGTGCGTCCTGACGGGAGCAGCGAGAGCCCGTCTTCCCGCACCGCTCAACCGGCACCTGGAGGTTCGTACTCCTGCTCGAGCGCGCCGGTCGAAAAAAAACAAAACACATCGTGATCTGAGCCACCTGTTGTGCCCTTTTCGGGGCCGATCGGCATCCAGCGATGCCGCCGACTGTCGAGAATCTTGTTCCCGCGGCCTTCGCGGTTACGGCTGTCGCGGCGACGCTGCTCGGCGCGGCTGCCGTGCGACGCATCTGCCGCGTCGTTTCTCTGCCCAACTACTACCACCCGCCGCACTGGCTCTGCGATTACGGCTCCGACCGCCAAGGTCTGCTCGTGTTCCACGGGCGGCGCAAGCCGCCTCTCGAGGTCGCGGCGCGGCGGGACCCGGCGCTCGACGCGCGAACGGCTGCCGTCTACACCCTCGACCGCGATCGCTCCGCGTCGCCGACGCACGTGGCGGACGTGACGGACGCGCTGTGGCCGGCGGCACTCGGCGGAATGCTCTTCGACGCTGTGTATGTGGACTACTGCTCCGACTGCCACGCGACGCAGCTGCTCCCGGTGGCCAAGGATTTCTTGCGCGCGTGCGAGCGCCTGCTCAAGTTGTGCGGACGATTGTATGCACCATCCGAGCTGCTCGAGGCGGCGGGGCCCGACTGGCTTAATCCTGCTCGGCAATCATCGTGCACACTGCCTGCACCAAGCAGCACCTTAAACGCAATTAGTGACGCTCCATCCCGTCCGGTAGATTGCGCGCCGACTCAGAAAAACAAGTGTACTTGCTTTACGACGGGAGAATTTTTTCGGTCTGCCCCCAGCGCACAGATTTTGCGCACCCAATAAGTGGCAGCTTGTGGTGCGCAAAAGAAGGGAAAAAACAACACCGCCGCCCCAGGGACAGCTTTTTCGTCTTGCCCGCACCAGAAAACACACAATGGGAGCCAGTCACCCCGGACCAGTCGTCATGGTTCCCCAGCAGCCCGCGGCCGCCATTGTCCCTTGCGACTGGACCAAGTGCACCGCGTCGCCCACGGCCGAGTGCCAGGGACACTGCCTGGAGCACTGCAGCGAGTGGATATCCAACGTGATCGACACGCTCGACAGTGTGAAGCTCGCCAGCGAACCCCTCGCTGGCGGGCAGCAGATGCAGGCGCCCGGGCTCCAGCCGCTTTTCGACGTCTACCTGACCGACCTCGACAAGACGGTGACGCACCCGACCGAGCTGGACAAGCGACGCGGCGTGCTGTTTGGGTGGGCCGGGCCTGGCGGCCCGGCGGCTTACCTCAGCGTCCGCGCCCGGGACGGAACGGAGTCGGAATTCCGGTCGCTCGGAAAGGGCGTGTGGGAGATCCAGCAGCCGACTGGGCTCACCCAGCTGACGTCGCTCGACACGGCGCGGAAGATGGCCTGCGCCGCGGTCGCGGGCTCACCCGCGAACCCGACCGTCTCGGCCTCGCTCGTCGTTCCTCTGACGATCATCTCGGGAAGCAACCTGGACAAGCTCGTGCTCCGGCCCGGGCAGCACCTCAAGCTCGAGGGACCCCAGTTCAACCTGTTCCTGTCGCCCGACGCGTGGACCGTGTTGCGCGCCCAGCCGATCGACGCCTCCCGCCGTGTCCTCGAGGTGCTGATCCAAAGCGACTCGCTCAGGAACGCGTGAGCGGGCGAGGCCCTCGCGTCTGCTTGCTCGGTCGAACGCGGACTACTCGGAGGGGCACGTCGAGCGCCCGTCTTCGAAACGCGGACAGAAATTCGCTTGTTTAAAAATTCTCATCCCACAATCGACGCAACGCGATCGGAAAACCCACAGGGAGACGAGCTCGAAAGCGCGCGTGACGACGAAGAGCCGTTGAATCCGCGCTCGCTCGACCGATCACACAATCAGCACACAGTCCTCCTGTCCCCGGAGGACCGGTCTGCTGACGAGTGTGGGTTTGGGTGCCACCACCACGATGGTCACGCGCGGCGGCGAGGAGCGAAAGGCACCGCAGGTGACCAACACGTCGCGCGCCGTGGCGAACATCCAGACCCCGGCGCCGATGCCGCAGCACGACACGGCGAGCAGGGCCCACTGCGCGGCCCGCGTTCGGTCGCCTCCTTGCGCGAGAAGGACGAGCGCGACAGCCGACAGCGGCGCCACCAACGAGTCCGCGAGCGGTTGAAAAGAGGCGCTGCCTCGCCTGGCCAGGAGCGCGTGCGCGTGGTAGTACACGACCTGGCTCGCCACGTACCCGCAGACCACGAGCGGCGCGACCGCTGTGCCAACGAGAGCCAGGACCGCCCGCGCCTGCTCCTCGGCCAGAGCCCTGGCACCGGCGCCGCCGTCCAGGCAGAACCAAGCGACCAGGGCGAGGCCCGCGTATCCCGCGAGAGCCAGCACCGACGTCGCCGTCAGGTAGAGGAGCTCGGGCGAATGGAGGGGCAGAGGAGCTCCCTGCGCCCGGGACAGGAGCGTCTGCTCCCACACCGATACGGCAGCCGCCGGCACCTGCGACAGCGCAAAGACGAGGAGCCACCCTGCCCCGCCTCCAGCGCCGCCGCCAAGGACCAGCGGCAGGAGGGAGGCGGCCGTGACGATGGCGACGCCCAGCGCTTGCTGGCGAGAGCACCGGGTGCCGGTGGCGACCCGCGAGGCAAGGACCGTCAGAGGGAGGGCCAGCTGGTTCAGCAGCGTCTGGTCCAGGCCAGACACGTGGACGTTGGCGAGCTGGGCCGCTGTGCCCGACAGCACTACCAGCGCCGAGATACCCGCGCAGTGGGTCGGGTACCACCACCACCCGCACGCCACGCGTTGGGTGCGCGACGGTCCTCGCACGCGGAAAGCCGCGCACGCCGACCAAAGACCGTAGATGAGCGCGGAGGCCGCCGTTGTCGAGCACAGGAGAAACCAAGGGTGGCCCGCCAGGGCTCTGCCGGCCAGCACAAAGGTCACGTTGTGCACGACCCCCGACGCGACGCAGCACACGATGACCGCGGTTCCGGGCTGCCTCCGGGCTCGTCGGGACGAGTCGCTGTCGTCCGCGGAAAGGGACATGGTCGCGCGCAGAGAGTGTTTTGCGTCGTCAAGGCGGACGCGGCGACCGACCGAAAGCGGCTCGTTTCACGTGAGGCAGAGGCTGGAGCCGTGACGCCAGCCCAGTCATGTAAAGCCCTGGAATGACCGGGCAGAAAATTGTCGAGTGAGTTTCGGGCAACAGCGTGGTTGCCTGGCCTTTTCCTGTCAACGAACGTTCGCGCCGCCTCCTTTTTTCCTCCATCTGCCCGTTCCCACGCAAAATCCGCCCGCTAAATACTCCATGGTCTTTTTTTTGGGTAACAGGCGGCGTTGCACTGAACAGAAGTAAATCCTTCGAAAAACTAGACGTCATTCAGCACGCCGCGGCGCAAGTCTGGAAACGCTGCTCGGGCCCATCGTGATTCGTGCCTGGCACCATGGCAGAACAGGACTGCTGCTGGAGATGTGATAGTGGTTGGCGACCGAGGGCGTGGGGTGCGCATCGGTCGGTGTGGGATGACAGGCTGCTGCGTATCGGTAACAGCCCCAGCAAGACCCTGCGCGCTCACTGCCGAACGCACGAGGAACTCCGGTACGTTCTCTCGCGCGCAGGGTCGGCCGGCCTGTGCGGAGTGCGGCTCGCCCCCGCCCCCAGGTGGTTCCGGGAGCTCGATGCCGGGTTCATCCATCAGCCCTACCACATACGCCTCCGCGAACTCCAGAAGTTGATTCAACAGCGGGGCGAAACAGCTGGCGACGCGATAGAACTCGCCGAAATCGACCTGGAACTCAGAAAGAGGCTCGATTACAAAGTCCTCTGCCCGGTCGTCCTGCTGGGCGCGCCAGCGGCTCTCCTGGCAGCATCGTTCGTGCTCGTGCCTGGCCGCTGCCGTCGACCCTTGGTGGGGCAGCGATTGCTGCGGAACGTCGGTTCGGCAGTCGTCTGGGAGCTCATTCTTGCCTACGCGCCCTTCCTCGGGGAAGAACTCCCGTGCCGTTTGGCAGAGTGAAGGGCTACGGCTCATTTTGGCCCCGCAGCACGCGAGACGGTGCAGTAATGCAGCAGTAATCGGAGAGGGAGCGGTTGGTGATCTGTTTTCACGTGGCATTTTTGTTTGCCGGCTTCGCGCCGTGACCCAGACGGGAGCACAGAACAGCGGGGAAAAAGCCTCGGTCAGAGTAAGAAAAACACCTGAGGGCCGAGAGAGTGTTACTTTCGCCTCAGTGTAACCGAACCGGCAATTCGCGGGTGCCCCGTCCGACGATTGCTGTAGCTCGCTCGCTTCGGAGATGACGACGATATATCCGCTGGTGGCGCAACTCCATACCTTGGACACGCTGGAGCACACGAGTTGCGCCGCAGACGAGTTCGCCACCACCGATAAGCTGAGCAACGGCAAGTACAACTGCTCGCAAATCGACCCAGACGCGTGTCCACAGTTCTCTGGGAGCCCAGAACCACAGCAGACCCCGAAGCTCGCGGAGGAGAACGTCAGACGGTTGGACAAGAATCCATGCCTCCTCAAGAAGGGCTGTCCGTACCTGCAGTGCACCTACCAGACGGGCGAGATCCAGACCAAGGCCGACATCGAGCTGTTCTACGACACCTTTGTCTCCTCCCCCGCGCTCAACACCGACGCCGAGGCCGCCAACACCACCGCCTACAACGCGCTGCTGGAGCGCTTCTGCCCGATCGGCACCAACATACTGCACGAGCACTGTCGCGCGGCCTGCGACACCCAATCGTCGGCGGCGGCGCCCGACTGGTGCGACACCGCGTACTTTGCGTACTGCGAGCCCCGCAAGAACGACGCGGACAGGGGCGGCGAACCGTGTGCGTGCACAAACTCGAGGATCCCGACGCCCGAATGCTTCGACCCGGACTGCACCCAGAGCCTGACGGCGTACCGCACGTACCAGCAGAACGCCACCTCGCGCAACTGCGGCACGTACTGCGCGAACATCATTGGCGTCTACGAGAACGACTGCAGCCAGTCCGCAGACCCAGAGACGGAGGCGGACTGTGTTGCTGTCCACGACACACAGCAGTACATTGACTGCAGCAGCTCGACCGAGGAAGGCGGGGACACCGGACCACCGCCATCTCCGCCGGGTCCGACGAGCAGCTCCGCCGCGTGGATCATTGCCGCCGTGCTCGCGTTTGGGGCGCTCGCCGCGGTTGCCCTCGTGGCATACGCGCGGCACAGAAAGTCGCGGCCACCCGCCCGCAGCGCACCCGACCAAGCCGTGGGAGGGACCCATCCCGCCGCGCCCTCGGGTGCGCCACCGGGATAGGTACCGGCCACGGTTACAGCAAGCTACCCACCCAACCAATGAGACGGAATCCTCGGACACACCTCGCCAACGTTTTTTTTGCTGCTGAAATTGAACCTCGGAAACGAGACAAGGGTAGACCCTCGGCCGCAATTTGCGTAACGTTTTCCTTTGTCCCGCTTGTTGGGCGGCATGCTGTACCTCGACGAAATCATCGAAGAACCATTCGTCCATTCGATACAGCGCAGCCAAAGGTTCTCTGTTGCGTTCTGCCGCTTACGCTGCCTAAGGGCGGTCGTCCGCCCGTGCGCACCCGGGCGAGTTCAATCATGATTGTTGGCGTAATACAATACGACGCCGTGCGCAGTTTTCGGGTGCAGACGGATCATGCACAGGCAGCGAGCGTGCTTGCGGGAGGTCCGATGTTCGCGGGAGGACGGCGCGTTTTTGGCCTCCGCGGCAGACGCTGCACTGGCCGCATACGACTTTGACGGGGCGCTCTGCGCGCTGAACTCTTACTTGCGAGCAACGGCTCCTGTGCGGCCCTCGAACTCGGACGCAGGCGCGTCGATCGTCGACCTCAGCAGCCTCTGCCACCTCACCGAACGACTTCCCGTCCTCGTGGACTCGGCCCTGTCGGCGTGCCTCGGAGGCGCCGGTGAGCTGGTGATCCTCGTCTGCGAGTACTTCGGTCGGCATCTTGCAGAGCCGGTGCGCGCTGCCTGTCTGTGGCGCACGCGGTCTGAACGCCAGGCCATCAGAGCTGCCGAGGAGGACGGGTGCCTCGAACCGTCCGCGTCGGGCTGCGCAGGCGAACACGACGATCAGGCGTGGTTTGCACCGGACGACTGGGGCGAGGAAAACCGACCTCCCGGCAAGAGATTGCGGGTCGAGTTTGAACACGCGCTGCAGCAGGCTGCAGGATGGTATCGGGTGTGACGGCTAAACGCTGCAGGAGGACGAGGGCGCTGTCAGCGTTTTGGGTGCCTCGCACCCTATGCCACAAGAATGGAGGGGGAAGGGCGTTCGTGGCATTGTCAAGGGTGACGCGCATCAGACTGCCCTCGCTCGATGGTGCAGCATGTCCGCAGTACGGATGCGCTTGGTTGAGACTTATTCCGCGAGTAAATGGGGCGACATCCAATTGATACCCATGCGTCGACGCGCGACGGAGATTGGTGGGTAGCAGTAAGCCACGGGTCCGTGACAGTGGCCTTTTGACGCGCAGCTGTGCCGGTGAAGAAGGAACCTTCTGGTTATCTCAATGTTCGCGAGACTGGGCAGATCGAGGACACTGTGAACCGACGGCAAGAAGTAGCCCAGAATAATGCGCATCAAGTCGCGGGGAATGCGACTGTGCCCCAACAGCTCGCGAACCGTCTCGCCGACTTGGATGTGTGGAAGACACAAAGGAATCGCCGGGACAACCGCCAGACCGTCACAGATGGATCTACATCCAAGGCACTGCCATTGACATCGCATCCCTTTGTCGCGCATGAAATGTCGCGACTGAATGGGTCCTGCCTGTACCGCACTTTAATGCGGAAAAGGACGGAGTGACTGATTCGTGTAAAGGAGAGACAAATCAGTCACGTGTTGCCAGAGCCCCGCGAAGGGTCTCGTCAGGAATTCCGCCGAGTCCTGGGAACCTTGTACCACGGCGCGCCGCACGCTGCGGCAAGATTGCACGAGTTCCGTCATAAGTGCCGCGTCGGCAGCTGGGGATGGTGTTCGTCATTGAGCAGAACGGGATCGACGGAGGCCTCAGACCGTGGCACGCCAGCGAGTCGTCGCACAGTGTCAAGATCTCGGTGGCATCCTCGCGCAGCAAGAAACGCAGGATACGCGCGGACCGCTGCGCTCGCTTGACGGTCAGGGCCGCGGTGAAGAGAGCGCTGAACAAGACCCTTGTGCTCAGCGTCTCGTTGCACCCGTGGTGAGAGCGTTAAGTTTGTCTCGAGATCTAAGCGGCTGACATTTCGGTAACTCTGCAACCACGTGAAATCCGTCTGCTGCTAACCGTCCATGCAGGGAGCCGAGGGTGGGGGAGGGCGACAAGCCTTGACCCGAACCGCCAAGGAGCGGGTCTGTGCCGCGGCGCACTCAAATAAACAATCGTGATTGCCTCTTGAAGCACTCCCTAATAACAGTGCTTTTTCAGTCACCGGTTATTTTTCACAAGCTGCTTCAACCACATGAGCGACGAACCCTCGTTGCGTGTTAAACGCTCGCGAGAAGAGACCATCGTCGGGCTCCCTTGTGACGGCGAAATGGAACCAAAGCGCGTCAAAACGGCGGTTCGTGCCTATGCGCCTCCGCAGTGCGTCCACTACGCTGTTCTTATCGCAGAGCGCCGAGATATGGGAGAGCCGGCATGATCAAGTCATCGTGGTTGATGGAACGCGGGTTCCCGCCGAAGTTTGTTGGCTCGGCCCGTTGCCACCGGAGAAGACTTGGCTCCTCTTTCGGGCGCAGCGGGACGCGGCACTGCGGGCCCGCAAGACGCTCGGATACCTAGCCGAGGAAGCAAAAGAAGCAAAAGCACCTGAACTGTGCGCCAAGCTTGCGGCTTGGTACAAGGCTCTCCGCACGCACAAGGAGGGATACGCCGCTAAGGAAATGGACGAGATCCCGCTCAGCACGCTGGTCCGGGACATTGTCGACGGCGGCGATCGATTGTGTGGTGCCGCCGAGTGGACACCCTCGATGGGAACGGTCAAGATTTTTCATCTCGAGATGACGGACGAGGAGGCCGATGAGGCTAATAACGCAGACGCGACCTGAGACCTTGTTTGTTGCGCGCAACTGTCCCATTTCTCAGTACAAAAAAAAACAGTGCCTGCGATCTGTACTGGCACGCTGTACGCGATCCCATACCTTGTGTCCACCGGCCCATTTATTTGCAATGCTCCCGTTCTTCTGCGCTGCGATGGCCGACTGGGTAAACCTTCGATCGGGCGACCACGCACCGGCAGGTCGGTTCATTGTCTTTGTCGCCGTTTGCTCTGCCGAGACAAACAGCAACAAAGAAAGAAAGAGAGGGAAATCGATCAAACGGTGATATTCTCTCCACAGCTTTTTTCTGTTGTTACTATGCTGAGGTCGACGGGAGCAGCTGCGCGATCCGCACCTGTGACCATCCGACGGACAACCACTTCCACCACCGGTGCCCACGCCCCCTACGACTGCTCCGCATACGACAGCGACCGCACGTCGTGCCAGTCTCACGGCCGTTTCGGTTGCGTCTGGAGAGCGCCCAAGGAGGGGGCGCGGACCATCTTGGACGAGGGTTCGCCCGACCGCTTGCGCTCCGTCGCCCCGGGGCGCGGCAGCTGTGTCTTGGCGCGGCAGCGTCCCGAAGCCCAGGGAACGGCGGTCAGGGCACACGCGCGTCGTCCAACGCGTCGCGCTGCTGAGGGGGCGAACCGCAGTCCGAGTCCACCGCGGCGCCGCCAACCGACGTGGCGCGACTCGCGGCCCGACGACGTGGCGCGGCGACTCTGGTATGCGCTTCGAGGTCGGGATCCGTACGGGAGCGATTCCGAAGACGAAGACGACTGAACGAACGAACGTCATTTCGTCACAGCCACCCGCGTTACAAGGCCAACAACAGACCATGAGATGGGTCGAAGTCATGCGTTCGTGTTTCCTCCCGTGCCGCGATCCATCCGGTGGTGGATTGAGCGGTACTCCCACGTGTGGCCCTATCTGAGCATGCCAGCGACTCGAAAGGGCACGGTCCGAGGGCACTGTCCGGAGCTGGTAGTGTCTGCGCGGAACTGGATCCTGCCGTGATGCGCGTTTTCGGCCGGCCAGCGGTCACAACATATCCATGTGCGGAAGAAGGCGTCGCGATCCGTACAAGAGCGACTGAACGAACAAACATCGGGTTTTTGTGTCCGACGCTTGACTCCAACCAGCGTCACAAGCGACGTGGAGTAGGGGAAACTCGCAAGGCTCATAACCTTGAGATCCATGGATCGAAACCATGCGTCGCTAAACCTCTTTTTTTGTTTTGTCTTCGTCGCGCGTTCGTAAAAATGGCTTTCAAGGGCTTTCTGGACATGCTCACTGCAGCTGCACGGCACTTGTCGGAATTCCAGTCGAACATCGCCCGGTTTTGTGCTGTCCGGAGGTGCCTGAATCGTAGCTCGAGCGAGGACGGCCTCGGCGGGCGTGCCTTTCGTTTGATTCGCTCATCCGTGCTGGCTGGTTTCCTTTTGCTCTTTACGGGTCAGATCGTCGCGGACAAGAGGTCGAGGGTGGTCGTGGAGCCCGGCGTTCGTCTGTGCTAGAGGCCATGGACGAGCTGTGGGGGGCGTGGTGAGAGGCTAACAGTGATCCTGCCGTGCGCCCTTTCGTCGGCCGCATCACCCGGCGGCCCGGACATGCGGTGGCTGGTGTGCGCCGGTGTGGGAGGTGCGGCCGTGCGGCCGTGCTGCTGGGACTAGCTTGCCCCGCAGACCTCCCTCCCCTCCAACCCGTGGGACTCCGCCGGCTACTTTGAACGACGGGCCCGCCTGATGGCCGCGTTTGGCACAGAGTGTTCTTTGTCCGAAAACTGTGCCCAGAGGAACGTTGACACCGCGCCAACTTCTAGAACCCTTTTTCCCAAGTAACCGTACTTCGGCTCGGACCTTTCGATCAAACAGAATCGCAAAAGGCTCTACTGACAGCGCCACAGTGCCGCCGGGTCGGGGCGAGGTCGAGAGGCCGGCACGATCAGTCCCCACGCCCACAGGAGCACAAGCAAGCAACACAGACCCACCAGCGGCAAGCCCACCAAAGACGTGCGGACGGGCAGCCAGGAGCCCCAGGCACCGCGCTCGACGAGGCTGGCTACGGCCAAGAATGCACAGCAGGCGCGCAACAGCGCGCGATCTCCCGGCAGGTTCCGGATCCAGCGCAGCCTGTCGTACCACGCAGTGTGCGGGACAGTCCACCAGCCACCAGCTGCGGCCCCGACGGCGTCCATGACGCTGGAGACAGTGCCCGTGAGCTCCGTCGGCTCGTCACCACCACGCGGTCGCCAAACCAGCCGGATGCCGCCGTCGGCCGACCCGCTGTGAGTCGTGTGCATCTGCATGATAGTGGCGCGATCGACGACGTCGTCATCGTCGCCGCCGTCGCCCTGGAGCAGCCACTTGCCAGTTGCTGGATCGTCCAGCCAGGCGCAACCCTCGTCGTCCAGGAAGTCCATCGACCAGCGCAAGCGAGGAGCCGGCACCAGACGCCTCTCGCGGTCCTCGAAATAAGAGGCGCAGTCACGGTAGACGAACCACTCTGTGACCGTGCCTCCGAGCTGGCGAACCAGATCCATCACGCATACGTGGCGTCTGAGGTAGCTTCGCATGAACGAGAGTCTGTCGCCGCGCGCGGCGACGTGTGTTCTCCCGTCCGACCCGGAACCGTCGCCGCCAAGCCAGTCGGCAAAGTCGCGTACCGTGTCGTCGATGGTGACGAGACGGATCGTCCTGGCGCCTCGCGAGACGAGCGCAGAGAGCAGCAACGCCTCCTGGAAGAAGAATCCAGGTCCCAGGCACGCGACGACCAGCCCGGCACCATCGTCCTCACCGACAACGGACCGCGCCGCGGCCTGGACGGCGGCAAAGCGAAGCTTGGACGCGCTCTCGTTGAGGCACCGTGAGAGGCAGCAAAACGAGGTGCTGCACTCGGAGAGGAGCGCCGCGACCCAGAACTCCTCGGAACGCAGGAGGTAATCGGGCACCGACGCGAAACCAGAGTACAGCGCGCGGAACTCCTGCTGGTCGACCTGCATTTCCCTGGAGTGCGACGCTTTCAAGGCACGCACGCCAGCAGCGAGCAGCTCGCAGCAGCCGACGTGCGTGCGCGACAGTTCACGCCACCTGTCGGTCATCCTGGGCGACCACATTCTTGGGTACGACTGGGGCAGCGCGCGAAGAAGCAGGGCCCGGCGCGCGTCGGCCGCCCGGCCGGGCAGCTCGATAGGTGGACGCACCACGTCGGTACTGAACATCGCGACGGCGTTTTTGCAACTTCACGATATGTGGCATGGAGCCCCGAGGAATGACACAGCGCTCTGATGTACGTCGCCTATCGCGTCGATCTCCGCCGCGGCCAGCTGTGAGCCCGGGCTGTGTCCAGGGCAAGTCGCGGAAAGCCACCACGCGACTTTATGTGTTGCACACGACAACGGGTCATTTGGCTCCAATACCGCGAGCACGTAGCGCAGTGTTTTGTTTTTATCCGCACGGCATCCTTGCTCCGGATCACGGTTGTGCATTCTGCGTTCTCCTCTCCTGGGTCAGTCCTCCTGGCTCAGAGTCGCGCGGCAGGATTTCCGGCGGTGCGCTTGCCTTGGACCGCAGGGCCTCGCCTTCACGACTCGGGCCCGCGCCAGCCGGAGATGACGGGGGTGGCGGAGGCGGCGGTCTCTGCGACGGGGTTTGACGGATGGGGCCCACTCCTCTCACCACCGACGACTGGCGGCGGCCGTCGGCTGGCGTGGAAACGGTCCGCTCCTCTTCGCTCGTCCACGCCACCACCAGCTCGTCCTCTTCCTCTGGCCGCCGCGGTGCGCGCTCAGGCCGCTGGCCAAGCTCTGGTCTGGGCACTGCAGGCTGTGCGCGGGAGGCACCGGGTCGGGAATGCGGCGACGGCCGTCGCGGATCGTCGTCTCGGCGCGGCTCTGTCTCCCAGGCCGATGTCGGCCGTCTCGACGCACCCGTTGTCCTCGCAACAGGGTGCTGTGCCGTCGGTCGGGGAGCGTAGGTGCTGTCCCCCCGGGGAACATCGCTTCGCGCACTCCCACCCGCGGACCACGCGTCCCTGCGAGTCTGCTGCGGTGGGCGTCCGTCCTCTCTCCAGGCCCTCGAGCGTGGGGCCGAAGTTCTCCCGGGCTCCTCGGCGCCCGGCCGGCGGTCCCTTTCTGGGTAGCCGCCGGCTGCGGCGTGCGCACCGCGTCGATGTTGCTGCTGGC
>Ga0265334_10000951_pt1 | contig 14413 bp, 9 predicted proteins | sample 42023metaG_FD_192442 | JGI IMG/M metagenome (GOLD analysis project Ga0265334, IMG submission 192442) | Rhizosphere microbial communities from Carex aquatilis grown in University of Washington, Seatle, WA, United States - 4-20-23 metaG | ecosystem: Host-associated > Plants > Roots > Rhizosphere >... | reverse complement strand
GTGTCCGCCGGGCTGCTCGTGCTGATGGCGGCGGGCGCGTTCATTCCGCTCCATGGCGCGCGGACGCAATATGTGATCGGCGCGAAGGGCTTTCCGGAGCAGTACATTCTCGCGGAACTGATGGAGCAGCGGCTCGACGCCGCCGGTCTCTCCGCCGCCACGCGCGAGGATCTGGGCTCGGCAGTGATCTTCGACGCGCTGGTGGAAGGCGATGTCGACGCGTATGTCGATTATTCCGGCACGCTCTGGACCAATGTCATGCACCGTACCGATGCGCCGCCGCGCGAGGCGATGCTGCGCGAGATGGGCACATGGCTGAACCAGAACCATGGCGTACGCGTGCTGGGGCCGCTCGGCTTCGAGAACGCCTATGTGCTCGCGATGCGGCGCGATCGCGCGGCTTCCCTCGGCGTCAAGACGATCGCCGATCTCGCCCGCGTTTCAGCCCGCATGAGCGTCGGCGGCGATTACGAAATCTTCGGCCGGCCCGAATGGCAGAAAGTTCGCCAAGCCTATGGCCTTTCCTTCCGCGAGGAACGCCAGATGCAACCGCTTTTCATGTACAAGGCCGTGGCTGACGGCGAGGTGGACGCGATCACCGCCTTTTCCAGTGACGGCAGAATCGCGGAATACGATCTGGTGACGCTCGCCGATCCTCTGGCTGCGATCCCGCCTTACGACGCCGTGCTGCTGCTCGCGCCCAAGCGGAGCGGCGATGCCGCGCTCGCCGCCGCTCTCCAGCCGCTGGTCGGGCGGATTCCGGTCGAGAAGATGCGCGAGGCGAACGAGCTGGTCAGCCGAGACAAGGACCAGCTCCCGCCCTCTGAAGCCGCCCGCCGGCTGTGGCAGCGGATTCAGCCTTGAGGCTCAGCGTTTGCGTTGCTTCGGCACGAGGCGCTTCACCCATTCCGGAAAAGCAAACGAAGCAGCGTGGATGGCGGGGTTGTAATAATCCGTCTGCAGCTTCGCAGCCGCATAGCGCGCGGCGGCGCGCCTGATGCCCGCGGGCGTGCCGAGCGTCTTTCCCGTTCCCGCCCAGGACAGCGCCATGAAGCCGCCGATATAGGTCGGCACCACCGTCAGATAGAGTCCCGACTGCGGGAAATACGCCTTCAGCTCGTTCAGCGCTTCGGTGATCTCCCAAGGCTGATAGAACGGCACGCCCGTCTGGAAGGTTGCGTAGCCGCCGGGTTTCAGCGCATCGCGCACGCGCGCGTAAAAATTGTCCCCGAACAACGCCTTGCCAGGACCCACGGGATCGGGCCGGTCGGCGACGATGAGGTCGAAGCGCTTCTTCGATTCCGGGCGGCCGAGATATTCGAACGCGTCGGCAATCTCGACCGACAGCCGCTTGTCGCGGAACGCCTTCGCATTGATGGCGCCGAAATGTTCGCGGCAGAGTTCCACCACGCGCCCGTCGATATCGACCAGCACGACCTCCTTCACGCCTTTGTGCTTGAGCGCTTCGTCCGCGATGGAGAGATCGCCGCCGCCGACGATCATCACCCGCTCCGCTTTTCCGTGTTCCAGCAGAGGCAGATGCGTAAGCATTTCCGCGTATGCGGATTCGTCGCGCGTCGTGATCTGGACGATGTCGTCGAGCACCATGACGCGCCCGTTCGCCACGGTGTCGAAAATCTTGATTTTTTGATAGCGGCTCTTCTCGTCCGCTAGAACTTCCGTCACCTCCATGCTTTGCGCATAGCCCTTGTGTAGCCGTTCACGGAACATCTTGCTTCGCATTGCCGCCATTTCACCCACCGCATCTTCCCATCAGGCCAGCGCCTATAGGGCGCGCGTGCGTCAGTGTCTACCGTATTTGGCCATCGCAACGGCTCGTGCGAGCGCTGCTCGAAGCGCTGCGGCGATCGGACCGAAAGAAATTTTGCCCCAAGGGTCCAAATTTTCTTGCGCTGGGGGACAAGCGCCCTATATTTCACATGCCCCGGTCAGCCGGGGCAAAAGCGGCGTGCTGCGGAACGACCTTCCGCCCGCCGCTTTCTTCTTGGGTTGGCGCGGCAGCAATGGCGCGCTTTGGTGTCAACACCACTTTGGAAGGGTAGGTGCCAGGATGGCTCAACTCGGACTCGGTGTGGCGGCGATCAATGGAGCAAGAGCCTTAAAGGTTCGCGTTCCGGAGAGGACCGTCCCGGTTCCTATTCCCGAAGGGGATGCGGATCGCAAGGACCACTTCGTCACGAAAAACGGTTTGGTATTTGCGGGCAGTCACCTGATCATCGATCTTTGGGAGGCGGAAGGCCTCGACGACAAGGATCGCATTGAGCAGGCAATGATCGATGCAGTGGAAGCGGCAGGAGCAACCCTCCTCCACATTCACCTGCATACCTTTACGCCCGGCGGGGGCGTGAGCGGCGTCGCTGTATTGGCCGAAAGCCACATCAGCGTTCATACATGGCCCGAACGCGGTTATGCCGCGTTCGATATTTTCATGTGCGGCAATGCCGAACCTCGCAAGGCGTTCGCGGTGTTGAAGCAGGCTTTCGCACCAAAGCGCGTTGTGCTCGGTGAGCACAAGCGCGGCGTTCTCTAAGTCCTGCCTATTACGTCCGGGCAACCGGGCGTGTTAACGACATAACGGGAAGGATGCTGTAGCATCCTTCCCGTCTTGCTATTTGGGCTTAACTTTCCCGATTGAACTGGAGACATCGCTAGTAGCGGAGCCTTGGGCGTAGCATTCGCCCACGGTCAGGGGGACATGGATCGTTACGACGCCGCCGTCCTGGGTTCAGGACCGGAGGGGCTCGTCGCTGCCGTCGTGCTTGCACGCGCGGGCCTTAAGACGCTTCTGCTGGATAAAGCGGAAGCGCCGGGCGGTCGTGCGCGCTCGCGCGAATTCCACCCGGGATTTCGCGCGTCGCTCTATTCCGACGAATTGGCTGCCATACCGAACCGGCTCTACCGGAGTCTGGAGCTTGCGCGTCACGGCGCGGTTTTGCTGCCTTCTCGGGCCTCCGTCTGCCTCTCGGCGAGCGGCGAGAGTGTGCTTTTCGCCGACGAAGGGCTGAATGCGTTGAGCGTTCCGCCCGCTATGCTGCCTGGGCTCACGGCATTCCGGCGCCAGATCGAGACGGCGCGCGCGGCGATCGAAAATCGCGCCGCGTTGATCGCGACACCGAAACGGCGGCGCTGGTTCGGAGCGCGCAACGCCGATGATCGCTCGCCCGCTTGGCCGGATTCCGGGTTTTTGGCCGCATCGCTCGACGAACTGCTCGGCACGCATATTTGCGATTCCACGCTTCGGCTCCATCTCGCGGCGGATGCGGTTTCGGGCCGTGCCGTCTCTCCGTTTCTGACCGGAACGGCGCTCCACGCGCTTGCGCCGGGTGTCGGGGGCTCGGGACAGCCGCCGTCCGGATTGGGACGGCTTGCCGCCGCTCTTGCGGCCGAGGCGCGAGCCTCGGGCGTAACGCTCCGCTGCGGCGCCGAGGTCACCGACATCCACATCCGGCACGGACGCGTGAGCTCGCTCGTGGTCGCAGGCACGGCAGAGGTCGAGACCAGGGCAATCGTCTCCGCGCTCGATCTGAAGCGCACCATGCTCGGTCTGATCCACTGGAAGGAGCTGCCCGATCCGCTGGTCAAGCGCGTGGGGCGCTTCCGCATGGCGGGTGCTCGCGCCCGCGTGCTGTTTGCGCTCGACGGGCGTCCCTGTTTCGCGTTCGGCCGCGATCCGCCGGGCGCGGGCTCAGGTCCCATCCACGTCATCGGCACGATGGAAGCGCTGTCATCGGCGCACGATGTCTGGCGCGCCGGCGTGTTGCCGGAAGCAGGGCTGGTGACGCTGCGTGTGCCGTCGCTGGCCGATCCCCGACTCGCGCCGATCGGCAAGGCGACCATGACGGCAACCCTCTCCGCGATACCGGCGCAATTGTTCGACGGTCCCTGGAACGAGGAAAAGCGGTCCCGCCTCGTGGCGCTGGCGCTCGCGGCCGCCGAGCGCGCGATGCCAGGCGTCACCTCGCTCGTGCTCGCGCACCAAACCGTCACAGGAGCCGATCTCGAAACCGAACTCGGTCTTACCGGTGGCGATCTCGAAGGCGGCGAGATAGCGCCCGATCAGGTTCTGGGCTTCCGCCCCTTCGGCGAGCCGGAGTGGCAGGACGCGCGCACGCCCATCCACGGGCTCTATCTAGCGGGCTCATCGGCCGCGGGCGCGCCGTTCTTCCTGGGCGTCGCCGGCGAGCGCGCCGCGCGCGCCATGCTCGCCGATTTGCGGGAAGGGCGTCTCAAATGAGACGGAACGGACGCAGCGATCATTATGACGCGGTGATCGTGGGCGGCGGCGTCGGCGCCCTGACGGCGGCCGCCTATCTCGCGCGAGGCGGCGGCCGCGTCCTGCTTTTGGAGTCGGGAGAGCGCTTCTGCGGCAACGCCAAAACCGTGGAATTCGCTCCGGGCTATCGCGCGCCTTTGTTCTCGCACATGGTTTGCGGACTCGATGGCCGCGTGCTGCGCGAACTCGGTCTGGCGAAGGCCGGACTCGAATTCGCGCAACAGGATGTGAAGCTCATCGCGCTGAGGCCGGGCGGCAAGCACATCGTGCTGTCCCAACATCGCGGCGTCTCCGCCAGCGAGACCGGGGATGAGAGCCACGCCTATCGCGCCTTCCAAAAGGAGGCCGCGCGGATGGCCGGCCTCCTCGCTCCGTTGTGGGACGGAACGCTGGAATCGTCGGCGGCCGCGGCGGCGCTTGTTCAACGCTTGCACCTTAACCCGCGCGACGCCGAGCGCGTGAACGCGCTCGTGCGCCTGAGTGCCGCGGCCTATCTCGATCTCCGGTTCGGCAACGATGCGCTGAAGGCCGCACTCGCCTTCGATGTCTTCCCGAGCGGAATGTCGCCGCAGGAAGCAGGATCCGCGCTCGCGCTGATCTGGCGCCAGGGCCATGGCGGCGTCAGTCAAATCCGTGGCGGGCCAGCCGCGCTTGCGATTGCGCTCGAAACGGCAGCGCGTGACGCGGGCGCCGAACTGCGCGGCTCGTCTCCCGTCGCCTCCATCGTCGTAGAGAAGCGCCGCGCCATCGGCGTCACGCTCGAAAATGGGGAGATGATTTCCGCCAAGGCGGTGCTGACGAGCCTGAATGCGCGTTCGGCGCTTCTCGGGCTCGTGCTGCCGGAGGCGCTCGGCTTCGGCACGGCAGCGAACGTACCCGCGCCGCCGCGGCTCGCCACCGCGCAGCTGATGCTCGCGCTGAACGGTCCGCCGCCTTTTGCGGGGCTGAAGCAAGGCGATCTCGGCGCGCGCTTCCTGATCGCGGAGCGGCCGGAGATTGCCGCCGAAGCCAAGGGCGCCGCACTGACGGGCGTCATTCCGGACGAATTCGTCATCGAAGCGGCAGTCCCGACCGCGGCGGACCCCGCTCTCGCTCCGCCCGGCTGCCATGTGCTGTCGGCCCTGCTGCCCTATATGCCGGCCTCACCATGCGGCGGCTGGGAAACGGAGTGCGAGGGCTTGCGCAAGCGCGCGATGGCGATGCTCGAATGGTTCGCGCCGGGCCTCAAGGATCGCGTCGTCGCGCATCGGCTTTCCATCCGAGGGGCCGCCAATTCCAGCCCGCCGCTCTCGCGGCTGATCGCGCCTTATGATTTTCGCCTGCGCACGCCGATCGCCGGGCTCTTTTTATGCGGCCGCGGCACCGAACCGTTGGACGCGCTGTGCGGCCGCGCCGGACGCCTGGCCGCTGCGCTCGCCGTCACCCATTCCGCGAGCGGTGCGCCATGATCGGCGAACTCCATCCCACGCCGTTCCACGCACGCACCGCCGCGTGCAACCGGACCAATGCGTGGACCACGCGCAGCGGTTTCACCGTCCCCGTCCATTACGGCGATCCGGCCGGCGAAGCTTTGGCGCCGCGCATGTCGGCGGCGATGATCGACATCTCGCCGTTGCAGGATTTGCGCATTCACGGTCCTGGTGCGGCGACGATGCTGGAGGCAGCGTGCGGCGCATCGTTGCGTGACCTTCCCTCCGGGCGTTCCGAAGCGGTGCATTGGTGCGCCGATGGCGGCGGCCTGCGCGGCTATGGCGTGGTGTCGCGGTTCGGCGAGCAGGAGTTCCTGCTCCGCGGCATCGATGCCGATATCGGCTGGTTCGCCGCCGCGAGTCCCCGGTTCGGGGCGACGGTCGAAGACGTGACGGCAACGCGCGGGCTCTTGTTGCTGAGCGGAGTTTACGCTCTGGCGGCGCTGATCTCCGCGCGGCTGGAAGTCTCCGCGCTCGAACGCAACGATCATGTCGGGCTCGACTGGAACGGGGTTCCGGTGACGGTGTTCCGCGGGACGCTCGGATACGAGATCGCCTGCACACCCGAAGATGCGGTGTTGCTGTTTGACCGGGTACTGCGTGCCGGCCGCCTGGTAGATTTGCGTCTCGCGGGCGAGCAGGCATTCCATCTTCTCCATCTCGAAGCGGGGTTGCCCATGCCGCACGCCGATTTCGCACCCGCCCGCGAAAATCTCGCGACCACCCCGTTGCCGTCGGGCCTTGGATTTCCGGACCCGGAAGGTGACGGCGGCGCATCGGGTCCCGTGCTCGCCGGGCTGGAATTGGAAGCGGAGACGCCGGTTTCCTTTGTCCCGGTCTATGCCGGCACCGAGGAAGTGGGGCGCACGATGCGAGGGCTCTATTCGCCCGCTCTCAAAAGTGCTGTCGCGCTGGCGCAGCTTTCGCCTGTGTGCGCCCGCCCGGGAACCCTGCTCAGCCTGCGGGCTGCCGGCGCGGAAATTCCTGCGCGCGTGGTCCCGCTCCCGTTCCTCTAGACGAGCGCCGCATAGCGGACTCTGACGAAATCATAATAGGCCCGCTCGAAGGGCCGATTGCCGGCGAGCAGCCATTTGAGATGGAGCTTGGCGTGATGATCGAAGATCGCCGCCCAGTACGGGTCGATGACGTCATCGGTCACGCTGAGATCGAAGATCGATTCCAGAAAATTATGCACCAGCATCGCAAACGCGTCGTAGCGCAGAGCCTCGTCCTTGAACGCGTTCTGGAAGTCTTTCGTCCTTGCGACGTCCTGGAACTGCGGATGGGCGAGATATTCCTTCAGGATATCCACGTACATCGCATCGAGATGCGCATAGTCTCGCCGCTGAATGTCGCGTTTCAGCGTGAAGCGCGCGACCAGAAACGCTGCCACCGCAGCGATGAACGCACCGGTAATGGCCGACGCCATGCTGTCCATGGGGATCGCTCGCGAACGCTTGGCCCAGGAACAGCACGGTATTACAAACCGGCGCGGATTTCAGTCCATGCGTTGACGATTGCGTCCTTGTTCTTCAGCCGCCGCTGGAAGGTTCCGCTCTTCAGGAAGGTGTCCACGTCGCGTGGAATGCCGAGCGCTCGAAGCACCGCGTCGGGCTCCTTCGCGAGCGCGACACCATTGGCGGGCGAATCGCCGACCCTCTTGAGCAGGTAGTCCGAGGCCTGATCCGAAATCGACGAATCGATCAGCGCCAGCGCCTTGGCGGTATTCTTTACGTCCTTGTGCAAGGTGAGCCCGCAGACGAAGGTGAACATGCCGCCGGCCGGGTTCATGAAGGCAACCTTGATGCCTTGCTTCTTCAGCGTGTTGTAGGTGACGCGCCAGCTCATCGCCGCCACGAGTTCGCCCGACGCCAAGCCTTGCGCGAGGGAGGTGTCGTCGCTCGCGACGAAGCGCACCTGCTTCACCAGATCCCGCAGCTTGGCTTGGACCCGCTGCCAATCGGCCGGACTCATATTGTAGGCATCGACCCCGATCATGCGCGCAATCAGGGGGACCGTGTCGTCGACCCCCTCCAGCACCGCGACGCGCCCTTTGTATTTCGGATCGAACAGGATGTTCCAGGATTCGTGCCCGACATATTCGGGCGCGAGATCGGTGCGGAACGTGACCGAGGTGTTGCCCCAATAATGGGGCACGAACCAGACCTTGCCGGGCCCCGCCGCGAGGCCCGGCAGGTTGCGCAGGGTGGGCGAGATATTGTTCCAGTTCTTGAGCTTGGAGGTATCGATGGGCTGCAGCAGGCCTGCTTCCTGCCAGCGCGGAAACTCGTAATAGCAGGGCCCCATGACGTCGGGCTTGAACCCTGCGCGCATCTTGGCGAAGGCCTCGTCCTCGTCGGCGAAGATGGCGGTCTTGGGAGCCTCGTGATACTGGGCGCGATAGTCCGCCGTGAAAGGCGGCTCCACATATTCTTCCCACTGGAAGAGGGTAGGGGTATCGGCCGCCGCTGCCCTGACCTGCGGCGAGATCGCGAAACCGGCCGCCGCCGCGCAAAATCCCAATATCCCGGCAATGAGCCACCGCCGCCGCATTCCCGGCCCTCCCCATTTAAGCCTTCCAAATAACGCTTCCACCTGTGTGGGGGAAGCGGAAGGGTGGCGGGCGGCTTGCATTTGCCGAATCGCCCTCCTAGTTTCCGCCCATCCCGCCAGCCAAAATCGGTGGGCCGTGCAGCTGTAGCTCAGTTGGCTAGAGCGTCGGATTGTGGATCCGAAGGTCGTTGGTTCGAGACCAACCAGCTGTACCAGCCGTTCCAGAAATCCGCCTTCCGGCGTCCGGCAGTCTTTCGCGTGTCTAAAATTTAACTGGCCGCTTATGACGGCTTGGCGGCATGAAAATTTCCGTTCATCGTCAGTTCATCCGGCGCCCGATAAGCCGCCGCCGGGATTGCGTCTTTGGGGACCTGCGGCTCGCCGGCCACCGTTCCATGGCATCGTCATAAATTCATTCGAGGAGTCGGCCTTGTGAACCGCACCGTGCTCTTATCCAGTGCAATGAGCCTTGCCCTCATGTCGCAGGCCTCGGCCGACGACCTCACGGTCAGCTCAACCGTTTCCACTCAGCTCTCGACCGCAACGGCGTCCAACAGCACGCCCGGCAACATCACCGTCGCAAGCGGAGGCGCGGTTCAGGTCAACGTCGCGGGCGCTGCGATTACGGTCAATTCAAGCAACAACGTCGTCAATAACGGCACCATCTCCAACCTCATCGGCACCGACGCGGTGGGCGTTCAGCTCACCGGCGGGTTTACCGGTTCGTTCACGAACAATGGAACCATCAACCTTCCAGGGACGGGAACGCCGCCGACATCGACCGGTCAGTTCGGCATCGTCGTCACCCCCGGCACAGGCCCGCTCACCGGGAACATTATTCTGGGTTCCGCCTCGTCGATCACCATTTCGGGTCTTTCCGCCCAAGGGATCGATCTGCAAACCGAGATCACCGGCAATGTGACGCTCGCGGGAACCATCAAGGCATCCGGATCTCTTGCGAACGGTTTGATCTCGGTTGCTCCAATCGACGGGGCCCTCGTGAACAAGGGCACCATCACGACCGACCGCGCCGGAGCGGCCGCGCTCATCAATGCCGACTCCCCTATCTCCGTGGGCGGGAGCGTCGGCCTGGGCATTCTGAACGCCGGACCCTTGACGAGTTCGGATACCACCGCGGCCGCGGTCCTGAGCACGGTCGGACCGTCGCCCTCTCTCCTCGTCGCTCCGTCAGTCGCCGGAGATACCGCCGATCTTTCGATCGGCGTTCTCTCCGATACGACCTCGCCCGGCTTCAGCTTCATCAACCGGGGCAAGCTCTTATCCACCGCCGACCAGCCGGGCCTTTCGGCGACCGCCATGCAGATCGGAAATTCCGGCGACAACACCAGCGGCCACCTCACCACGCTGGCGGGCGGCATCCTCAACAGCGGAAGCATCGCCGCGATCTCGACCAGCGACCTCAACAACACGGTCTCGGCGACCTCGGCCGCGGCAAACGCCACCTCGGTGGTGATCGGCATCGCGACCAATGTTCCCAACTTCACCAATGATGGCCGCGGCAACATCACCGCCACGACCGGCGGATCGAAGGGCGGCAATGCGTTCGGGTTGAGCATCGTGGCCGGCGCCACGTTTCCCGTGTTGAACAATGCGGGCACGATTTCGGCTTCCGCCAACACGACGGATGCCACCATCACCTCGCTTCAGGCCTATGCCATCCAGGATGCGAGCGGCACGCTGACGACCGTCTCGAACAGCGGCACGATCGCGGCGACCGCGACCGTTCTGAATACCGGCGTGCAGAAGACGGTCGCTGCCGATCTTTCCGCATCGACCTCCTCCGTCACCTTCACGAACACCGGCACCGTCACGGGCGATATCCTGTTCGGCAAGGGCACGGCCAATCAGCTCACCATTACCGGCGCCAATGCGAGTGTCTCCGGCGCCGTCACCACCTTCGGCACCGGTGTCGTGAATGTCGTCATCTCCGGCGGCGGCGCGGGTGGAACGCTGACAACCAGCCATGTGACGCAAGTCGGTACCCTGCAGGTCGGTGCCGGCGGCACGCTCGACATCGCCGCCGGAAACCTCACGCCTGTAGTTTTCGCGAGTGGCGCGGTCAATTTCGATGCCGCATCCCATTTCAAAGTCACGCCCGTGTCGCTGCTGCCGGCGGACAGCAGCCTCACGCTCATCCATTCCGATACCAGCATAAGCTTCGGGAATTTCACCGCCACCACCTCGAGCTTCCAGATTCCCTTCCTGTTCACCGGCAATCTCACCACCGATTCCAAGAATCTCGTGCTGAACCTCAAGCGCAAATCGGCGAGCGATCTCGGGCTCACGGGCAATGCGGCCTCTATCTACGAGCCCGCGCTGGCGGCGGCCACGCTCGACAGCGGCTTCGGCGGTGCGCTCGCCGGCCTCGGCAGCAGCGCGGCCGTGTCGTCGGCGCTCAGCCAGATGCTGCCGCTGAACAGCGGCGCCGAACGCGCGGCCGCCGAAATGCTGACCGACATCGATTCGAATCCGGTCGGCTCCCGCCAGCGCTCGCTGCTGTTTGCGCCCGCCGATGCCGCGGGTTTCGGCATGTGGGCGCAGGGACTCTACGGTCTCTTCAGCGGATCGAGCGCGGACAGCTTTACCGGCCACGGCGGCGGCGGCGCGGTCGGCGCCGATTTCAACCAGAACGGTAGAGGCCATTTCGGCGCAGCGCTCACCATCTATGACGCGAACCTGACCGATAAGGCGCCCCTGACTGGAAAGACCGACGGCGTCTGGTATGTGTTCTCGCCCTATATCGGGTTCCGCGGCGGCGATTTTGTCTTCGACGCGCAATTGAATGTCGGTGGCTCCAGCCTCACAAGTACCAGGACCGTGACGGTCGGCTCGGTGACGCGAACTGCATCGGGCAAGCCCTCCGAGATGATCGCCTCGGGCGGCGCGTCGGCCGGGTATCTGTTCGATCTCGGCGGAATCCGGGTGATGCCGGAAATCGCGGTGGACGTGCTGGACCTCTACGATCACGGCTACATGGAATCGGGCGGCGGCGAAGGTGTGGACCTCAGCGTGAGCGCCCGCCATCAAAACTCGGTCAGGACCTTTGCCGGCATTACGGCCGGCGGCTCCTACGAGGTGGGGGGCATGCGCCTTGCACCGCAGGCTATCGCCGGCTGGAGCCAGGAGCTGGCCTCGGGCTCGACCTCCATCGATGCGGCCTTCGCGGCGACGCCGAATTCCAGCTTTACGGTCTCCGGTCCCACCGCCGACAAATCCAAGCTGGTGGCGGGCGCGGGGCTGGATTACGGCGGAGCCACCTGGTCCCTCGGGCTCCGCTATAATGCGATGATCGGCACCAAGGCGTTGTCGCAGTTGGCGGGAATCAACTTCAGCGCCCGGTTCTGACGCGAGGCCCGCTTGGCTCTCCCGGACCCGCTTTCTTGCGGCCCGTCCGGTGAGCCGCTATGGGAATGCCGCGACTTAAGGTTCCCTTTCGTTCATGAACGAGCAAACCTCCTTCCGCCCCAAGGCGCGGCTGCCGCGAGGGTTCAGAGACCGCGACGAGGCCGAGCTTGCCGCCGAACGGCGCATGCTTGACACGATCCGGCGCGTCTATAGCGGATATGGGTTCCAGGCGCTCGAAACCTCCACGCTCGAATATGCGGACGCGCTGGGCAAATTCCTGCCCGATCAGGACCGGCCCAACGAGGGCGTATTCTCGTTCAAGGACGATGACGGGCAATGGCTGTCGCTGCGCTATGACCTGACCGCGCCGCTCGCCCGTTACGTGGCGGAGAATTTCCAGAACCTGCCCAAGCCTTTCCGCCGCTATCAGGTGGGGACCGTGTGGCGCAACGAGAAGCCGGGGCCCGGACGCTTCCGCGAGTTCACGCAGTTCGACGCGGACACGGTGGGCTCGGCTTCGCCCGCCGCCGACGCCGAGCTTCTGATGATGACCTGCGATTCGCTTGAAGCGCTCGGACTGAAGCGCGGCGAATACATCGTGAAGCTGAACAGCCGCAAATTGCTCGACGGTGTACTGGAAGCGGCGGGGTTGGCGGTCAATGGGCCCGATGCCGCGATGCGAGGCACCGTATTGCGAGCAATCGACAAGGTGGACCGCTTGGGCAGCGAGGGCGTGCGCGCCTTGCTCGGGGCGGGCCGCAAGGACGAGTCCGGTGATTTCACAAAGGGTGCAGGCCTCAACGATGCGCAGATCGAGCGCATCATGGCGTTCGCAATGCCGGCAGGAGTGGACGCCACATGGCTCGCCGTCCTTCCGATGCTCCAGATTGCAATTCAGGGGGGAATTAGCTCGGTCGGAGCCGACGGCTACAAAGAGATTTATGAGATCGCCCGCATTCTCAACGAAGCCGGTTATGGAACCGACCGCGTTTGTTTCGATGCCAGCGTCGTGCGCGGGCTCGAATACTACACAGGCGCGGTGTTCGAGGCGCAGCTCACCTTCCCCGTCACCAACGAGGCGGGAGAGGCGGTCGTGTTCGGCTCGGTCGGCGGAGGCGGGCGCTATGACGATCTGATCGCGCGCTTCACCGGCCAATCGGTCCCGGCTTCGGGCATTTCCATCGGCGTCTCGCGCCTGCTCTCGGCGCTGAAGGCGCGCGCCGGCGCGGAATCCTTTGCCGTCGAGCCGCTCATCGTCGTGCTGGTGATGGACAGATCGGCAATCGCCGAAAGCTTCAAGACGGCGGCCGAATTGCGCAGCAGCGGCTTTCGCGCCGAAGCCTATGTCGGCACCAAGCGGTTCGGCGATCAGCTCAAATATGCCGACAAGCGCGGCGCCGCCGTCGCAATCATCGAAGGCGAAGACGAGCGCAAGAACGGCAAGGTGACGATCAAGGACTTGGCGCTGGGCGCCGAACTCGCCAAATCGGTCGAAAGCCGCGCCCAATGGGTGCAGGACCGCCCCGCTCAGCAAACCGTCGATCGCGATCAGCTTGTGCCGGCCATCCGCGCCATTATCGGGCGAGGGGCCTGACCATGGCGCAGTTTCCGAGCTACGACGCGGCGCTTTTGGGCGCGCTGGATGCGCAGGCCCGCGCGATCCTCGGCACCTTTGCGGCCAAATCCTATGCCCGGGTCGAACCGCCCATTCTTCAGCCTGCGGACGTTTTCCTCGACCGCTCTGGCGAAGAAATCCGCAGGCGGACATTCGTGCTGAACGATCCTTCGGGCCGCGAGTTGTGCTTGAGGCCCGACCTCACCATTCCGGTCTGCCGCATGCATCTGGAATCGGGCGGCAAATTTCCGGCGCGGCTGTCCTATCACGGCGCCGCCTTCCGCGTGCAGATCAACGCACCCGAGCGGCCGAGCCAATTCCTGCAGACGGGTGTGGAATGCCTCGGCGTCACCGACCGCACCGCCGCCGATATCGAGGTGCTGAGCCTCGCGGTCGAAGGTGTGCGCGCGGCAGGGCTCGAGGAATTCTCGCTCCAGATCGGCGATGTCGCGCTGTTCGCGGGGCTCCTCGATACACTCGACATTCCGGCGCAATGGCGGGGGCGGCTGAAGCGGCATTTCTGGCGGCCGGATTATTTCCGCGAATTGCTCGCGCGGCTGTCCAATGGCGGGTCGGTGCCGGGCGAGCGCTATCTCGCCCATCTCGGCACGGCGAACGAGGCCGACGCGCGCGCGGCGTTGTCCGGGCTGATGGATTATCTCGGCGGCACACCCTTGGGTGGCCGCACGCGCGAGGAGATCGTGGACCGGCTGATGGAGCAGGCCGCCGAAGCCGCAGCCGTGCGCCTCGACAAATCCGCGGTCCAACTGATCGAGCGCGTATTGCAGGTCGCGGGGCCGGCCTCGAAAAGTATCGCAGCCATTCGCACGCTCCTGAAGAAGAACCGCATCGCGCTCGATGCCCCGCTCGACCTGATGGAAGCGCGCATCGCCGCCCTCGGCCGGCTCGGCCTCTCCGAAAAGCGCGTCAGCTTTGCCGCCCGCTTCGGCCGCAACATGGAATACTACACCGGCTTTGTCTTCGAACTGTGGTCGCGCGATTCGGAAGGCAAGGTCCAGATCGCGGGAGGCGGACGTTACGATACGCTGCTGCGCACCTTGGGCGCGAGCAGCGACATTGCGGCCATCGGCTGCGCCATCCGCAGCGAACGCGTAC
>Ga0265334_10000947_pt1 | contig 14432 bp, 6 predicted proteins | sample 42023metaG_FD_192442 | JGI IMG/M metagenome (GOLD analysis project Ga0265334, IMG submission 192442) | Rhizosphere microbial communities from Carex aquatilis grown in University of Washington, Seatle, WA, United States - 4-20-23 metaG | ecosystem: Host-associated > Plants > Roots > Rhizosphere >... | reverse complement strand
GTATGCGAAGTACGCCGCCTCCTCAGCCGCCAGGTAGCTCTCGCTGGCATATCCGCGGAAATACCCCGTGAGCTTTGGGACATCATCCGGTTCGAGACTCCACGGCCACAGATCGTTCACGAAACCGCCATCGACAGGGATTCCGGTGAAGCTGGCAAATCCCGGACTGCGACGAAGGACTTGCTCATGGCCGTCACATCGAATCCGGTCCAAAGTTCGGCCCGCGGTTCAATACACAGTGAAGGTCCGCGGCCCCGTCGTGAATCCGGAAAAAACGGCATCTGCTGATAGCAGATACCGGCATCCCGGGATTCGTCGAGCCCCGCCAGAAAACCAACGAAACTCGGGCTAATTCGCCTTGGCGGCGCCCGCCTTGGCCTGCTCTTGGGCAAGAACTTTCTTGGCCTGTTCGAGCTGCTGCTTGGCGCGCGCGTCCCAATTCGCCGGATCGACGAAAGGATTCGGATCGCCCGGCTTGCGGTTGGCGAGCTTCTTGGCGCGCTCGTGGATGCCGCCGCCCGGATAGCCGTTCGGGTCCTGCCAGGCATGGGTCTGGATATAGACCTGGATGCCCTTTACGGCGTTCAACTTCTCGGCGTTCTTCACGCCCTGTTCGGCGCCGGCAAGACCCGGCGCGCCGAGACCGCCGCCGTTCCAGATGCCGCGATAGGTCTGCGCGCCGTCATGCAGAGCGAGGCCTTCGATGAACAGGTTGCCCGGCGTGTGGCCCGGGGCGGTGTGAATGACAAGGTGCTGATCGCCGAGGTCGAGATGGTCGCCCTCGCGCACGTCCATGTCGTGTTTCGGCACTTCGGTCGGCTTATTGCCGTCGCGGTTGTTGGGCTTGCCGGCGAAGGCTTCGATCATCTTCCAGTCTTCGGGCGTCGCCACGACGCGCGCGCCGGTGAATTCCTGCAGACGCTTCGCGCCGCCGAAATGGTCGATATGGCCGTGGTTGATGATGATGTATTTGATGGCGTGCGGGTCGACGCCGATCTTCTTGATGTTCGCCTCGATCATATCGACGAAGGGCTCCTGCGCGGTGTCGAACAGGATGTCGCCTTGCGGCGTCGTCAGCACCCACGACGACACGTAGCAGGGACCGACATGGTAGAGATTGTCGAAGACCTTGAAGGGCTCCATCTTCTGGATCTCGACTTCGCGCGAGCGGGGGCCGATGCGGCAGATCTTCTCGAGCGGATCGTTGGGCGAAACTTGCGCGTTGGCGCGGGCTTGGGCCGCAGCGGCGGCGGCACGGGCCGCAGCCGCTTCGGCTTCAGCGTTCTGCGCAAATGCCGCAGGTCCAATAAAACTGGCGGCCATGAGACAGCTCGCCGTCAGCATCCAGATTTTTCTCATTCCATCCTCCCTCGGCCCATGCCGGGCGCGCCGTTGAATTCTCGCAACTGTTGCCAGTCTACCGCGTAGCCGCCCGCTACGGAAAGGGTGCGGCACAACAGTTTTGATAGTCGGGATCCGGACCCTATTCAGATAGGCGTCGTTCGATCTTGCCGGCCCAATCCACCCAAGTCTTTGCAATCGATAGCCGGCCGCACATGGAGCAATGATCTTCCTGATATTTTGGTCGTTTTTCTTCTTCGCGGCGGCGATAGCGAGATAACATACCCCTTGGTATTTCCGCGGGCGTTCGCATTTCCGATCTGCTGTCGCTGAGAGTTGGCTTAGCCTCACCTTACCTCGACATAGCAACCGTAATGAGGCATGACACCGCTCTGTCGCTAGCCTGGGTGTGGATTGCCGCCCCTCGTACGCATGTCGTCCTGTTTGACGCACGCCACGAGCCCATTCTTCGAATAGATCTCGACCGACTGATACCCGGAAAATGCGTGGGCAACCTCCATGGCCTCAAAATCATCGACGCACGGACAGTCCGACTGTCCGACGACGCCGCCATTCAAGAAAAGAAGAAACGAATAGAGCGCCATAACCGCCCTCCGCCTCGTCATTGAGCGGGAGCGCGCACACTATTGTATGTGGCTTTAGGTCTCTCGGCCGCCGAGGCTCGCTAGGATAGGTGGGCGATAGGTGAAGGTTCGCACACCGTGCGCTTTGAGTCCATAAATGTCCGATGTCAGGCATTTCGTACAATGTCTGATCCGGTCTTATGGCCCCTCCGCAAGGGGCTCCCCCATCTCGATTGGTTCAGCTCCTCGGTGTCATGCACCTCGCTGCGCCCCTGTACAGAAAACCTCCCATATTCTCGATCGCAGATTTCCAGGCAAAGCACACACAAATCGGATTGATAGTATTGGTGTACAGAAAATATTTGAATATCGTACACACTAGGGCTAAGGTTGTTGTGGGAATTGGGGGTCGTCATGAAACGAACTGCGCTCTACGTCCGGGTCTCAACCAGCGGTCAGACGACCGAAAACCAAGAGCGTGAATTGCGTGCCGTTGCCGGCAAGGCTGGCTGGGACATTGTGCAAGTGTATCGGGATACGGGGATCAGCGGCGCAAAGGGACGCGACCAGCGGCCGGAATTCGACGCGCTATGCAAGGACGCCGCACGTCGGAAGTTCGATATGGTGGCAGCGTGGTCGGTCGACCGCCTAAGCCGATCCCTGCACGACCTTACTGGGTTCTTGAAGGACCTCCATGCTTTACATGTGGACCTCTACCTGCACCAGCAAGGTTTGGATACGTCCACGCCGACGGGCAAGGCCATGTTCCAGATGGTGGGGGTGTTTGCCGAATTAGAGCGCGCCGTCATTCGCGAGCGCGTCATGGCCGGTCTCGCGAGGGCCAAGGCGCAAGGCAAGAAATTGGGGCGGAAACGGACCGACGGAAAAACCGAACGAAAGATCGAACATGCGCTCTCCCGCGGGGATCGTGGCATCCGAAAAATCGCGAGAGATATCGGCGTCGGCGTAGGGACGGTACAGCGCATAAAGGCAGCTATGACTGCCTGATAAGGCCTGCCACCCTAGAGAACAAAGTCTCCGGCCGGGCCACCGCCCAACAGCGTGAGGGTGCCGTCCAGCTTGATGCTGAAATCGGCCGTTCCGTCGCCGTCGATATCGCCTTCGACGAAGGTGTTTCCGCCGCTGTTCACGTAATGCAGGCTGCCCGCGGCATGGACCGCGAACACACCGACCGTCGCCTCGGCGCCGACGAAGACGAACGGATCGTTGCCCGGCCCCGGGATCGCATCGATGCCGGAGAGATCGATCTTGTCGGCCTGTGCGTGGCTGAAGTCGGTGATCTCGCCCAGGTTCGCCCCGCCCGTCGGGCCGTCGGTCGCGGTGAAGACGAAGCGGTCCGCATCGGCCCCGCCGGTCATCACATCGACACCCACACCGCCATTGAGCGTGTCGTTACCATTGCCGCCGCTGAGCGTATCGTCGCCGCCGGCGCCCACGAGCTTGTCATTCCCGTCGAGACCGGAGAGCGAATCGTCCCCCGCCCCGCCGGTGATGGTATTGTTCAGCTCGTTGCCGGTGCCGGTTGCCGCACCGCCGGTGAAGGTCAGATTCTCCACATTGTTGCCGGCCGCGAGCGTGTAGCTCGAAAGCGCCGTCTGGATGGTGTCGGTGCCCGTGCCGACGCCTGAGGATTCCACGACGGAATCGCCGAGGCTGTCCACGATGTAGAGATCGTTCCCCGCGCCGCCCGTCATCACGTCATCGCCCGTACCGCCGTCGAGCGTATCGTTGCCGTCGCCGCCATCGAGATGATCGGCGCCGTCCAGGCCGACGAGCTTGTCGGTGCCGGTGCCGCCGGAGAGGGTGTCTCCGCCCGCGCCGCCGGTGATGACGTTGTTCAACTCGTTGCCGGTGCCGGTAAAGGTGCCGGCCCCCGTATAGGTCAGGTTCTCGATGTTGTTGCCGACGGCGAGGGTGTAGGCCGAAAGCGTCGTCTGGATCGTATCGGTGCCCGCGTTCAAGTCCTCGTTCACGCTGTCGGTCAGGCTGTCCACGACGTAGGTGTCGTTGCCGATGCCGCCGGTCATGACGTCGTCGCCGGCGCCGCCGTCGATCGTGTCGTTGCCATCGCCGCCGGTGAGGTTGTCCACCCCGTCGCCGCCGGAGAGATTGTCGGCTCCTATGCCGCCGTCGATCGTATCGTTGCCATCGCCACCCTGAACCGTGTCGTTGCCGTTGCCGCCATCGATGGTGTCGTTGCCGCCGTCACCGAAGATGGAATCGTTTCCATCGGAGCCGAACAGGGTATCGTTGCCGTCGCCCGAGAGAAGCGTGTCGTTGCCGACGCCGCCGTCGAGGCAATCCGCGCCGCTGCCGCTCAGGATCGAATCGTTGCCGGCATCGCCGGTGACGATATTGTCGCCGTCGCCGGCATTGATCGTGTCGTTGCCGGTGACCGCCGTCAGCAGCCCGGTGTCGCCATTGATGACGTCGTCATTGGCCCCGGCGGTGATGTTGTCGTTGCCGGCCCCGCCCATGATCTGATTGGCGCCGTCGCCGGCATTGATGATGTCGTTGCCTGCGCCGCCGTCGATCTGATCGGCGCCGCCGAGCGACGTCATGCGATCGTTGCCGTCGCCGCCTTCCAGCGTGTTGGCCCCGTCGCCCGCCACGATCGTGTCGTTGCCGGTGCCGCCATCGATGTTGTCGTTGCCCGTTCCGGCGGTGATGTTGTCATTGCCGTCGTCGCCGGTGACGACATTGTTTCCGTCGCCGGCATTGATGGTGTCGTTGCCGATGACGCCGGTGCTGCCATTGTCGCCGTTGATGACATCATCGCCCGTGCCGGCCGTGATGTTGTCGTTGCCGCCGCCGCCGATGATATGATTGGCGCCGTCGCCGGCATTAATCGTGTCGTTGCCGATGCCGCCGTCGATCTGATCGGCGCCGCCGAGCGACGTCATGCGGTCGCTGCCGTCGCCGCCTTCCAGCGTGTTGGCCCCGTCGCCCGCCACGATCGTGTCGTTGCCGGTACCGCCATCGATGTTGTCGTTGCCCGAACCGGCCGTGATGTTGTCATTGCCGTCGTCGCTGGTAACAACATTGCTGCCATCACCGGCAACAATGGTGTCGCCGCCCGAGCCGCCGTCAATCGTATCGTTGCCGCTGCCGGTCGTGATGTTGTCGTTGCCGTCATTCCCGGCGATGTTGTTGAGGCCGTCACCGGTGAGGATGGTGTCGTTGCCGATGCCGCCATCGACCGTATCGTTGCCGGTTCCGGCGCTGATCGAATCGTTGCCGTCGCCACCCAGCAATGTGTTGTTGCCGTCGAAGCCGAGCAGCGTGTCGTCACCGGCCTGGCCGTCCAGCAAATCGTCGCCGGCGCCTGCGGAGATGAGATTGTTCACCGCACTGCCCGTGGCAACGAACCCGTTGGACCCGGTGTAGAAGAGATTCTCGACATCGGAGGGAAGCGTGTAATTGTCGAGCGCGGTGAAGACCACGTCGATGCCCGACAGCGGGTCTTCTTGCACCAGGTCTCCGGCCCCGACGTAATAGGTGTCGTTACCGGCGCCACCGGACATGGTGTCGGCGCCGGCGCCGCCGTCCAGAACATCGTTGCCGTCGCCGCCGTCGAGGCTGTCGCTGCTCGCGCCGCCGGTGAGCGTGTCGGCGCCGCCAAGTCCTGCGAGCGTATTGTGGCCAGGTCCGGCTCCGCCGGTGATGACGTTCGCACCCATATTGCCGGTGCCGGTGAAATCGCCGGTGCCCGGAGCCGCGAAAGCGCCATTCGTAAAGGTCAGATTTTCGACATTGACCGCAAGCGTGAAGCTCGAGAGCGAGGTCAGGACGGTGTCGGTCCCCGCGTTCACGCCCTCAACGATCGTGACCCCGAGTGCATTGACCTCATAGGTGTCGTTGCCGCCGAGCCCGACCAGCTTGTCGGCACCGCCGGCGCCATAGAGCAGGTCATTGCCTGCGCCGCCGGTGATGACGTTGGCGTCGCCATTGCCTTGGCCGGTGAAGCCGCCGCTGTTGCCGGTGAAGAGCAGGTTGTCGACGTTGCTGGCCAACGTATAGGCGCTGAGTGCGGTGTTGACCTGGTCGGTGCCTTCCGAGGCGTTCTCCACAACCGTGTCGTTGTAGGAATCGACGATATAGGTGTCGTTCCCGGTCCCGCCGGTCATCAGGTCGTTGCCGGCTCCGCCGTCGATGGTGTCGTTGCCGCCGAGGCCCGACAGGGTGTCATTGCCCGCGCTGCCGGTCAGCAGATTGGCGTTGCTGTTGCCGGTTCCGTTGAACGGACCCGTGCCGGAGAAGGCGAGATTTTCGATCCCGGCCAACGCAGCGAGCGAGTAGGTCGAGAGTGTCGTGAGGACGGTATCGGTGCCGTGCGCACCGGCGGCCTCCCCGACAACGTCGGACGCCGTGTCTACGATGTAGGTGTCGTTGCCGTCGCCACCCGACAGCGAATCGATGCCGGTACCGCCGTCAAGCGTGTCGTTGCCCGCGTTCCCGATCAGCGTGTCGCTGCCGCTGCCGCCGACGACGGAATCGTCGCCGCTGCCGGAATCGCCTTCCAGGAAGTCGCTGCCGCCGCCGCCGAACAGCGTATCGGCACCGCCAAAGCCTTCCAGCGTGTCGTTGCCGGCGCCGCCGGTGATGACGTTGGGATCGTCATTGCCGGCGCCATTGAAATTTCCGACGCCGGTAAAGGTGAGATCTTCGACATTGGCGGAGAGCGTGTAGGAGTTGGAGGTGGAATCGACCGTATCCGCGCCTTCGCCGGGATTCTCGATGACCTGGTCGGACGGATTGTCGACGACATAGGTATCGTCGCCGAGACCGCCCACCATGGTATCCACGCCTGCACCGCCGTCGAGGCAATCGTTGCCGTTGCCGCCGGTGATGACGTTGGGATCGTCATTGCCCGCGCCGCTGAAATCGCCGGTGCCGGTGAAGGTCAGTTCTTCGATATTGGCGGAGAGCGTGTAGGCGTTGGAGGTGGAATCGACAGTGTCCGCGCCTTCGCCCGGGTTCTCAATCGCCTGGTCGGAGGGATTGTCGACGACATAGATATCGTTGCCCGGCCCGCCGATCAAGGAATCGTTGCCTGCGCCGCCATCCAGCGTGTCGTTGCCATCATTGCCGATGAGCGTATCGTCTCCATCATATCCGCCGAGAGAGTCGTCGCCCGCGAGTCCGTCGAAGGTATCGTTGCCCAGCGTTCCCGACAGTGTATCGGGACCGGCGGTCGCGCTTTCCACGACGTCCGTCACCGTGATTGCCACGGCAAGCGTCGTGTCATGCACACCGTCGCTCGCGTGCACCACGACATCGTAAATGTTGTCGTGGCCGGCGTCGGCGGGAACTTCGAAATTGGGCGATGCAAGGAACCGCATCTCGCCGGTCGCGGAATCGATCGAGAACAGCGAGTTGTCGCCACCGCTCGATAGCGAATACGCGATGGTGTTGTTGGACGGGATGCCGTCATCGTCGTGCGCGTTCGCGTCGTAGACGACCGTCGAGGTCGGCGTGTCTTCGGCGACGCTCGCCGAATCGCCCGAATCGAACACAGGCGCGTTGTCGTTCAGATCATGGAGCGCGATGGTCAGCACCTTGTCGAAAATGGCGCCATGGGCGTCGGTCACACGCACGGTGATGTTTTGGGAATGCGCGGTCTCGTAATCGAGTAGGCTGCCATCCGCGACGACGATATTCTGGCCACTTAGGCCAAAACGGCCGCCCGCATTGTCGATCAAGGAATAGGACGCCGTATCTCCCAGAGGGGCATCCGCATCCGTATCGGAGAGCGACCCGATGACCGTCCCATTTGCCGCGTTTTCGTTCACCACCGAAATGGAGAGCGCGATGTCGGTGGGTGTGTCGTTCGGGATATCGGCCGACGAGAACGTGCCGTTGGCAAACTGGAAATTTTCGACGTTGCTGACCGTATCCGTGCCGTCGGGGGAGCCGGCGCGATTGTCCGCAATCGTGAATGTACCGTTTCCGTCAATGGTGTAATCGGCCCAATTGCCGCTGTAGACGGCCGTGTCGCCGCCGCCATTTCCGCCATCGACAGTGTCATTGCCGGCGCCGCCTTGAAGCGTATCGTTCCCATCGCCGCCGGCAATCGTGTCCGCCACCGAGCTGCCGGTAAGGACATTCGATGAATCGTCGCCGGTCAAATTGACCGCTACAAACGAGCCGCTCGCATCGACATTCTCGAATCCGGTGACAAAGGCTGTATCGCCCGAGGTCTGATCCGCCGCCGAGGCTAGATTGACCGCCGCACCGCCGTTGACGACCAGAGTGTCGACATCGGCCCCGCCCGTAACGGACCCATCGAAAGCGTCATAGACGATGCGGTCGTTGCCCGCGCCGCCGTCGATGGTGTCGGCGCCCGCGCCGCCGTCGATTGTGTCGGCACCCGCAAGGCCAGCGATGAAGTCGCCATAAAGGCCGCCGGTAAGGACATTCGATGAATCGTCGCCGGTCAAATTGACGAGTGCAAAGGATCCGCTCGCGTCGACATTCTCGAACCCGGTGACGATGGCCGCATCGCCCGAGGTCTGATCCGCCGCCGAGGCCAGATTGATTGTCGCGCTGCTCTTGACGATCAGTGTGTCGATATCCGCCCCGCCCGCGATCTGCACATCGGCAGCGTCATAGACGATGCGGTCGTTTCCCGCGCCGCCATCGATCAAGTCGTTGCCCGAGCCGCCGTCGATCGAGTCGTCGCCATTCCCGCCGTAGAGCGTGTCATTGTCGAAGCCAGAGTCGACTATCGTGTCGTCGCCTTCTCCGCCGTCTATCGTGTCGTTGTTACCGCCGCCATCGATCGAGTCGTTTCCAACGCCGCCATCTATCGTGTCGCTTCCAACGTATCCGTCGATCGAGTCGTTTCCCTCGCCGCCGTCGAGCGTATCGTTGTCAGAGCCGCCGTCGATCGAGTCGTCGCCATCCCCGCCATCGATCGTGTCACTGTTGCCACCGCCCTCGATCGTGTCGTTCCCTACGCCGCCATCGATTGTGTCGTTTCCATAATTGCCGTCGATCGTGTCGTTGCCTATGCCGCCAACTATCGTGTCGTTGCCGGAGTTGCCGTCGATAGAGTCGTCGCCTCCACTGCCGTCGATTGTGTCGTTGCCGCCACTGCCGGTAAGGCTGTTCGACGAGTCGTCGCCGGTGAGATTGACACCTGCAAACGACCCCGAGCCATCGACGTTCTCGAACCCGGTGACCACGGCCAGATCGCTCGAGGACTGATCCGCTGCAGAGGCCAGATTGACTGTCGCGCCGCTGTTCAAGGCCAGCGTGTTCGTTCCCGTCCCGCCGTCGATGAACGTCGCGGAAGAGTGGTAAAAAATGCGATCGTCGCCTTCGCCGCCGGCGATCGTATCGGCGCCAGAGCCGCCGTCGATTGTATCGGCGCCGTCGCCGCCAGAGATTGTGTCGGCCCCCGAACCGCCCGTGAGCGCGTTCGCCCCGGCGTCTCCTGTCAAATGGACCCCGAAAACCGAGCCGGCCGCGTAGATAATTTCGAAACCAGTTACAATCGCCGAATCGCCCGAAGTCTGATCGGGCGCGGCCAGATCGATTGTCGCCCCAACATTCACGTACAACGTGTCGATATCGGCTCCGCCCGCAATGGACGAATCCGAAGCGTCGTAGAAGATAAAGTCGTTCCCCGAACCGCCGTCGATCACGTCGGCGCCGGCGCCGCCGCCGATCGTATCGCCACCACCGCCGCCGGCGATCGTGTCCGCTCCCGACCCGCCGTTGAGAACATTCGCCCCCTCGTCGCCGGTCAAATTGACCGCCGCAATCGATGTGCTCGCATCGACCCACTCGAACCCGGTGACATTGGCGGTATCGCCCGAAGTCTGATCCGCCGCGGCCAGATTGATTGCCGCCCCGCTATTGACCGTCAGCGTGTCCGTTCCCGTCCCGCCCGCGATTGCCACATCGGAGGCGTCGTAGACGATGTGGTCGTTGCCCGCGCCGCCGTCAATCGAGTCCGCGCCGCTTCCCCCGTCGATGGTGTCGTCGCCGTTTCCGCCGATGAGGAGGTTCGCCCCGGGGGCTTCCTGTCAGATTGACCGCTCCACTCGATCCGCTCGCATCAATATTCTCAAAGCCCGTGACATCGGCGGTATCGTTCGAGGTCTGATCGGCCGAGGCCAGATTGATTGTCGCCCCGCTGTTGACGATCAGCCTGTCCGTTCCCGGCCCGCCCGCGATGGACACATCGGAGGCGTCATAGACGATGCGATCGTTTCCCGAGCCACCATCGATCGCATCGGCGCCGCTTGCCCCGTCGATGGTGTCGGCGCCGTCTCCGCCCGTGAGGAGGTTCGCCCCGGCGTCTCCTATCAGATTGACCCCGGAACTCGATCCGCTCGCATCGATGTTCTCGAAGCCGGTGACATTGGCTGCGTCACAGCGTTGCAGAACGCGCCGAAATACCGGCTGCGTCTCGAACAGTTCGCGCCCCATGCCGGGATATTGCGACCCCTGACCGGTGAACAGCATCGCGATGCGGGGGCGGTCCGCTTGGACGCGTTCGGGTTTAGCCTCGCGCAGACCCTGTCGCAATTCCTCGCGTGAAGAGGCGACGACGGCGATACGATGATCGAAATGGTTTCGCCCCGTATTCGCGGAGAAGCAGAGATCCGCGATGCCGATTTCTTCGGGAAGCGATTCATAACGCGCGAGCAGCTTTTCGAGCGACTCAGGCGTCTTCGCGGACGCCGTGAAGATATGAAGCGGGCGCTCTGCGGCTTCGAGCCGGGTGGGCGCTACGGCCGCCGGCGGCGCTTCAACGATCACATGTGCGTTCGTGCCGCCAAAGCCGAACGAACTCACGCCGGCAATTCTCGGTCCATCCGGCCACGGCGTCGGCGTCGTGACCACCTTGACCGGTAGCTTGTCCCAATCGAGATGCGGGTTGAGTTTCCGCACATGCAGGCTCGCGGGGATTTGGCCATGGCCCATCGCCAGGATAACCTTGATCAGGCCGCAAACGCCCGCCGCCCATTCGAGATGCCCGACATTCGATTTGACAGAGCCGATCAACAAGGGGTCGGAGCGGGCGGCATGGACATTACCCAACGCTCCGACCTCAATCGGATCGCCGACGGCGGTCCCCGTTCCATGAGCCTCTACATAGTGAAGGTCGGCTGGCTGAAGGCCGGCGTTCCTGAGCGCCTGTTTGAGAAGCTCCTCTTGCGCGGGGCCGCTTGGGACGGTCAATCCGCTGGAGCGTCCATTATGGTTGACCGCGCTGCCGCGAATGAGCGCATGGATCTGATCATGGTCGGAGATCGCGTCCGACAGACGCTTCAACACGAGAACGCCACAGCCTTCGCCCCGCACATAACCATTGGCCGAAGCGTCGAAGGTCTTGCACCGGCCATCCGGAGACAACATGCGCGCCTTGCTGAGCGTGATCAGGGAATCGGGGGACATCATCAGATTGACCCCGCCCGCCAAGCAGACGTCGCTTTCGCCCTCGCGCAGGCTTGTGACGGCGAGATGCACCGCTGCGAGCGAAGATGAACACGCCGTGTCGACCGCGAGCGACGGTCCCCTGACACCGAGAAAGTAAGAAAGCCGTCCCGCTGCGACCGAGTGCGAGGACCCGGTGCCATTGAAGGGATCGATCGACCCGACACCCTGCTTGACCGACAGCTCACTGTAGTCCGAGGCGCCGACGCCCACGAACACGCCGACCCGCCGGTTCGACAAGCGCTCCGGCGCGGCGCCAGCGTTTTCAAGGGCTTGCCAAGCGACTTCCAGCAGGAGCCTCTGTTGCGGGTCCATGTTTGAAGCTTCGCGCGGCGCAATGCCGAAGAAGGACGGACTGAACCTTTCGATGTCGCTGATGAATCCGCCCCAGCGCGAATACATCTTGCCAGGCGTTTCAGGATCCGGATCGAAATACGCGTCGACGTCCCACCTTTCCTTTGGCACTTCGGTGATGGCGTCGCGACCTTCGGCGAGCAGATTCCAGAACTCCGCTGTATTCTCCGCCCCCGGAAACCGGCACGCCATGCCTACGACCGCGATTGGCTCCGCCCGGTCGCGCTCGAGGCCGGCGACCTTGGCGCGCAGATGCCGGATCTCCCGCAAGGCGGAGCGTAGGAGCGCGGATTGGTCGACGGCTTCATTCATGGTCACGCCTTCTCTCGTCGCGAAGGTCCGGCAAGTTCGCGCGTCAGCATCGCCGCGACCTCCTCATCGCTTAAGGAGTCGATTTCGTCGGGCTCCGTCCGGGCCGGTTGCGGCTTTCGTCCCTCGATTGCTTCGGCCAGAAACGCCGCGTAGGCCTCAATCGAGGTGTAGTTCCAGAGCGTCGTAATCGAGAGCGCCACGCCCGACATTTTCGACAGGCGCTCCTGAAGCTCGACCGCGCGCAGCGAGTCGAAGCCAAGGCTCTGGAACGGCGCGTCGAGCGGCACGTCGGCGACGGGGCAGCGCAGGATCGTAGCCACCTGTTCCTGAATGCGTTGCGCCAGCCAATCGATCCGGCGCGGGCGCGGCATGTTCGGCAATTCCCGCACCGAAGGGACGTCGGCAAGCCACGCCGTCACATCTGTTAACTCACTGCGCAGCAGCTTGCCGATTGGGCTGCGCGGCAGCATCTCACGAAACTCCACAAAGCGGGGCACCTTGAAGGCGGCAAGATGGCTGCGGCAGTGCTCGAGAACATCACGCTCGCGGCAGCCGTCACGCGCAGCGACCACAGCCTTGATGACGCCACCGAGATTGGGGACTTCGAGCCCGATTGCGGCGGCTTCACGCACCATCGGATGGTTGTTGAGCACTTCCTCCACCTCGGCGAGATCAACCTTGTATCCGCCGACATCGACGAAAGATTGTTTGCGTCCCGACAGGATCAAATGGCCGCGCGCGTCGAACCGGCCGAGATCGCCCGTGTTGTAGAACCCGTCGCGAAAAACCGCCGCGTTGAGCTCCGGCCGGTTCTCATATCCGCCCGGCGGGATTGTAGGGCTCTTGACCCAGATTTCCCCACCTTCACCACGCAATTCGACGGTGACGTACTGGAGCGACGTTCCGAGAGACCCGAAGCGCACGTCTTCCGCGGCGCCGCAATCCATGGCGATCGACCCCGCCTCTGTGGACCCGTAGAGCGAACGGATCGGATGACCGCTACGCCGCAGGAAACGGTCAAAGGTGCGTTGCCGCAACACGTCCCCGGAAGACAGGCACCACCTGACATCACGAAATGCGCCCGCGACGTCGGCATGGGACGACGCCAGTACGTCATATTGGAAAGGCACGCCCGGGTAGACATGCACCTGCTCCATTCGCAGCAGTTCAAGGGTCGCCTCATGACGCGCCGCGAAGGGCGAATTGACATCAGATTCGAACACCAGCGTCGCGCCGAGATAGGCCGCGTCGAGCAGACAATTGCCCAGGCCGTAGGAATGATGCAGCGGTATCGAACATAAAATCCCGTCCTCGGCGCTCATGCCCGTCGCGCCGACGAAGTTCCGCGCCTCATAGAACAAATTTCTTTGCGTGCAGCACAGACGCTTGAAGGAGTCGGTCGAGCCGGACGTATAAAGACAAAACGCCGGCCCTTCGAACTCTTCATCGCACGTCGATGCCGCGCCGGCTTCAATACCCTCTTGCGCGATCAGTATATGCGGGTCCGGCACGATGTCACGGCAAAGCGGGGCGCGCGCAAGGTCGGTCAGGAACAATCGCGCCGGCCTGTCGGAGAGAATGCGCCGCGATTCTTCCGCGGTCGACGCTGGATCGACAGGCAACATGATCGCGCGCACTTGTGCCAAAGCGAACAGGGCTATCACGAATTCGGGTCCGTTCGGGAGCCAGACGGCTACGGTGTCCCCCTGTCTCACGCCGCAATCCTTCACGGCGCCTGCGAGACGCGCCGCCCGGATCTCCAAATCTCGGTAGTCGATACGGCGGTCACCCTGAACAAGGGCCGTTTTTGCCGGATTTCGGGCAACGGACTGGCGCAGCATTCCGGTCAGCATCGCGCGTCTCGTGCCGCCGCTGGGTTCCGCCGATTCCGCGATTGGAATGCGAGCGCATCGAAATGCTTTTGCGCCAGCGCCGACGCTGCACTAACGTGAAATCGTGATTTCTCTTTGTAGGCTGGCCACGGCGCGGCCCAATCTTGAGTGAGGTTTGCTTGGCAAAGACGATTCTCATCACGGGTTGCAGCACCGGCCTTGGCTTCGCAGCCGCACAGACTTTTGCCGAGCGCGGTTACCGTGTCATCGCGACGGTGCGCAAGGATGACGACGCCAAACGGTTGGAGGCATTGGGCAACAACCGGATTCACACGGCGATCTGCGACGTCACGATCAAGGAGCATGTGGCCGCGCTGCCCGATCTTGTCAGGAAGATAAGCGAAGACGGAAATCTCGACGGCCTTATCAACAATGCCGGCCACATGTTGGAGCCGGGTCCCGTCGAATTTCAGAAGCTCGAAAACATCCGCGCCCAGTTCGACGTCAATGTGTTCGGCATGATGGCGGTCACCATCGC
>Ga0265334_10000945_pt1 | contig 14454 bp, 18 predicted proteins | sample 42023metaG_FD_192442 | JGI IMG/M metagenome (GOLD analysis project Ga0265334, IMG submission 192442) | Rhizosphere microbial communities from Carex aquatilis grown in University of Washington, Seatle, WA, United States - 4-20-23 metaG | ecosystem: Host-associated > Plants > Roots > Rhizosphere... | reverse complement strand
GTTCAAGGAATTGCCCCTCTCCCAACTGCCCCGGGTGCTGGGCGGTTGCCTGGTCCTCGTGGCGGGGATCGCCCTCATCGCCTCGGCTTGAGCCTTTTGTCATTTGGGGGCCGGGCCCTCCTCATAACGGGATCAGCCCTGATGGCCTCGGTTTGAACCCGAGCCGGGGGTTTTCGGCGCTTGACAACCCCCCTTCCAACCCCTAATTTTAAACGTTATGAAAACCCACAATGACATGGCGCTCAAGGAATGGGCCATCGTGTGCCAGGCCCTTGAAGAAGGCAAACAGACCATCCTGCTCCGAAAGGGCGGCGTGGCCGAGGGGGGGGACGGGTTCAACCCCGAAAACCCCGAGTTTTTCCTTTTTCCCACCACCGAACACGAGTCCCCCGACAAGATCAAGGCCGATTGGCGTCCCCGGCTCCACAAGCTCGATAAGGAAGCCAAGGACCCCAAACGCGTCCATTTCCGCCTTTACGGCATCCTGGAGGGCACCGTCAAGGTGACCGACTGGGAGGCCGCCAAGCGGCTGATCCCCTTCACGATCCTCAGCGACCAGGCCGTCGAGGAGAAGTACAACTACGGCGACTGGAAGGGCCTGCACCTGATGGTGGTGCGCATCTACTCCCTGGCGGTCCCCATGGACCTGCCCCGCAAGCCGGCCTACGACGGCTGCAAGTCCTGGGTGCCCCTGGGCACTTCGCTCTACACCTCGGGCGCCTTCCCCGTGGTCCCGGAGGGGGCCTGGCCCTACACCCGCGACAAGATCATGAAGATCGCCCAACAAGCTTAAATACGACTTTTGAACCACGGAGACGACGGGGAAAACGGGGAAATCCTTGTTGGCTTAAGATTTCAACCCTGGATTTTTTCCTCCCTGAGCCCCGTGACCTCCGTGGTTTATCACTTGGTTGGGTTTAAGTCTTCAACCTTGAGGGCGGAGGGAACCCCTCTTCAAGGAAGGGTTCCATGAAACTGCCATCGGTCGTCGCCGGTTCCTTTTATCCTTCCCAGCCGAAGGTCCTCACCAAACTCCTCGACGGTTACGCCAAGGAACTCCATCCCATGGAGTTGCCGGGCCAGGCCGTGGGGATGATCCTTCCCCACGCGGGATACGCCTACTCGGGCCCCGTGGCGGCCCTCGGGTACCTGTCCCTCACGGAACAATACGAATTCATCATTGTGGCGGGTCCCAGCCATTTCGTGCCGTTCCAGGGCGCCTCGATTTTCGCGGGGGAGTCGGTCCAGACCCCCCTGGGCGACCTGGCGGTCGACCAGGAGGCGGCCCAGGCCCTGATGGTTTCCCATGAAAGCCTCCGGGAGTTTCCGGCGGCCTGGGAACGGGAGCATTCGGTCGAGGTGCATTTCCCCCTGATCAAGAAGTTCCTGCCAAAGACCAAGGTCGTGCCCATCGTGACCGGCCATTGCGTGGGCCGTTATTCCGAGGCGCTGGCGGGGGCCCTGGCCAAGCTCGGCCGGACCCGGAAGTTCCTTTTCGTGGCCTCCTCGGACCTCAGCCATTACCCCGATTACGCAACGGCCTCCACCAAGGACCAGGAGTTCCTGAAGGCGGTATTGACCGGCGACCCGGACCAGGTGGACCAGGCCGACAACCGCATCCTGGGGGAACACCACCCCAACCTCCAATGCACCCATTGCGGCAGCGAGCCTGTCCAGGCGATCCTCCAATACGGCAAGGTGACCGGGGCCAAGAACATCCGCCTGATGAAATACCAGAACTCGGGCGACGTCACGAAGGACAAGAGCCGGGTCGTGGGTTACGCCGCCGTGGCGTTCTGCCGCTGATGAATGGCGGGTTCTAAGTTTTGAGTTTTCAGCCGAAAAAACTGAACACTTAAAACCTAGAATTTAAAACTTCCGGTGGAGTTTTGCGGTGAACCCTAAGGATGTCCTGAGCGAGAACGACCAGCGGACCCTCCTGTCCCTCGCCCGTTCCTCGGTGCAGGTGGGCCTGGAGACGAAACAACCCCCGCCCCCGATCGAGGTCCTGTCGCCCCTCCTGCGGGAAAAAAGGGGTGTTTTCGTGACCCTCCACCAGGAAGGGGCCTTGCGGGGCTGTATCGGCTTTCCGCATCCAGTCCTACCTTTGGCCGAGGCCTGCCAGGAAGCGGCCTACGCCGCGGCCTTCGAGGACCCCCGTTTCCCGAAGGTCGCGCCCGGGGAGCTGGAGTCCATCGAGTTCGAGGTGTCGGCCCTTACGCCCCCCGTCCCGATCAAGCCCGAGAACGTCAAGATCGGGGTGCACGGACTCATCATCCGCCAGAAGGGCCGCTCGGGACTCCTTTTGCCCCAGGTGGCCATGGAATACCGGTGGGATGTGGAGGAATTCCTGCGACAAACTTGCCGCAAGGCGGGGCTTCCCCCCGACGCTTGGCGCGGGGACGCCGAACTCACGGCTTTCGAGGCCCAAGTCTTCAATGAAGAGGACCTTCGCCGCAGGAACCGCTGAGCCTGCCCCACCAATGGGCCCTGTGCGACGGGCCCCCACGACCCTATAATCTACCTATCAATTAAGCCATCGCCCTTGGGCGAAAGTTCCTGGAGCCCCCTTCCATGATTGAAATGAAAGTCCGCGGTATCGCCGTGGACCCCACCCTCAAAACCCCCGCGGTCATCCTCACGGACGAGGACGAGAAGCGATACCTGCCCATCTGGATCGGCGTGGCGGAAGCCACGGCCATCTTCATCCAGTTGAACGACCAGGCCCTGCCCCGGCCCATGACCCACGACCTGCTCAAGAACGTCATCGAGGTGCTGGGGGTCAAGCTCCAGAAGGTCGTGATCAACGATATCGACCAGAGCACCTTCTTCGCCCGACTGTTCCTCGACCAGGGCGGCACGAAGGGAGTCGTGGAGGTTGATTCACGCCCCTCGGACGCCATCGCCCTGGCCCTGCGGGCGGGGGCGCCGATCCTGGTCGCCGAGAAGGTGGTCATTAAGGCCACCATCGCGGACAAGGACAAGTACAAACAGGAGATCAACGAGTTCAAGAAGTTCCTGGAGGACCTGTCGCCCTCGGACTTCCAGTCCGGTCCCGGCGGCGAGGGCTGGAAGATCCACGAAGACTGAGTCCCGGGATACCCTTGGCCCCCGACCCGAAACCCTCCCCGAGACTCGCCTCACTGGATGAGCGGCACCTGGTGCTCCTTTTCCACACCACCCACGAGACCATGCACGCCGAGTCGATCCTGAAGGGGGCCCGGTTCCGGTTCAAGCTCATCCCCCGGCCCCGGGATATCCGCGACGACTGCGGGTTGGGCTTGGTGATCGTCCGGGAGGACCGGGTCCAGGCCGAGTCCCTTTTCCCGCCCCAGGGGGTGCTCCCCAAGGCGGCTTTCACCATTGGAAAGGACGGGGTATGGACCCGCGAAGACTATCCGTCGGCGCCCAACTCTACCGGCTCTCCACCCTCGGCATCACCGTCGCCGTCTGCATCTTCCTGGGATTAGGCGCGGGGGTGCTCCTGCAGAAGTGGTTCGGTTGGGGCAATTGGGTGGTGTTGACGGGGATCGTGTTGGGGGTGCTCTCGGGCTTCGCTGAGATGCTCCGCGAACTCATGGGCCTCCAGGGCCCGAAGGGAAATCCGAAATGAAAAACCCCTCGCGCGCGGCGGCTCCCCCGGTGGCGCCCGCCCCGGCCCCGACCACCCTCCCTTTCCAACGGATCTTCCTGGTGACGGTTTCGGGCGGCGCCCTCGTGGCGGCTGTCTCCGCGCTCTTCGGGCAAAAGAACTTCGGCCTGGGCGCCCTGGTGGGAGCGTTGTTGGCGGGCGGGGGATTGTTCAGCCTGAAGGCGTCCCTCCGACGGGTCTTGTCCTCCACGCCCGTCCAAGGGAAGCGCCTTTTCTTCGCGGCCCAAGCGGCCCGATGGGTGCTTTGGGTGTTGGCGCTTTACCTGCTCCTGAAGGTTTCCACCGCCTGTTTGTTGGGTGCCGTGATCGCCTACTTTTGGTTCTTGGGCGTCCTTTCCGTTTATGGCCTTCAATCGGCGAAGGGTGCCGTTCCGCCCAACGTTTCGGCGCAACCGGAATAATCTTCGCCGGCGTTCCGGCCAGAAGGGCCCCCAAAATCCTTTTTAGGACAAATTTAAATTTATTGGGGTTTTTGACCGTCTTATTACAGGAAAATATGACGTGAGACAGTTGCCTCGGGCGGTGGTCCTGTTTAAACTGTGCGCCGCTTAGGGGAAGTTTTTTTAAATTCCCGTGTTTTTAGGGCCTTCCTTACCGAATCCGACGCCCTGTCCTCACCTACCATCCTGGGACCTTGGAAGAGAGCTATGCACGAAGCGGCACATGTCGTCTCCATGGAACAGGCGGAACGCCCCCTCCTCATCCCGTTCCACCACCTGGGGATGGAATACCTGATCAACCCCGCCACGATGGCCATGTTGGGATTGTTCCTGGTCATCCTCCTTTGGACCCTTTCCCGTTCCCGCCGACTGGTCCCTTCGGGCGCCCAGAACTTCTCCGAGTTGGTCATCGATTTCATCGAGGGCCTGGCCGAGCCCCTCATGGGTCGCCAAACGGCGTTCTTCATGCCTTTCCTGACCTTCCTCTTCCTCTACATTTTTTTCTGCAACCTGATCGGCCTGATCCCGGGGCTCCTGTCGCCGACGAGCCGCGTGGACGTCAACGTCAGCTTGGCCCTGTCGGTCTTCCTGATCACGCACGTCTGGGGCGTCAAGGTGCACGGCCTCGGCTACTTTAAGCACTTCCTGCCGCCGCCGATCCCCCTTCCGAAGCCCCTGGGCATGAAGATCCTCATGATGGCGATCTCGGCCTTCATGATGGTCCTGATGCCGGTCATCCACATCATCGGCGAGTTGGCCCGTCCCCTGTCGCTCACCATGCGGTTGTTCGGCAACATCATGGCCAAGGAGAAGCTCCTGGCGGTGTTGGTCCTCCTCATCGTGATCTTCTGGCCCATCTCGACCTTCACCAAGGCCCTGTCGGTGGTTCCCTTCGTCCTCCGCGCCCTGATCGTGGTGCTCGGCATCTTCGTGTCCTACGTCCAGGCCCTGGTGTTCACGCTCTTGGCCATGGTGTATATCGGCGGGGCGGTGCAGGAGCACGAGGGCCATGACGAGCATGGGGAAGAGGCGCCGGCGCACTGATAAAAAGCAGCCGTTAGCCGCTGGCCGTTAGCCGTTTGCTTCAGCATTACGACTAAGTCAAAAGCCAACGGCCATCGGCGCAGTTGTTGTGATCGTCGTGCCCCGCGAGGGGCGCCTGGTGGGCCGGCCCCCGCCGGTACCCCGGGCAACAATGGAACCAGGAGTCGCGCATGAAGAAGCTCTGGTCGTTCGTGATGATGTTGGCCGGTTCGTTCGGCGTCGCCGCCGTCGCCGCCGCCGCGGAAGCCGCCCCGGCCGCCGAGGCCGCCGGGAAGGGTTCCCATGAAGCCGCGATTTTCTTCTCGGCCACGGTGATCGCGGCCGCCTTCGCGATCGGTTTGGGCACCATCGGCACCGGCCTGGGACAGGGCAACGCGGTCAGCAAGGCCGTGGAGGGCATCGCCCGCCAGCCTGAGGCCGCCGGTCCGATCCAGACCAACATGATCATCGGTCTCGCCTTCATCGAGTCCATTTGCATCTACGCCTTGGTGGTGGCCCTGATCCTGTTGTTCGCCAACCCGTTCAAGGGCATCTTCGGCTGAGAGAGCCTGCCTTAAACCCAGAAGCAGGGGCGCCGCCCGCCGTGAACCGCGGGCGGCGGACCCCCCGAGGAACCCGACATGGAATTTGAAGCCTCCATTTTTTACCTCCAACTCATCACCTTTACCCTGGGCCTGATCCTGGCCTATTTCATCTACATGCCCTACCTCCGGGGTTGGATGGTGGAACGCCGCAACCGCATCGCCGGCCAGCTGGATCAGGCCGAGAAGACCATGAAGGCCGCCGAGGCCCTCAAGGCCGAAGTGGACCAGAAGTCCCGGGAAATGGACGAAAAGGCCCGCGCCGCGCTGGCCGACGCCCGCGCCGAGGCTGACCGGGCCCGCAACGAGATGGTGACCGCCGCCCGCGCCGAGGCCGACAAGATCCTGAAGGACGCACGCGCCTCCCTGGAACAGGAGAAGCAGGCCGCCCTCAAGTCCATCCAGTCCGAGGTGGGTGGGCTGGCCGTGGCCATCGCCGAGAAGATCCTCCGGTCCAGCGTGGACGCCAAGGCCCAGCAGAAGTTGATCGACGAAAGCCTGAAGGAACTGACGGCGAAGAGGAATTAAAACCCCTGACGAATCACAAATCAGGGGTTTTATCCCGAAGCCATACAGGCTGAGGGATCTAGCTCGAGGACAAAAGAGCTGAGGATCTGTCTAAACGAGGTGCCGACGTGGAAAGCCTGATCGCCGAAAAATACGCCCTGGCCCTCTTCGAGGCCGCCGGGGACGCGAAGGCCAAGGCCGCCTTGGGGCAAGAACTGTCGGGCCTCCATCGGGCCCTGGCGGCCCAAAGCGAACTGGGCAACGTCCTGGAACACCCCCGGCTCCCGGTCGCCGACAAGTTGGCGGCCCTGGGCGCCGTGCTGTCCCCCAAACCCTCCCCGATCCTGGAAAGGTTCCTGGGGTTGTTGATCGACAAGAAGCGCGCGAAGCACCTGTCCCAGGTCGTGGAGGAGTACCAAAAACTCCTCTTGGCCTCCGAGGGGAAGGCGCCGGTGCGGGTGTTGACCCCCACGGCTTTGACCGCGGCCCAGCGCGACGCCCTGGTGAAACGCGTGAAGGACCAGTTCGGGGTGACCGCCGAACTGCGCGAAGAGGTCCGGCCGGACCTCGTGGGCGGCATGATCCTGTACCTGGGCGAGAAGCGTCTCGACGCCACCGTCCTGGGCCAGTTGGAACGCCTGAAGCAAGAATTGATGTCGTAGATCGCCGGCAGCTGACCGCCCTTCGAGGCGCTTCGCGCTCCTCAGGGCGCTGGTTTTTCAAGACGCTGGTAGACGGCCGCAAACGCCTTTCGTTTAAAGCTGACTTTCAAGGAGTCGAGCCGTGGCCAACCTTCAAGCCGACGAGATCACGAAAATCCTGAAATCCCGGATCGCGGGCTTCAAGCCCGAAGCCGACCTCGATGAGGTCGGTGAGGTCATCAAGGTGGGCGACGGCGTCGCCTCCATTTATGGCCTCAAGAAGGCCATGGCCGGCGAGCTCCTGAAGTTCCCGAACGACGTGTTCGGCATCGCCCTCAACCTGGAATCGGACGTCGTCGGCGCCGTGCTCCTGGGCGAGTCCGAGAAGGTCAAGGAAGGCGACCCGGTGCACCTGACCGGCCGCATCGCCGAGGTGCCCACGGGCAAGGGCATGCTGGGCCGCGTGGTGGACCCACTGGGCAACCCCATCGACGGCAAGGGCCCCATCCAGGCCGAGGCCACCCGGCGCATCGAGTTCCGCGCACCGGGCGTGGTGCAGCGCCAACCCGTCAAGGAACCGATCCAGACCGGCATCAAGGCCATCGACGCCATGATCCCCGTGGGCCGCGGCCAGCGCGAGTTGATCATCGGCGACCGCCAAACCGGCAAGACCGCCGTGGCCGTGGACGCCATCCTGAACCAAAAGGGCCAGGACGTCATGTGCGTGTACGTGGCCATCGGCCAGAAGCGCTCGACCGTCGTCAACGTGGTGAAGACCCTCGAGGAAAACGGGGCCATGGACTATTGCGTGGTCGTGGCCGCCACGGCTTCCGAACCCGCGCCCCTGCAGTACATCGCCCCCTACGCCGGCTGCGCCATCGCCGAGCACTTCACCTACAACGGCGGCCACGCCCTGGTGATCTACGACGACCTGTCGAAGCACGCCGTGGCCTACCGCGAAATGTCGCTCCTCCTGCGCCGCCCGCCGGGACGCGAGGCCTACCCGGGCGACGTGTTCTACCTGCACAGCCGCCTTTTGGAGCGCGCCTGCAAGCTGAACGACAAGCTGGGCGGCGGTTCTCTCACCGCCCTTCCGATCATCGAGACCCAGGCCAACGACGTGACGGCGTACATCCCGACCAACGTCATCTCGATCACGGACGGCCAGATCTTCCTCGAATCCAACCTGTTCAACTCCGGCATCCGGCCGGCCATCAACGTCGGCATCTCGGTGTCGCGCGTCGGCGGCAACGCCCAGACCAAAGCCACCAAGCAGGTGGCGGGCCGCCTGAAGCTGGACCTTGCCCAGTACTACGAACTCGCGGCCTTCGCCCAGTTCGGCGCCGAGCTCGACAAGGCCTCCATGGCCCAGCTCAACCGGGGCCAACGCATGGTGGAACTGCTCAAGCAACCCCAGTACACCCCCTACTCCATGGAAGACCAGGTCTGCTCGATCTACGCGGGCGTCAACGGCTACATGGACACGGTGCCCCTCGACAAGGTGCGGGCCTTCGAACAGGGCCTATTGGCCACCTTGAAGGCCAAGCACGCCCCGGTCCTGAAGGACATCAAGGACAAGAAGCAGATCACCGACGAGACCAAGGCCAAGCTGGACGCCGCCGTGAAGGACTACGCCGCGAACTTCAAGTAAGCCACTACTTTGTCAGCCGCTGATGAACACGGATGAACTCAGATTAAGGAAGATGTTTAGGGACTGAAAAACAAAAAGATTCATCGGTGTGAATCCATGTTCATCGGTGGCTCAAAATAGCCTGGCTGTGCTGTTGCTTTAAAGCGGTAGGGAGAAAGGCCGAAAAGTGCCAAACATCCGAGAGATTAAGGTACGCATCCAAAGCGTCCAGAACATCGGAAAGATCACCCAGGCCATGAAGGTCGTAGCCTCGGCCCGCATGAAAAAGGCCCAGGAACGGATCCTGGGGGCTCGGCCCTATGCCTTCCGCCTGGCTGACGTGATCCACGACCTGTCGCTGAGCGTGGACCGGTCCCTGCACCCCCTGTTCGCCAAGAACCCCGAGGGCAAAAAGGCCCTGTTGGTGGTGACGGCCGACCGGGGCCTCTGCGGCAGCTTCAACGCCAACGTCCTGCGCCGCACCCAGGCCTACCTGCGGGAAAACCCGACCGCGACCTTGATGACCGTGGGGCGCAAGAGCCGTGACTTCCTGAAGCGCCGGGGATTCGCCCTGCGCAATGACTGGATCGGCGTGTTCCCCGCGGTGACCGAGGACTCGGTGAACGCCATCACCAAGGAAATCGTGACCCTCTTCATCCGGGAGAACTACACCTCGGTGGAAGTGATCTACAACGAGTTCAAGAACCTGGTCCAGCAGAAGCTGACCGTGGAACAGGTGCTTCCCTTGGACCCGGCGGTGCTGAAGGGCGACCGGTCCACGGACTACGCCGGGGGCGAATTCCTGTTCGAACCGGGGGTCGACGAGATCCTCGAGGTCATCCTGCCGAAGTACCTGAGCACGGAGGTCCGCCGCATCCTGCTGGAGAGCTTCTCCTCGGAGATGGCGGCCCGCCGCATGGCCATGGAATCGGCCAGCAAGAACGCCCGCGAGATGATCGCGCGCCTGACGTTGGAGTACAACCGGGCGCGCCAAGCCGCCATCACCAAGGAAATCGCCGAGATCGTCGGCGGTGCCGCGGCGCTGCAATAAGCGCGGAAACAAGGCGCTGGATCTTGAGCCTGGGGTCCAAAAACCCCGGGTGAAGCACTAAAACCAAATACTGATCTTGTTGGAGGACTCATGAGCGCCACGAAAACACAATCCGGAACCGCCATCGGCGAGGTGCTGCAGGTCATCGGCGCCGTCGTGGACGTCAAGTTCCCCACGGGGGACCTGCCTTCCATCTATAACGCCCTCAAGGTCGAGGACGCCGCCAAGGGCATGGACATCACCCTCGAAGTGGCCCAGCACCTGGGCGACCAGGTGGTGCGCACCGTGGCCATGAGTTCCACGGACGGCCTCCAGCGCGGCATGAAGTGCTCCGACACCGGCGCCTTCATCTCCACGCCCGTCGGCCCGCAGGTTCTCGGCCGCATCATGAACGTCCTCGGCGAGCCCGTCGACGAGATGGGGCCCATCACGACCGCCAAGAAGTACCCCATCCACCGGAGCGCCCCCACCTTCGCCGAGCAGGACACCCAGAAGAAGGTGCTCGAGACCGGCATCAAGGTCATCGACCTCCTGGCCCCCTACCAGAAGGGCGGCAAGATCGGCCTCTTCGGCGGAGCCGGGGTCGGCAAGACCGTCGTCATCATGGAGCTGATCCGCAACATCGCCACCCAGCACGGCGGCTACTCGGTGTTCGCCGGGGTCGGCGAGCGCACCCGGGAAGGCAACGACCTGTGGCTCGAGATGAAGCAGTCCAAGGTCATCGAGAAGTCGGCCCTGGTGTACGGCCAGATGAACGAGCCGCCCGGAGCCCGCGCCCGGGTCGGGTTGACCGGGTTGACCGTCGCCGAGTATTTCCGCGATGAGGAAGGGAAGGACGTGCTTCTCTTCATCGACAACATCTTCCGGTTCACCCAGGCGGGGAGCGAAGTGTCCGCCCTCCTGGGCCGCATGCCCTCGGCCGTCGGCTACCAGCCTACCCTGGCCACCGAGATGGGGCAGCTGCAGGAACGCATCACCTCCACCAAGAAGGGTTCCATCACCTCGGTGCAGGCCATCTACGTGCCGGCCGACGACTTGACCGACCCGGCGCCGGCCACGAGCTTCTCGCACCTGGACGCCACCACGGTGCTGTCGCGGCCCCTGTCGGCGCTCGGCATCTACCCGGCGGTGGACCCGCTGGACTCCACCTCGCGCATCCTCGACCCGCACGTGGTGGGCGAGGAGCACTACGCCATCGCCCGCAAGGTCCAGCAGGTGCTGCAGCGCTACAAGGAACTGCAGGACATCATCGCCATCCTCGGCATCGACGAACTGGCGGACGACGACAAGCTGGTCGTGCACCGCGCCCGCCGCATCCAGAAGTTCCTGTCCCAGCCCTTCTTCGTGGCGCAGGAATTCACCGGCATGGCCGGCAAGTACGTTTCGCTCAAGGACACCATCCGTTCCTTCCAGGGCCTGGTGGAGGGCAAGTACGACGACCTGCCGGAGCAGGCGTTCTACATGGTCGGGTCCATCGAGGAAGCGATTGAAAAAGCTAAGACCTTAAAAAACTAAATCATTCACCACGGAGGGCGCGGAGGACACGGAGTTGCCTGAGTTTGGGCCAACTCCTTTTTTCCCCCGCGCTTCCCGTGTACCCCGTGGTTCAAAAGGTTTCCCATGGCGAAGACATTCAAGCTCAGCATTGTGACGCCGGAGCGGCAGGCCGTTTCGCTCGACGCGGACTCGGTGATCCTGCCGGGCCTGCTAGGGTCTTTCGGGGTGCTGGCCGAGCACGCGCCCATGCTGGCGGCCCTCAAGCCGGGGCTCGTCAAGGTGGAGCACGGCAACGTCTGCGACCTGTACGCCTGCTCCGGGGGATTCGCCGAGGTCACGGGCGACAAGCTGATCGTCTTGGCCGATAGCCTGGAATCCTCCGGCGAGATCGATGCCGATCGGGCCAAGAAGGCCCTGCAACGGGCCGAGGAGCGCTTGACCAAGCGCCCCGCCGGGACCGACGCGGAAAGGGCCCAGAAGGCCCTGGACCGCGCGCGCGCCCGCCTGATCGTGCTGGAAACCCAATTGGCGGCCGCAAAAAAATAAACCCCCTGATTGGCTCAAAACAGAGGGTTTATCCTGAGGTCAAAAAGACCGAAGGATCCGAATTCAAGGATTGCGCCTCTAGGTCTATTGCGTCCCTCCCGGCCCCCCGGATATCCTCCGGGGGGCTTTTTTGTTTCATCCCCGGAGGCTTCCATGAAGATCACCCTGTACCAGAAACCCACCTGCACCACCTGCCGCCAAGTGTTCAAGGCGCTCCAGGAATCCGGGGTGGATTTCGACGCCGTCGACTATTACGTCAAGCCCTTGTCCAAGGCCAAACTGAAGGACCTGCTGAGGAAAATGGACATGTCGGCGGTGTTCCTCCTGCGCTCGAAGGAAGAGATCTACAAGAAACTCAAGTTGGCGGAGAAGAAGGAATTCATGAGCGAGGACCAGATCCTGGCCCTCATGGTCAAGCACCCGGACCTCGTGCAACGGCCCATCGTGGAGAAGGGGGACAAGGCCATCCTGGCCCGCCCCGCGGAACTGCTCAAGGAGATCCTCTAGATGCCCGAACCGGATTTCCGTCCGGTCATGGACGATGCGGCGTTGCCGAACGACAGCGCCGAGGTGGTGGAGGCGGGGGAAAAGAAGATCGCCTTGGCGAGGTGCGGGGGAAAGGTCCACGCATTGGGGAACGCCTGCCCCCATACCGGCGGGCCGTTGGGGCGGGGGACGGTGATGGACGGCAAGATCACCTGCCCGCTCCATCATTGGACCTTCGACCTGGAGACGGGGAAGTGTGTGGAAGGCGTGGCCTGGGAGAAGGTGAAGGTCTATCCCTGCCGGGTCCAGGACGGGATGATTGAAGTTGCGCTATAAAGAAAACCGGATCCTAAGGCACCCCTCACCGGACACCGGTTTCTAGTTCAAAACCTGGTTTCGCCCTCAATTAGGCAGTTGTCTATCATTTTTCTACTGCGCTCTCCTGCATGGGGAGGGGCTTATGTTTTAGAGTCGGGTGAGTTGAGTGATTTCAAGAACTCTTTGAAGTCGCTCGGTAAACGGGTCATAGCCGTAGACGATCTCCCGGTTTGTTTCGATGGCCGCCAGCCGCTGGTCGATGGTGGCCGCCATCCAAAAGGTTTTTTCGTCCCCTTCTTCCCGGAGGGTGACCACCGACAGGTGCTTTCGGTCCAATGGATAGGGTTCGTTTGGGGGCGTCATGATGGAACCATTATAACCCTTTGGTTTAGGGGACGGCGTATGGTGAAATGGAAAAGGTCGGCGGTTTCCCATAGAATCTGATGGCGTTTTTGGGATTGGGACAGTGTGTGTCAACTAGACAGGGCAGGAGCATAACGTGATCGTCGGCATTGGCGTGGATCTCCTCGAAATCGACCGTGTACGGAAGGCCTACCAAAAGCACCCGAAACGGTTCCTCGACCGCTGTTTCACCGAGTTCGAGCAAAAATACTGCCTGCGCAAGAAGGACCCGGCCGAGTCCCTCGCGGGCCGTTTCTGCGTGAAGGAAGCCGTCATCAAGGCCTTCAGCCATGGATTCGGAGGCCGGTGGAAGTGGCGCGACATCGAGGTGCTGCGCGAGCCCTCCGGAAAACCAGTCCTCAAGCTCCACCGCCGCTTCGAGGAACTGAGGGTGGAGCGCGGCATCATCCGGATGCACGTGACCATCGCCCATTCCAAGGGGGACGCCTTCGCCCAGGTGATCCTGGAGAAGGACCCCGCGTGAACCGCCTCAAGGCCCGAAAAGGCCCGGGCGCCTCCCCGAAAACACAAGGCGTGAAACGAAGGGTTTGGACCGATTCGGAGAACCTGGCGGTCCTGCTGGTCACGGGATCCCTCACCCGGCTCCTGATCCTCAATTGGTTCCATGCCGAGATCACCGACGGGGTCTGGTGCCTCACCTATTTCCAGAACCATAACTACGAGATTCCCCGGCTCACGATCTACCCGCTTTACCCCGCCCTCTTGCGGGTCTTCACGGCCTTGGGGCTGGCGGGCGAAACGTCGGGCCGGTTCCTTTCGGCCACTTTCGGCGTCTTGACGGTCTGGCCCCTCTACCGCTTGGCGCGCCGTTGGTCCTCCCCTGAGACGGCCTTCCTGGCCGGTTTGGCGTACCTGTTGTCCCCCCTGGCTTGGATGTGGTCGCTCCGTACCCTGCCGGACACGATGTTCCTCTTTCTCTTTTGGATGGCCCTGGAGCGGTTAGCGGCCGTGGCGTTGGATCCGGATGGGGATTCGTCCCTTTGGAGGACGGCTGGTTTGGCCTTCCTGGCGGCCGGCACCCGACCGGAGGGACTTTTGTTGGCCCTTTGGGTCCTATTATTCCTGTCGCGACGAACCGGTGGGTGGAAATGGGCCGCCGCCTTGACCGCCGCCCTGGTGGGCGCGGCCTTCTGGGCCCCGGTCCGATTCATCCTGATCCACGTCCTCGATGCTTTCCGGGAGGGCTCGGTGGGGTTGGACGATCCTTTTTCCCATCTCCTCTCGAGCCTTTGGGTTTACGTCACCCAACCCGCTTGGGTCTTTTCCCCGCTCCTCACCTTGCTCGCGATCGGCGGGTTATTGGAGGTCATTTCGCGTTCCGATGGGGCGGGACGGGTTTGGCGCCGATGGATTATCCCGATCCTCGCCTTACTCCTGGCGCTCAAGATGATCCCCACCAACTACCAGGACCGCCACCTGCTTCCGTTCCTTCCGGGGGTCTGCATCCTGGCGGCCCTGAAGTTCGAGACCTGGACCCAAACCTGGGAAAACCATCACGGAGCCTGGGGCGGTATGTGGAGGCGCAACACTTTGGCGAGCCTGGTCCTGATGTACCTCATGGTGTTTTCCGTGGCGGTCTTGGTCGTCCAGCGGGACGCCTTTGGGGACTTGAAGCGGAACGCCGAATACCTCCGATTG
>Ga0265334_10000941_pt1 | contig 14508 bp, 12 predicted proteins | sample 42023metaG_FD_192442 | JGI IMG/M metagenome (GOLD analysis project Ga0265334, IMG submission 192442) | Rhizosphere microbial communities from Carex aquatilis grown in University of Washington, Seatle, WA, United States - 4-20-23 metaG | ecosystem: Host-associated > Plants > Roots > Rhizosphere... | reverse complement strand
TCGACCGGAGAGGTCAAGGGCTGGGTCCTGGACAGCGAGTGGCAGATCCTGACCGACCCGGACAGCCAGCTGAGGCTCCTCGTCGACGTGGTCGAAGAAGACTGGGTCAGCCGCCCGGACGGTGCGGGGAACACGATCTGGATTCCCAAGTACGAGGCGCTCGGCTTTGTGAACCAGAGCCAGGCGACGATGCGCGCGCTGCGCGACGACCTCGAGAGAGGGGGTCGGGCTCTTCACGATATCTTGGAGCCGTGGAATCTCGCGAACAACCCGTTCCTGCGGCTGCGCGCGCGGTGCTCGGCCGAGCAGCCCCGGGAAGAGGAGGACGAGGGGTTCCAGTCAGAGGGTGACGAAGAAGAGGCGTGAGAGTGAACACCGCACCTCGTGTACGCGGAGCGCACAGGACGAATCGAACGAGCCAACAGAGAGGCGGCGACCCCTCTCCTCGCGTGCGTGCCCGGCGGCAAAAATCCTCCACTCCGTGGTCGTTGGAGCTTCGCTCGCGCATGTCCTAAAGTTTCACCGCCCCGCGGCACAGTACGCGTCGTTTGTTTTGTGAGGTTCTTTGCTGGCTCGTGAAACGGAAGAGACAGTAGCAAACGGCTCTCTCCGACGGGCGCGGGGCCCCGTGACTGTACTAGGAGTCGGGAGCGCGCAGACGCTCGAGAGGCCCTTGACTGGTTGTACAAGAAACTGCGTGGCCGCCCCCAGCGCTGGCGAGGTCAGGGCCACACAAGCCGCATTCGAGTGGTCTGCGGCGCACACGGAGGGAAGACGAGACAACTTGGCCGCCAAAGCCGTCGGTTCCCCGCGCTCGCAAGGGCAGACACGCCCGTGGGGGAAACAACAGACCAAATCACGAAAACGGCCCACCAGGATCGGTGTATATCCATCGTGAACCGTCCATCGCCGATGGCGAAGAGGGTGTGCCGCCCACGACGCAGTCTGCGCCTGGGCACAACCAGGTTGCCATCGGTTCTGCTATGCCCGACTTTCCAGTGCCTGTCGCTGCAAGAGCGTGCCCTCTCGGGGCAGGTGTGCTCCGCGTGGGCCGCCGCCGCCAGGAAGCCCGAGAGCTACGAAGTGGTGAGCTTTGGGAGCCGACTCGTGGCGGTCGGAGGAAAGAAGCGACCGCAGTGGAGGGGTAGACCGCCATCGGACGTGGACGAGCGCCGCATTTGGCCACTCCTCGTCAAGGTCCGCTCGCTGGCGTGGAACAAGTGGTCGGAGATCCGCGATCTCCCGTCCCTCCGCGATTTGCGTTGCTTCTCGTGCCGGCAGCTCGGGAATCTTCCGTCTCTCGTGCGTCTCGAGCTGACGGCGGCGTACTACTACGGCGATCTGAGGTCGCTGACCGGGCTCGCAACCCTGGCCCTCCGAGCGCGTTGGTTCGACTGCGAACCATCGTCCCAGGCAATACTGCTGCTCAATCTCCCAGAGTGCCTGACCTCCCTCGACGTTTACTTTTGTCCGGGATCCCATTGGCTGTCGCCGTCCGGAAGCGAGCCGTTTCGTTTCCCGCCTCGACTGCGGAGGTTACGCGCGGGCGGGTGCGTGCCTCCGTGGCTCGTCGACGGGATACGGCGCGGCGGTGCGCGCTCGCTCGTCTCGCTCCGCCTCGCGCCGCTCATCGACGCGGAGAGCGAGTTCGGTAGTACCCTCGACGGCCTCGACGCCGTCGCCGCTCTCCCGGTCCTGTGCTCCTTTGCCTGGGAAGGTGGCCTGATCCCGCTGTGCGCGCTGCTGAATCGCATGCAGCACATCGAGCACCTTGATCTCGTCCACTGTCGGAACGAGTACCTGCTCGCCACGGGCTACTTGCGAGTCCGCCTCGCGTCTTTGCGGAACCTCCGCACTCTCCTGGTGGGCTTGAGACCGCACGACGGGCACTGGTTGCGCGACATTGTGATCGCGGCGCTCAGAGAAATGGGCACTTCTTGCGGGTTACTAGCAGTGCGGCACCCGCAGCCCACCGGCAAGAAAACGCTCGAGTCGGACGATTTTCTGTGGTCCGTCGTCAACCGCGAGCTCGCGACCCCTTGTCCGCAGTGCGGTGATCCAGTTGGCTGGTGCGTGGACGGTAACGCTTGCCGGCTGTTTCCTCGCGGGGAGTGGTGACTGCGGGACCCTATGCCTCTGCCTGCGAACGATGTGTTTGCACTAAATACTCGTTCGCGGGGCGCCCGCGCCCCACTCTCATGGAGCTCTGCTGTACTCGCATTCCCGCCGTCGCGTTTTAGTTCTACCAGTCTGTGTTGCTTTTCAGCTGTCAAATCCAGACGCGTGCCGCGTGCAGCACGGCTGCCGTCACGGCGATTGCCACAGGGGCGCAACCCGTCACGTCCACTGCAAGGACGGTGATCACGGCAGAACAACACCAGCCAAGTAGCAGCACGAGCTGACTTGCGACAAGAGCAGCGAGAGCCATCCACACCACGGCCACGAGGTAGCAGCGGAGAACGCGCACCGCGCACAGGAGCGCGAGCCACCGTTTCTGCACAGGCGCGCCGGCGGTGTCCACCGGGCCCACGCCGACAGGGTCACAGTACAGTAAACCGCCCCAGTTAAGAAAGTGAAAAGTCAAAGCCTTGCCGGATACAAAGCAACGATTCGCCGGCGGTCTCTGGCTTTCTCAGAGCCTTCACCTGACTTCTTTCGCTGCGAGCGACGACCGGTGGCACACCTGTGCTCAGCTCGATGGTGGCCTCTGCCGCGTCCCTACACCAGGCCCTCCACGCGCCGCTCTCGAGGTCGCACTGGTGGGGGCGCCCAAACACGGCCGCCGATCCACCACAGGTATCGCGGGGCGCAAACCGTGATTGACCGGCGAGCCGCACGCTTGACGGCATCGTCTCTTGTCCCGTCGTGGCACCACGAGACCCAGAAGACATGGTCGTCTGGCCTTCCTGGGAGCAGCGCCTCGATCGGCTGAGAGCCAAAGGTGTAGGCGAGCAGCTCGCCGACGGCAGCCACCGGTGAGACAACCAGCCCGAGGGGCGCCCACAACGAGACCGGAGCGGACCAGGCAGGGTGGGCTTCACCTACTACGAGCGGGCGCGCGAGGCCAGCCCGCTGTTTGTCGTCGTGTGGGTGCACGCGAGCGGACGCTTCTTTGGCGCCGTGGTGCTGGAAGAGTGCTGGCCGCACCGCTACCCGCACCGCTACCCGCTGCGCGACGGACGCGGCGGTGCCCCGTTGAGAGAGCACGTGGTGTAAGCCGCCGCGGACCAGGATACGGTGACTGTCGTGGTTGGGCCCGACTCGCCCGGCGCCTGCGCACGGCAGTCCGTTCGAGTGTCGCCAGGCGTGGGGGCTATACTTTGGGTTAAAGGATCGGCAGAGTATAGTGCTCGTGGAATTGGTGCATGGCATTGGTGAAGAACCGGGGCAGGTACGGCACCAGAAACAAGCCGAGGTAGATGACCAGAGCCACGTTGGCAAAGCTGTGGCAGAAGGGCGCCAAGGGGTAGAGGGGCTTTTCCGGACCGTCCGATACCAGGTAGAGAAGAACGCCCAAAGCCCCAAAGCCAGTGGCAAAGACAAACAAAGCGAGCTTCTGCTTGAGACTCAGGAGCGGCGGGGCGTCTGCACCTCCGGGCCCGCGAGGCCGAGGCCGAGGCGCGGCACCTGGCGGCGCGACGGGAGTTTTCGCAACGATCCAACTCATCGGGTGAGGGCCCAGAGCAGGCTGCGCCTGAACTGCCGCCGTCGCCATCCGCGCAAGTGGTGTCGTCGTTTTTTTTCTTTCCCGTCGTTCAGCGTCTGCCACGAGAAGACAAAATTTTCGAGACTGCCCCGCGGGAGGAGGATTCGGGGGATTCCTGGCTACAGTACCAACCCCAGCGGCATACAGATGCTTGCGCGTCGATGCGAGAGAAGAACGAGCGTCCGAGACACAACACGCCAGGTGGGGGGCTGGGGATCGTTGCCCGAACGATGGAGCAGATAGATCCCTCGGCGGGAGCACATAAGAAATCGTGAAACATTCGAAGGCGAAAAGAGAAAAGACAGAATGAGGCAGCGTCAGGGCACTAGTGGTGTTGAGAGGGAGCTACGCCGTGTCGATGGCTCGGTGCCTGACCCGGCTCCAGCAGCGACGCGACCCCGTTTGCCCAGGACGTGCGCACTCGTGGTGCTGTTGGTTCTTGTGTTGCTTGTCCTGGCCGCGTGGTCGATCTCTACGGCCGCGCGCTCTGCCGTTCTCCGCACTGTGTTCCCGAGGGTGCAGTTGGTCGCGCAGCCCGGATCGGCCGCCGCCGGCACCTCGGCCGTCGCACCTTCCTCGCCATGGATCCCCGGCGTCGAGGTCGTGCTCTGGCGACGCGCGCTGCCGCCGCTGGTGCTGCCGTCCGGATACAGGCCGGCGGGCCGGGGGCGTCCTGCCATCCTGCTCTGCCACGGCAACGGTGGTTACTGGGCGTATCACGTGGACCGGATGCGACAGCTCGCCTCGCTGTTTGGTCCCGGCGACGTCGACGTCTACACGTACGACTACCCGGGCTACGGTCGCAGCGCGGGCTCGCCCGAGGTCGACACGTTCCACCAGACCGGCATCGAGGTGTACGAGCGACTCGCCGCGATGTACGGGGACGGGTCCCGTCTGCTGCTCGTCGGGGAGTCGCTGGGCGTCGTGGCCGCCCTGCGGATCGCCAACTCCGCCGCCGGCGCCCAGAGGCCCCCGGCCGGGGTGGTGCTCATCAATGGCTTCTCGACGCTCTCGGAGGTGGCTTCGTCGGCCCTCGGCCCCTTTGCCGCGGCGCTGGCCGCCTCGGCGCTCCGGGCCGGCCCAGCAGGCGGCATGGACAACTTGAACGAGGCTCTTCGGCTCGGGACGCGCCGGCAGCAACTGCCGGCGGTTGTCGTGTTCGCCTCGGCCTCGGACGATCGCGTCGTGCCACCCGAGCACTCGCGGAGCCTGGCCGAGCAGTGCCAAGCGGGTGGTCTGTGCCGCCACGTTCGTCTCGTCGGCGACCACAATGCCTGGCTCGACGCCTCGGGAGATCTCGCCGAGACTGTGCGCGAGCGCACCGGTTTGTTCGCGGATTAACAGTCCCAGAAAGGCGCCGAGGTTGGCGGACGGGCCCGCAGCACTGGCAGTGCGTGGGGGCAGAGCATTACGTGGAGTTGCTGCGCTCGGCGCGGTAGTTGGGTTCGCGTCCTCCGCGTAGGAGGACAGTACTGTACTAGGCATGTGCGACAGCGGCAACAGCCACATATTATTGAGCTGCTATGGGAATCTGGTTTTACAACAGCAAACAAAGAGGAATTGGTCTCGAGACAGAGAGCACGGGGGAACATTTTTACTCCTAGTACAACGTCCAAACTCGCCGCAAGCCCTCTGGAAGGTTTCGCAATCACGATTCGTTGTCCGTGCGCTCCAACCGTCGCCGCACCTCGGTCTCTTTTCGTCACTCCTCTTGTTGCACGTGTATCCGTTGGATGGACGACAGCAAGCGCAACGACGCCGAAACCGGAGGGCGGCAAGTTCTGCCCTTTGAGTGTTCGTGCTGCCGTCTCCCCTCCGACCGTCCCGGATCTCAGGCGCTGTCCGTGCGGCAAGGCGGCCTTCTGCGGTTACCGTTGCACCTGGCAGAGGCACGCGTCGTGTCTGGGTGCCTGCGAGCACGACGCGGAAGCCGAGAGGCGCTTTGAGTCCTGGCCCATTTGTCCTCGACGTGCCCGACGCAGCGCGCCAGTACCGGCTCGCGTTCCGCCAAGGCAGCCAAGTGTACCACTGCGTCAATGTGCCCAGCGCCTACCCGCCGTTGTCGCACAGCGAGGAGAGCGAGCGGTACGCCAAGCACTCTCTGGACGTGCAGCAGTGGCTCGGCGCGCAATCCTGGCAGTCGGCTCATGACGGTGTGGGCGAGAAGTGGATGTGCATCGTCGCGTTGGCGCGTTTTGCCGATGAGGCTTCTGCCGTGAAGTGCTGCGAGCTTCTCGACGCGGACGACGAGGTTGCGCGAGCCGTCTGGGCGGAACCCTTCCCCAAGCACTACCCCTCGAAGGGCTTGCCTGGCCGCATGCCCGAGCGCTTGCGTCAAGGTAGATTGGCCCCGGCTCTCGCTCCCTCCGTTCCCTTCCAGCATTTCCTTCTGTGTTGGTGTCTTGCTTCGATTTGCCGAGGGAGAGAGAGAGTTAGTGTCGTTCTCATTTTCTCCCGGCTCAGAAGCAGAGTTCCAGGCGATGCTGGCAGAACAGGACAAGATCATGGCGCTGATCCAACCCATGGTGAGGCAGCGTTGTCCTCGTCTTGCCGTTTGACTCGTGGGTCGTCTGTTGTCTCTGTGGCTCGCGCAGTTCCGAGAGACGGCACCCTGGCACTTGACGTCGTATAATGTGGTCCACCGACCGGCCCGGCATGTGGTCATGACTGTGGCCACGGACCAAGCCGTGCAACCGGCCGTCGCGGAAGCGCGCCGGCGGCTCAACGAGGGTGGTTGCGGTCACTGCGGTATCGAGTGCACGCAACGCGGTCCCTCGGCCGCTTGGTGATCAGGGCTGTTTTGCTCGCTCTGGCGCGCGAGGGAACTCTAGAGTTGCTGCTATCTATCACCGTCTAAAAAAGACTGTCTTGCACGGATCACCGAATGCTTTCCCAGTACAGTAAAACCTCGATCAGAAAGAAACTGGACGGTAAGGAAGCGTCCCCCTTCCCGGTGGAGCCCAACAATTTTCCAACAGCAAAACAGGTGAAAACTACCTCGACGATAAGGAAGCGTCTGTACTCCTGGGAAGCTGGATCCGTTTTGCTCTTTCCTTATTCTCGAGGTTTTACTCTACATGTTTGCTGGGAATGTCAGCGGAATGTATACAGTATGATACGGATGGCGAAATGCCCTTTCAAAAGGATGCACGCAGCTTCTTGACCTGCTCAAACAGAGCGGCCGGTTCGCCGCTGGCAAAGTGCCGGCGCACGGGTTCCAGCACCTCGTTGAGGCAGCGCACCAGGGTCGCCTTGAGGGCCTGCGGCGACACCTGTCCCTCGCCGAAGGCGACCGAGAGGGCCGCGTAGTCGCGGTAGCGGAAGCGGGCCACCCCGCCACCCAGGTCGCGGTCCACGTTGACGCCGGCGTCCGAGTACCGCGGGTGCTCGAAGATGCCAAACTTGAGGTAGGCGAGCACCGGGTTGGTGGCGACACTCGTGTCGCGCTCGGCGCAGAACGCCCCCTTGATCTTGGCCGCCACGTCGTCGGCCGAGTCCTCCATGTAGATGGCGCTCGCCGGGTCCGACTTGCTCATCTTGGTCTGCCGCAGACCGGGCAGCATCGTGTGGCTGATGACGACGGGCTTGGCGACGTCGGCCATCTTGCGGTCCTTGCAGTCGGCGTACTCGCGCGCCAGCATGTTGACCTTGAGCTGGTCGAGGCCGAGCTGCGCGACGTCCACCCCGAGGAAGCCGACGTCGGCGCACTGCATCATGCTGTACAGCGGGCTGCTGGCCTTGGGGTTGGCGTCGGCGCCGCGGCCCTGGATGTCCGAGCACTTGGCGACGCGGGCGACGGTGAAGGTCGTCGCGATGTCGATGAGCCGCGCCAGGTACTCGGACGGTCGCGCCAGGATCTCCTCCTCCGCCCAGAGGTACCGCACGCGGTCCATGCGCACGCCCATCTCGCGGCCCATGACGGCCCAGATCTCGATGAAGTAGCGGCCCAGCGTTCGGATCTTCTCGAGGTCGCCGCCCATCTTGTGGTTGAGCTGGGCAAAGAGGTCGGCGATCCAAAGGATGTACGTGAACCCGGCGTCGGTCATGCCCTTGATGATGCCCATCTTGACGAGCCCCTGCGCAATGTGCATCCGTCCCGACGGCTCGAAGCCGTCGTAGGCCACCGGGTTCGGGCAGTCGCGGAGCAGTTGCTCGAGCTCCTTGCGGCTGAGCAGGCCCTCCTTGTGGTCCGATGCCACGCGCGCGCAGAGCTCCACGCGACGTTCCAGCGGCAGCTGCTGTGCCGGGGGCAGCGGCGGCAGGCAGTAGCGCGACCGGGCCCGGTTGCGCGCCCAGGCGGGGGCGGTCGCCGACTCGCCCGTCTTGCGGTCGCCCTCTGGCCCGGCACCGTCGCCGCCGCCGCCGCGCGACATGGCGAGGGGGAAGGCCAGGCGACGGGCGGCGAGGGCCTCGCACGCCACCGGAAGGCCCGTCGGGTGGCTGGCGTCGGAAAAGGCCGCGCGGAGGAAGCGCGCGATCGGCGCGCCGCACGCGTCCAGGATCTCTTCGGCCGTCGAGTAGTCGCACGAGAGGACCCGGTGGAAGAGCTGGGCCGTGCCGCTGTTGGCGACCCAGTCGGGGACCACGCACGCGCCGGCCTCGACGGCCAGGAGACGCTGCACGGTTCCCGCGTCGTCGCAGCGCAGTCTGGCGCTTGTCCCCGTGCCGCCGGCCTTCTTGTCCTCGCCCTCGACCACGACGCCAAAGGCATTGTTGGCGCCGGCCGCCATCAGGCGGTAGTGGGGCGGAACGTGCGCCCACGTCTTGGCGACGAGACAGCGCGCCACGGCGTCCGTCACCTGGTACCTCTGGGCGCACGGGCAGAAGACCTCGGCCTCCTCGGCGGCGAGCAGCATCTCGAGGAACGCGCCGTCCGACGTGCCCGCTGGCCGCAGGACGCAGCCAAACTCGCGGCGCTCCGCCTCCGTGAGGCAGCACACGATGTTCTTCTGGGCCCGGGCGCGCACGTCGTTCGACAGCGACTGGTCGGCCTTGGCCCTGTCGCGGATGCGCAGCAGGCGCCCGATGTCGAGGCCCCGGGAGTCGTGCAGGATGCCGTCGACGTCGGCCAGGGCCACCACGCGCCCGACGCCGCGCGAGACCCAGAAGTGCGCCAGACTCGAGCCGACGGCGCCGAACCCCTGGGCGACCAGGCGCAGGCTCCCCGCGGCGGCCAGGCTCGGGTGGCCGCCGGCCGCGCAGCACTCCTCGTGGGCCGTGACGGCCGCCGTCATGAGACCAAAGCCGACGGCGCCCTCTATCAGGGGAAAGTGCGGGCTCGCGGGCGCCGCGATCCACCTCGCGAGCTGCCGCGACCGGTCGCCGCCGGCGCCTCCGCCCTGGGCCTCGGCGATCTTGCTGGCCAGCGCGTACTGGCACGTGGGCAGGCCGCACTTGCGCTGGATGATCGACTCGATGACCGAGTCGTCCGTGTTGAGGTCGCCAGCCGTGACCCACGCACTGCGCAGCAGGGCCCTGAAGTGGTAGATGAACCGCTCGAGCACGCCGCCGAAGCGCGGGTCCTTGTGGTCGAACCGCAGGCCGGCCTTGGCGCCGCCGATCTGGGGATCGGTGACGGTGAACTTGCGCGACATGTTCCTCGCGATGTCCTTGACCTCCTGCAGCGAGGCCGCCGCGTGGCAGAAGATGCCGCCGCCCGCGACGCCGTTGGTGAAGCGGTCGGCCACGACCCAGCCGACGGCTCCCGTCGGTTCGCTGTCTTCCCAGCTGAAGACCACGGGCTCAGGGTGGGATGGCATGGTGGAGGAGTGGCTCATGTTGTGTCACGTGGTTGGGGGGGTTCTCGCTTCTTCGGAAAAAGGAGGTCGATGAAATCTCACGATCCGATCAGGCGTACGACTGCGACGTCGGGCGTTCACGATTCCACGCGAAGACGGCCTGGCTGGCCAGCCATCTGTGCGGGTACATACATGTACGTCCATCTCGTCGACGACCACGACGCCCGGTTGGACGTCTCGAGAGGGTCTCGCCGTGCAGTCGCGCGCTGGTCTCTTCGCGGATGAGGAGTTTCAGGTACAGGCAGTCGGTGCGTTTTGCAGACAACGACAGTGGGGACCACCGAAAAACGGGATGCGGGCCGTCGAGTCGAAGAAACAGCAGAACCAGCGGATTCGTTTTGGGCGCACAGGCTTTACGGCACACACACACAACTAAGCCCATGGTAGCTCTCGGGCAAGACCGGCACAACTATGACACTTTTTTGTGTCGAGCTGCGACTGCACGTGAGCGACGGCTGGGCCGCCGCGCGTCATCGCGAGCACGAGCTCGGACGCGCCGGTGAACCCGTCGGGAGACGCGCGATGAGCGGACAGCCTCGGTGCCCACGTGGTCCTGCCGATCGTGTTCCTCCGAGTCGGTGCCGGACGGCGGCGTCAGGTACGGATCGTCTCGCTCGTCGAGCTCCCGGCGCAGCGCATCTCTGCACTCCGGACAGCTGCCGCCGCGAGCGTGAGGAACACGGGGCCACACGACGACCAGAGCGGCACCGACCACTTGCGTGTACCCCTCCTCGTTTTGCCTCCTTGCCAGGAAACGGGCGAGTCCTGGGTGACATGGGAGCTCCATCAGGCGGCGGGCGCCGTCGTCGTATCTCTGCACGAGCCATTCGAGCTCGTCCAGCGACAGTCCCGAGTGCCGCAGCGACAGGCTGTCGAGGTCCCTGGGCAGAGCGCGGACCCAAGGACGGAGCGCTGCTGCTTCTCCCGCGACCCGCGTGCGGGGACGAGACCCGTCACTAAAGCGTTCCGTGTGGGAAGCGAGGTGCAGTCCAAAGGCGCGGAGCGTGCCGCGGTTGCGCTGCAGCAGGTGCAGCACGATGGACATGTCCACGGAGCGACTGCCGTGCACCACGAGTCGCTCCAGCCGCCCTGGACCGCACCAGGCGGCCTGCTCGACCCTGCGGCGGCTCTCTGGGTCCTCGTCGAGGAGCAGGTGCAGTGACGCTTTCACGCTGGTACCGGGACCGCCGCGGAACCGTCGCCCCCGCAACAGGGAGTGGAGTTCCAGGTCCCGCAGCATGGGAAGCTCGCGGAGGCCCGGCGCGACGTCTTCCCAGAAGACCGACAGGCCTCCGTACCAATAGGTCCGTATGTGTGCGTCGAGATGGAGGCGCCGGAGACTGCAAAACGCTCCGGCCCGAGGAACGGCGCACGTAAGAAAAACCATCGAGGGGCACACAAGCGAGCGGAGCCGTCGCGAACCACTCTCTCCGAGGAGCGAAAAGCAGCGTCTTCCGAGGCGCACCACCGGATCGAGCGAAGACTGAGGGGCGACGGCGGGCCGTCGCCGTTTCCAGAGGCGCGTCGAACCGACAAAGTTGTCACAGCCCGCAGGTATCTCGACAAAGCGGGCCGACGGAGTGGAGTCGCCTTCCCACTGACCGGCGGCAGTCTCCTCTGGGACGACAGCGGCGGACAGCACGGGGCCGAGCAGCGACAGCGCCAGAAGCCTCGGAGACCGCCGCAGTGTCTCCAGGAACTCGTCGACCTGTCTCTGCGCCTCGCCCGACCACCTGTCGCGCGCGGCACGCGCGTCGTCCTCCGCCCCGAGAGGCAGCCAGGACACGTCTCCCAGCGAGAGCCAGACGCCCGGAGCCTCAGAGGCCCTGCGCCACTCGCGGCTGACAGAGCGGACTACTTGACAGCAGCCGGCGTCCGCAAAGCCCAGTGCGAACTCCAGCACATCCCCGCAGAGGACAGACGGGCTCCGCATCCCGCAGAAGGCGAACTCACGATTCACGCTTTGCTCGGGGGCCACGGCACATTTTAGGTACTCAACATGAACCTCGGATCGATCCGCGCAGGGGGTCTACGGGACGCCGACGCGGGGCGGTGGCAGGAAACCGGCGAAATCCGCCGCCTCCTTGAACGACATGTCCCTCTCGGCGCCCGCAGAGAACGGATCGAGGCGCAGCAAAAGCACCACGGAGTCCGGTGATGCCTGCGACCATCTCTTTTTGCGCAGATCTGCGTTCAGACCGTCGTCCATCTGTGCCTTTCTCCACATCAGACCTCTCTCAGGGGCCATATCGCCGTCCGACTGGAGCTTGATCAAGAGCCAAGGCGCAGTGGGCTGTGCCTGGACCAGCTCGTCCACGGCGGCCGCCCACCCGCCCCGCGGGGTGAACTCGCTCGAATGCCACAAGCTTTTCATGTTTTCGTCCAGCATGAACAGGCGGCCGGATCTGATCGGAAAGGTTCCCACCTTCTCGAAGACCTTGCCGCCACCCAGCGTTCGCAGAGTCATTCGGGACGGCACCTTCATCGGCCTGAGCCATGTCTGCAGGCAGTAGGAGGTGCATTTCGTGTCGCCGTACTTGAACGGCGGCAAGCACCGGGCGCCGTGCCCGGTGAGGCTCGCGCATTGGGTTGCCTCGTCGTTTTCTTGAACCTTTCCGTTCTCTGCGGCTGCGGCGCCGGGGACCGCTTCTGGCCCGGGACCCCACCGTTCGAGGAAGGCTCGGCGCCGCTGCGCGTTCTCCGCGTCCGATGGGTCGAGCCGCAGCCGTCCCACCCATTCGCGCGCGTCGGCGACCGGCATGTACCAGCGTTTGCCGGAGCCGCCGGCCTCGTCTTCGACCTGGATGCCGCGGTACAGTCCTCCCTCGCCAAACATCCTCTTGGGTTGCACGTCCCTGGCAAAGTAGGCACCTGTGTTGGCCGCGTTGAGCATATGCTCGTCCGGATGGTCCGGATCGCGGATGTAGCGGATGTACAGACCGCCGCCGGATTTTGCCCTCTCGCGGTTTTCAAGCTGTCGCTGGTGTTGGTCGGGCGACCAGGCAAACAGGGCCTGGGCAGTGTCGATACGACGTCGCTGAGGCGCCTGGGCGACAAGCGGTTGTGATGCCCGGCGTTTGCGCGCCGAGCGATTGTTGACCTCTCCGTTGTCGGATGCAGACGACATTACATAGGTGTGCCTCGGGACGTTGGCGAAATGTGCTTTTCTTCTCTCGTGTGTACCTAGTGTTGGGCAAAGATCAGGCGACAGAAGTCCGATATTTGATTTTTCATTTGTTGGCACGGGAGGAACGGCACAACTAGCAAACGTGATTTCTTTGCGCGCGAACATCGGGCGGACGCTCTGCACGCGTGTCCGGGACCGCGACTCGGGGCGCCCGCTTCCGCTCAGAGCGAACAACGTATGTACAAACCAAAGCGCGCGAGGAGCAACGCCGTCGCGCCGTGGCGAGGCGCTTTCACGGCACCGACTGCGGTGGGCCGGCGACATTCGTTGGCGGCCTGCCACCCTGCGTCGACCCGACGCGCCGGACCTTCGCTGGCCGCTCGTCTCGTTCGTCGTCGTCACTGCCGACGGAAGCCAAAGTCGCTGGTTCAAGCTGTCCCTTTCTCTCGGCGTCACCCGGGTCGCGCGGCGGCGGCGCGACGTACGAGGGGAGGGGCTTGAGCATGCCGCACTCGTCCAGGAGCGCCCACCAGTAGTTGCGCTCCTCGTCCGCTGTCAAGGGTGGCAGCTGGTCGTCGGGCGTCTGTTCGGGCAGCCCGTGCAGCCGGCAGTACGCGCGCGTCATGTCCGGTGTGCGCCGGGTGCGGTTGCGGAAACCCGCGCCGACGTACTTGACGGCGCCCGTGCTCTTGGCGTGCTGCTTCTTGAGCTCGGTGATTTTGATGCCGCCGTCGACCGTGTGCCATGCCTGCCACCCGCTCTCCGTGTGCTTCTGTCCGCCCGACTCTCCCTTGATGCGTCCGTTGGCCGTCGTCGGGTTCGACACGGTCCACCCGATCAGGTGCCGCTTCTCGGCGGGCAGCTCCTCGCGTTTGAGGTACCGGCCCAGGCGCTCGTCAAAGACCCGGTCGATGCGCACAATGTAGGCGCACCTGAGGCGGCGCTCTCGCGCGACCGGGCCCGCCCGCGCCCTCTTCTTCGTGGCGGGAGGCTCCGGCACTCTCCCCTTCTTGCGATCTCCGCTCCTCGCGGGCTCGGGCTCGGGCTCGGCCTCGGCCTCGTCGTCTTGGTCGGGGGGCGACCGCTCCTCGTCGCTGTCGGTGGCCTCGTCCTCCGCCGCCTCCTGCTCGTGCGCCTTTTGGACCTTTGGCGCGGCAGGCGCTCTTCCCAGCTGCTGCTTGGGCTTGTACTGCAGACCGAGCGGGTGGTCGGCGTACTCGAGAACCGCTTCCCATCGGAGCTTGCCCCGAACCCGCGTGTAGATGCGCATGGGCAGCTGCATCGGACCTCTGGCTGCGGCCGTCCTGGCAGCGGAAGACAGGCGCTTGAGGCTGCCGGGAACAACGGCCTCGGCGACGACCGCCGCGACAGGCGACGGCAGCGGCTCTCGACCGACCGCGCCGTCCAGAGCAGCCCCAGAGGCGGCAGTGACACCCGCCGTGTCTGGGCGGCTCTTCAGCAGCATCGACAACAGATCGTAGCGTTGCATCGAGGGCTCCTTGCCTTCCCGATTCCCGTGCGCTCTCTCCTTCTTCCTCTCCCGCGACACACGTCCTCCCGCTACCTCGGTCGGTCTTCCGCGCGGATCGTCACCCGCCGAGTCGGCCATTGAGACGAGACTGTAGGGCCTCCACTGTTGTGGCGCTTTTCCTCGCTTCGATGCGGCGCCGGTCTCCGTCACCGGCAAGGAGAACGGCTTGCGGTCCTGGCTTTCCGTCTCCGCCACCTCGGCGAGCAACGACAGGGACGCGTCACCCGACTCGTTTCCCAGCATATCGCAAAGGTCGGTATCTGGCCTGGTTCCGCAAGTTTCGTTTCACGATTCTTCGGCAGGGTCCCGCGCGCAAAAAAGCGCTCGTGAATAGTGTGCTTGGACG
>Ga0265334_10000939_pt1 | contig 14530 bp, 26 predicted proteins | sample 42023metaG_FD_192442 | JGI IMG/M metagenome (GOLD analysis project Ga0265334, IMG submission 192442) | Rhizosphere microbial communities from Carex aquatilis grown in University of Washington, Seatle, WA, United States - 4-20-23 metaG | ecosystem: Host-associated > Plants > Roots > Rhizosphere... | reverse complement strand
CGGGCATGGCGGCTATCTCCTGTGCCGCGCATCGTACCCACAAATGGATATCCTGAGGAGTGTCGCCCTCATAGGTTATGGCCACAGCGCGCCCAGCAGGACCACGCCAGCGAGGATCACCAGACCGCCCGCGCACAGGAGGGCGGTCGGCCAGATGGCCCCTGGCGGCCTCGTATGGGTCAGGGCGACCCTATCGGCTTGGCGGCGGCTCACGCTACCAACTCCCAGCCCGCCTCGATCGCGCCCAGCCGCTGCCAGCGCCGCGCGCGGGTGGCCGTCAGCTTGAGCCCGTCGGTCAGGGCCTTGACGATGGCCGGACTGAACTCCCGGCGCCGATTCATCAGATCGGAGAAGTAGGCGGGCGACAGGTCGATCATCGTGGCCACCTGCTTGCGGTTGAGCCCACGGTGGGCGGCGACCTCGTCGATCTCTTCGCGGAGTTTCGTCATAACCGGGATACTACGCAGATCAGCGAATAGCACGCAACCGAAGAATACACTTTGCAGCGTATCTAGGAGTGATACATACTTCGCCACATGGGATGGGATCACGACACCGGCCACCTACAACTACTGCGCCAGCGGCACGAGAAGGCGCTCGCCCGAACCGATCTATCTCCTTGGACCCGTGCTAGAATTCGCGGCAGTTATCCACATCTTTTGAATTCCCCAGCGACAGTCAGCGTTGACGGTGGAGTTGGCAAAGGGGGCCCGAAGGGGCGGCCACCATCTGAGACTGTCGACCCGGCCGGAGGGGTGGATGCTCCGGCTCCTTTCCCGTTGGTGCGGCTCCCGATCAGCCATCTTGTTATCGTGCGGTCGCTGATCGCCGGCTGCCTGCTGGAATATCGCAGCCGCCAGGGCGACTTCTTCGACAGCGCCAATCGGTCGGACAATTCCACAGGGGCGCGGCGGGCGTTCTTCCTGTTCATGCGCCGCCACACCGACGTCTCCTACACCTGGCTCGCCCGCTACCTCGAAATGAACCACACCTCATGCATACAATCGGTGCGGAAGGCTATGGTTCTCCTGAATGAGGACGGCCCGTGGGCCGCCTCCTACCGCCGCATCGAAGCGGCATTAACCCAGAGGAGTCAGCATGGCGGAACGATCGAGGAAGCAAAAGAGCAGGCCGCGGAAGAACGGCAGGGCAAAGGGTGAGATACGGGACGGTCCGCCGCCGGGCGTGGTCGGCATCGGTGACAACGTGCCGGACGAGGTCTACGAGAGGGCCATCGAGCGGATCACCAAGACCAGCGCCGCGCTCGAGACGGCCAAGGCCAAGCACCGGCAGGCCTACTCCGAGGCCAAGGACGACGGCTGCAACATCGACAGCCTGAAGCTGGCGCTGAAGCTGCACAACAAGCGCGACCACGGCACCGTGCTGATCGACTACACCACCGCCGGCCGCATCCTCAAGATCATGGATAGCCCGCTGGCGACCCAGTTGTCGCTGTTCCAAGACCTCGCCAACAAGCCTAGCCCCTATGCCGAGGGCGAGCAGGCCGGGAAGGCGGCGGCGCCGCCCGACCAGAACCCGCACAATCCGGGGTCAGCGGCTTTCATGTCGTGGGCCGAGGGCTGGGAGCATGGCCAGCAGCACAACCGCGAGAAGATCGGCAAGAGCGACGCCGCCGTCCACTAGTGGCCCAGTGGCAGGCACCGGAGCAGTTCGATGATGGTCAGCAGCAGGACAGGCACCCAGAGCGGGCACTTGCCGATGGCCGAAGCGATGGTGCAGCCGAAGGCTACGATGGCAAGGATCAGGAAGACGGTGAGGGGCATGGCAACTCCAAGGTCGATCCGCGATAACGCTGGCGGAGCCGAAAGGTGACCAGCATCCTCACGTTCGATACCTCGACGCGCGCGGGCTGGGCGTATTTCTCCGGTCCGCGCGCCGCGCGACCTATCTTCGACACCATCCGCCTGCCGATCGCCGACAAGGACGACTATGCGGCGCGCACCTGGCCGCTGATGCAGGCCGCTGAAGCCTTGGTCGCGAAGTTCGAGCCGGACGTGATGGGGTTCGAAGCGCCGTTCATCCCATGGGGCAACTCCGATCTGGGCACCAGCGGCCAGACCGTGCGGCTGCAGATCCTGCTAGCCGGCGTGATCGAGCTCGTGGCCAAGAAGCACGGCATCACGCGCTGCATCGAGGCGACGACGCAGGAATGCAAGAAGGCCATGACCGGCCACGGCGCGATCCCGAAGGCGGTCAAGGCGACCCTGCGCAAGCAGGAGGACCGCCGGAAGTGGTGGAAGCACCAGATGGTGGCAGCCTGCCATGCGCGCCGCTGGATGGTGCAGGACGACAACCAGGGCGACGCCGTGGCGGTGGGTGTCGTGGTCTATGACGTACTAGGGACGCCGGTCGATCTGGCGCTGACGGTGTAAAGATGCGGCCAAATGGCTACGTAATTTTCGAGGGCCCCTCCATGATCGATGAGCGGCCGATCGTCGTCATCCTCACCGGCTTCCGGGTCGACAGCAAGAACGCCAAGAGCGGCGGGAGCGTGCTGCAGACGTGGATCCTGCGGTCCGACATCGACCCGGTCGACGCCGCGCGCGTGGGCGAGGACGCCTCCATCTGCGGCGCCTGCCGTCACCGCGGCACGCTCGACGCGGACGGCGTCAACGTGGGCCGCAGCTGCTACGTCAACATCGGCACCAGCGTGCGCAACACCTGGCTGGCCTACAAACGCGGCTCTTATGCAAGGGTGGCGGATATTTCCGTTTTGGGTACGGACCGTGGCATTCGGCTGGGCACCTACGGCGACCCGGCTGCGGTGCCGGTGGGCATCTGGGAGGCGCTGACGACCAAGGCGGCATGGTGCATCGGCTACACGCACCAGTGGCGCTGGCGCCGGGCGCTGAGAGGCTACTGCATGGCGTCCGTCGACACGCCCGAAGAGAAGGCCGAGGCCGCGCTGGCGGGCTGGCGGACGTTCAGGGTGCGGTCCGAAGAGAGCGGGCTGTTCCCGCGCGAGATCGCCTGCCCTGCATCCCACGAGGCTGGGCGCAAGACCGGGTGCGAGGATTGCCGGGCTTGCGGTGGACACAGTTCGCGCGCCGCGCGGGTCGACGTCGCCATCGTGGCGCACGGTCCGGCAGGGCGCGTCGGCAATTTCCTGCGAGGAACAGATGCCATTTGATGCACTGATGCCCAAAGACCCTCGACCTCACCGGCCAAATTGCCAGTGTCTGGCGGTCTTCGGACAGGCCGTGGCGATCGACGGCATCTGCGAGACGTGCGGTGCCTGGACCGGCTCTGCGCTGGGCGTCAGCCCGCTGCAGCTTAAGCAGGTGATCCTCGAGACGGTCAAAGAAGGCCTGATCGATGAGCGCGAGGCGATGCTCATCCTCGACTACTACGGCTTGTGAATGAACGCTGTTGCAGAAAGATCACGACGCGCGTATCGTCCCTGAACGCACAACGCCCCCGTGAGGGGGCGCTGGCGGGTCCAGAAGGGAGGCACCCCGACGGACCGGATGGCTGATGAAGCAGCCAGTGGGATAACGCTAAATTATCCTAACTGCTCCCTCCCGTCTACCGATTGTGTCATCGTGACGGGAGAGAACATATGCCGTTCGATCAGTCGCTTCCCGATGGCGACCGAGGCACCCCAAAAAACTGCCGCTGCTTTGTCCTTTTTGGCAACGCCATCTACGATGAAACCGGCCTCTGCCGTCACTGCGGCGGGATTAATTCGCCGCTTGGACTTTCGGCACCGGATCTCAAGCAGTTAATCGTTCACTGCGCCTTTGAAGGTCACATAAGTGCGGCAGACGCCCAAGACCTGATCGCGTTCTACGGACTGCGGGGCACCTGATGTCGGTGGAGGCAATGAACTGGTCCTTCAAGCTGCCGCTGAAGGACATGGCCGCCAAGGCCGCATTACATGCCCTTGGAAACCATGCTGATACCAAGGGCCGGTCGTGGCCCTCGATCGCCCGCATTGCGTGGTACGCCGGATGTGATGAGAAGACCGCCCGCCGAGCGGTACACCGCCTCCTTGAATGGGGTGCCATCCGAGAGGTCGCATCGGAGAACGGAGCGACGAGGGTCTACGAACTCAACTTCGATTGGTCACCTCCAGAGGATGTTTTCTACCCCTACCAAAAATGGGAGGGGGGTAAGGAGAAGGTCGAAAAGGCCAAAAAGGTCACAGTGGGAGACGGGGCCTCCCACACCGGGAGGGTCGCCTCTCCCACTGTGGGAGCCGAATCATCAGTTGAACCATCAATAACCATCAAGACTAACCTCCTCGACGGCCTTGACCCACCCAAACCGGCACCACCTCCGCCCGTCGACCAGGCGCTTCAAGCCTACAACGAGGTGGCCAAGCGCACTGGCTGGCCTACCGCAGCGAAACTCACCCCAAAACGGCGCACTGGCCTGAAGGCGCGGCTTGAAGATGCTGGGGGCCTAGTCGGCTGGACCGTGCTGCTCGAGCGAGCCAGTCGAAGTTCATTCCTCACGGGCAAGACCGGCGGCGGCAACGGCCATGAGAACTGGCGAATGGATTTGGACTTCCTGCTGCGCGACGAAAAGTTCACGCGATTGCGCGAGGGTGCCTACGATGATCGCAAGGCGCCGCGTCAGACGGGGTTCCAGATATGACCCTCTCCGCGCAGCTGGCCGATCACAAAATCTTCCCCCGTTCGTTTCGCGACCACACAGAGAGGATGACATGCCCGCGGTGCAGCCATGATCGACGAGCCAGTAAGGAGCGCTGCCTCTCGGTCACCATCAAAGAAAATTGCGCGTCCGCCGTCTGGAACTGCCACCACTGCGGTTGGCACGGCGGATGTCGAGCAACTCCATCCACTCTCCCCCTCGCACATAGCCGCCCTTACGGATCGGGGCCTCGATCCCGAGATCGTGACAAGGCTTGGCGTCGCGGCATCCGAGAAGCTAGGTGGTGATGCGGTCGCCATCCCGTATTTCGACAATGGCGCGATCGTAGGCCGCAAGCACCGCGGCTGGGGCGAAGGGAAGCGCTTCGTTCAGGACGTAGGTTCCAAGCAGATTTTCTACAACGTCGACTGCCTGCGCGATGCGACATTGGCACATGAAGCAGTGATCATCACCGAGGGCGAATGCGATGCCTGGGCGGCGATGCAGTGTGGATTTCAGCGTGTCGTCTCGGTGCCTGGCGGCGCACCCCTTGAGCGCGTGAAGGACGATGAGGGCAAGAAGTACCAATTCCTCGACCACGCCTTGGTGCTGCTCAAAGATGCGCGCGAGATCATCCTGGCGGTCGATGGCGATGGGCAGGGGCACAATCTTCGTGACGACCTGTCGCTTCGGCTAGGCGCGGCTCGCTGCAAGCATGTCCAGTACCCCCGGCCCAAGGAAGGCTTCGATCACTGCAAAGATTTGAACGACGCTCTGCTGCAGTACGGCGAGCGCGGGGTGCAGGAGACGCTGAAGCGCGCGCGCCCCATGCCGATCGCGGGCTACTACGAGCTCGATGAACTGCCGGAGCCGGGTGATCGCCCGGCCTACGAGATCGGCATCGTCGGCATGGACAAGCACTGGCGCATGCGGCTGGGTGACCTGACGATTGTCACGGGCGTGCCGGGGCACGGCAAGTCGGGCTTCATCGATGAGGTGTGCGGGCGCATGGCGGAGAAGTACGGCTGGCGCACTGTCTTCGCTTCATTCGAGACGGAGGCCAAATCTGACCACCGCCGCGCACTCCGCACCTTCCACCAGGGCAGGCTTGAGATTGCCATGGGGCAGCAGCAGAAGGACGAGGCCGACGAATGGATTCGGCAGCACTTTGGCTTCATCGTGCCACCAGACGATGTCGATGATCTGGACCTGAAGTGGTTCCTCGAGACATCGGCACAGGCCGTACTGCGCAAGGAAGCGCAGATTCTCGTGCTGGATCCCTGGAATCAACTCGACCACATCAGGCCGCCCGGCATGTCGATGACGGAGTACGTGGGCTTCGCCATCAAGCAGATTCATCGGTTCGCGCGGAAGTACAACGTCCACATGATCGTAGCCGCGCATCCTGCCAAGCTCGACCGCGCGAAGGACGGCAAGTATCCCATGGCGAGCCTGTACGACATCAGCGACAGCGCGCACTGGGCCAATCGCGCCGACGTTGGTATCGTGATCCACCGGCCCGACATGGCGAACAACAAGGCGCTGATACGGGTCGTGAAGGTGAAGTTCTCCGACATCATCGGCGTGCCGGGTGAAATCGTCGGCCTCTGGGATCGCGTGCGTGGGCGTTACACGATCGCGGAAGAGGAAGGCCTATGAGCAAGCGCCGCAAGTTCACCACCTGCTTCTGGTGTTCGACATGGATGCCGCGCTATGGCCGCGACATCACCGATGACCATCTGCTGCCGAAATGGTTCCGGCGCCTGATCCGCGAATGCCCTGCCGTGCCGCCTGGCGCGCTGGGCGACTGGATGGGCACGGTGATCGCCTGCCACGGCTGCAACCAGGCGAAGGGTGCCATGCCGCCGGCGGCGTTCGCGCGCTATCGCCTGTCGCATCCGGTGTTGAAGATGGAGATCAGCCGCTGGCACGATATCGCCAGGCGCGCGGCCATTCTCTGCCCGACGCTCGACATCGTCGAAACGTGCAAGGAAATGCTCGAGCCGTTCGAACATCGCGGGCGCATCTATCCCACGCAGCTGGCGATCGACCACGCGCGCGCGCAGGAGGCGTGGCATAAACGCTACGACCCGGCGGGCCCGCAGCCACGATCATGGGAGGAACTGATGGACCCGGACGCGCCGCGATTTGCAGGTGGCAAGTGAGATGGTATCGATCATGGCGGGCTGATCCGATCGCGCGCCAGATCGCCAATCGCCACTACAATCGACAAAGCCCCAACGCCAAGCAATTCGTGCCGCCAGGGTCGTGCCTCGTGCTACTCGAGGAAACGCACCGCGCTCTCTGGGTGACCTCGGCCCCTATCGCTGAATACGTGCAGCATGCATGGGCTGGTGCCTGGATGTGTTCGACCTATCGTAACGAGGGCGCGCCGCGAGGGGTCGAACTGATCGAGCAAGCCGTTGCCGCCACTGTCGCTGAATATGGTACGCCCCCGGCGCTGGGCATGGTGTCATTCATCGACACGGGCTTCGTGCCGCCGAAGGATGTTCGTGGCCAGAAAGTTTGGGGATGGGCGTGGCGCAAGGCGGGCTTTCGCGAAGCTGGCTATACGAAGGGCGGCCTGCTTGCGTTGCAACTGCTGCCCGTCGACATGCCGCCGGCGTCACCCGCTTTGGAGTGGCAAGGAAGGTTGGAATTGATATGACCTCCTACTTCAGCGTGTGCAGCGGCATCGAGGCGTTGCTATGAAAAGCTGTTCGCGGAACATGAGGTTTGTGTCTTGCTTCAGTGGCATTGAAGCCGCCTCTGCCGCGTGGCATCCGTTGGGTTGGGAGTGCGTCGGCGTGGCCGAGATCGAGGCGTTTCCCTGCGCAGTGCTGAAGCACCATTATCCGAACGTGCCGAACCTCGGCAGCGTGCTGGCCGATGACTTCATCGATCGCGTGAAGGCGTTGAAGCCGGACGTGCTGGTTGGCGGCCCTCCCTGTCAAGACTTCAGCGTCGCCGGCCTGCGTGCCGGACTGAAGGGTGATCGCGGCAACCTCTCTTTGAGATGGGTGGAGATAATCGATGCAATACGACCTCTTGTTTCCGTCACCGAAAACGTCCCCGGATGGTTCAGCGTCGGCGGCGGTCACGCCTTCGGTGCCTTCCTCGCGGCCCTTGTGGGAGCAGATACCGCTCTCGTTCCGCCAGCCAAATGCGGAGGGCGCTGGACAGACGCGGGTATGGCTGATGGACCCGGAGGACGCGCGGCCTGGCGGGTCTTGGACGCACAATTTTTTTCACTGGCCCAACGACGCAAGCGTGTGTTCGTTGTCGCAAGTGCTGGAGCGGGGTTCGATCCCGCAGCGTTATTATTTGAGCCCGAAAGCGTGCGCCGGCATCATCCGCCGCGCCGAGAAGCGGGGCAAGGAACTGCCCCCACAATTGCGGCTCGCACTCGAGGCGGTGGCGGCCTTGGCACAGACGCCGAGTGCGACGGAGCCCTGATCCCCGCCACGGTGGCTACGCTCGACGCCTCCTACGGCAAACTGCAGGGCGCGAGCGGCCAGGACATGAACCATGGCCACTTCACCCGTGGCAAGGACGGCGCGCCGAGCGACACGTTCCCGCCTCTCAGCGCGGACGCGGACAAGGGCGATCAGGATCCGGTGGTTCTGGCCTTCACCTGCAAGGACAGCGGCGGCGACGCGGGCGAGATCAGCCCGACCCTGTGCGGCATGAGCGAGGTCGAGGGCAATGCCAATGCTGGCGGGCAGGTGGCGATCGCCTTTGAGAGCCGGGTGGCGCGCAATGGCCGAGGTGGCCCCGAGGAAATCTGCCCGCCGCTCAAGGCCCAGTCTGGCGAGACAGGCAAGGGCGACAGCGCGCCGCTGGTCGCCATCCCCTTCGACACGACCCAGATCAGCAGTCCCCATAACTACAGCAAGCCCGCCGAGGGTGACACGTGTCACCCTCTTGCCGCTGGCGCCCACCCTCCCGCCATCGCATCGTTCCAGCACAACGGCGACGACATTGCCGATCCCGTGGCTGCCAATCAGGCGCGCACCTACACCCATGAAGGGAGCCGGAATTTCCGGCTCTCAAATGTCGCCATATCGAACTGGGCGGTGCGGCGATTGACGCCCACAGAATGCCTGCGCCTCATGGGGTTCGATGATGACTATCTCGACGTCACCTTCAGAGGAAAGCCCGCTGCTGACGGACCCAAGTACCGGGCGTGCGGAAATTCGATGGCCGTGCCAATTATCAAATGGCTTGGTTTGAGAATCGACCAGCAGCTGCGATCAGCGCAGGCAGCGCCTGTTCCCGCTCGCGCAAAAGCTCGAGGAGCTCGAGCCACACGTTAGGTGGAATGCGCGACTTGCCCTTGGCCCAGTTGCCGACGGTCTGCTTCTCGACCTCAAGGTCGATCGCCAGGGGGGCGCGGAAGTGGTCGCCATAGAGGGCCTGGCCGATTTGGGTGAACAGCGCGTTATCGTCCATTTGCCTTTTCCCTTCGTTGCTCAACGCCTCAGTCTGCGCGCCAGGACCTCGAGCTCAGCGCCTCAGTCTGCCTGCCCCTATTTGCTTGCCATCCAATTGGCGATCCAGCGCATCGCGCCATCGATCAATTCCCCTAGCACCAGCGTCAGCCCCAAGCAGATCAGGAGGGCTGACGCGCCGTATACGATGATGTCGAGCATGGTCAGCCGATGCCTGCGGCCTTGGCCTGCGCGATGGCGGCAATAACTTCGTCATACGCAGAGCGCGCAATGATGGCGTCACTCCACCTTTCATCGCTATTCCGTACCGAATTTGCACCCGACGATTGCACGCTTTCCAGCGCGGCGAGCATTGCTGTGGCTGCTGCCTCTTTGGCGTTGGCACTTGCAATGGCGCTGCGTAGTTTCGCTTCGGTCATCATCAGTCGTTCCTCGCCCTCGGATTGTCGCAGCGGTTCGGCGCGCCCTGCCTGCACGGCAGTTGACCGTCCCAGCAGTAGGCGCAGTTGTGATTGCGGAACATCGGATGCAGCGGGTTCTCGCGCGGCCCCATGGCCTTCTCCATGTCGGCCTTGCGATGCTCGCGTTCGTGCGCGCCGAGGTCGGCTTGACGGTGGAAGGCCTCGTCGCACCAGCTGCAGCGGAGGGGGTCGGGCGAATAGATGCTCACGACACGGCCCTCGCGTCCCATCGGGCGTCGAACTCGGCGACCTCGATGTCGTCGATCTCGCACTCGGCCTTGCACTTGCGTCGGAAGGCGGGGCCCTGCAGGTCGTCCATCACGTCGGCCAGCCCCTTGCCGAATACCCGCAGCAGCTCGGACGTGTCGGCGTCGGGGTACTTCATCGCGAAGTCGCTCACGAGAGCGTCGAGGGCGTCCTGCAGGTCGCCGCAATCGCGCTCGATGCGGCGCATCTCGGCGTCGGCCTCGGTGCGCTTCTGTTCGAACTGGTCGCGGCCGGTGTTGGTCGGCGTGTTGAGGGCGGGGGCGGTGGGCATGGCTCAGGCCTCCGCCGCGAGGCGGTTGTCGAAAAGCGGCGTGGCGTCCGGCTGCCATTCCTTGCCAGCCCAAACCCGCCCGTTGTACGAGACGTAAGCGATCTGCCGGCTGCCTTCGAAGATGGGGGCGTTCGGCACGCGTGACGCGCCAAAGCCGCACTTGTCGCGAGCCGCGCAGTAGAGGGCCGATGCTTCGGCCAGCGAGGCCACCGCGTAGTGCTTGCGGCCTACCTTGATTGTCAGCGTCTCGGCGAACTGCATGCGCGTCAGGTTCGGGGTGCGTTGGCTCCGGTAGACGGCTTCAAGGGCGGCGGCTGTTACGATGGCTTGCATGGTATTTCCCCTTTCGATGTCCCGGAGTATAAACAAACGTGTTGACGTGTCAACAGGGGAAAAACAATTGTTTGCAAAATAATTCGCCCATAGTACGATGCCGACATGGACGATACGAAACTGATGGCAGAGTGGGAGGCGTCGGCGGGTAGTTCCGCCAAGGCCGCTCTTTCTATCGGCGTCAGCCCCCAGACATGGAATAATTGGAAGATACCGAAGCGCGGGATTTCCGGTGAAGGTAGGCTTCTGGTGTGGCTCGCGATCAATTCCCCCAACCTGTTGCGTCGCTTTCTGAAGGAAACGGGGAAGACACTATGAACTATCTGTCCTCAGACGACTTCGCCCGCATGTTCGGTGGCCCTTTGGACCCCAAGACGATTGCAGAGGCCGCGCAATATGACTGGTCCTATGTGGAGGTAGACACCTCGACCGGGAACCGGATTGTGTTGGACTTGCTGATGATGGCCGATCAGCGGAAATTCTCGGTGGCGGGGCAGAACACCGAGCGGTGGCAGAAAGGCTGGCAGGAAAATCTGGACGAGTTCCGGCGCACGGGCGCCGTCGCTGCACTGGAGCCGAAGTACCTGCGTCCGGCGAAGTACCTGCGGCTGGGTGGCAAGTTCATCGCGCCGCTGGATCCGATGTTCGAGCGCAACTGGTACCGGGTTTTCCGGGGCTGGTTCGCGCGGCGGTATCTGGCCGAGTTCGACATGATCTACGAATTTGGCTGCGGCAGCGGGCACAATATCGCCTTCCTCGCGCAAGAATTTCCCAGCGAACTCATCCTCGGGCTTGATTGGGCGCGATCATCCATCGAAATCACCCGCGCCCTTGCGGAGAAATTTCCCAACGTGCCTAGCGGTTTTCGGTTTGATTTCTTTGATCCGCCAGCATCCGAAGATTGGGCGTGGGATCCTAACACGGCGATCCTGACCGTCGGCGCGCTCGAGCAGACCGGCCTTCGCTGGCGCCCGTTCCTCAATTTCCTGCGTCGCACGCAGCCTGCGATGTGCTTCCACATTGAGCCGATCTTGGAATGGTACGACCCGGGCAACCTCGTCGACTACACGGCGATCAAGCTGCACGAGGGTCGGGGCTTCTGGCGCGGGTTCGTGAACGAGATCACGCCGGTCTGGAAGCATCGGACGGGGTTCGGCAGCTTGCTGCTGGAGGGCTACAGTCAATTCGCGTGGTCGCCTGCGGCATCCGAGCAGGCGCGCATCGACGCACGGGAGGGGGCGCCATGACTGAGACAGTAGACCTGAGTGGCGCAGGAGAGGAACTGAAGCCTCTTATGGAGCATGTGCCAACCGCGCCGATTGCACCCGCGCATGGCATCGCCGCCCTCGCGCTCACCATGGCCATGAAATACCACGACATCAACACGGTGCAGGATGGCCTGCTTTATCAGCAATACAAGCTGGAAGGCCGCAATATGCGCGACCTCAACCTGGACACCGTTTTCGAGACCGCGATCAGAATCGAGATGCACTTGCTCGGTTCCTCTGAGCGCATCGCCAAACTGGTGGTCGACGCCATTGCGGTCGGAATGGAAGAGGATATGCAGCAAAAAACGGAGGATGGGGCGTGAAGCCTCTGCTCTGCGAGCTCTCCGTCCACCTGACCAGCGAGTGGCGCGGTCGCCTGCTGCGGACGTGCGTGACGCTGATCGATCGGCTGAACCCGGGGGGGCTGGACATCCTGCTGATCGACAATGCCTCGCCAATTGACCCCGTGCCGTGGATGCCGGGCGCGTGGGACGACATGGGCGTGTGCCTGGCTACGGACGGCCCCATCCCGGTCAAACCGCCTGGGCGGACGATTATGCGCTTCCCAGACGCCATCGGGCACTTCCACCACAATCAGGGGCAGGACCCGCCACCGAAGGACGGCCCTGGCAGGTCGAACATGACCAGCCTCCAGATCGCCTATGCGAGCGGCTACGAGCGTAGCGTGTATCAGGAGACGGACTGCCTGTTCGTGCGTCCCTACGAAGAGGGCTTTTCACAACTTACGAAAAAGGTCGGGTGCCAGGACCGGACGATTCAAAATTACTGCGACTGGAACATCCGGTACCACGCCGACCTGCCATGGCTGCGCGATTTTCAGTTCGTGGAAAAATACGACTGGCAAAATCAGAAGCCAGACTGGATGGGCGCGCCGGTCGGGGAATTCGTCTACGAGCACATTCTGGGCGACAACCTGCAGATCCTGCCGATGCGCGGCTGCCGGGCGGGCATGGCTGGCGTCACCACCGCCAACCTGCGCGAGCGGTTCTCGGACGGCATCGAGTGGATCACGCACGCCGACCAGCCGTGTTTCGAGGAGTTTCTGGCGTATACCGGATTCAGCGATATGATTCCTGTGCTGCGGGGAGAAGCATGAACGCCACTATAATCAGTGCCGCCAATCGATTGGATGAGATATTCGAGAGGGCATGGGCAAAATTGCCGGAGCAGGAGAAATTCGACGCGCTCAGCGATACAATGCTTTACGGCGTGTCTCTCATTGAGGTTCGCGATGATGGAAGCGCGCGCCGCATCGATCCATCAACGACGCTGGCGCATCTCAAATGAACCTACAAGCCAAAGCCGCCGAGCTTCGCCGCACGATCCTCGAGACTGCGCTTGCGGCGGGGAAGGGCCATGTGCCGCCCGCGCTGTCGTGGGTGGAGATCGCGGTTGCGCTGTATTACAGCGGCGTCCTGAATTACGGAGGCGGGGATGACCGGGATCGTTTCATTCTGTCGAAGGGCCACGGCTGCCTTACGCTCTACGCCGTCCTTGCCGACTTGGGCATCTTGGGGCGCGTCACTGGATTGCCGGGCCATCCTGACACGGCAATTCCCGGCGTTGATGCCTGCTCCGGATCACTGGGTCATGGCCTTGGCGTCGGCGCTGGTATGGCACTCGCGGCTCGACTGAGCGGCAAATCCTGGCGCACGTTCGTGGTTCTGGGCGACGGCGAACTGAACGAGGGTTCGATCTGGGAAGCGGCCATGTTCGCCGCCCACCACAATCTCAGCAACCTGACGGCGATCGTCGACCGCAACGGGCTTTGCTCGGCCAATTACACGCAGGAAATCCTGAGTGCTGACTGGCAGTGGCGGTTTCAGTCCTTCGGCTGGGAGACGGTCCGCTGTCACGGGCACGACATTCCGGAATTGATCGAGCAGCTTGGCGCGCGGCGTCGCGGCCCGACGGTGCTGCTGGCGGACACGATCAAGGGCAAAGGCATCCCGTTCATGGAATCGAGCCCGCTCTGGCATCACAGGATGGTTAAAGGCGACGAGATCGAGGAAGCGCGGAGGGCACTGGCATGATTTGGCATCTGCGAGCGATGTGGGACGCCGCGTTCGATATGCCCGTGTGGGCGTCCTTCCTTGGATTCGGCGCCGCTGCCGCTTTCCTGTTTTGGCTCGGGGGCGGCTGGGTAGCCGCCGGCATCGTGTGCGCCATCAACGCGATCTGGCTGCCGATCTACGCATGGTGGCTGGCATACGGACTGATCTGCAAGTACAGGCCGATCGGGGAGCATTACGGCAAGATCGAAACGCCGTACGCGACTTACACATATTCGGATTACGACCGATGAGCTGGACGGTCGAGCAACTGCGCACCACCGGCCTGGCGCGCCTCGGCATCGTCCCATGGATCGATGACTTCTTGGGGTTCATGTGCGAGCGCCCACTGTTTCCCGGCCATGTGAAGGCTCGCCTGCCGAAGCCGGGCGTTTTTTGCTACGCCCCGGAGGACGTGATTGCGGCCCCAGGCCTGCTGACCCATGCCAAGAGCCTGACATCGCTCGCCAGCGAATATTTTGGGGAACCGGCGCACCTATGGTCACTCAACGCCTTCGTCACGCGACCCGACGCAGGCTACTGGCGCGGGCTGCACGGCCTGCACTCTGACGTAACGACCAGCAACAATGCCGTGGGCAACAAGGCGCTGGCGTTCTTCGTCCTCGGCCACGACACTGACATCACGGGCGCTCAACTGCACGTCAGGCCTGATGGGCTGATCGAGCCGATTTTCGGACCGGCGGGAACATGCTGGCTGGCCGACCAGTCGCATCTGCATTGTGGGTTAATTCCGGAAAAGCCTCGCCTGCTGCTGTGGGCGCGCTCACGG
>Ga0265334_10000936_pt1 | contig 14536 bp, 13 predicted proteins | sample 42023metaG_FD_192442 | JGI IMG/M metagenome (GOLD analysis project Ga0265334, IMG submission 192442) | Rhizosphere microbial communities from Carex aquatilis grown in University of Washington, Seatle, WA, United States - 4-20-23 metaG | ecosystem: Host-associated > Plants > Roots > Rhizosphere... | reverse complement strand
TCGGGGCGTCGAGCCCGACTATCATCCGCATGGTGGTGGATTTTCCGCTCCCGTTCGGCCCCAGGAACCCGGTGACCTGGCCGGCCGCGACCGTGAAGCTGAGGTCGTCGACCGCCAGGACCGGCCCGTAGCGCTTGGTGAGATGCCGGACCACGATCACCGGGCGGGAGCCCCCGGGCCTGCCCGGCTGGCCGCCGGCGCCGCGGACGGTCACGAGGGTTGCGGGCTCAGCCGCGCCGGCTTCGGCTTCGGGGAGCGGCCGGGCCGCAGGCCGGCGAGGTCACGGAACCCGGCGGCGGCGGTGCCGAGCAGCAGGGCGCCGGCGGCCAGTTCGATGACGGTGGCGGCGGTCACCGACCGATCGATGGCCTTGGCCTGCGGGCTGGTGGGCCGGCGGCCGGTCCCGGCGGTGAACCGGATGGCGTAGGCCAGGACGGCGAGGACCAGGACGAGGGCGGCGACCGCTAGGGCGGTCCCGGTTGCGCCGCCGACGGTGAGGGCGCCGCGGATCAGCCAGAAGGCCGCGAAGGCGAGCTGGATGTAGCCTCCGACCTTGCGCACGCGTTGTGACCAGGCGGCGGCCGGGCTCAGCGCGCCGCCCTCGGGCGGCGGAATGCTCATTTTGCTCCTGCCTGGGTCCGGTACCAAGCGACCGTCTCGGCGACCGCGGTGGCGAGCGGGGTGACGGTCGTGCCGAAGGCGGACTCGAATTTGGCGGTGTCGAGGATGAAGGGCTCCTCGAACTCGTAGGACATCTCGGCCAGGCCGCGCATCAGCGGGCTGACCAGTCCCAGGGCGCGCAGGGCGAGCGGGGGAACGTCGCGGACCGCGACCGGGTGGCCGACCTCGGCGGCAATCAGGTCCAGCAGGGACCGGGTGGTCATGGTCTCGGGGCCGGGCAGGTGCCATACCTGGCCGGCGGCCCGCTCGTCGGTGCCGAGGGTGGCCAGCCCGGCGGCGATGTCGGGCACGTAGCTGTAGGTGTGCGGCAGGCCGGGGTTGCCGATGAAGTCGGCGCGCTTGCCCGCCACGGCGTTGCCGAAGACCCGCATCCCGAGGGTGGACTCGGTGGCACCCGCGCCGAAGAAGTCCGATGAGCGCCCGATGGCGATCCGGACCCGCCCGCCGTCCGCGGCGGACAGCAGTTCCTCGGTCATCGCGGCGCGGGTCCGGCCCTTGGATGTCGTGGCCGCCAGCGGGAGGTCCTCGGTCATCGGCTGGCCGCTGGTCGGCCCGTAGGCGTAGACGTTCTCCAGGGTGACCAGCAGGGCTCCGGCGTGCTCGGCCGCGGTCAGCGCCCCGCGCTGCAGCGGCGGGAAAAGGTCCGGCCACCGGGTGTAGGGGGCGTTGAGGCACTGGTAGACCACCGACGCGCCCTTGGCCGCATCGCTAGCCGCATCGAGATCGGTGGCGTCCGCGCCCCGCCAGTCGACACCGTCAGCCAGGGCTACGGGACGGCGGCGTGATACAGCCCGGACGTCCGCGCCCAGCCCGGCCAGCCGGCCCGCGAGCGCGAGCCCCACCTGCCCGGTGCCGAAAACGACGTGCAGGCCGCCCTCACTCACGGGATGCCTTCCGTGGCGGAGCAGATAGACAAGTGCGTGCTGTTCTCATTTTCCCGTCTTCCTGCTGAGTGACCTGACGTCCAGGCCGAAGACTCGGCGATGGCTAAGCGCCACGGCGGTGATAGGCCTTGCCGACGACAGTTGCCGCCTCGAACTCGCGGGCGGCCGGCCGCCGTGCGGCGCCGGTCAGGCCGGATCCGGGCCGCGGACCACGACCACGGGGCAAAGCGCGTGCTGTACGCAGTGCTGGCTTACCGAGCCGAGCAGCGCTTCGGTGAACCCGCCGTGCCCGCGGCTGCCGATCCGCGGGCTGGCGGGGTTTTCCTGGGCTGGCATCTGCGTCTCCTTGATCGTTTGCTGTCGTGGTCCTGGCTGGTGCGCTGCCGCGGCCGGCCTGCGCCCGGTGCTAGCTGAGCCCGCCCGCCGGGCCGGTCAAGGTCGGCCCGTTGGCGTGAGCCCCGTTGACGGCTGGGACCAGGACAGCCGGGCTGGACATAGGCGGCGCGGCGGGCAGGCCAGCGGCGGCTTTCTCGCCGGCCAGGAAGGAGCCGAGTTCGGCGATGGTGGTCATCAGCGGGGCGGGGAACACGACGGTGGTGTTCTTGTCGACGCCGATCTCGACCAGGCTCTGCAGGTTCCGGAGCTGGAGGGCGAGCGGGTGAGCCATCATGATGTCGGATGCCTCGCCGAGCGCGGCGGCGGCCAGGGACTCGCCCTCGGCGTTGATGATCTTCGCGCGCTTTTCCCGCTCGGCCTCGGCCTGCCTGGCCATGGCGCGCTTCATGCTGTCGGGCAGCTGGATGTCCTTCAGCTCGACCAGGGTCACCTCGACCCCCCACTCGACGGTCGAGACGTCCAGGATCTTGCGGATGTCCAGGTTGATCTTGTCGGTCTCCGACAGCGTCTGGTCCAGGCTGTGCTGGCCCACGACCTTCCGCAGCGTCGTCTGCGCGATCTGGTCGATCGCGGAGTACACGTTCTCGATCGCCACGACCGACTTCACCGCGTCGACCACCCGGAAGTAGGCCACAGCGGACACGTCAACGCTGACGTTGTCCTGGGTGATGATGCCCTGGGACTGGATCGGCATCGTCACGATCCGCAGCGACACCCGGTGCAGCACGTCAACGAAAGGGACGATGATCCGCAGCCCCGGCGGGCGCGCGCCGAGCACCTTCCCGAGCCGGAACAGCACCCCAAGCTCGTACTGCTTCACCACCCGCACCGACATCGCCGCGCCAATCAGCAGCAGCACTGCGACGATCACGAGCACAACGATCAGGGCTTCCATCACGAGCCTCAATTCCTGGGAACGATGACATACACGGGCCGGGCGTTAGGCCCGGGTAGAGCGATTAGCGTGGCTCTCGAGGCCGGCGGACTGGCACCGTTACAGCGGCGGCCCTAGCCGGCAGGCCACGGGCAACGCTGAGGAGGCCTGCGGCCGTCATACTCAGCGTGCATTTTCGTCATTACGTAAAAAATCCGGGCCCTGCCGTGCCACCGCGAATTTCGCGGGGCACCCTGCTAGGGTCCGGAGCTTCACTCTTGACAGTACGCGCCTTTTGCCGGTATGGGAAATCGAGCTGCCAACGCTCACCGTATCAATTCGCTGACGGGCCGGGCTGCTGAGGGTGCAGAACGCGAAACCGTGTTGAGATTACCGGCAGTTCGGTGATCCGCAGCAGTAATTCTGCTGGCGTCGAATGACTGCTTGTTACTGGCGATCTCGCTGTAGATGACCGGCTCAACCCGCTGCGGGAAGTCTACGGGACCCGGCGGGGGTCCTGCCCAGGGGCTCAGGGAGCTGGCGTGACCGCCGGGGAGAGCGAGTTCGCGCCAACGGGAACCGAGGCTGGGCCTGAGGATGTCCCGGTGGGGGACGCTGAACTCGTCGGCCCGGTCGTGGCCAGTGTCGGCGCGGGGGAAGACGTGGCCGGAGCGGTTTGTCTCGGAGCGGCGGCAGACGGTGACGTGGTGGCCGCCGGCGCGCGCGCGGCCGAGGACGGTGCCGCCGCCGGGGTCACTGTTGTCGCCGGGGTGACGCCGAAGGTCGCGGCCGGTGACGGCCTGACGAGCAGGTAGGTCGCGAGGAGGATGAGGAAGGCCGCGCTCAGGATCCAGGTCGAGGCCCGCACGCGCCGCATCAGGCGGCTTCGGCCGGTTCGGCTGTCTCCAGGTCCGCCGGGAGGCGGATGCCCTCGCGCCGGAAGCCGGCCGTGATCCGGGCCCGCAGGATACGCCCGACCTCGAACTGCTTGCCGGGCAGCGTCCGGGCGACCAGGCGGACCTGGAACTGGTCGAGGTCGATGCCCTGCACGCCCATCACGGCCGGGGGATCAAGCAGCAGCTGCCGTACACCCGGTTCCTTGAAGGCGTCGTCTCCGATCAGCCGCAGCAGGTCGCTCACCCGGTTGACGTCCACGGCCGCGGGCACCGGCACGTCCACCACGGCACGTGCCCAGTCGCGCGAGAGGTTGGTCACCCGGGAGATCTGGCCATTGGGGGTGATGACCACCTCGCCGCTGGCGGTCCGTACCGTGGTCACCCGCAACGTGACGTCTTCTACGGTTCCGATGGCCGGGTCGGGCAGGCCTGCTACCGAAAGGCTGATGAGGTCCCCGACGCCGTACTGGCGTTCAGTGATGATGAAGAACCCGGCCAGGATGTCCTGCACGGTGCGCTGCGCCCCGAGCCCCAGCGCGACCGCTACCACGGCAGCCGGGGCGGCGAGGCTCGTCACCGGGATGCCCAGGCGGGTCGCGATGAGGATCCCGGCCGCGCAGTAGATCACCGCCAGGGTGGTCCAGGTGATCACCTGAGCCAGCGCGTGCCGGTGCTTCGACGCCTCCGAACGGACGAGCGTGTCTGTCTCCTTCGCGTTGGCATCGATCCGGCCGGTGAACCTCGCGCCCGCCCAGGTCGCCAGCCGCGTCAGCAAGATCGTCCCCGTCACGAGCAGCGCGATCTCCAGGCCACTGCCCCGCGCCCACGAGTCGAGGCCGGTCAGAGAGGTCATATTCGAGAACATGGCGCGCCATCCTTGCTGGATCGGGTGGTGGATGCCGGCGCCGCGCGGCGCTCACGCATCCCGCTCCTGGCCGCGGAGCACGACAACGGGGCAGCGCGCGTGATGCACGCAGTGCTGGCTGACCGAGCCGAGCAGCGCCTCGGTGAACCCGCCGTGCCCGCGGCTGCCCACCACCAGGAGGTCTGCGCCGTCGCAGGCATCGAGCAGCACCTGCGCAGGAATGCCCTCAACCACCTGGGCCCGCACGGGGACGCCGCTGCCCGGGTCAACGGCGGTGCTGATCGCGTCGGCCAGGACCTTCTCCGCGTTTTCCCTGAAGTCGAAGCTTCCCTCCAGGCCCGTCGGCGCCCACCCGTATCCGCCGGCGGCGGCCGGGTAGTGCCAGGCGATCACAGCGTCCACTGTCGCGCCGGTGAGCCCAGCCTGCCGGATGGCCCAGCGTAGTGCGCTCGTCGACGAGGGTGAGCCGTCGGCCCCCACTACGATGCGGGACCCGGTGCTGTGTTCTTGTCCTGGCACCCGCTGCTCCTCGGTTTCAGCTCCGGCCGCTTCCCGGCCGACGGTGCTAGCGTGCACCGGTGGTTCCGTTGGCGGAGAGCGGGAAAGTGGTGGGCAATCTCTCGGCCACGCCGAGAACTATCCGTGCGATGAATCCCATAACTGACTCCTTTGGTCACGGAGAAGCATGACGCGCGACAGTCAGCTATTCCGGTTAAAGCGCAGCGGAGGAAAGTCCTCTGGGATTCACTGTCTTCCGGCTCGCAGTGCTTTAGCTGCCACCACTGCAGGCACAAAATCTAGACCCTGACGTGCAGCCGCGTAAAATGAGAGGGTACAGCTCGCCGAGGTCCGGAGCTATTTTCTTTCTTCACAGTACTATACTTTCTAAATCCTGGCGCTTCCCAGGGGTCGGCATCGGCCGCGCTCACGGCGGTCGCGGCCCGCGAACCGCAGATCATTGTGGACCTGGCTGGCCTGGAGTTCGTCGGCTCCAGCGGCGTCGTCGCGCTGGCACGCGGCCGCAGTCGGCCCGGCCGGCCACCGGTGACCTCGTACTCTCCGCGCCGCAGCAGGAAGTGATGCTGGTTCTTACCGTCACCCGCCTGATCGACGTCGACCAGGCATTCGCCATCCTGCGCGACCAGGCCCGCAACCGCAACCAGCGCCTGTCCGACCTGGCCCGCGGACCTCTAGCCCATGGTGGCGTTGATGTCGCGGTGGCCGGCGGTGACTTGCGATGTGCGGGGAAGTCCGTGACGACGGCCTGGGGCCGGGACTCTCTTGCTTCTTTCCGCACCCCTGTGCCTCCCCGGTCGCTGGTCGCGGGCCGTCTGGTGGTCACGATGCTGTCCTGCCGCCCGCTTGAAGTCACTAGCGCGCCGTTGGCCGACGTAACCGCACACCCCCCGTTCCTACCCGATGGCGGCGGCGCCCGGCGATGAGTAGGAATGAAGCGGAGAATGCCTGACACGGGCAGATACCCGCAATCGGCAGAAGCCGTAGCGCGGGCCCAGCCTGGCTCGATCTGGAGGAAGTAGGCGACCCCGGTGACGATCGGGGCCGGGACGATGATCGGGCCGCGGAGTCGCCGGACAGCCCCGTACGCAGCGAGTGATCGGAAGGCCCGCGTGCCGACGTTTTGCGCAGGTCGCATCTCTGCTGGTCAGCAGGCCGATGACCTGGGCCTAGATAAATCGAAATAGTACAAGATCGCTCATATCTAAATAATGATTGATTATCCTCAACAAAAAGTGATCGCTTGTGTTGCGCAAATTTCCTAAAAATCCAACTTTCGTCGACTAAGTCACGATCGGCTATCCCGGGATCACATTTACGACATTTACTGAAGTCTCCGGTTTATTCCGGTTCGGGGATTTAATCGCTATAGTACGAAACGCCGCTTCGCAGCCGGGGCGGCCGGCAACGGTTGCCGACCGAGGTGCCGCGCATGGTTGGTGCGCGGCTGCGGTTCCGGGGGGGACCAGAAATGCGTACAGGGAAATTTGGCGCGCTGACGTCGATCGCCGCGACCGTGGTTCTGGCAGCAGGATGCGCCTCGCAAGTCGGCTCGACAAGCGTGTCCGCGTTCAATCAGCCCGAGTTGCCGAATATCGTAGTCGCCGCCCTGCCCGCGGCCGACCTTGCCGGCCTGTACATCGCCCAGGACGAAGGGCTTTTCGCCCAGCAAGGTCTCCACGTGACGCTGGAGAAGATAGCGAGCAACCAGGCGGCGGTCGCGGCCCAGCTCAAGGGCCGAGTCGACGTTAGCGCGCAAAGCTATGTGTCCTACATCGCGGCGCAGTCGGCAGGCGCCCGGTTCCGCATCCTGGCTGAGGCGTCGACCCTCAGGCCCGGCACACGCGTGCTAGTTGCCCCGGCGACCTCGCACATCACCGCCATGGCGAGCCTCGCCGGGCAGAAGATCGGGGTCAACGGGACCAATAACATCGGCACCCTGCTGGTCAGCGCGCTTCTTGAGGAAAACGGCATATCCCCGGCAAAGGTCGATTTCATCACGGACGCGAAGGGTTACACCGACATGCCCAGTCAGCTCCAGCGTGGCAGCTGGGGAGCGGCGCTCCTCGCCGAGCCCTACGCCACCATCGCGGGAGAAGAGTACGGCGATCAGGAAGTGGCCGACACGGACCAGGGGGCCACGGAGAACTTCCCTATGGACGGGTACGTGGCCACCCAGACGTGGGCCGAGAAGTACCCAAAGACGGCTGCGGCGTTCGTCCGCGCCATCCAGGAAGGCCAGGTGATCGCCGATACCAGGCCGTTGGCCGTGCAGACGGCGATAGCAAAGTATGACGGCTTGTCGTCCACGGTGACCGCCGTCATGGCACTGCCAGGATTCCCTACAGGCCCAGTGCAAGTGCAGAGCATCCAACGGGTCGCTAACGTGATGCTCCAGTTCGGCGCGCTCAGCAGGCAATACAGCACCGAGGTCGAGAGCGGGACCCTGGTCCGGTCAATGATCGGCTAGGGGTCAAGGCCCGGACTGCGGCCGAGGGAAACCATCGAGCACATGCCGCCCGAAGTCCGCCCGGTCATGACCGAGCTGGCCGCCGGGGCGTTCGCCCGGCACGCCGAGCTTGTGCACGGAACCCCGGCTCCCGCCACGAGTGATGAGGTCTGATGGCTGACTACGGTCACGGGCGCCGGTCGCGCCCTGATCGCGGCAGGCTACCCCCGGTCCGGGATGACTCCCATTGTGTACCCGCATGCCTGGAGGAGTCGGAGAGCGGTGGTGACATTCGGTTCCCGGGCACCGGTCTCATAGGCGTGAATGGCTGCCCGTGAGGTCTGCGCGCGCCGTGCCATCATGCTCACCGACAGCCCGGCCTCTTCTCTCGCCTGCCGCAGCGCCTCGGCGAGCTCAGGAGACCGTTGTGGTGAGCGATGTGGGAAAAGGCGCACGTGATGTGTCAGGGATTGAGTACCGTCGCGGGACGTGCTGGTGCACTGGCCCGTAGTAGTGACGAGGTCCCTGTAATGGGGGCGGAGCGAAGGGGCCAGGTCATTCCGCGGCAGTTGTTCATTCGCTCAACCGGAGATCTTTCGGGAGGAGTTGCGTGGACGAGCTGAAAGCGTCAGGCAGGCCGTTTGAGATTTCTCCCTCTTCGAGAATGCCGCCATTCATGGTCTCCAGCTTTTCGGGGACATGTCCTTCGGCGTCGTGCACGACTGCAGCTGGCTGTCTCGTGGGCAGCGGTGCGCCGCCGGTCCCAGGCAGCCGTCGCCGCCGCCGGGCATGGATCCCGACTACTGCATCATCGTCCCGCCCAGCCTCGACGACTCCGGCGACGAGGCCAGGTCCACCCGATGGCCCGCCGGCTGTTCCCGCCCGGTCAGCAGGTTATCCCTCACGCCTGTGCTCGCACATTTCATAATAGGTCTTCTTCGGTGAGTGACCGCAGCTCCTGGGAATAAGCAGAATTGTGCGTCACCCGGCTGATCGCCCGAGATAAAATCCCTGATTTTGCTGGCAATGTATGCTGAAATTAGGCAACGGGAACCAGCCGCCGAACGGCGGCCGGCTATCCGGGGTCATTGTAAGGATGGCTGATATGAACGACGAGAATGCGACCAAGGTCCTGGTACGGAGCAGGGACGGCCGGATGCTGGCCGGGGTCTGCGCGGGAGTCGGCGGCTACTTCGGCATCGACGTTACCCTGGTCCGGGTCATCTGGGCCGTCCTCTCCGTCATGACCGGAGGCGCAGGCGTGCTGGCCTACCTGGTGGCGTGGGCCGTTATCCCCGAGAGCGGCCACAAGAGCTCGATCGCCCAGAACCTCCTCAAGAATCAGGACGCCTGATCCGGCTGAGCGCAAGGACGACCAGTTGTAGGGTTCTCCGGGCCGCCGCCAGCGAGCACCTTTATCCCACCGGCCCGCTGCCTTGACTGTCCGTAGCCGGACAGGACGGCATCGGTCGGCGGTCCGCCTGCCCGCCTCGCTTCACTGCAACGGGTTACCGAGGCTGGTCCGGCTCGGGAAGAAATCGCGCAGTGCCTCGGCGATCTCGGCACGTACCGGAGCCCCGGAGATGACCACGCCGACCATCGTCACGGACGTGTGAGTGTGTCCGCGGGCCCGGACGCGGCGGACCTGAGTCCCTGCGGCCTCCAAGGCGTCCGCGTAGGCGAGGCCGTCGTCGCGGAGCGGGTCGAAGTCGGCAGTGACGATGCAAGCCGGGGGCAGCCCCTCCAGGTTGCCGCGGAGCGGGGCGGCAAGCGGGTCGCCGCGGTCGGCCGGGTCGGCGTAATAGTCCCAGAACCAGTCCATCAGCGGGGTGGTGAGGACGTACCCGTCGCCGTTCTCGTCGTAGGACGGCCGGGTCATGTCCGAGTCCGTGACCGGGGTGAGGAGGAGTTGTCCCGAGACGTGCGGGCCGCCGGCGTCGCGGGCCAGCTGGCAGGCGACCGCCGCGATGTTCCCGCCGGCGCTCCAGCCCGCGACCGCGATCTGGCCGGGGATCCCGCCTAGCTCGCCAGCGTGGGCGGCCGTCCACCGTAGCGCCGCGAAGGCGTCCTCCGCGGCGGCGGGGAAGCGGGCCTCGGGCGCGTGGCGGTAGTTCACCGACACGATCACCGTGTCCGACCGGACGCAGAGGTCCCGGCACAGCGGGTCGTCGGAGTCCAGGTCGCCGAGCACCCAGCCGCCGCCGTGGAAGTACACCACCACCGGGTGCGGGCCCGCCGTCGCCGGGCGGTAGAGCCGGTAAGGCAGGTCTCCGGCCGGGCCGGGCATCACCCCGTCCGTGACCTCGCCCACCTCCGGGCTCGGCGGGCGGGCGGCCGCGGCGAGCGCCATCATGGCCCGCGCATCGTCGGCCGACAGGGCTTCCATGGGCGGCAGGCCCATCGTGGCCATCACCTGCAGGACCAGGGAGACATCGGGCTGCATCCGGCGGATCACCCCGTCCCGGCAGCGTTCCCCGCCACGACCAGTCCGCCGGAACCCGAGGTAGTCCTGCGCGACCACGTCGTCGCACGCCTGCCGGTACACGGCCACGCCGCCGATGTAGGGCAGGAACACGCGCGGCTTGCCGGGGACGTTGGCACCCATGTACCAGGAGTTGGCGGTCGGGTGCAATGTGATGGCGGCGCAGTCCTGGACGTGCTGGTCCCATCCGGCTTCGGCGAGCGGGGTCGGCTCGATCGTCTCGAAGCCCTCGGCGGCCATGTCCTTGAGGCAGTCGGCGATCCAGTCCACGTGCTGCTCGATCGACACGGCCATGTTCGACAGGACCGACGGGCTGCCGGGGCCGGTGATCATGAAGAAGTTCGGGAACCCGGCCGTCATGAGCCCCAGGTACGTGGACGGGCCGGCGGCCCACTTCTTCGTCAGGGACAGGCCCTCCCGGCCGGTGGCGTTCACGGCCGCCAGGGCGCCGGTCATGGCGTCGAAGCCGGTGGCGTACACGATCGCGTCAAGGCCGAACGATTCGTCCGTCGTGTCGATGCCGTCCTCGGTGATGCTCGTGATCGGCTGCGTGTGCAGGTCGACGAGCCGGACGTGCGGGAGGTTGTAGGTCTCGAAGTAGCCGGTGTCGAGGCACGGCCGCTTGGTGCCGAAGTAGTGGTCCTTCGGGCACAACGCGTCGGCTGTCTGCGGGTCGTGCACGACCGAGCGGATCTTCTCCCGGAACATGTCGGCCACGATCTGGTTGGACGCCGGGTTCACCCCCTGGTCGGCGAAGATGCCGAGGACGGCGAACAGCTGGCCCTGTCTCCATGCGTCCTCGAACCGTTCCCGGGCGACCGTCTCGCTGGCGGTCACACCGAGGACGTCGGTCGGCTCGACCGGCATTCCCCCTAGGGACCACCGGGCGGCGTGCCGGTACTCCTCGCGGTCCTGCGCCAGCCGCGCCAGCCGGTCGGCCGGGGCGGGGCCGTTGTGCGCGGGGGCGGAGAAGTTCGGGGTCCGCTGGAAGACCGTGAGCTGGCTGGCCTGGCGGGCGATCAGCGGTATCGACTGGATGCCAGATGACCCGGTGCCGATGACCGCGACCCGCTGGCCGGTGAAGTCGACGCCCTCGTGGGGCCACTGGCTGGTGAGGTACACCTTGCCCGCGAACCGGCCGGCGCCCTTGATGTCGAGCGACTTGGGCATGGAGAGACAGCCGCTGGCCATGATGTAGTACCGGCACCGCAGCTGCGCCCCGCGGTCGGTCACGATGCTCCAGCGCTGTTCCTGCTCGTCCCAGTGAGCGGAGGTGACGGAGGTGGAGAACTCGATGTCCGCGCGCAGGCCGTAGCGGTCGGCCACGAACCGGAGGTAGTCCAGGATCTCCGGCTGCGTGGCGTACTTCTCCGACCACGTCCATTCCTTCTCAAGCTCCGGGTCGAAGCTGTAGGTGTAGTCCGTGGTCGGGATGTCGCAGCGGGCTCCTGGGTAACGGTTCCAGTACCACGTGCCGCCCACGTCGGCGGCCGAGTCGAACGCCTTCACCGATAGGCCGAGCTGGCGCAGCCGGTAGAGCATGTACAAGCCCGAGAAGCCCGCGCCCACCACAACCGCGTCGAACTCCTCTGGGCTTCCCGCTGGCTTATTCACGAACGTCCCCTTTGACGTTGAACGGCCGGTCTGCCGGGAACCCTAACTCACACGAATGCGCGAGTAAATGATTAAGCAGGCAAAGGAGGCTTACATACCGCTGAAGTTCGGGACGTTCATGGCACCGTTCCACTGCCCGGTTGGGCAAGACCCGCATGCTAAGGAACGGGAACAGCGTGACGGTAGTTGACGTGACAGGCGTCCAGCCTCGGCAGATGCCTGGTCAGCCGCTCCTCGAACTCCGCGAGTTCTCCGCCAGGCGGTGACCAGACGACCTCGGCGAACGCGCACAGCCGCGGGAAGTACATGTACTCGGCCTTGTCGGTGTCGGGGATGTACTCGGTCCACAGCTGCGCTTGCGCGCCGATGATGTTCTTGCGAGCGCCTTCCGACAGGCCGCGCGGTACCGGGTCGAACGTGTAGACATCCGCCACGCTGGTCGCGCCGCGGATCGCGAGCGGCTCGCTCTTGTCGTCCGAGTGCGCCCAGTCCAGGTAGACGTAGTACTCCGGTGCCATCACGACGTGGTGGCCGAGTTCCGCGGCCCACCGGCCCATGTAGCCGTCCTTGCGCCACGCCATGATGACGGCGTCCGGCGGGCCGCCGGCGTCGATGACCTCGTCCCAGCCGACCATGCGGCGGCCGCGGGCGGCGAGCCGCCTCGCCACCTGCGCCATGAACCAGCCCTGCAACTGGGCCTCGGCCCGCAGGCCGAGCGAGCGCATGCGCTGCCGGGCACGGTCGCTGTCGTGCCACTCGGTGGCCGGGCACTCGTCGCCGCCGAGATGGATGTAGGGGCTGGGGAAGACGTTCATCACCTCGTCGAGCACGTTCGCGCAGAACTCGATGGTGGCGTCATCGACGTTCAGTACGTGCCGGGAAATGCCCCAGCGGGTGCGCACCTTGATCGGCTTCTTGCGGCCGTTGTAAGCGTCGCGGTTGCCGAGCTCGGGGTAGGCGGCAATCGCGGCCTGCATATGGCCGGGCATGTCAATCTCCGGCACCACCGTCATGTGCCGCAGCGCGGCGTAGGCGACGATCTCCGCCAGGTCGGCGACCGTGTAGCAGCCGCCGTGCGGGGTACCGTCGAACCGCTTATCCCTGGCCAGCCCGACCGGGCTTTGCTTGCGCCACGATCCGACCTCGGTGAGCAGGGGATACCGCTGGACCGGGAAACGCCAGCCCTGGTCGTCGGTAAGGTGCAGGTGCAGGATGTTGAACTTGTGCAGGGCGGCCAGGTCGATCAGCCGGAGTATCCATGCCTTCGGGAAGAAGCGCCGGGCCACGTCCAGGTGCACGCCCCGCCAGGCATAACGAGGCGCGTCCTCGATCTCCACGGCGGGCAGTTCAAGCGCGGCAGGCACGCCATGGGCCGGGGCGTTCCGCAAGGTCTCCGGCGGCAGCAGCAGCCGCAGCGTCTGCGTACCGTGGAAGACGCCCGCCGGGCCCCCGGCGTTGACGACAACGCCTTCGCCCGGGGCGGCGCGCAGCCGGTAGCCGTCGTCGGGCAGGCCGCCGCCATCAGGAAGCCCGACGGTGAGCGTGACGGCGTTCGGCCCGACGTCGCCGCTGACCGGGACGACGGCGATGTTCCAGCCGGTAGACGCCTCAAGCGCGGCGCGAAGCAGGCCCGCCGCTGGGCGCGAAGCCTCGTCGGCGGCTATGCGGAAGCCGTCCGCGGTTAGCATGACCCGGCCGCCGCCGGGATGCGCGTGCGCCTTGACCGGACGGGGGATGATCACGATGACGCCATGCAGGCGGTCAGGCAACACACGCCCCAGAAGCTACCAAATCGGCGCAGTGCAATCGTTGACATCAGCCATGTACGCGGGTGTTTGTCGCAATAGTCTCTGACTGTGCTGGCGGACGGCTACGGGAGCTGATCAGGGATGGACTCGTTGACCGCGACGGATCTCCGGACCGTGGGGGAGTTCCGCCTGCTGGCCCGGCTCGGGTCGGGCGGCATGGGGCAGGTGTTCCTTGGGTCGTCGCTGGCCGGCCGGATCGTGGCGGTCAAGGTCATCCACGCGGAACTCGGCCGGGACGCTGAGTTCGTGCGGCGCTTCCGCCACGAGGTGGCGGCCGCCCAGAAGGTCAGCGGCTGGTACACCGCGCCCGTGGTGGCGGCCGGGGTCGACGACAACCCGCCGTGGCTGGCCACCGCGTTTGTCCCTGGACCGTCCCTGGACGACCTCGTCCGCCGGCACGGCCCGCTGCCCGTGGCCGCGGTGTGGCGGCTGGCCGCCGGGCTGGCCGAGGCGCTGCGGGCCATCCACGGGATCGGGCTTGTGCACCGTGACCTCAAGCCCGCCAACGTGCTGCTGGCGCTGGACGGGCCCCGGGTCATCGACTTCGGCATTTCCCGCGCGGTCACCGACACCCGGCTCACCGCGACCGGGCAAATCATCGGGACCCTGAGCTACATGTCGCCCGAGCAGGTCCTGGGGGAGGTGGCCGGACCGGCCAGCGACACGTTCTCGCTGGGTTCCGTGCTGGCGTATGCCGCATCCGGCACCGACCCGTTCAGCGTCAGCCCCGGCTCACCGTCGGCCTCGGTGATGTTCCGGATCGTGCACGGGGAGCCGGACCTTGCGGCCGTCCCCGCACAGGTGCGGGGACTCATCGAAGCCTGCCTGGCCAAGGACCCGCAGGCCCGTCCGGACCTCGGCCGGGTCGCGGCGTACAGCACGGCGGCCGCCGAGCGCCTCGGGCTATCGCCGGCCGCATTCTGGCCGTCCGGGCTCGCCGGGGTGATCCAGGCGCAGCAAGCCGCGCTGGCGGCCCAGATCGAAGCGCTGCAGCTTACGCCGGGCCGGGACGTGGAAGGGGCCTGGCCCGGGCTCAGTGCCGCCCCCGTCGGCCCGGTCACCGCGCCGGCC
>Ga0265334_10000935_pt1 | contig 14537 bp, 4 predicted proteins | sample 42023metaG_FD_192442 | JGI IMG/M metagenome (GOLD analysis project Ga0265334, IMG submission 192442) | Rhizosphere microbial communities from Carex aquatilis grown in University of Washington, Seatle, WA, United States - 4-20-23 metaG | ecosystem: Host-associated > Plants > Roots > Rhizosphere >... | reverse complement strand
GGCGTTTCACGCCTCACGCCAAGGAGATCTTCAAACTTATTCCCGGTGACGTGAACCGCCCGCTCGGCGACATCGTGTCACAACTGGACTACGCGCAGTTGCAGCAGGACGCGCAGGAGGTGCTGCGCACACTGGTCTATTGCGAAAAGCAGATTGCCGCAAGCAACGAACGCTGGTTCAAGGTGCGCATCATGCCGTATCGAACGATCGACAACATGATCGATGGTGTTGTTATCACCTTCACCAACATCACCGAGTACAAGACATTGGAATCTCAGCTGCGGGATGTGATCAGTACGTCATAGTCGAGGGTACCGCGAGCGGGCGGTACCGGCATCTACACGGAAGGGCGATGGAATCCAGCATGAAACGTCGCAATAGCGGACCGAGCGAGATCATGGAGCTGCGGCGCCGCGCGGAAGAGCGGCTGAAGAGCCGCGCGGAAGAGCGGCCGAAGAGCCGCGCGTCATCGAAAGCGCCGTCACCGATCAATGTGGATGCCTTGAAGCAACTGCATGAGCTGCAGGTGCACCAGATCGAACTGGAAATGCAGAACCAGGAACTGCAGCGTATCCGCGAGGACGTGGAGGAAAGCCTGGAGCGTTACACGGCGCTCTACGATTTCGCCCCGATCGGCTATTTCACGCTGGATCGGCACGGCGTGGTGACGAAACTGAATCTGACCGGTGCCAAACTGCTGGGACAGACACGCTCGAAACTGATGGGCCGGCGTTTTGCAGAATTCGTTCCAGCCAAATCCCACGGTTTCTTCGCCAAGTTCCTGGAACAGGTATTCAATAGCGGCACCCCCGAATTTCTGGAGCTAAAGCTGGCGGTGGCGGATCGACGATCGTTGTTCGCCCATGTTGAAGCCATTGCCGATGACTCGGGCATGACCTGCCGCGCCGCGGTGGTGGACATCAGCGGCCGCCGCCAGGCCGAGCAGCGCGCCAAAGAACTGCTGCGGCAGAACCGCGCATTGACACGGCGCATGTTCAGCATGCAGGAAACCGAGCGCCGCGAACTGGCCCTTGAGCTGCATGATGAGCTCGGCCAATGGCTCACTGCCATCCAAGCGGAAGCGGAAGCGATCCGCGGCAGCGCGGGTGTCGATCGCGATCCGCGCCTGCTGATCAGCGCCCGCGCCATCAGCGACAGCGCCGGCGAGGTACATCGCCTGATTCGGCAAATGCTGTACCGCTTGCGCCCCAGCTTGCTGGACTCCTTTGGGCTGATCGAGAGCATCCACGAGCTTGCGGCGCGATGGAGAGAACACTATCCGCAGATCGCTTGCGAGCTGGAGTTGGCGGATGATCTTCAAGGTGTACCCGAGCCACTGGGTATCGCGGTGTACCGCATCGTGCAGGAAGCGCTTACCAACGTGGCCAAACACTCGCAAGCCAAGCGCGTGTCGGTGCGGTTGCGCTGCGATAGCGGCGGCGCCGGAAAGCCCGACGCTTTGCAGTTGACCGTGGAAGACGATGGCAAAGGTCTCGATACCGAGCGCTTGCGGTCTGGTATGGGGTTGATGGGCATGCGCGAACGGGCGATCGCCGCGGACGGCGAATTCAGTTTGCAGAGCAAACCTCGACTAGGCGTGCAGATTGCCGTGCGCTTGCCGCTGACTGCTCCAATTCAAACGGCAGAGGACTGCGATGAAAATACCCCCGGCCTCTGAGCGGATCTCGGTTTTGCTGGTGGACGACCATCCGGTGGTACGGGATGGCTACCGCCGCATGCTGGAGAACACTTCTGAAATCTGCGTGGTGGCCGAGGCTGGTGATGGCGAAACCGCCTGCGCGGCGTATGTGAAGCTCAAACCCGACGTGGTGATTCTGGATTTGAGCATGCCGGGTATCGGTGGTCTTGAGACCATCCGCCGTCTGAAGACCCTGGATCCCGCGGCGCGAATTTTAGTGTTTACCATGCACGACAACGAGACCGTGATACGGCGAACGCTGGAAGCCGGGGCTGTTGGCTATCTGACCAAGGCCAGCGGTATGGGACAGATGGTGGAAGCCGTACGCAAAGTGGCAATGGGGACGCGCTTCATAGACTCCACGCAGATCGGCGGTCTGATTCACAATGCGATATCGGGTGCCTCCACCGGTCCGCTACGGACTCTTTCGGCGCGCGAATTCCAATTATTCCAGCGGTTCGCGGAAGGTCAATCCGTTGCCGAGATCGCTGCTGCCCTAAGCATCAGTCCCAAGACTGTCGGCGTTCATCACGCCAACATCATGAAAAAACTGGACCTGCAAAATGCCGCTCAACTCGTCCGGCTTGCGATTCGCTGCAACGTGGCTACGCCCTGAAGCCTTGATTTTTCCCGAGCTTCTAGAATATAAAGAAAATGCTTAGGTCGATCTAGGCTTTTGTCCAATTGTCATGTACTAACACTTCCCTGATCATTACTGCTTTCTCGCTCCTTGTCGGCCAATGATTTGCTTCGGATCAACGGTGGTTGGTGGAGGCATGGGAATTTGGACAATCGCGACAAGCAAAAATGAACCAAATCACAATGGATTTCATTCAAACTATTCAATCGCAGATCGACGAGCTGGAAAGTGCAACATCGCGGCTCGTTGACAACGCACCGGACTCGGCTGGAACCGATACAGCGCTGCATGCGGCTCGGAATGCCTTTGCAACACTTGAAGGCTTCCTGGAAACAACAGCAGCGAACCGGTCGACCAAGAAAGTCAGGTCTTGAATCTTAAGGCCTGTCGTCGAATGCCCTGTCGGCCAATACTTTGATCGCTGCGTTGCCGCCTGAAAGGGCATGCGGGAGATTCGAAGGTCTGTCTGTCGCTAGTGATCCGGGCAGCAAGAAGAAAGTGTCCGCCGCAACGCACCGGGCAATCGCTCCTTCGTTCTCAAATTCGGCTGGCATTGCAGCGGCATAAGCTCAAAAACAAAAACGAGTGGCTGCGCCCCGGCGCACATCACACCTTCAGATCGATCTCGTCGAGGGCTTCCTGAAAGAGTAAGGGAGCACGCTTGATTCTCACCTCGACCACATGCTTCTGGTGGTCGTCTATCAGAGGAATGGCACTGTCGATTTGCGCGATACCATCGAGCGTGATCGTGGAGGTGGTCGTCCCTTCCGCCGCCGGCGTTTGCAGAACGGCAATCTGATAAGTCGTATCGCAATAGCGATAGCGTAGGGAGAATGCCTTCCAGTCCTCGGGGATACAGGGCGTGATCCGCAGCCTGCCGTCTTCCAGCTTCAGTCCCAGCAGCGATTCCACGATCAGACGGTACAGCCAGCCCGCCGAACCGGTATACCAAGTCCAGCCGCCGCGGCCGGTGTGCGGCGAAATCGCGTAGACATCCGCAGCGACGACATAGGGCTCAACCTTGTAGGTGGCTACTGCCTGCTTGGTCAGCGCATGGTTCAGCGGATTAATCAGCGCCAGCAATTCCCAGGCGCGGCGACTGTCGCTCAGACGTGCGAAAGCCATGGCGGCCCACACCGCCGCGTGCGTGTACTGACCGCCATTCTCGCGTACGCCGGGGACGTAGCCCTTGATGTAGCCGGGGTTCATCGCCGATTTGTCGAATGGCGGGTCGAGCAACTGGATAACTCCCTGTCCGCGGCGCACCAGGCGGCGGTCCATGGCGTCCATCGCCAGGCGCGAGCGTTCGGTGTCGCCCGCGCCGGACAGCACCGACCAACTCTGCGAGATGGAATCGATCGAGCACTCGGGATTAATCGAGGAACCGATCGGCGAACCATCGTCGAACCAGGCGCGGCGATACCAGGCCCCGTCCCAGGCATGCTGTGCAAGATTCTTGCGCAGTTGCTTCGCTTCCTTGCGGCAACGTTCGACAAAGGCAGAATCATCCTGCAGTCGCGCAAGTTCGGCGAATGAGGTCAGCACTTCGTACAGGAAAAATCCCAGCCAGACGCTTTCGCCCTTGCCGTGAATGCCGACCAGATTCATGCCGTCGTTCCAGTCGCCGGAGCCCATCAGGGGCAATCCGTGCTCGCCGAAGCGGAGGCCGTGCAGGATCGCGCGTACGCAATGTTGGTACAGACTCGTCGTCTCCGCGGCGCGTCCGGGAAGATCGTAGTACGACTCCTCGTCGGTGCCGAGCGCGCGGCCATCGAGGAACGGCACACTCTCGTCGAGTACGCCGCTATCGCCGGTGCTCAGCACATAGCGGCAGGCGGCGAGCGGCAGCCACAGATAGTCGTCAGAGCAGCGTGTGCGCACGCCACGTCCGACGGGTGGATGCCACCAGTGCTGAACGTCGCCCTCTGGATACTGACGTCCCGCGCAACGCAGCAGATGTTCGCGCAGCAATCGCGGCTCCGCGTGCACCAGCGCCATTGCGTCCTGCAGCTGGTCGCGGAAGCCGAACGCGCCGCCTGATTGATAGAAGCCACTACGTGCCCACACGCGGCAGGCTAGCGTCTGGTAGACGAGCCAGCCGTTGGTCAGCACGTTAAGGGACGTATCAGGCGTTTCGATCTGTACGGCGCCGAGTGTGCGCTTCCAGTATTGCTGCACCTTCTCAAGCGCAGCGCGCGCCGAACCCGTTTTGCGCAATCGCCGCGCCAGCTCGCGGGCATCATCGAGATTCCGCCCGGCACCAAGCCGGAAGATGATCTCGCGTTCCTGACCATCGGCCAGCTCGAAAGGAACCTGGATTGCACCACAGGGATCGAGTGCGGCGCCGAGCCTGCCGGACAAGCGCGAACGCGTCATTGCGTCCGGATGCGCGAGCGTGCCATTGCGTCCCAGAAACTCGGTGCGATCACCGCTCAGCGTGCGCGACAGATCGTCAACATCGAGGAACGCGACGCGGTCGCCGAACTCGGTGCTGTAGGCGTTGCGCGCAAACAACGCGCCGCTGGTGGCATCAATCTCCGTCACCACGTGCATGGCGGACTTCGATCGCAGATCGCCGAGCACCCACTCGACATACGCGGTTGCGGAAAGCCGTCTTGCCCGACCCGATCCATTGCGCACTTTCAGCACCGAAAACTTGACCGTGTCCGCCAGATCAACATAGATCCACAGCTCGGAACGGATGCCACCCGCCGTGTGCTCGAACACGCTGTAGCCAAACCCGTGACGACTGACGTAAGGCATCGCGCCCCGGCTCGGTAGCGGCGTGGGCGACCAGAAGTGTCCGCTCTCCTCGTCGCGCAGATAGAGCGCTTCGCCGCCCGATGTGCCTACTGCGTCGTCGCTCCACGGCGTCAGCCGGAACTCATGTGCGTTTTCGCTCCAGGTGTAGGCAAGGCCGCTTTCCGAGATGACCGTTCCGAAGTTCGGATTGGCGAGCACGTTTACCCAGGGCGCCGGCGTCATTTGCGTCTGCGCGGTGGTGATGACGTACTCCTTCCCATCTGTGGTGAATCCGCCGAAGTTGTTGGCGAGGATGAGATCCCGGCGCAGCTTGTCAGGCGCTGCCGCGGGTTCGGGACGATGAGTCCGGGTCGGTGACAGATGCGCGGTTTTTTTGTCGCGCACGGTGCGATAGTTGACCTGCTCGAGCAGGCTTCCACGGGTGTCGGCAATAATGGCGCGCGCCGCCGATTGCAGCAGAATACGGTCTTCGTTCGAAATCTGTTCGGCGAAGCGTACGAAGATACCGCCGGGCCGGTCGATCGAGTGGGCCTCGGTGCCGGTGGCGATCAGCGCCATAATCTGATCCTGAAGTCGCTGTCGGTAACCGATATGGTCCTCATTCCAGATCACCAGGTCCGCTGCCAGTCCCTTGAGACGCCAGTACGCGCGGCACTGGATCAGCTGGCGCGCGAGCTCGATGTTGGCCCCGTCTGCGATCTTCAGCAGCACGATCGGCAGGTCACCCGAAATCGCATAGCCCCATAAGCCGGACTGCCCACGCCGATTCTGTATGAGCACGCTGGATTCGGCGCGCAACGTCGCATTGGCGTAGAGAACCGAACCGGCGAGACGGCGGTAGAGTTGCGCGTCGGACTCGCTGGCGTTGATCTGCCGCAGCGTCACGCCGCTGTGCGTCCAGGCAAGATCGAAGACACGGTCGGCGAGATGCCGGTCCTGGTATTTATCGACCAGTGCCATGCAGGCATCGCGGCTGTCCGCGGCACCGGAAACCCAATCGATCGTCGCCGATTGTTCGGCTTCCAGTGTAATGCGGCAGCGGATGGCGACGATCGGATCGAGCACCGAACCCTGGCTGCCCGATAACGCGACGTCATCGCTCATCGCCCGCGGTGCTGCGATCGTGTGCCCGCGGCCGATGAAGCGCATGCGATCGGTCTCATAGGAAACCTCACCGATGTTGGTTCCGTGCGCCGCCAGCAGATGAAACATCCACGGCGTGTGCTCGCCGACGGAGCGCGGTCTGCGCGTACAGAGAATCGCGCGGCGACCGGCGATGATCTCCGTCTGCACAAACAGATTTCCGAACGACGGCTGCATCATGTCCGCCGCCGGCAACGCGAGAACGACTTCCGCGTAACTGGTGACTTCGATCGTACGGCGCGCGCGCGACCGGTTGGTGATGCGCACTCGACGCAATTCGATGTCGTCTTCCGGTGACACCACAATCTCGGAATAGGTCTCGACATCGTTGTCGCGGCGACGGTATTCGGCGCGTCCTTCGGAAAACATTGCTTCGTAGCTGTCAGCACGCTTGAGTGTCGGCTGGTGAGCAACCGACCAGAACTCGCCGCTGTCCACATCGCGGAGGTAGATAAACGTGCCCCAGTTGTCGCAGGTACTGTCTTCGCGCCAGCGTGTGACCGCGAAATCTTTCCAGCGGCTATAGCCGCCGCCCGCGTTGGTAACCATGACGTGGTAGCGGCCATTCGACAGCAGCTGTACTTCCGGTGTCGGCGTGTTCGGACCGATGGGCGCCTGCACCGAAATTTCCGGCGCATCAGCGAAAGCACTGCCTTCAGAATTCGCGGCAACGCGCGTCTCGAACACTGAGTTCTTCGGCATCCGTTCTTGCAGCAATAGCAGAGTTGCCTGGAACAAGGGGTTCGATTCGAAACGCCGTTGCATGGGTCTGCCGAGAAGCAGATGGGCCAGAGACAGCAAGGTCATGCCCTGGTGGTGCGCCATGAACGAACGCACGATGACGCTGGATTGGCCGCGCGCCATGCGTGAAGGCGTGTAATCGATGGCCTCATAAAATCCGAACCGGCCTTCAAGTCCGCAAGCTGACAATCGCTGCAGGTTCGCGCAGGCGGCCTCGGGTGCCACCATCAGCGCCAACGCTGAAGCATATGGAGCCACGACCAAGTCTTCCGCCAGCCCGCGCTTGAGCCCGAGACCGGCCACACCGAACGCGTGATATTGATAGCTGAGGCTTGCATCTACGGTGTTGTAGCCGGATTCCGATACACCCCACGGCAGTGAACGCTGATTGCCGTAGCTGATTTGCCGCGCCACCGCCGCGCGACAGGTCTGATCAAGCAGTGTGCCGTCATACGAAGGCATCACCAGCAGCGGCATCAGATACTCGAACATCGAGCCGCTCCACGACACCAGAATCGGCTCGCCGCCGGCGGCGGTTCGCAGCCGACCCAGCGCAAACCAGCTTTCCTGCGGTAGTTGTCCCTGCGCGATGGCGACGAAACTGCTGAGCCTCGCTTCCGAAGCCAGCAGATCGTAGAAGCTGGCATCGCGCCGGAACTCATCGACGTTGTAGCCGATGGCCAGCAGATGACGCGCCCTGTCGTAGAGGAACTCGTATTCCATCGTCGCAAATTCGGTCGCTTGCTGTGCCAGCCTTTCACAGGCTCCGATTCGTTCGGCCGCTCGCTCCGCGCCCAACGCAATCAGCCTGCGACACTCGATCAACCAGCTCTGCTCCTCCGTCTTCATGGTCTCATGGAGGCGGGCATCGATGGCCGGCAGCCAGTCGGTTGCATGTTCTGCCAGCTCACGCAGCGTCGGAATTTCATCGATGTTCCCAAGCGGTGGGAAACGCGGCGGGACCAGTGAAACCACGAACTTGCTCAGATTGCTCGCAGCGGCAGGCAATTCGAGCCATGGTGCGAGAAATCGCAGTTCGCCGAACGCATCTTCACATTGCCGCCGGAAAGCCAGCGCCCACTCCCCCGCTTCGCTTTCAGCAGCAGCATCGAAGCTGCCGATTACCGTCGCTGCGCAGTGGGTGATTGACTCCAGACATTCGAATACCGCCGGCAGTGTCGCCGGACGCAAAGCGCACGCAGCGTTCAGCAAAACCTGCAATCGGGCAATGGGCGCGCGAATCGCTGCGATTGAGGCGTCGGTAGCGACATCGTTGAAAAGGTTGAGCGTATCGACAAGTCCGTCAAACAGGCGTGCGCCCACAATTTTATGATCCGGCAGCACCAGTAGACCCGAGCGCAGGGTCAGCAGATGGCCGGCGAGATTGCCGCTATCGACTGATGAAATGTAGCGCGGCGGCAGCGGCCGCAACGAGAGCGTGTCGTACCAGTTATAGAAATGTCCCTGATGCCGTTCCAGCGCCGTCATCGTCCGGAACGTATTCGTAGTGCGCTCGATCAGCGATCCAGCAGGAATAAAGCCAAAATCGTAGGCGGACAGATTCGCCAGCAACGCCAAGCCTATATTGCTCGGCGACGTGCGATGCGCAACCATCGGACCGGGATGCTCCTGAAAATTGTCGGGTGGCAGCCAATGATCCTCGGCGACGACGAAGCGTTCGAAAAACACCCAGGTCTTGCGCGCGATCTTGCGCAGGAAGATCGTCTGATCGGCGGTCAGATTCGCCTCGTCGCGAACCAGTGGCCGGCTGAGCCAGCAGGCGATGCCAGGCGCCGCAAACCAAAGGCACAGTATGGGCGCGGCCGCAGCCAGCGCAGCGGGTCCGGACCCGCTCGCTGCCACTGCCGCCGCGACGGCGGCAACAGGACCGATCCACATCGATCGGTAGGAAGCTAGCATTTCCGACGCGGCTTCCATGCGGCGATTTTGTGGCGCGGAACCACTCGCCGTGCTGACACACTCCGCGTTGCCTGAGGACACGCGCCATTCCAGCAGTCCGCGGTGCGTGATCAACATGCGCCAGGTTGTACGCAGAATCGCATCGAGGCTGAGCATTGCTTCATACGGAAGACATGCGATCCTGAATCCGGCCAGCTCGAAGTTGCGTCCAGCTGCACTCAGGACGGCGGCGAGATGCTGGCCCAGGAGCATTTCCTCGGATTTGCGGAACGCATCCACCAACGAAACCAGCAACGGCGGAATCAGAACGACGCCGATCACCGCCATGCTCCAGAACCACGGCTGCGGCAGCGCAGACCAGCCCAGCAGCAGGAGCAGCATCAATGCCGCGGGGACGAGATGGCGCCGTAGATTGTCGACTAGCTTCCAACGCGACAGTGCTGACAGCGGGTTGCGCAACCAGGTCTTTGGTCCTGCCGCACCACGTGCCACTGGACGCCGCAGCCGATTGGGGCCGGGAACGAATGGCAGCACCCAAGGCGCAATCTGCCAGTCGCCGCGAATCCAGCGCTGCTGGCGACTCATGTCGGTCTGATAGCGAGCAGGATATTCCTCGAACAGATGTACGTCGCTCAGCAAGCCGGAACGTGCGTAGCAGCCCTCGAGGAGATCGTGACTGAGAATTTGGTTCTCGGGAAAGCGATCCTTGAGCGCGCGCTCGAACGCGTCCACATCGTAAATGCCCTTGCCGATGAACGAGCCTTGGCCGAACAAGTCCTGGTAAACATCGGAGACGGAGCGTGTATAGGGATCGATGCCGGGCTCGCTGCCGCACAGCTGCGCATACCGCGAACGGTTCGCTCCGGACAGGCTCGCGGCCATGCGCGGCTGCAGAATGCCGTAACCGCCACTGACGCGCTGTCTGCGCTCGTCGTAGCGCGGACGGTTCAGCGGATGCGCCATCGCAGCGACAAACTGCCGCGCCGAATCCCGCGGCAGCTGCGTATCGGTGTCCAACGTGATGACATATCTGGCGTTCGACAGGGCTCCGATGTCGCCGACGACCAGCGAGAAGCGGTACAGGCCATTGCCGCGCAGTGCCGAATTCAAATCAGCGAGCTTGCCGCGCTTGCGTTCGTAGCCCATCCAGATCCGCTCGGACGGATTCCAAAGGCGCGGACGATGGAACAGGAAAAAACGATCGTTCTCCGAACTTCGATATTTCCCGTTGAGTTTCTCGATGCCATTGCGGGCTTGCCGCAACAGCGGTTCATCCTCGACCAGCGTCTCCTCCAGCGCGTCACGAAAGTCGGTCAGCAGACCAAAATGCAGGTGCTCGTCCCGATTTCCCAGAAAGTGGACTTCGAGCGCTTCGAGCAGTTCATCGATGTTCTGCGCGCTGCCAAGCAGGGTTGGGATCACCACGAGCGTACGCATGTTCGTCGGCAGCCCCCGCGAGTAATCCATACGCGGTAACAATTGCGGCGTCATCAGCAAGGTTGCGAACCAGTTCGCCAGTGCCGATGCCAGCTGGCTCGCCGCCAACAGCAATGGGATCCCGAGCAGCGCGAGTCGCCAGCCGTGCACGCCATCGTCATGTGCCTGAGAAAGCAAGCCTCCAGCGAAGGCCGCAGTTATCAGTGCGATCACCCCGAGATAAAGGAACAGCGGCGATCGGCCGATCGATCGGCGCACAATTTCGATTGCGGAAGAGCGCGCCGCCACCGTGTGCTCCAGCTGCGGAAATCCCCGATCGATCAGATAAAAGCCAACGTGCGCAGTATGGTCGTTGCTACCTTTGCTCTCGGCGCTGCGACGTGCCAACCCGATCGCCTCCCGCGCGATTTCGGTTTCAGACAGGCGGCTGCGCTTAGCAAGTCTGTCGACGACATGCCGGTAGCGATCTCGCGTGGCGAAATCCATTGCGCCATACACGCCGCCAATATCCTCCCGCAGAACCTGTTCGACGGAACTGATCGTCTCGACGAATACGCGCCAATCCATCGCCCCCAGGAAACGCAGGCTGCCGATGGTATTGCTGATCGAAACCTGATCCGCCGCCTGCTGCTGATTCTCCGACAGCACCAGTTGCTCGATCGTCAGACTCGATTCAGCCAGCCGCTGCTCGATCCAAGTGAGCGGCAAAGCCAGAGCGGGACCGCGACCTTGCAAACAACGGGCAAGTTCAGCGACAAATGGACTCACCATCGGCGGGCTCGACCGTGCCATGTCGGCGATGACCAGAATCAGACTCTTCGGATCGCTTTCCGCGATCTCCAACATCTGGTTAGCCCAGCCCTGCGCCTGGTTCAAATGAATTCTGGAGGCATTAATCCGCGCGCCAACGCGCCGCAGATTTTCGATCAGTGCGAGGCGCAGCATGATCGGGATCGCCCAGAGCTCGCCCAGCGTGAGCGGCGTGACGGTCTGATATGCGGTCACAAAACGAATCAGCACTTCCGAGTCCACGCGCCCATCGCCGTGGGAGATCACTTCCAGCGCGAGGTCATACACACGCGGCAATCCTCGGGATGATCCCTGCGCCAGACGCGGCAGTTCCCGACTGTAGCCTTTGGGCAAGTGCTTTTTGGCAGTGCGGATCTGCTCTTCGATCAGATAGAAGTTGTCGAGCAGCCATTCCCCCGCGGGGGAGATCCGAAGCTTCGCTTTGACCGCTACCGTCAGCAAGTTGCAGGTTCCGATGAGAACCTGCTCGTTCTCGTCCAGCCGCATCAACAGCCGGTCACGCGTACCGGATCCGTTCAGAACATGCGCACCCGCCAGAGCCTTACCGTGTTGCGCCATCTGCTCAGCGCCAAACAGCTCCGCGCGCAGCGGCGTCTGATCGTCGGGTTCTTGTTGACTGATTTGCTCGCCGCGAGAAAAGCCACAACGCGCGGCGGTCGTTCGAAGAAATGTTTTGAACAAGGTGTCGCGGTTCATACGTCGCGTCCGATATAAATAAATCCCTTTCGAACCGGATGTCTCCTAATCGTGCGACGCTTGGCGACATTGCCAATTGCCCGTGCTCACCGTGGTCAAGTCGCGCGGTCAGCTTCGCTCAATGCCAGTCAATCGTGACGCAGGACGCGGCAACTAGGATGCAATTTTTTTGTCAGGAACCGGCCGCATTCGCTCGCGAGCAGTTCCTGGCAACAATCTCTATGTCTACGCGTGATTGCGGGCGCCATCTGTTTGCTACCGCACAAAGCGATGCTTTGTGCGCAGTGGATTTGTTGTCGTCCCAACGAATTGCTATCTAAGAGGCGACGAACTGGGAGTGATCGGCGGAGTGGTCAGGCACTGCCAGCACCATCTTTATCGCTGGGATCATCTTTCAGGAGCTTGTTCGTATCCGGGTGCGAGTGCACGCCGAAGTCCCCCGGCTTCAGCGCACCGGGAGGGTTACTGGAGTAACCGTTGCCGCGTTCCAGTATCTCAAGGGCCTCTTTCAGCTTGAGCTTAGCGAGGATGTCCTGCTGAAGCAGCGTAGCAGTCGTCATGGCGATACTTCCGTTTCATCGCAGAAACGCTACCATGCGCTCAAGTGGCGAATAAAGTCTGTTCGCCAGCACACAGACCGATAGATCCATGTATTCATTGGTTTTGGCATGATCCGGGAGGCGGTTCCGCAGACGGCCAAGGAGTTTTTGTAGCGTCGTCGACGCTTAAGAATTGCAGGCCGCCGCAGTGCAGACACAGCAACCACAGACTGCTCGATGCCTGTGAGCACCGACAAATTGAAGCACGGACGACGGCGCGATTTTAAGATCTACTGCTGACTCTCCTCCAGCGCTTTGGCCGCGCTGCTGAACTGCAGGTTGTCTACCTGATCGCGCACGAGATCATACGAGGCTTTGCCCAAAAGCCGTCGAAGTTGTGGTGAGACGGAGCGGAAACGATCCAATGCGGACAGGCTTTGCTGGCGCAGCAATTCGACGAGATCGAATAAAGCCTTCGGATCAAGCTCACCGTCGCTCGGTAGAGTTGCCTCCTCGACCTGCGCTGCCTCCTCGGCCCGCAGCCGTGCCGCATCGATCGTGGGTGTCGCGCTCTGACGCAGTTTTTGCAATTGGGTGGTGAGATTCATCGCGAGATCTGCGACTCGCACAATCTCGCCTGCGTCACAGGCGGCCTCGGCTTCAGCCGCAAGGTGTTGGATCGACTTGGCCCCAAGCATACCCGCGACGCCCTTTAGCTTATGCATGCGTTTTGCGTGATCGGCGAGCGCAATGGGGTTTTCCGTCAGCGCTGGAATTGTGATGTCGAAAAACTCATCGAAGAACTCATCGAGAAGGCGCTTGAGCAGAGATCGGAATAGACCAAAGTCATTGGTCAAACGCGCGCGCGCGTCACTCGAATCAATGCCTTCGATCTCCGCCCACGGCACCACTGCCGGCGCCGGTGGTTTATGCGTCCCTTCGAGCGGCGGCCGTGCGAACTGGCCGCTTGGCGGTGCGACATAGCGCTGGATGCTATGCACCAAGCCTTTCGCGTCGAACGGCTTGATGATGTAGTCATTCATGCCCGCCGCGGTGGCGCGCTGGCGCTCGCTGCTCAGAGCACTGGCTGTCAGTGCGATGATTGGCAAATCTGCCAGTTTCAGTTCGCGACGGATTCGTTGTGTCGCATCGAGGCCATCGAGCACTGGCATCTGTATATCCATCAGAACGACGTCGATGGAGTCTGGTTCGGCCTGGAGACGTCCGAATGCTTCCTGCCCGTTGTTCGCAAGCCACACCTGCGCGCCCTCCAATTCGAGAATGCGCTTGGTCACCTCAAGGTTGATGTCGCTGTCGTCGACGACCAGTACGCGCACGCCACGCAGGCGCTGCTCGCCCGGCGCCGCCGGAGAAATCTCCAGTTGCGCCAGTGCTTCCTGCGAGGCCAGTGCAAAGTCCAGTTCGACCCTGAACTCACTGCCGATACCGAGCGTGCTCTCCAATCCTACGTCTCCGCCCATCACGGTAGTCAGGCGCTTGACGATCGACAGGCCCAGCCCGGTGCCACCGAAGCGTCGCGTGATCGACGTATCGGCCTGGGTAAACGGCGCAAACAGTCTTGACTGCAAATCGGGCGCAACGCCGATGCCGGTATCCTGCACGACGAAGCGGAGCCTCACTCCGTCCGGCGTGGCCGCGAGCTGGCGAACGCGCAGCGTAACGCTGCCGTACTCGGTAAACTTGATCGCATTGGAAAGCAGATTGGTCAGTACCTGGTTGAGGCGCGTGGCATCGCCTACAAGCCCGCCAGGCAGATCTTCGGGCGTGTCGATCTCGAAGGTGATTCCCTTGGCATTTGCCTGAACCACCATCACGTCGCCCAGTTCCTTCAGCAAGCTGCGCAGGCTGAACGCGGCATGCTCGACGATCAATTCACCGGCCTCGATCTTCGACAGATCAAGCACATTGTTGAGCACCACGAGCAGCGACTTGCTGGCGAGTTTGATCTTCGCAAGCAAGGCTGACTGGTCCTTGTCCAGGGACATCTGCCCAAGCAGGTACGACAAGCCGATCACCGCGTTCATCGGCGTACGGATCTCGTGGCTCATGTTGGCGAGGAATTCGCTTTTGGCGAGATTCGCGGATTCGGCTTGTTTGCTCCGCTCCTCAGCCTCTTGCGTCCGCCTCA
>Ga0265334_10000934_pt1 | contig 14538 bp, 6 predicted proteins | sample 42023metaG_FD_192442 | JGI IMG/M metagenome (GOLD analysis project Ga0265334, IMG submission 192442) | Rhizosphere microbial communities from Carex aquatilis grown in University of Washington, Seatle, WA, United States - 4-20-23 metaG | ecosystem: Host-associated > Plants > Roots > Rhizosphere >... | reverse complement strand
CGCCCGTTGCCGCCGCGCGGCCCGGTGGGCGCCACCGAGGTCGCTGACGCTGACATCACGGACGCGGCCCCATCCGGCGCGCCGGACGACGGGCCGCCCGATCTCATCGCGAGCCTGCGCGCCCTCTGGAGCGAGGTGTTGAAGGTGCCGGACGTCGGGATCGACGAGGACCTCTTCGATCTCGGGGGGAATTCCCTCACGATCGCCAGGCTGTCCGGCCGGATCCACCAGCAGTTCGGCGTCGAGATCCCCCTGGACGTGTTCTTCGACGCCCCGACCATCCGGGAGATCGCCGCCGTCGTGGCGGCAGGTGGAGAGGTGACGACGTGCCTGATCTGACCTCGGAGACCGTACGGAGGGTGGTCCCGCTCGTCGAGGCGGCCGCGGAAGGGTTCCTGGCGGGGCACGAGATCCCCCCGGACGTGTCTCTGCGCGCGCTGGGCCTGGGGTCGATGGGCTTCCTACGGCTCATCGACGCCCTGGAGGCCGAGTTCGGGATCGAGCTGGACATCGCCGAGCTGAGCGCCCAGGACACCGTCATCGCCATTGCCGGGCTGGTCGACGCCCGGACGCAGGGCTCCCGATGACGACGGATGTCGTCGCCGTGCCGGCGGCCGCCGTCCGGACGGTCACCGTCCCCGTGACCGGGGAACGGTCCGGGTCGGGACCGCTGACCTGGGGGCAGCAGGCGATCTGGAAATCCGTCGTCGCGCTGGCCCGGGACGGCTTCTGGCCCACCGTCCGGCGCCTGGTCACCGTGTCGGCCTCCCGGCGACTCACGGTCGAGGAAGCCACCCAGGCCCTGGCCGCGCTGGTGTCCCGGCACGAGACGTTGCGCACGCGGATCGTCGACGGTGACGGGTGCCCGCGCCAGGTCGTGGACGCGACCGGGAGCCTGGCGGTGCGGGTGATCCCGGTGGCGCCCGCGCCGCCTCAGCCGTCGGCCCTCGTCCCGGAGACGCACACCCCCGTGTGGGTGCCGGCGGCTCACGCCCCCGTGATCGACGCGATCGTCGCCGAGCGGGTGGCGACCCCGCTCGAACCGGACCGGGACTGGCCCCTGACCGCGACGCTCGTCACCGTCGACGAACATGTGCGGTACCTCGTTCTCGTCGTGCACCATGTCGCGCTCGACCAGCACGCGACCGAACGGTTACTGGGCGAGCTGAGAACGGTGCTGCGGGGACGGACGATCACCGAACCGGTGGGCGAACGTCCGTTGGACCTGGCGGCGCGGGAACGGACCGACGCCGGGGCCACCGAGCGGGCACTGCACTACTGGGGACGCACCTACACCGACCTCGCGTCCGAGCAGCTGCCGGTCATGGACCCGACCGGACCGGCGGGTGTTCTCGAATGCCGGTTCGCGAGTTGGACCCTGGGTCCCGCGCTCGACCAACTGGCCGCCCGACACCAGGTCTCGACGGCGGCCGTGGCAGCTGCGGCGGTGGCCGTCGTCCTGGGGCGTCGGGCCGGCCTGGCGTGCTGCGGTCTGCTGATCGTCGTGGCCAACCGGTTCCAGCCCGGCCACGACCGGATCGTCGCCCCGATGAGCCAGCTCGGCCTGCTCTCCCTCGACGTCACCGCGGGCGATCCCGCCCGGCCCGAGACCCTGCACACGGTGATCCCTGCGGCCTGGCGGTCCGCGTTGCAGGCCTACCGTCACGCCCGCTACGACCAGGCGGCGATGGACGCGCTGCTGGCCCGGTCCGGCCGGGGCACGGACACCGACGTCGACCCGCGCTGCTGCCTGAACGACCTGCGGACCGATCTGCCCTGGACCGCGCGGCCGATCAGCCGACCGGCACCCCCCAGCCGGCTCACCTGGGTCCCGAAACCCGCGCTCAACTGGCATTTCTACGTCGAGATCCAGGACCTGTCCGACCACCTGGTGCTGGCGTGCCAGGCAGACACCCGCCGGATGCCGGCACCCGCGCTGGAGGCCTTCGCGCGGGACGTCGAGGGCTACGTCGTCGGCGCGGCGGCCGCACAGGCCCCCGTCCGGCAGGTCCATCCCGATCAGGACCTCACCGATCAGCACCACACCGATCAGCACCTGCGAGAGGGGCTCCAGTGACCGTCGACGAGCGGCCGGCGACGAGCGATCTGCTGGTGCCCGCTCCCGGGCAGCGCCGGCTGTGGGTCATGAACCAGATCGACGCCACGGATCCTGCGTGCCGCATCTTCGTGTCGGCTCGTCTGACCGGCCCGCTGGACATCGAGGTCCTCCAGCGGGCGGTCCAGGAGATCGTCCGTCGACACGACGGGTTGCGCAGCCGGTTCCACGAGATCGACGGCGCCCCCGTGCTCGAGATCCTCGACGAGGCCGAGGTCGGGTTCGAACTCCTGGACGTGCGGGGAACGTCCGACCGGCCTGCCCGGGTCGCCGACCTGCTACGGCGGTGGAGCGACCGACCGATCGACCTGACGGCGGCACCGCTGCTGCGGGTCGGGCTGGCCCGGACCGGTGAGGACGAGCACCTGCTGGGGATCTGTCTGCACCACATCGTGGCGGACGGTTGGTCATTGGCCGTGCTGCACGGCGAACTGGCGGCCCTGTACGGGGCGTTCCTGGCCGGACAGCCGTCCCCGTTGCCGCCGTTGCCGGTCTCGGCCCGGGAACTGTTGACCTCCCAGGGCCCGGAGGCGGCGACCCGGGCGGTCGCGTCGCAGGAGTACTGGCTCCGGCAGCTGGCCGGCGTCCCGATGCTCGCCCTCCCCACCGACCGGCAGCGGCCCGAGTCGCCGGCCCCCGACCGCGGCGCGATGTGGCGGACGCCCGTGCCGCCGGAGCTGGTCGCGGCGGTGAACCGGCTCGCCCGGACGTATCGCTGCACCCCGTTCATGGTGTGGATGGCCGCCTACCAGGTGGTGCTGCACCGGTTCTCCGGCCAGGACGACCTCTGTGTCGGGGTGCCCACCGCCGGTCGGAACCGGCCCGAGCACGAGTCCATGATCTGGAACTTCTCGAGGATCCTGGTGATCCGGGGCGATCTGTCGGACGATCCCGGGTTCGCCGAGGTGCTGCGACGCACCCGGGCGACGGTCCTGGCCGCCCAGCGGCACCTCGACGTGCCGTACGAGGAGGTCCTGGCCCACCTGGAGTGGCAGCGGGACGGCGATCGGAATCCGCTGTTCCAGGCCTGGTTCAACATGCACACCGAGATCGAGACCGGTCCCGGTCCCGAGACCGGTACCGAGACCGGTGAGGTCTGGGCACCGGAACTGACGGCCGACTGGATGTGGTGGCCGACCGAACTCGCCGCCGATGGCGCCTCGCAACCGGCCGGTCTGACCCGCGGCTGCGACTTCGCCATGGACCTGTGGCCGGGCGGCGACACGGCGCTGCTGACGGTCACCTTCGACCGGGAGTTGTTCGACCCCGAGACCGTCGCGGACCTGACCGACCGGTTCCTGCTGCTGCTCGCCGCCTCGGCGCAGGACCCGGACCAGCCGGTGAGCCGGCTGACGATGCTCCGGCCCGGCGAGTCCGGGGCCGTGCTGGACAACCGCGGCCACGACCTCGTCGGCGCGGGCGACACGGCCGGCACGGACGGTGCCGATGGCGCCGCAGACACGGACGGCACAGACGTCACGGCAGGCACGGCAGGCACGGCAGGCACGGGCGCGGACGTCACGGCCGGCGCTTCGCTGGTGGAGATCGTCCTCGCCCGGGCCCGCCGGACACCGGACGCATCGGCCCTGGTCCAGGGTGAGGAGACCTGGAGCTACGCCCGGCTCGCCGCGCGCACGGCAGAGATCGCCGCAGCCCTGCGGGCGCACGGCACCGTTCCGGGAACCGTGGTCGGCGTCTGCGTCCAGCCCTCACCCGACCTGGTCGCGGCCCTGCTGGGCACGCTGCGGGCCGGGGCGACGTACCTGCCGCTGGACCGGGCCTTCCCGGACGCGCGCCTGGAACTCATGCTGCGGGACAGCGGGGCCGCGCTCCTCCTCGCCGACAGCTCGGCGGAGAGCCTGCTGGACGGCGACCTCCTCCCCGTCGTCCGGCTCGACCCACTCGTCCGGCCCGACCCACTCGTCCGGCCCGACCCGCCGGCTGACGGGGACGGACCGGAGGACGCACCGTCGTCCGGCGATCCCCGGCTGCCCGCCTACATCATCTACACCTCCGGCTCCACGGGTGTTCCCAAGGGGGTCGCGATCGCGGGCGATGGTCTGGCGGCCCGGGTCCGCTGGATGCGTGACCAGTACCCGATCACCGCCGGGGACCGGGTGCTGCAGTTCGCGTCGGTGGGCTTCGACGCGCACGTCGAGGAGATCTTCCCGGTGCTGGCCGCCGGTGGGGTGCTCGTGCTGCCCACGGTGCCCCGCGAACTGCTTCCGGAGTGGCTGTCCAGTCCCGCCGGTCGCTCACTCACCGTCCTGGACCTGCCGACGGCGTACTGGCAGCGGCTCGTGTACGACCTGCCGCCCCAGCTGTGGCCCCCGAACCTGCGCCTGATGATCATCGGAGGTGCCGAGGCCGACGCCTCCACAGTGGGTGCCTGGCGGGCGTTGTTCGGCGACCGGGTCCACCTGCTCAACACCTACGGTCCGACCGAGGCCACCGTCGTGGCCACCATGGCGAGGCTGACCGCCCAGGACGCCGATCGCCGTCCGCGGATCGGTACCCCGGCTACCGGGATGGTCGCCTCCGTGGTCGACCGGGGCGGCCTGCCGGTGCCTGTGGGGGTACCGGGAGAGCTGTACCTCGCGGGGGTGGGCGTCGCGTCCGGCTATCTCGGGCGCCCGGAACTGACCGCCGAACGTTTCCGGCCCGATCCGGACGGCGATCCCCGCGCCTCGACGTTCCGCACCGGTGACCTGGTCCGGCTGCGCCGGGACGGGCAGCTGGAGTTCCTGGGACGCGCCGACCGGCAGGTCAAGATCCGCGGGTACCGCATCGAGCTGGGGGAGATCGAGGCGGCGATGCTGACCCACCCGCAGGTCGCGCAGGCGGTGGTCACCGTCCGGGACACCGGCAGGGACGGCGCGACGGAACCGGTGCTCGTGGCCTACCTCGTGGCCGCGCCGGGCGGTGTCCCGACCGCCGACGACCTGCGCCGACACCTGGGCCGGACATTGCCGCACCATCAGCTGCCCACCGCGTTCGTGCCGTTGGCACGGATGCCCCTGACCCCCCACGGAAAGCTGGACGTCCGGGCACTGCCGCACCCGGGCGCGGCGGTGCAGGTGCGGGGGCGGGATTACGTCGCCCCGCGCACGGACGCCGAGGAGTTGGTGGCGGAGATCTGGGCCGAGGTGCTGGAGCTCGACCGGGTCGGTGTCCACGACCACTTCTTCGAGCTGGGCGGCCACTCGCTGCTGGCCACCCGGGTCACCGCACGCCTGCGGGCCGCGCTGGACGTGGAGCTGCCGCTGCGCGTGCTGTTCAGGACGCCGACCGTGGCACAGGTCGCGGAGGCGGTGGAGCGCCTGCTCGACGCCCAGATCGCCGCACTGACCGACGACGAGGTCACCCGCCAGCTGGCCGGGACGGAAGGACACCGATGACGACGTCGGCCGACCACGTGACGGGGACGGATCCCGCCGCGGCCAGGGCCGCGCTCCTGCGGCAGCGGCTGCGGGCGGCGCGCGACCGGTCCTCGGTGATCCCCCGGCTGCCCGACGGGACGGCCCCGCCGCTGTCGTTCGCCCAGGAGCGGCTCTGGTTCATGGACCAGTTCGCACCCGGCAGCACCGCGTACGTGATCTCCTCTCCCGTCCGCCTGCGGGGACGCCTGGAACCCGAGGCCTTGATCGCGGCCCTGGACGCGACGATCGCCCGCCACCAGGCCCTGCGGATGCGATTCCCGGCCACCCCGGACGGGCAGCCGGTCGTGGTCGTGGACGACGAGGTCCGGATCGGGTGGGAGCGGGTCGACGTCCCCACCGGGCTCCCCGACGAGGCCCGGGTGCGCGCCGCCGTCGACGTGGTGACCGAGGCCGCGAGCCGCCCGTTCGACCTGGCGACCGGCCCTCTGGTCCGGGCGGTGCTGGTCCGGCTGGCCGACGACGACCACGTGCTGACGGTGGTCGTCCATCACATCGTCTTCGACGGCTGGTCCATCAGCGTGCTGCTGGGTGACCTGTTCGCCGCCTACGACGACCTCGTGCGGGACGCGGCCGAGGACCATGGCTCTTCCGACGAGGTCACAGTCCCTGACGACGAGGTCGCCGTCCCTCCGGCCGAGGGCCGCGCCGTCCGGGGACGCACCCCGAGCGCCCGCTACGGCGACTTCGCCGCCTGGCAGCGGGAGCGCTACCGCGGCGAGCGGTCCGACGAGGATCTCGCCTACTGGCTGGGGCAGCTGGCCGGGGTACCGCCGCTGGCGGTGCCGACGGATCGCCCGCGGCCGGCGGAGCAGACCTTCCGCGGCGCTGCCTGCGCGGTGTCGTTCGAGGCGTCCCTGGCCCAGGGGGTGCTCCGGCTCTCCCGGGAGCACGGGGCCACCGCCTACATGACGCTGCTGGCGGCGTACCAGACCCTGCTGTGGCGCTGCAGCGGGCAGGACGACTTCGCGGTCGGCTCCGCGGTCGCCGGCCGGACCCTGCCCGAACTGGAACGCACGGTCGGACTGTTCGCCAACATGCTGCCCGTGCGGGCGGATCTGGCCGGCAACCCCACCTTCGCCGAGCTGCTCGACCGCGTCCGGGACACGGTGCTGGACGCGTTCTCCCACCAGGAGGCGCAGCTGGACCGGATCGTGGCCGAGTTGCGCCTGCCCCGCGACGTGAGCCGCTCGCCGATCTTCCAGGCGACCTTCAGCGTGCTCAACTACGCCCACGACACCAGCCCGCCCGCGGGACTGCGGGTGGAACCGTTCCCGTCCGAGCACCGCGCCACCCGGTTCGACCTCGAGCTGTACCTGCTCGAACCCCGCACCGGGATCGGCGGCTACCTCACCTACAACGCCGACCTGTTCACCCCGGAGACGATCGAACAGCTCGCGGCCCGCCTCGGGCGACTGCTGCGCGCCGTCACGGCCGACCCGACGGTCCGGGTCGGCGACATCGACCTGCTCGACCCGGCGGAGCGGGAACTGGTGCTGCACCGCTGGAACGACACCACAGTGGACATCGGCGAGCCCGCGACGCTCGCCGAGCTGGTCGAGGCCCAGGTGGCCCGGACGCCGGACGCCGTCGCGGTGGTCTTCGAGGACGTGGTGCTGAGCTACCGGGAACTGGACACCCGGGCCGAGGCACTGGCCCGGGTGCTGCGGCGCACCGGGGTCCGGCCGGAGAGCATCGTCGCGGTGTGCGCGGAGCGCTCTCCGGAACTGGTGACGGCGATCCTGGCGGTGGTCAAGGCGGGGGGCGCCTACCTGCCGCTGGATCCGGAGTACCCGGCCGATCGGCTGCGGTTCATGCTCGAGGACGCCGCCCCGGTGGCGCTGCTGGTCCACGGCACCGCGGCCGCGGCGATCTCGTCCGCGGTCCCCCCGACGATGCCGGTCATCCGGCTCGACCAGCCGGAGAGCCGGCCCGAGTCCCGGCCCACCGACGACACCGCCACCGAGGTCACGGCCACGGACGAGCAGCCGGCGGTCACCGGCCCGGACAACGCGGCATACGTGATCTACACCTCCGGGTCCACCGGCCGTCCCAAGGGCGTGGTCAACACCCACCGCGGCATCCACAACCGGCTGGACTGGATGCAACGCACCTACCGGTTGGGCGCCGACGACGCGGTCCTGCAGAAGACCCCGGCGGGGTTCGACGTCTCGGTGTGGGAGTTCTTCTGGCCGCTGCTCGCCGGCGCCCGGCTGGTCCTGGCCCGGCCCGGTGGTCACAAGGACGCCGCGTACCTGCGCGACCTCATCCAGGAGCAGCACATCACGACGGTCCACTTCGTGCCGTCGATGCTCGCCGTCCTGCTCGCCGAGGACGGCGTCGAGTACTGCCGCACGCTGCGCCGGGTGATCTGCAGCGGCGAGGCCCTTCCGGTGCACGTCGCCCGGGCCGCCGCCGACCGATTCGGATGCCCGGTCCACAACCTGTACGGCCCCACCGAGGCCGCCATCGACGTCAGCTCCTGGGATTGCCGCCCGGAGGCGTTGGTCGGGCTGGCCCGGGTACCGATCGGTCGCCCGATCCAGAACGTCCGCCTGTACGTGCTCGACCCCCGGCAGCGGCCGGTGCCGCCGGGATTGCCGGGAGAGGTGTTCATCGCCGGGACCGGGGTCGCCCGTGGCTACCTGAACCGGCCGGAGCTGACCGCGCAACGCTTCCACGCCGACCGGTACGCCCCCGCGGGCAGCCCACCGGGAGGCCGGATGTACGCCACGGGCGACCTGGCCCGGCACCGGCCCGACGGCGCGCTGGAGTACCTGGGACGGCTCGACGACCAGGTCAAGCTGCGCGGACAGCGGATCGAGCTCGGCGAGATCGAGGCGGTGCTGCGCGACCTGCCGGGTGTCCGCGACGCCGTGGCCGCGGTGCGCGAGGACCAGCCCGGTGACCAGCGTCTGGTCGCCTACCTCCTCGGCCGGCACGACCTGGAGGTCGCGCCGCTCCGACGCGCGTTGAGGACCACCCTGCCGGACTACATGGTGCCCGGGTCGTTCGTCGTGCTCGACGCGTTCCCGTTGACCCCCAACGGCAAGCTGGACCGGCGAGCCCTGCCCGCGCCTGTCCCCGGCCGGCCCGAGGGGGCGGCCACCGCCGAGCCCCGGACGGAACTCGAGCGGACCATCGCCGAGGTGTGGCGGGCCGTGCTCGGCTGCGAGCGCATCGGCATCGACGACGACTTCTTCGACCTCGGGGGGCACTCCCTGCTGGCGACGCAGGTCGTTGCCCGGTTGCGGACCGCCCTGCCCGCGGGCTCCGGCCGGATCGGCGTGATGGACCTGCTGAAGAACCCGACGGTGCGCCAACTCGGCGAGCTGGCGCAGGTCCCGGTCACCGCCCGGGAGCCGCGGCGGTTGTTGTACGAGCTCACCCCGCCGGTACCCCCCGGCCGGCCGCGGACGACGCTGATCTGCGTGCCGTACGGCGGGGGCAGCGCCATCGTCTACCGGCCGCTGGCCGAGGCCCTGCCCGCGGGCTGGTCGCTGTACGCGGTGGGTGTGCCCGGGCACGACCTGGGCCTGGACGAGGATCACCTCGCGTTCGACGACCTGGTCGAGACGTGCGTGGCCGAGGTCCTGGAACGGGTCGAGGGTCCGGTGATGGTGTACGGGCACTGCGGGATCGGCGGGGCGGTGGCCGTGGGCCTCGCCTGCGGACTGGAACGGGCCGGCCGGGCGGTGGAGGCGGTCTACATCGGAGCGGTCTTCCCGTTCGCGCGTCCCGAAGGGTGGGTGACGACCTGGGGGCGGCGGCTGGAGCACCTGCGCGGCGACCGCATCTACACCAACAGGCTGAAGTCGCTCGGGGCCGACCTGTCGGGCCTGGAGCCGGAACAGATCCGCACGCTCGTGCTGAGCCTGCGCGCAGACAACGTGGGGGCCGAGCGCTACTTCACCTCCCTGACGGCGGCCGGGACCGTGCGGCTCTCGGCGCCGATCGTGTCCGTGGTCGGTGAGCGGGACGACATCACGGCGTTCTACCAGGAGCGCTATCGCGAATGGCACTTCCTCACCGACACCGCCGTCCTGGCGGTGCTCGACGAGGCGGGCCACTTCTTCCTCAAGCATCGTGCGGACGAGCTCGCGACGATCCTGTCCCGCACCCGGAAGGCGCTCTTGGAAGGTGGCGAGGTCGAGCTGCCTCGCCGGGAGGACGGCGGAACCTGGTGGGTCGAGGGGGTCTCCCTCGCCGACGACCCGCCACCCCCCGACCAGTCCTCCGCCGGCCCGACGCCCGCCGTCCGGGCGCTGGCCGAGGCCGCCCCCGACCGGCGACCCGGCACGCGGTCCGGCCCGGAGCCGGGTATGCGCCGGTTCCTCGCCGTCGCCACCGGACAGCTGGTGTCGATGCTGGGCTCGGCGATGACGGAGTTCGCGGTCCCGTTGTGGATCTACCTGCACACCGGGTCGTTGATCCGCATGGCGATCTTCTCCGCCGTGGGGATGGTGCCCGGGATCCTGGTCCTGCCCCTGGCGGGCGCCCTCGTCGACCGGTACAGCCGCCGGGCGGTCATGCTGATCAGCGACTGTGCGGCCGCGGCCGTCCAGGGCTGCTTCCTCGCGCTGGTGCTCACCGACCGATTGCGGATCGGCCACATCTACGTGTTGCTGGCGGGGCTCTCCCTGGCGCTGACGTTCCAGCGGCTGGCCTACAACTCGGCCGTGCCGCAACTGGTGCCCAAACGGTTCCTGGGCCACGCGAACGGGTTGGTGCAGACCGCCGGCGGGGTGACGCAGTTCCTGGTGCCGCTGGCAGCCGCCGCGATGCTGGCCTCGATCGGGCTGTCGGGGATCCTGGTCGTCGACGTGATCAGCTACCTCGTGGTCATCGGCGTCGTCGCCGCGACCCGGTTCCCCCGCATGATGGGCTGGCGGCGGCGGGAGTCGGTGGGGGCCGAGATCCGCACCGGGTTCCGGTACGCCATGAGCCGGCCGGGCTTCCGGGCGATGATCCTCTTCTTCGCAATCACCAACCTCTTCGTCGGCCCCGCGCTGATGATGGTGCAGCCGCTCGTGCTGGGATTCGGCACGCTGTCCACCGTCACGCTGGTGGCGATCGTGGCCGGTGCCGGGGTGACCACCAGCGGGGTGATCATGGCCGTGTGGGGCGGACCGGCACAGCACCGGATGCGGGGCATTCTGCTGTCGGCCCTCGGGATGGCCGCCGGCTGCCTGGTGATCGGGCTGCGTCCGGCGGTGCCCGTGGTGGCGGTCGGCGTCTTCGGGCTGTTCCTCAGCCTGGCCATGATGAACGCCATCTACGCCACGACCGTGCAGGTGAAGGTGCCGACCAGGTACCACGGCCGGGTCTTCTCGGTGCACACCCTCTTCGCCTGGTGCACCCTGCCGATCGGCTTCGTGGTGGTCGGTCCGTCGTTGAGCGGCCTGTTCCAGCCGCTCCTGCGACCCGGCGGCGATCTGGCCCCCACGGTGGGGCAGGTGATCGGCACGGGACCCGGACGCGGCATCGCCCTGACCTACCTGCTGTTCGCGGGGCTCCTGGCCCTGAGCGTGGCGATCGCCCTGTGGCACCCGTTGCTGCGCCACTTCGACCGCGACGTACCGGACGCCGAGTCGGACGACCTGGTCGGCCTGTCGGAGCTACGCCGGCACCGTGATGATCCTGCTGCCGTCGATTCCGGTCGTGAGCCACACGTCTCGCACGGGATGCCCTCGTGACGACGGATCGGCCACCCGTCGAACGCACGGGGTGCTCGCCGCCAGGGGCCTGGCCGCGCTGGGACGCGAGTGAGACGAGGAGGCAGCCGCCTCCTCCCTGAGCGGACGCTGGGAACTCCGGCGCACGGCGTGCCCCATCGGCACTGCGCACCTAGCATCGAAGGTCACAGCCGCCTCGCACCGTCTCTCGCACCACGAGGGAACGGTCCGAACGGTTGCGCAGGAGGGCCACCGCCACGGGAAGGAGACCCCGTGTGATCCGCGCAGTTCACGGTCGCGGCTCGCACGCGATCGGTGGTTGCTCCGGCCCGGGTCGCGCTCTTCGCGCCGGGAATGCTCCGGCGCTACCGTGCCCGCCGTGCCCGCCGTGCCCACCGTGCCGACATCGGGTCCGTGCGCTCCTGGGCACGCACATCCGGTGAACACCGCCCCGAGCCCCAGGTCCTTCGCCCGCGCGTCCGGCGGTCGAACCCCGCACCCGACCTGGGGTTCGGCCGTGGCCATCCCGACGGGAGCCTCAGCCGTCCGGCGGAGCGCCTCCCACCGAGCGCCCGGGCGCCCTGGCGTCCGGACCATCACGATGTTCCTCACCCGCAGCTGGCATCACCTGGTGCTCCTGGCCTGGCTGGCCCTGTGGGTGGCGATCTTCCGGCACCACGGCGGGCACTCGTGGCACTACTTCGCCACCGGCAGCCGCTCCCTGCTGTGCCTGCCCCACGCGGACGAACCGGCACGGTGTGGCCTGCACGTCTACGCGGTCCACCCCGAACTGCAGATCGGCCCGCTGAGCCTGCTCCTCGCGGGAGTGGTCACCACCTGGCAGCACAACGACGGGGTCGGCGTCGCCGAGGTCTTCATGGCCCTGGCCGGGTGGGCGGTGCTCCTGGTCCTCGAACGCGACGCTCGTCGTGAGACTCCCCAGCCACTGCAGGACCTGCTGCGCCGGCGCGTGCTGCTGGCCGGACTGGTGTTCCTGCCGGTCTGGACGAATCTGGCGGTACGGTTCGCCCACCTGGACGACGTCCTGGCGCTCCTGTGCACGACCGCCGCCCTGTACGCACTGACCCGATGTCGTCCCACCGCCACCGGACTCGCGCTGGCCCTGGCGACCCTGGCCAAGCCCTGGGCCATCGCGTTCCTGCCCCTGGTCCTGGCCCTGCCCCGCGGACGGCGTCTCGCGCTGTGCTGGGCGGTGCTGCCCGTGGTCGGCGCCGCGGCGCTGTTCCTGCTCGCGGACCCGCACACCCTGACCGCGGCCCGCTTCGCCATCCCCAACGTCGCGTCGTCGTCCCTGCGGACCTTGGGCGTCAGCGACCCCAACACTCCCGGCTGGGACCGCCCGGCCCAGTTCGGTCTGGGCATGGCTCTGGCCGCCCTGGCCGTGCACCGCTCCCGGTGGCGGGCCGTGGTCATGGTGGCCTCGGCCGTGCGCATCATGTTGGATCCCAGCGTCTACAGCTACTACACCGCAGGGATCCTGCTGGGCGCGGTGGTCTGGGACATCCACGCCCGGCGCGGACGGGTGATCCCCGCCTGGTCCTGGCTCACCTTCGGGGCGCTCTTCGCCTGCCGCTACCTGCAACTTCCCGACGCCGTGCTCGGCGCGACCCGCCTGACCGTCTGCCTGGTGATCATCTGCTGTGCGCTCTGGCTGCCCCCGACCCTGGGCTGGTTCTGGCCGTGGCAACCGTCACCGGCGCCCGCTCGCCTTCCTGACTCCGAACGTCGTGCGATCCGCCGGAGCAGCCAGGCCGAGGTGGCCGAGGACGTCCCGGACACGCCGATCACCGCTGATGGACTCCGCTGCGACCCCGGCCACCGCAGGAAGGCGCGCGACAGGGAGTAGCCCGGTCCGGATCCAGGAACGCCCCGGAGCCCGTCCCCCGGTCGAGCGGGCTCAGAACAGCTCGATCGGGGGTTCTGCGGCCCCACCGACCCGCTGGCCGCCCACGGTGCTGGTGTGCACGCGTCGCTGTCGCTGGGACACGTAGCTGGCCTCGAGCGCGGCGAGCGAGGAGTCGAACTCCCGCAGCCCCCCCACGTCTCCGGACTCGCGCAGGTGTGCCGCGACCAGTGCCACGCGCTCGCCGAGTTCGGCGAGCGCACCGGTGACCGACTGGAGGGACTGCCGGATGATGTCCTGGAACTGAGCCTCGGCGAGGACCGCCGTCGTCCGCTCGCTGAGGGCGGCCGCAGCCTGCTCGACGTCCTCGGCCACCGCCAGCGCGCTCCCGGTGGTCTCCCCCAGGGCCTGCGCAAGGTCCTGTTGGGTGCTCCCGAGGACGGTCAGCCGGTTCTCGATCCCGGTCCCGTCCTCCCCCACGCAGGCGCCCCGTCCCTGCGCGAGCCGTTGCTCGGCCAGGGTCGTCACGCGGTCGATCCCGGTGCGGATGTCCTCGGCCGCACCGGCCGAGGCCCGGGCCAGGTTCCTCACCTCGTCCGCGACGACGCCGAAGCCACCCCCGGCGGCCCCGGCCCGTGATGCCTCGATCTTCGCGTTGAGGGCGAGGACCGTCGTGGCCCGGGCGATCTCGGCGATCGCCTCGACGTGCCGGGTGAGCCCGCCGACCTCCCCGATCAGGTCGTGGATCGCACCGTTCTGCGCCGCGACGAGTTCGACGAGTTCCGCGATGGCGGTCGCGGTCGTCCCCGTCGTGCGACCGACCCGGGCGACCGTCTCGTTCGTCGCGACGAGCATGTCCCGCGCGAGACCCGCCAGGCGATCGGCCGCGACGTCCGCTTCGCGCACCTCTTCCAGGACGGCACAGGTGGCGCGTTCGGTGTGCGCGATGACGTCGTCCACCTGCGCACCGAGCACGGCCAGCACCGGCTGCCAGTGCTCCATGGAGGCTGCGGCGGCGTCCGTCAGGGAGCCGTCGTCACCGGTCCCCGGCCCCTGACGGGCCGACCGCGCCCCCCGCCCCGCGGGCGTGAACACCGACCAGATCATGATCAGGCTCCCGGTACGACCTGGCGGATGATGCTCAGCAGCGCATCGGGAGCCACCGGCTTGACCAGCCAGCCTGTCGCCCCGGCGGCCTTCGCCTCGGATCGCTTGGTGTGCTCCGACTCGGTGGTGAGCACCAGGATCGGGACGAACCGGTGACCGGCGCCCCGGGCGGCACGGATGAACCCCATGCCGTCGAGCCGCGGCATGTTGAGATCGGTGATGATGAGTTTGGGCTTGAGCCCGGTGCGGAGCCGGTCCAGGGCGTCCTGACCGTCCTTGGCGGTCTCGACGGTCATCCCGGCCTTGCGGAGAACGGTGGAGATGCTCATCAGCATGGTG
>Ga0265334_10000933_pt1 | contig 14539 bp, 27 predicted proteins | sample 42023metaG_FD_192442 | JGI IMG/M metagenome (GOLD analysis project Ga0265334, IMG submission 192442) | Rhizosphere microbial communities from Carex aquatilis grown in University of Washington, Seatle, WA, United States - 4-20-23 metaG | ecosystem: Host-associated > Plants > Roots > Rhizosphere... | reverse complement strand
TGATGACGCCTATCAAAAGTGGTTGAAAGGACCAGACACCCTCGAAGAGGAAATTCCCGTCGAAAAGGTAGAAGAGCCTCTTCCAGAGGGTATTGAAGTCATTGATGACCTACCAATTGTCAAGGATGACGCTCTTGCAAAGTACAAAGAAGATCAAGGAGCCGATACTTATATCAGAACTGCTGCCAAGAAAAAGGTAGATCTAAAGTCCAAAGACAGTTCCAAGGATAAGAAAAAAGATAGTAAGAAAGAAAAAGATTCTAAGAAATCTTCTAAAAAGTCTTCTGCTACCGAACGTTTATTAGCTAAATATGCTAGCGTTGAAGCTATGACTAATTTCCTTTCCAGTAATTATGAGGGAACTGCCGCCCTCTTGAGAGATTTAGCCAAAGCTCAATTCACAGTTGGTGACAACGATCCAAATGATACTGCTCACGAAAATTACGCCACTAACAAACAACTTCATGATATGATTATGGCTTTAGCCGATCAAATCGAACCTATTGAACAAACGATGTGGTAACGCCTTCTCGTTTGAGAAGTTTCTTCTTTAGTTCTTTGCCCCAACGATAACCACCAAGAGTTCCATCCGAGTGAGTTACTCGATGACATGGAATCAGAATTGCTATTGGGTTAGCTCCAATAGCATTGGCAGCAGCACGAACAGAGCTTGGTTTCCCAATTCTATTGGCGATATCCTGATAGCTGCAAATAGTTCCCGCTGGGATTTTTGTTAACTCTTCCCACACTTCTTTTTGGAAAGGAGTTCCGAATAGATAATAATTCAGATTATTATCAGTTCCATAGTTAATGGACTCTAACGTTTTTTCGGCAATATAAGCTGATGGAGGTTCGTTATCTATGAGATAATTCTTGTATCTTCGCAAATACGAAGTTAAAACATCAGGCGAACCAAAAGTGACACCAACTAATTTTTCATCTTGGGTTGCAATGGCAACTTTACCAAATGATGAATCGTATGTAGCAATTCTCATAATAACTTCCTAATTGGTGCCAACGAGAGGACTCGAACCTCCACCCGGTTACCCGGCTTACGTTCTCAGCGTAAGGTGTATGCCATTCCACCACGTTGACATTTGGTGCGGTCAGAGGGACTTGAACCCTCACGCTTTTACGCGGCAGCTTCTAAGACTGCTGTGTCTGCCATTCCACCATGACCGCATTGTGGTCATTATATATCGAACTATTGCTAGTTTTGAAAAAACCACAAAAATTACTCAACAAACTTAACCCTTAAAAATTACACGTCAAGGGGTTTTAATTTTTTTTTTATTACTTGGAAGCAAACTCCACCAAGTATTCCATCTTCTGTTGGTTCTGCTTATAAATGACAAACTCATCATCCGCAAATTGTGTGCCACGAACTCCATGACAACTATCGAAACCAGCAGGAGGTTCCGAAAGACCATAAGTAATTTTACTGTAGTCCTTCATCTTGCCCAAGGCCACACTAGCTACCGTCATGAAACCAGTGCCCTTCTTTCCGGGTGCAGCGTAACCAGAAGCTGTACAAGCCGCGTTACCGAAGTAAATACCGCTTCCCAACCAACCAGCATCGGTTCGGTGAACTCCTAAAGTAACAACTACCTTAGGTAGTAAGATACCGCGAGAAAGAATACCAACCCAATTCTTGGCAGAAGAGCCGTGCAAAAGAAGCTTGTCATTACCAATTTTCGTATCGTAATTGGTGTGCTCGTCAGATCGGCAGAGTTGCCAAACATTCTTAACTTTAACCTTGGAATAAGAACGAACTACCGATTTCTCTACAAACTCAGTAATCTCTTTGCGTTTACCGGCGGAGACGGATTCAATGGCGCACTTAAGAGCTTGATACTTACCTTCCACTTCAGGATTAACTAAAACGTTAGACTTTCCGTTAACGTTGAGCATATCTCTCATAAGCTGTAAGGTGTCGTTCTTTTCAGCAACTTTATTACCATCAAGGATAACAGCGGCTTGCACTGCTTCTCGAGATCGACCAAATTTGTGAGGAATTAAAGTATAAAAGTCACCACTCAATTGCTCTAGCTCGTCTTGATCCTTCTTCTTTTTACCAAGAGCCTTTGCAATATCATCCAGAACTGCCTGACCCTTATCAATCTGACCAATGGTTAAAACACCAAGCGGAGTCTCGATACCATTCGCCGTAATGCTGGCATTAACGGTGCTGACCAGAGCATTGGTAGCCTCACTATAAAGATAGCTTACCAACTCTTGAATCTCGGAAGGAAGGAGAATGGCTGGCTTTGCGTTAGCCTTCTTGTCTTCCTTGGTAGCCAGCTTCTTGAGAGTCTTATCGTCGATGGCGCCCACTGATTGGCCCACAGACTTGGCAGAACCAATCTTAGACGATGCCAGGCTCAGCTCTTTGTATCCTTTGCGAGGCGAGGTCTTCTCTTTGTAGATTTTGCCGTAGAGCGCCTCTGCTTCTGATAATGAAGAGCAATAGCGGTTTTCACGAGCGCCAGCGTTAGGATTAGTATCCAGGTCATCGGTTCTTCCGTAATGGGTAAAGACTCGGTACTTACCTTTACCTTCGTGCAATTCGATGGCATAGTATTTATTATTGTTGTTTTTGATATCCGTTACTTGTAAAACGGCTTTCTTAACAACTTCAAAATCTGCCGGGAATTTAGGTTCACCGTCGGCGCCAACTCGATAAACGATTACGTCACCCATAATTATTTTCCTTGAGCTTTCTTTTTAGTCCAAATGTATTCGGGCCCGGCTGGCTGTGGAACAGGCGGAGTCAAATCGATAGCTACAATACGCGCCAAATTCTTCAACCAATCCGCCTCTATTCTTTCTTCACGACCATCTTTGCGAACAATGATGTCGGCTAATTTAGCCGAACGAAGTCTTGGATCTTGCGACAAGGTTTTACACATATACTCGTAAGTACGCTTCCCGAGTGCTAATCGAAGTAATAATCTTTTAATCATAAAAACTTACCTAAATTGGTACCGATAGTGGGAGTCGAACCCACATGGGCGCAAGGCCCGGCTGCTTTTGAGGCAACTGTGTCTACCAGTTCCACCACATCGGCATGTGTCTAATTATATCGTGTTATTGGTAGGATTAATGCGGATAATATCTTTATTGACACTCTTGGCATAATTAACGCAGTTACCAGTCCCACCAGGGGTTCCGTCCCACACCGCAATCAAAACATTACAACGATCCACCATCCACTCATTGCGTCGCTGCATTTTAATAGCTTCATAGCCACCTTCGCAGACAATGACTGTTTCAGCAGCCAGCTTGAGTAATTTATGATAAGTCTGCTGAGACTGCGCGGGCCAAGCACTCTCTTGTCCCAAGAATGGGACAGCAGCAATGAAAGGAATGTTAAGTTTATGAGCAATATTAGCTGCCCATTGATCAATTCCAAGAGCCATTCCAGAGATAACCTTCTCTGGTTTTAATTCTCGTAAAGTACGGTCAATTTGTTGACAGACGTGAACATATGTAGGATTAGGTAGTTTATATCCGCCTAATTTGTTTGGTCGATGACCTGTGAAGGCTGCAATCATTAATCCACCAACATAGCACGACCATTAACGATCTTATCACAAACTTTTTGTACAATTTCTTCTTGACGATCTTCTAGCCACCTATAGAGGTCATAACCATGATCATCTTCTGAATGTAAACCATTATACATTGTACTAATGGTTTCACGAACTCCTGCTGCAATTAGACTTTTTTCACTATCATCAATCATAATGATTCTATTTTCTTTGAAGCTGCTATGTAGTATTTATAGGCCACCAATGCAGCGATAAGAACTGGCCAAATGATGAAGAACCAAGTATTCCCCAAAATGAGATAAGACTTGGCCATCACAAAAACAACTAAGACTGCTAGGATTCCATAGACTGAAAGTGCCGCAGCAATAAAAATTGTTACCACAAGTACTGCTGCTAGACACCAGAGAAAAACATATAAAAATCCGTCTAAATTTTTCATAAATCGTATCCTATGCATCCATCTTCAGCTCCCCGACAAAGAGCATAGGAGCATCCACATTTTCGTGGAGGAGACGGTGGCCTATTCATTTCTTCTTGCAAAATCAGTTCCATAAACTGTTCACGCAGTTCAGTGAATTCATTGTTCCTTTGAAAATAGAAAATGGACACATATTGTCCGCCCAGCATTCCTAACTCTTCATACTTCAACTGGACCTTCCCATGTAGGAAGGTATTGAAGTTAGAAGCCAACTGCGCATCTTCTCCCTCTCGAGCGAAAACATGCACAGCTGGCACACTAACTGTAACGTCCTTTGGTTTGACCTTCATGTTATACCTCAATTATTTGATAAGTAGTGGCAGCATTGCTGACCAACTGACCGTTACGAATTCGAAGTCCATTGGCCTCATGAACGTGACCACACAGTAAAACTGGAGGTAACATATCTCGAGCAACCTTATAATCAAGCATAGTTGCAATAACCGTACTACCAATTACTTCATTGCCATAGGTAAGGTCCAAACATCCGTATGGTGGCGCATGACAACATAATACGTCAACAAAGGTCTTATTGAGAACTTCAGCCATCTTTTCACATTCTTGATGCATTTCGGGAATGGCTTTCTCATAATTCCAGCTCCCGTCAATAGTGGGAACGTAAGGGAATCCATAGAAAGTAGTTCCTTCAAAGGCGAGAAGGCGATTGGCGATGCCGAAAGCCTTGACCCCGGCGTTCTGAAGTTCATACTCCATCAGATCAGGATGAAGGAAATCGTGATTACCCGGTACATAAATCAAGGTGTGGCCATTAAGCCATTGTTTAATGTTAGGGATATTATCTCTCAACCACTGTAATTGGAAGGCCATTTCCAAATTTTTATTGGAAAGTACGTGATGGCTGTTAGGGAAGAAATCTCCCGTATGGACTACTACATCATATCGACCATGAAGCCGAGGAAAGCCTCCATGCGTATCGCTTACGTGGCATATGCGTTTTTGGAATTTTCTTGACGTGGCGTCTGAAATTCTTTTAATCTTGGGAGGCATTTTATTCGACTTCCGTTTTGACGCTAACCCCCTCAACAACAGGGGCAATTAATTTACGAATTTGATTGTCTAATTGTTTAACGTTGATCACAATACTATATCCGTCCGCATCAGAAATGACGAGACTAGATTTATACCAAGAATACTGACTTAGCTTCATCTTGATGCTCAAACGAACCCTGTTTGCCGTGCTAAATGTCACCATAGTTACATCTCCGTTTGGAACAGTAATAATTACATATTAGTATATGGTAAATCCTAAGGTTTTAGAACTCCTAAGAAAATACTCAGACAAACGTGATCCGACCTCGTTTAAGGACACTAATGCGCCCGCAACTACTGATCAAGAGAGGCTTGAAAACTACGGTCATGAACTTCACATGAAGTTTAGAGCTGTTTTAGCCGAATTAGAGCATGATGCCAGTCTTCTCAAAATGAGAAAATTTGATTCAGAAATGCTTAAACTCCTAGTGGAAATTTGGCGCCATTTAGAGAAACTTTTCGCTGCTATGAACGCGGCACAACCAATTAAAACAGCACATCAAATCGTTCAATTCTTAAATGATAGACATACTAGAGCCGTTATTGATAATCTAATTTTCTTGTCGGAACATCACGTCAAATCTACTAACGTAAATTACGCTCCATCTAAATTCTTACGTAACCCAGAAGTTAAAGGATTGAAATTACTTTTAGAATTAAAAAAGACAGCTGAAAATGCTCCAGGCTCAATTGCACCAAACGTCGCTCCAGAAGCTATTAGACAGACTGTACAAGAGACTTGGAGACCACCATCTTCTCAATCAATGCAGGCTGTTGAGATTCCGCAGTTACTACCACTCAGAAACGTAACTCCAATTCCCTCACCAATGCCAGTTAATCAGTCTGATTCGCCAGACGCTAAGAGACAGCAAGAACAAGACGTTTAATCGTCAATATCTATGACGATATTGGTATTACGAATATTTTCAAGAAATTCCATTTCGTATTCCATAATATCATAACCATAATTGGTTCTACGTTTCAATTCGCTGAGTGCCGAACTCTGAATCAGAACTCCAATATCGGTTGGATATGAGAAATTGGGACGTTTGGAAACTCGAGCAATAGTCAAAGCAAATTGCTGATCAACGTTTAGATCGTTCATACATTTGATGTTATTAGCATCACCAATAAGCATATCCATGCGAATCGGAGTGCCATCATGAGTCCAACCCGCTGGTAAAGTAAGTCCCATTGCATCATCCACTGGAGATGGCGGAGGCGGAGGTGTAATTGCAGCTATAGTTTGTGGGTTAGCGCTTCCACTCAAATCACCACCAGAAGTAAATTGTCCGCGAAAATGAGGAAGGGATTCCCTTATCTCTTGTTCTAGGACGGAAATAATAACGCTTTCGTTATCTTGGAACACAACATATTCTACATCCGTAGAGAAACCAGTGTTCTGTGGTTGCGGAGTTTCATTGGGAATCAAACCATAGACATGATGAGCAATCCAGGCAGCTCGTACCATGGCCAATTCTAAGGTAGAAAAGGGCTCTAAAGAAAGTCTCTTGGAGAAATCATCCATCGATAAAACAGTGTAAACTTTCATAACTTATGCTCCAACTTGATGGCCATAGCCAAATTTCTATATAGAACGTTAGGATCAACTGCGGACAGCCCTGCCTGCTGCCCTTCATTTAATTCGATAACGATCCACTCGCCCGATTGAGTACGGGCCACATCGATAACATAAAAATTAGATTGGTTACCAACTCTGTTGATTACTTTTTGCAAAAACTCTTGGGGCACTTCATTATGATCAACTGATGATGAAATATCATCAATGTAGTTTTGCCAATAGAACCCGCCACATAGAACTTTCCCATAAGCTACAAAGAATCTATATTCTTTGGTAACCGGCATTCCATTGACTCCATCCAAAAACTTGAGCAGAGGGATGTACTCTCGAAAGTAAATTTTTTGATTGCCAATCAAACTATCGTTACTTAAGCGATTGCAAATGTCAATAGCAGTTGCTTTGTCTTTAGCAAACATATCTTTTAGCCAATTACTTTTGCGTGAATTGGTTTCTCCCTTTACAACAAAAGAGCAGCCCTCTGGCAAGTCCAAAGGATTGTTCCAAGTGCGAGGAGTTAATTCTGCCAAGTCAGCAACGTAGTTTCCCAAATCAGCGATATACAGATGTTGATTGTAAGTGTTAATTAATTTGGCACCCACAAATCTAATATCTGCTTGCTGATCTTTATAGAAAGGCCACAAAGAATATCGACCAACAACTATGTCATCTTCCCAGATTTCTGGGAATCTATTAGTGCAAAAGAATTCCTTGGAGGCAGCCTCTAGCTCTTCCTTTTCAAACTCAATTCCACGATAATAGATTATTGGTCTCATTCAACTTCTTCGTCAGAAAGTGTGATCGTGATAATAGAGCCAAGAGTTAGCTTATCTGCAATTAAAGACTTCAAATGAAGGGTGCCAGAAAAAGAAGCTTCTTGTGCGTTGATATTAGTTGTATCTGCCTTACCTTCTGCTATAAGAGAAATAGATGTAAGGCCCGCACTTTTAGTGGCGCCAGTAATTTTGGATTTGAGTTTAGCTCTCATAGATCACTTCAAAGGGAAGAGGGAAGGTTTGCTTTGAAACATGCCCTTCCAAAGGTCATGAGCAGTATTGACAATGCTAGTAGCAACTGCTTGGGCGGTGTCGGTAGCTGCATCTGCAACTCCATGAGCCACAGCCGCCGTGACAGTCAGAGGATCCGTCACAGCATCAACCACAGCATTCACCAATGCCTGAGCTGCAGCAGTCTGAGCTACGGTTGGCTTGGTGGAAGTTTGGGCGCGCTTCTGAGCATCGTACTGAGAATCCAAATCCCAGGAAGCTGACAGTGGGTAATAAAGGTGAGCAGTCTGCGGAGTACCATCTGCCAAGGTGACAGAGATATCACTGCGAGCCCAACCAGCCGACTGCATACTATCGGCAAACATCTCGCGAACCACATCACGAACTTCGCGATGACGCAGATATGGCATGGCTTTCTTAGCTTCATTACTAATGTCAAGTGCGGTGAAGAGCAAGTCCTTGCTCATGAAGTCTTTCACGATTGCGCGAACGGCGTCTTGTTCTAACTGATTCATCATTATCATGCTCCTTGTAACCGATTCATCATTGTGTCTCGATTTTTAAGCTATCGAGCAAGCTTTGGTGTATTTCAAAGTATAATATATTTTAAAAATTGCGTGTCAAGCCACGGCGGCTTATTAAAAATTATTCACCTTGTAGTTCAGTTCTGATTTCCATCAGTACCTGACCCAAAACGTTCTGGCCAGTTCCATCTTTACCACAACCCCAATACCAATCAACTGGAGAGTCCTCAATCAACTCTTCAGTGCCTGTCTCGATAAGTTGCTTGCGCAATTCTGAATGTTGTAAAAACTTAGCCATACAACACTCTTTCATAACGGATCGTTTGACTTGATCCCAATCGGGGCGCATGGTTACTTTCTGACCAAGCAGACGGGTATCATTGGCTTTAGTAGCCTCCCAGATAGCATCCTTCTCAGCTTGGACAATAGTCTTAGCCGATTGATAGGGAGCTTCGTTCCAATTCCACCAGCGACCATACATAAACATTCTGGCGCGATAGTAGTTTCCTAGATAACCATGGGGATCTCTAGTTCGATAAAACTTAATTGACATTGAAAGCTCTCTCTAAGTGGTACTCTGCCCACCACGTTTTGTGGTTGTAGTGATTAGTTTCTTGATTGAGGTAGCTGGTCCAAGCAACGTGGTCTTCTAGATCCTCATTATAAATCTGTTGCTCAGCCATTGGCTTGAGGGGACGGGCCAATGCTTTCCAATCTGTAATATGACGATCCTGGATCATCTCAACAAAATTCAGAATATCAATGATGTTCCGTATGGACCATTCGATTAGAAAATACGAAGCATCTGTAATAATTTCACGAAACATATTACTCATCCTCTTCACGTCTATAGATACACACGCGCACGCCTGTCTTTTCAACATAGTTAGCAAACATAGTTAAGTTACCAAGATAGTGTTCCCAAACTCCACCACCAAGATTGCAACCAATCTTCCAGGGAAAAGCAATGCTTTCTAAATCAGTAATCCTGGCAATCTTTAAAAGACATTGGTGAAAGGTTTGTAGTCTAGTTTCTACTCCATCTTTTTTTTATAATGGGTATTTAGCTTTACCTGGATAATACTGGGCGAACATATTGATGACGAATCTTTCATCCTGTCCATTACCCAATATTTTGATGGTACCCATCGTGTCTGGTGACTTACGTTCAGCATAAGTATTGCTGTGCGGATACTTATCGAAGATGGCCTTCGCGGTTCCAGCAGAAGCCTGCGTCACACAGTTGCACTGATGTGCTATGTATTTTTCAGGAGACAACAGTAAGTCACCAGACACTATTTCAATCATTATAGACAGGCGTAAACGCAGGCGCCAATGAGTGCAGTAAAGAACCAAAAAGTGGGAGACTTAGCGGTGCCCACAACAAACTGTTCAACTTGATTTAACATCATATTTACCTTTTTATTTATCTAATTGATTATCGATACAATCGTACGTATGACATTGCATACACTTAGGACCTTTATGAAGTTGTCGGGCTTTCTTCTTAGCTAACAAAACTTCTTGACAAGTTCTGTAAATACGATGGCCATGCATATCCCTCGATGGAATATTTACTACCTTTACATTATAAATATATTCTTCTTCAGAATCACTAGCTGCCTGACCGCATACCTTGCATTCAAGAGGATAATTGTAAAAATTTCCTTTATACTGTCGCGTAGTATCTCTAATCCAAGTATGAGTAGATGAAATATACTCTTTTATCGCAGCATTCTTTAATCGATCAACTTGAATCGATATTTCTTGATTTGATAGATTAGATGCATATAAAATGTCTAGTTTTTTATGACCAATCCAGTCTTCCAGTTGGGCATAAAATTTACCCCAAAAATTCCATATTTTTTTATTTTGTTCTTGAGAAATCATTTTGCTTGCGTTTCAAACTCAATGATGTAACGAATGTTATGTTGCTGACCCACACCAGTTGCGGTATAAGTAATCAACTCATCATTGTAGAGACCGGAACCTCCACCAGATTTGGCCCACACCGAGTCATTTGGTTTAATATTGGCTTTAGTATAGAAATGAGAGCCAGCAACAATTTTTTGATTGCCAAAGGCTACATCTGCTAAAAACAAGTAGGCGGTCTTGTTGGTACCTTGAGCCCAATAGGAACCCTTAACGTCACAGTAGTTCATGGACTTGGTGCTATGCACTGCCCAATAGATACCGTCACCATACATGGAGCCGGCATGCGCCACGCCAGAGGGACGAATGAGAAGTCCCTTGGTAGTGATACCAATCATGTTGGCTCGACGAGTACCGTGCCATCCAGGAAGAATGTTGGCGCTCTTGTAGAGCTTCATCATTTCGCTGTCGACATCTTCTCGCTTGTCAACTAGTTTGGCGTACACTTCGGAAGGAACGTATTTGCCACAGTTCTTAGCAATAGCTTCGGAGGCAGCAATCCAATTCTTCTCTTCTTCGTGACGCTTGACTTTGAAGATTCTATGAGTCTTAAGCTTTCCAAGACCGGAATGGTTTCCAGCTCGAGTGCCCAGTACCATATTATCGATCCACTTCCAAGTAGGGCTTGATGGGTCAACCCAATCCAAATCAGCCTTCAGGGTGGCGTACTGAGAGTCAACACCGCTTCGCTTACTGATAACCGCCTGAACATTTTTGGCATCGGCGAAGACGTCAAGAATATCAAGAGCCTTATCAATCTTGGGGTCATCATCGAACCTAAGAAGGTCTGCATTGATTCGGTGTGGGAGAACGTGGGGAATGTTGGCGTAATATTGGCTGGTCAACTTGTTCAGCTCTGAAGTATCGGGCTTCTTGGAATGAACTTGAGCGCGAGCCTCGACTAGAATTTGCTTGGCCAAATCGATCTGACTCAGTGCTAACTGACCCAGCGGACACTTTTTGGTGTCCAAATTTAACTCAACGAACTCCTGGGTAACGCCGAACCACGTACGAACCAATTCCTGAACTTCAGGATGCAATTTACTAATTTGTGCAGGCTCTTCGACGACCGTAGCCCCCATCTTCTTGAGCGACTCTACAGAGACAGAATTATCACGTTTGGCCTGGCCAACTGCGGAACCGATATCTGCTTTGGCCAGCTTGACTTCTACGTAGCCCTTCTTAGTTTTAGCTTTGATGATGGACTGGGCCTCAGCTTCTGCCTGAGATTGCGTCTGACAAACTCGGTATTCTTTCGCACCACCAGCCCCCACTCGACCGTAGACGGTATAGAGATACATCTTACCCCTATCATCCTTGATAATTTCCAAGTTATAGAACTTGTTATTATTGTTAACGATATCGGTAAAGTTGAGGGTCCAACGCTGTAAGGACTCGACAACATTAACATTGCTAATGCTTTTATCAACCGGGAGTGTCATTAAATTTCCTTAAAGAAGGTTAGATATAAATAGAGAATAACAACAGTGCCCATCAAGAGTATAGTTCCGGTCATCCATTGTTGGTGCAGGAGTAGGCCTATGCCCGTGATACCCCACATAAATACGATAAGGAGTGGGGCATGTTTAACAAGCCAATCAAATAAGGCTGTCATTTTTCCTCTAATAGATAATGATAAATGCTAAACTATTTCTCGACAAATGTTATTTGTCTGGAGAATATTTTATTTTAGCTATAATAGAATTGAATGTACCAAAATCAGAACTAGCTTCGATACATATCATCGCCTTTTCTTTATAAGGCCAGCAACAATTATTAGTATAACAACTAAACTCTCCATCATTGCTTTTATAAAGGGCACGATGTTCATTTGGAGTTAGGATAAATTGTCCACCACAAGCTACGCAGAGTAAACTTAATACTATGACCCACAGGTATTTCATACCATGGATGGCGAATTATTCACGATGCAAATGTGACATCAACGTATCTAATATAAGACTGATTGCTCCGCCTGCCAAGACCCAGAGAATTAATAAATTAAATTTATAAGTTTCGTGGCTTAATAAATAAATTATCCATCCGCAATGACATCCGGTACAGAAATAGCAATCAAAGAGTTTGAAGAAGAAAACTCCAACATACTTATTTCGTACTAAAGAGTTACGTGCCCAAGCAATAAGTCCCCACGGTCCATCGCTCTCTTTAATAAGGAAGGCCAAACCATAGATAGCTATTAATGTAATAAGAGTTTCCATTATTGAAACACCCTTAATGACAATAATCTTTCAATAAAAGCGTCAACCTCTTCGGCGGAAGAATGTATAATATACTTTTTTCTATCGTCAAATTGACAGAACAAATCCAACCCACCATCTATCGGAGAAGAAAATATTTCTCTCCAGTCTGCCACTAATAAATCGAAGACTTTGAAAATCTTGCTTCTCCAAAACCACTCCGCACGATATTTGATTGTATAAATATAGATGCAGTTTAATGAAACGTCTACTCCAATTTCTACACCATTATCTGAATAGAGATGTGGAAAGTTTTTCTTTAGGTAATCATCAAGTTGCTTGGCTGATAGATTGGTCATTGTAGTATTTCGCGCAATACTTTCAAGACACGCCCCGCCGACCTACCGTGCCAAACAAGATAGGAGTTATCAATGGCACAAATAGGAATTTCTTTTTCCTGAATGAACCTTGATAGCTCTGCCCCATTTAATTCTAAACTGACAAGTTTTCCTTTAATATCTGGGAAAGCTTGTCCAAGTTTGAAAGAGTGAATTACATCTTGTTTATTATGATTGGCAACTATCTTTAACATTTAAATCTCCAGTTGCCACAAGTTTTGTGAATTAGAGATAACCTTTTCTACATTTTCTAGTCGAACTGTCAGTTTTGTTCCTAGATAATCTCTATCGGGTTTGCTAAACAAATCGTTATCATGCAACCATTGCAGTTTGACACAAGCCTTAAGCTCACCTTTTTTACCAATTAGGTCAACAACTACTAGACAAACGTATTGATTAGGATCTAAATTTTTGTTATCCAGCTTGTCACCAAAGATTTTACGATCAGTTTTTTCGAAAATCCAAGAAGCTCCCCACTGTTCTGCATCACGTTGATCTTTTGTTTTGACCGCAATTCTAATTCCAGAGGTCGCATCTAGTAAATCTGGCTCCCAAGATTTGTCTTTCTTGGAATAAATCTTGTAATCAGGTCGAGTAAGTGCTGGGTAATAGGGCAAATAAGAGGCATGAGCCAGTTCTTCACCTAGTTTACCGTTGGTTAGTTGAATGACCTGACGATAATACTTGCTGGGATCTTGTCCCCGGCGAGCATATTGATCAACGCTGGTAGGTAAAGATGTCTTGGCAAAGCTTTGGCACTGTTCGATTAAGTCTGAATTGAAATTTCCTTTAATTCTTTTTGGTTGCATGAATCCTCTAGAGGACCATATAACCTTCATTAAATGAAAATATGTTCTTCATTTCGCACAGAATTATAATATTTAGCCTTGTTTACCTTGCATTCGATGTTGCGAGAGACATGAATCCAACAATCGGTATGAGTATGGCCCGCTAAGACCGTAACATTCTTCTTCTTATGGTTGGCCATCACCCTCTCGATGCCACGACCTAGATGAAGATTGGTATTGTAAGGTAGCCAAAACTTCTCCATGAAGGTCCCAACATCGCGAGTAGCCTCTTTCCAAGGAGGAAAATGAGTTAAAACATAGATGCTTTTGTATTTTTGTTCGATTGCTTTCTCTAATAAGTCTTCGATTTGGTCGGAACTCTGCTTAGCTAGCTTCCGCCACGCTTTGATTCGTGCATCCATGTTAGGAAGACTGCGAAAATTGTCGATTAAGAACCAATCAAAAGTAAATTGCAGGTACTCTGGTTTACCCTCTTCCGCATCATACCACCCCTCGGTACCAATAAAGGCAACCTCATCGTTGATATGAACCACTCCAGCTTCGGTCATCCAGATTAAATGAGGATACTTTTTGCACAAAGCACGAATTTTATCATGAGTTTCTTCGATAGAACCCCAATGATAGTCGTGATTACCCAAGACAAAGTAGATATTACAGGTAACTGCCTTAGCAATCATCTCTAAATCATTGCCAGTATCACGACCATTAGAGATATCACCTGTTAGAATGATACCCTTAGGCTTTTCACTTTGCAAATACTTGATAAAAAGAATCTTTTTCCAAGGAGTTACCTTATCTAAATGAGTATCGGTGAACCAGAGAAATTTTAAACGATCCATAATTCCATGATATATTATTAGTTAAGGACTTCAATGGCACGAAAATTATTTGAAAAAGAAGTGGATGACAGGCTTGCAATCAAATGTATTAAAAGATTAACGCCATACATTAATATGCGTGCGCGACATACATTTCAATGTATGAAAGAAAATTGCGGGAGAATATGGACAACG
>Ga0265334_10000932_pt1 | contig 14561 bp, 7 predicted proteins | sample 42023metaG_FD_192442 | JGI IMG/M metagenome (GOLD analysis project Ga0265334, IMG submission 192442) | Rhizosphere microbial communities from Carex aquatilis grown in University of Washington, Seatle, WA, United States - 4-20-23 metaG | ecosystem: Host-associated > Plants > Roots > Rhizosphere >... | reverse complement strand
AGGCCCGTACCCGCTCCGGGTCGGTTCCCGGCCCGGCGAGCGCCACGGCGGTCTCCAGTGCGTGGCGGGCGGCGGCCAGGTCCATGGTCGCGTTCACCGCGGCCGGGGTCGTGCCGGTGCCGGCGGGACGGTTCTCCGGGGAGTACGAGGGCACCACGACCACGTGACCGTCGGCGTCCCTGCGCGTGAGCAGATCGAGGTAGAAGTCGGCGATCTCCTCGGCCAGCGGCCGTACGTGCGACCGCAGGAACCCCTCGTCGTTCCGGGCCTGGGCGTGATCGGCGAGCGTGGTGAGCAACCAGTCGGCCCCGGCGGTCCACAGGTGCAGGGGGTAGTCGGACTCGAAGTGATAGCTCAGGCCGCTCAGCCCGTCCGTGTGCGCAGGAGCGACGACTCCGCGGGCACCGAACAGCCGCCGGGCGTTGCACCGCCAGTCCGCGAGCTGGTCGTGGACGAGGTCCGCGAGCGCGGTGACCGCCTCCGGGACGTCGGTGGTCACGGCGCCGGCAAGTTGCAGAGGCAGGTTCGCGTCCAGGGTGAGCGCGGCGGACCAGGCGGCGTCCCAGTCCCCCTGCCAGATGCCGGTCAGTCGTGGCGGCAGGGCGCCGCTCGCGCACAGCAGGTGGTACCGCCCGGCGTCCACGAGTCGTTCCAGGAGCACGGGGACCGCGGTGTTCGGGTCGGTCCCGACCCGGGCGAGCAGCTCCCGCACGGGCAGGGCCCGTACCGCCGGGGTGCCGCCCAGGTCCGTACGCACCCGCGCGAAGGTGGCGCGGTGGGCGCGCGCGGCCCGCCGCAGGAACCGGCCGGGTTCGGCGTCCACCGCCCGCAACCGCCGGACCAGGCGCTCACGGACCGGGCCGAGGGACTCGCCGGGGGCACGGGGCTCGATCCGGACCAGGACGAGCAGGTCGGCTCCCCCGATGACGCAGGCGCCACCGGGTTGGGGACGCACCAGGGCACCGGGCGCGACCAGGCGGGCGCCGACGAGGTAGCCACCCTGGTCCTTCACCGCGGAGGAACCGGCAGCAGGGGGACCGGCGTCGGGCGGGGTGCGCGGGTCGCGGGTGCCCCCGGTCAGGTCCGCGGGGAGGGTGTCACCAGTCCCCGCGCTCGGGTCCGGGTAGTCGACCCGGGTGAGCAGCAACGGCGCGACGCGTCCGGGCCGGCCCGCGCCGCCGGCGCCGGACGCGTCGTCCCCCGATCGGCGCCCCGGCCGGTGGCACCGGCCGTCGTCCGGGTCGAGCGCGCGTACGCGCAACCCGGACGGGGCGCCGTCGGGAACCTGGTCGAGCCGGACCCAGGTACGGGTGCGTGCGCTGCGGGAGCGGGTGCAGCGCACCGCGACCACCCCGTCCGGGCGCGAGGCGGCGCAGGTGCGGGTCCAGCGGACGCCCGCCGAGTTCCAGGCGACGCCGATCGTCGCAGTCTCCTGGTCGGTCCAGCGCCGGTAGCCGGTGACGGCCTCCGCCGGCGAGCGGTCCCCGCCCGGCTCGGGTCGCACCCCCGGGGTCGGCGCAGGTCGCACCCCCGAGGCCGGCTCAGGCACCGGCTCGTGCCGCACCCCCAGTAGCAGTGCGGGGTGGAAGGGCCGGGGAGACAGCCGTGGCCACCCGTACGTGCACAGGTGTAGCGCTTCGACGTCGCGTCCGGCGAGGAGAAGATCCTGCACGACCTCCAGGCGCGCCGTCAGATCGGGCGGCGGGCAGGGGGATCCGGCCGTCGGCAGGACGAGCCGGTGATGGGTGAGCACGATGCGCTCGTCCCAGGGATCCCCGGGCACCAGTGCGCCGAGGGTGCCGTTGCCGGTGAGGAAGGCGTGCTGCCAGCAGGTCGCGGGACGGGTGTCCACGAGAAGCCGGGAACCGTCGGCGGCCTCCCGACCGCCGACGATCCCCCACTGCCCGCGACGTCGCATCAGCCCTTCACCGCTCCCAGCAGCATGCCCTTGGTGAAGTGCTTCTGGACGAACGGGTAGACGAGCATGATGGGGACCAGGGTGAGCACCACGACGGCCATCTGCAGGGACAGCGGGGCGACCTGTTGATGCCCCAGGTAGTTGCCCACACCGGTGGTGCCGGTGCCGGCCATCGTGAAGCCCTGGGTGACGTAGTTGTAGAGCACCATCTGCAGCGGCCACTTCTCGCTGTCCGCCGGCATGTAGAGCAGCACGTTGAAGAAGGAGTTCCAGTAGCCGACCGCGTAGAACAGCGAGATCACCGCGGTGACCGCCCGGGACGTGGGCAGGACGATCGACCAGAGGATGCGCCATTCGCCGGCGCCGTCGATCCGGGCGCTGTCGATCAGTTCGGGGGCGGTGCTGGAGAAGAAGGACCGCATCACCAGGATGTTGAACACCGAGATGGCGCTGGGAACGATCAGCGCCCAGTACTGGTCGTACCCGCCCAACCAGGACACCACCAGGAAGCTCGGGATGAGGCCGCCACTGAAGAACATGGTGATGATCATGATCATCAGCAGGAAGCGGTGCCCGAACGAGCCCTGCCGGGAGAGCCCGTAGGCGGCGAGCACGGTGACGACCATCGAGAGAAGGGTGCCGATCGCCGTGATCGTCAGGCTCACCACCAGCGCCCGGGAGACCACCCCGCCGGAGATGATCTCCCGGTAGGCGTTCAGGGTGAGCCCGTGGGGCACCAGCACCAGCCCCCCGGCGACGTTCACCGCGTGCTGGGTGGAGAAGCTCGTCAGCACGATGCTGTAGATGGGTACCAGGATCACCGCCATGACCACGCCGAGGGTGGTGCCCTTGGCCGTCTGTCCGACGAGGGTCGGCGGCTCCTCCCAGACCGGTCGCTCGCTGCGCGAGCCCTGGCGTCCGGACGCGGAGGACCGGGCGGAACCGGGGGACGGGGCCGCACCGGAGAACCTTCCGGGGCCGGAGGAGTCTGCACGCAGGATGCTCATCGCCGGTACAACCCGTCCTCTCCGAAGGCGTGTGCGAGCCGGTTCGCGGCGAGGATGAGGATCAGCGACATCACGCCCTTGAACAGGCCCGCCGCGGCGCCGTAGCCGTAGTCGTTGTTGACCACGCCGTAGTAGTAGGAGAACGTGTCGAGCACCTCGGACGCGTCCCGCCCGACCGCGGCGCGCTGGACCAGCATCTGCTCGAAGCCCACGGTGAGGGCGTTGCCCAGGCGCAGCACGAGCATCAGGACGACGACGCCGCGGATGCCGGGCAGGGTGATGTGCCACATCCGGCGCCACCGGCCCGCGCCGTCCGCCGCGGCCGCCTCGTAGAGCACGGGATCCACGGCCGCCAGCGCGGCGAGGAAGACGATGATCCCCCAGCCGGCCTCCTTCCAGATGGCCTGCGAGGTCACCAGCAGGAGGAAGGTGTGCGGATTGGTCATCACGTCGAAGGTGCCCAGGTCGTGCTGACGCAGCAGGGTGTTCATCAGACCCGCTCCGCCGAGCATCTGCTGGAAGATCGTGATGACGAGCACCCAGGAGAAGAAGTGCGGCAGGTAGACCACGCTCTGCACGATCGAGCGCAGGCGCCGGCTGCTGACACTGTTGAGCACCAGGGCGAGCACGATGGGGATCGGGAAGAAGAACACCAGCTGGAAGAAGCTGATCACCAGGGTGTTCTCCAGCGCCTTCCAGAAGTCGGGGTCACCGAACAAGCGCGTGAAGTTGTCCAGGCCCACCCAGGGGCTGTGCCAGAACCCCGAGTAGATGTCGTACTGCTGGAAGGCCATCACCGTGCCGCCCATGGGCACGTAGTTGAAGATCAGCAGCAACCCCACGGCCGGCAGGGTCATCAGGATGAGCGAGCGGTCGCGTCGCAGCCGTGCCCAACGGGTCCAGGCCGGTGCCGCGGGCGGCGCCGGCCGCACCTCCGGGAGGTCCTCCGGGGGTGCGGCCTCCGGGGAGTGGTCGGTGGCCCCGACTCCCTTTTTCATGGTGGTCCCTCTTCCTGACGCACTTGCCTGACGCTCGATCCGCTCGGCGCGGTCGCTCCGACGACCGCGCCGTCCCGCCGACCGGTTCCGTACCGCGGCCGGACCTACTGACCGGTGCCGTACTGCTGACGGACCTGCTCGTAGAAGTCGCGAAGGGCGTCCCCACCGCTGCGGCGCCACTGGGCCACCGAGGACTGCAGGGCCGAGACGGGCTTCCGACCGTGGACGACGTCCAGGATCGTGTCCTCGACCTGCTGTCCGATGCTGGAGTACTGCGCGGGCTCGGTGATGTTCATGTCGTAGAAGACCGGCTTGTAGGCCTTGCCCGCGGCGTCCGCCTGCCAGGTCGCGTAGGCGCGCACCCAGTCCGGGTAGCCCGGCTGTACGGTCACGCTCGGGCAGGTCGCCAGGAACTGGAAGGTGGTCGCGACCTCCTTCTGCCCGGTCGGGTTCAGCTGCGGGCCGCTCGCGGTCACGGTGTGGTCGGCATCCGGCCCGTAGTTGATCAGCGTGTACTCGAGCGAGCCGAAGGGCGCCGCCAGGTAGTCGGCGATCGCGAGCAGTTCCTCGATCTTGTCTTTGGACAGCTTCTTGTTCAGGTAGCTGAACATCCCGGCGCCGTTCCCGAGCGCGACGCGAGGCGTCTTGCCGGCCTCCGCCGCGAAGGGCGACATGGCCTGCATCTGGAACGTCTTGTCCCCGGCCTGGGCCTGCGCGACCACCATGCCGCCCCACGCGCCGGTGCCGTCGCCGTAGACCGCGACCTGCCCGCTCTGGAAGCGCTGCTTGGCGTCGTTGGTGTTGCCCGCGATGGCGTCGGGGTGCACGTACCCGGCGGAGGCGAGCTTGCGGGCGAAGTCGGCCGCGGCCAGGAACTCGGGGGTCTCGTACTTGTGGATCAGCTTGCCGGTGCTGTCGATCGCCCACTTGTTGGGGATGTCGAAGGGCTGCCCCAGGTAGGTCCACAGGTCGTCGAAGGCCCAGCGCTTGGCCTTGGCGTCGGTCAGTTCGGCGCCCAGGGCGAAGAGTTCGTCGGCCGAGGTGGGCTCGGACAGGCCGCGGGCGGCGAAGATGTCCTTGCGGTAGTAGATCGCTCCGGCCACCACGATATTGGACGGATAGCAGGGGATGCCGAAGAGCTTCCCGTTCCACACACCCGCCTGCCAGGCATTGCTCGGCACGTTCGCGAGGTTGGGGTACTTCTTGACGTTCTCCCCGGACAGGTAGGGCGTCAGGTCGACGAACTTGGCCTCCACGGCCTTGCCGAAGTCCAGGACGTTCGTGTTCCACCCGGGGATGTCGATCCAGTCGGGCAGTTTGTCGCCCGTGAACAGCGTGGGCAGCACCTGGTTGTACGAGTTGCCGTTCGCCGGCTTCACGCTCAGGGTCGCGCCGAGAGCCTGGTTCATGGCGTCGTAGTAGTGGTTGCCGCTGGCCGGCGGGATCGCGCCCCACAACGGGGTGATCGCCGTGTAGCGGCCGCCGCGCCCGGGCACCGCGGTGACCGTCTTCACCGGGTTCGTCGGGTACTTCAGGTAGGCGGGATCGGACCCGTTCACGCTGGGGATGTCAGGGGTGACCAGGGTGCTGGGCACGTAGGCGGGCAGGATCGCCGCCAACGTGGCCGGACCCGCCGCACCGGAGGCTCCGGAGGTCTTCTTGGTGCTGCTGGAGCACGAGGCCAGCAGGGGGGCGGCCATGGCCCCGCCGGCCACGGTCAGCAGAAACGACCTGCGGGACAGGTCGGTGCGGTAGGTACCCATCGTCGGTGAACCCTTCCGTGATGTCTTCCTGGCGCTGCATGCACGATCCGCTCGATTCCTGCCGCCGGCCGGGCCTCGGCCTGGACCGAGTCGTGGTGTGCTCCCGCTCGGGCACACAACACCGGCACGCCGGGCACCGGAACCAGCGCTCGCCACAGTGCTACACCGGTCCTGGCCGCTGCCGGTCTTCCAGACCGACCAACCCCGGACGCACGACCGGTAACCGCACAGTAATGAGCAAACTACGGCCAGTGATGGCACACTCCCGGCCGGTGTTCTGTTCAGGCGATCAGCATCGAAGCGCTTCGAAGTTGGCGGGAGATTACGCCACTCCTCGGGCGGCGACAAGACGCGGGTGAGTATAGGTCTCGACCGGCTTCCCCACCCTTGACACGGACCGGGTCCAATGGCACGGTCGAACCGCTTCGACGCCGGGCGACCGATGCCCGGGCCAATCCCCGGGCGTACCGTGATCTGGATCGTCCGCACACCAGTCCGGAGGTCCGCGCATGGTCGCCCCCGCTCCCCAGACTCCCCGGGCTCCGAAGGACGAGACGGGAACCTCGTCGGCGACCGCAGCGTCCCGGAGCGCAGCGCCCGGGCCGGAAGCCTCGGAGCCGGAGGGGCTGCGGGCCGCCCCTGAACGCCGTCCCCCGCTCCCGCCCTACCAGGACCCGGACCTCGAGTTCACGGTCCGGGCGGAGGACCTGCTGGGTCGACTGGACGTCGCGGAGAAGGTCGCCCTGCTGCACCAGTGGGCCGCGCCCGTCCCCCGCCTGGGGCTCGCCGCCTTCCGCACCGGGACCGAAGCGCTGCACGGCGCGGCCTGGCTCGGCCCGGTGACGGTGTTCCCGCAGGCGATCGGGCTCGGCGCCACCTGGGACCCCGCCCTGGTCCGGGAGGTCGGCACCGCCGCGGGCGAGCAGGTGCGAGCCGCCCGTCTGCGGGACCCCCTCGTCGGCCTGGTCGTCTGGGCGCCCGTGGTCAACCTGCTCCGGGACCCCCGCTGGGGACGCAACGAGGAGGGGTACTCCGAGGACCCGCGCCTGACGATCACCATGGCGGTCGCCTACGGGTGGGGCCTGCGCGGGGACGATCCCCGCTACCTGCGCACGGCGCCGATCCTCAAGCACTTCCTGGCCTACAACCACGAGACGGACCGGGACGTCAGCGACGTCAGCCTGCGGTCACGGGTACTGCGCGAGTACGAGCTGCCCGTCTTCACCGAGCCGCTCGTGGCGGGTGCCGCCACCGGGGTGATGCCGGCGTACAACCTCGTCAACGGCCGCCCCAACCACGTGGGACCGCACCTGCGCCTCCTGCGCGCCCAGGTGCGCGCCGCCGTCGACGACCCGGCGGCCGCGGAGCTGTTCGTCTGCTCGGACGCCCAGGCACCGTCCAACCTCGTCGACACCGAGCACCACTTCGAGGACCACGTCAGTTCGCATGCCGCCGCACTGCGGGCGGGGGTGGACAGCTTCACCGACAACAGCGAGGACACCGCCCCCACGATCGCCCGCATCACCGGCGCCCTGGACCGCGGGCTGCTGACCGTCGAGGACGTCGACCGGGCGGTACGCCGCCAGCTGCTGCTCCGCCTGCGGCTCGGCGAGTTCGATCCCGACCGGGACCCCTTCGTGCCCCGGGACCTGAGCCCGCTCGACCCGTCGACCTACCGGGACCTGGCCCACCGGGCCGCGGCAGCCCAGGTGGTGCTGCTGCGCAACGCCCCCTGCGCCCAGGGGAGCACAGCCCTTCCGGAAAGCAAGGTCTTTCCGGAGAGCACCGCCCTTCCCGAGAGCACCGCCCTTCCCGAGAGCGCAGGGAGCATCACCCCTGCGCGGAACCTCAGCCCTCGGCCGGAGGTCGACGGCGGAACCGTCATCGCGACCGACGACGGCGGCGCCCTGCTGCCCCTGCAGCTTCCGGCGGGTGCCCGCGTGGCCGTGCTGGGACCGCTCGCCGCCACCGTCCACCAGGACTGGTACAGCGGGGAACTCGTCGACCCGCTCACGATCGCCGACAGCCTCACCGCGGCGCTCGCCCTCGAGGGCGTCACGGTCACCACCACCGAGGGGCTCGACCGCGTCCACCTCACGGTCGCGGCCACGGGTGCCGTGATCGGGGTCGAGGATGCCGCCGTGCTCCGCGCGGTCGCTGCGGCATCCCCAGCGGACGCCGGGGCATCAACGTCGGACCCCGACCCGTTCGACTTCGACCTGACCGACTGGGGCCAGGACGTGCTGACCCTGCGCCACTCGGCGTCCCGGTGCTTCGTGGGGGTGGACGCCGACCGCCTGCTCGTCGCCGACCGGCCGCGACCGGACGGCTGGGTGGTCCAGGAGACCTTCCGCCTCGATGACGGTCCCGACGGCACCGTTCTGCTGTGGCACCACGGCGCCCAGCACTACGTACGCCTCGACACCGCGAGCGGCCGTCTCGTCGCCGACGCCGCCGGTCCCCGGCAGGCCACCCCGTTCCGGACGACCGTGACGAGCTCCGGACGTGCGGCGGCCGAGACCGCGGCCCGCAGCGCCGACCTGGCCGTGGTGGTGCTCGGCAACGACCCCCACCTCAACGGGCGGGAGACCGAGGACCGTCGCACCCTGGCCCTGCCGCCCGACCAGGACGCGCTCCTGCGCGCGGTGACCGCGGTCTGCCCACGCACCGTCCTGGTGATCATGAGCAGTTACCCGTACGCCATCGACTGGGCCGCCGAGCACGTCCCGGCCATCGTGTGGACGAGCCACGCGGGCCAGGAGACCGGTCGGGCGCTCGCCGACGTCCTGCGCGGGGTCCGGGAACCGGCCGGCCGCCTGCCCCAGACCTGGCACCGTTCGGACACCGCGCTTCCCCACCTGCTCGACTACGACCTCATCGGCTCCCGCCGCACCTATCTCTACGACCCGCAGCCCGCGCTCTTCCCGTTCGGACACGGCCTGACCTACACCCGTTTCCACCACGGCACGCCGCAGGTCGTCCTCGCGCAGGCCACCGAGGACACCGCCCCGGCCCGGACCCTGGTGCGCGTGACGGTGCCGGTCACCAACATCGGCGAACGAGCGGGCTCCGAGGTGGTGCAGGTCTACACCGGGCCGCTCCCACCCCACCCGGACCGGCCCGCCCGCCGGCTGCAGGGTTTCACTCGGGTGCAGCTGGCGCCCTGGGCAGTCGCCGCGGCCGTCGTGGAGTTCCCGCTGGAGCGGCTCGCGCACTGGGATCCCCTCGAGCAGGACTGGCAGATGGATGCCGGCGATCACGAGGTCGCGGTCGGTGGCTCCAGCGCAGGCCCCCACCGCCTCGCCGTGCTGCACGTGCCGGGCCGTGTGCGCACCTCCTACACGCTGCTCTCCCGATCGGTGCCCGCGGCCCACTTCGACGACCACGGGGGTGTGATGCTGGTCGAGACCGATCCGGTCGCCGGCACCGTCCCGGATCCCGCCACGTCGTCCCTCTCGGCTGCGGCGGGCGACGACGGGGCCGAGTCCCTCAAGGACAAGGACAGGGGCACGAAGGACGACGGGCTCCTCGCCGATGCGGTGACCGCGCCGAGCGGCCGGGGATGGGTGCTCTTCCGCCAGGTGGACCTGCGTCCCCCGACCTCCGCGCTCGCCCCCGGGACCACCGTCGTCGAGGCCGTGATCACGCTGCACGCGGCGAGCGAGCACCCCGGGCGGGTCGAGGTGTGCCTCGCCGGCGCCGACGGTGACGCCCTGCTGGGCGAGGTCGAGGTGCCGGCGACCGGCGGACGGCACCGCCTGCGCGAGGTGACCGGGCGGCTGCAGGTTCCCGCCGTGGTCGGCGATCTGCGTCTCGTGCTCCACGGCGGGGTACGCCTGGAACGGTTCCGGATCGATCCCGAGGAGGGGTGACCGTGCCACATCGCGGGGCGGGACCGGACGACGGTCGCCCGCACACGCCGTGGACCACGGACCGCATCTGGTTCGGCGGGGACTACAACCCGGAGCAGTGGGATCCTGCGACCTGGGCCGAGGACGACCTGCTGATGGCCCAGTCCCGGATCACCACGGTCACGGTCGGGGTGTTCTCCTGGTCGGTGCTGGAACCGGAGGAAGGCCGCTTCACCTTCGGCTGGCTCGACGCCACCCTCGACCGCCTCCACGCCCAGGGGATCCAGGTGGTCCTGGCGACCCCGACCGCCTCACCGCCGCCCTGGTTCACGCTCGCCCACCCCGATGCCCTGCCCGTCTCCCCCGAGGGCACCCGGCTGTGGCACGGCAGTCGCGACACCTACTGCGCCGCCGCCCCTGCCTACCGGAGAGCGGCCCTGCGGATGGCGGCGAAACTCGCGGCCCGCTACGCCGACCACCCCGCGCTGGCGCTGTGGCACGTGCACAACGAGTACGGCACCCTCTGCTGGTGCGACCACACCGCCGGGGCCTTCCGGCGCTGGCTGCGTGCGTGCTACGGCGAGGGCGCCGCGGGCCTGGACGCGCTCAATGAGGCCTGGGGCACCACGTTCTGGTCCCAGCGCTACTCCACGTGGCGCCAGGTGCTCCCGCCCCGGGCCACGCAGTACCTGCACAACCCCTCGCACACCCTGGACTTCCGCCGCTTCTGGTCCGACGAGCTGCTCGCCGCCTATCGGGAGCAGCGGGACGAGATCCGTCGGCACACGCCCGACGTGCCGGTGACGACCAACTTCATGCTGCCGGACTACCAGAACCTGGACCTGTGGCGCTGGAGCCGTGAGGTCGACGTTGTCGCGGTGGACCACTACCTGGGCTCCCCCGATCCCCTGGCCACGGGCGCGGACCTGGCCTTCGGGGCGGACCGCGCCCGCTCGTTCAACGGGGGCCGTCCCTGGGTGCTCATGGAGCAGGCCGCGAACCTCGTCGTCCAGCCGGACCGCCTGCTCACCAAGTCCCCCGGCGCGAGCCGACGCGACACCCTGTCCTACCTCGCCCGGGGTGCGGACACCGCCATGTTCTTCCAGTGGCGTGCCTCCCGTTCCGGCGCGGAACTGCACCACGCATCCCTCGTGCCGCATGCGGGACGCCGATCGCGGGTGTACCGGGAGACCGTGGAGCTGGGTGACACGCTGCACCGGCTGGCCGAGGTCACGGGCAGCATGGTCTTCGCCGATGTGGCCGTGCTCTGGGACGCCGACTCCTGGTGGGGGCTGGACAACCGGTGCTTCCCCTCGGGACGCCTGCGGTATCCCGACCTGGTGCGCGAGACCCATGCCGCGCTCTGGCGCAACGGCATCACCACGGACTTCGCGGCCCCCGGGGCGGATCTCTCGGGGTACCGGCTCGTCCTGGCCCCCGGCCTGTACCTGCTCGGCGACGCCGAGGCGGCCAACCTCGACGCCTACGTCCGCGGTGGCGGTCACCTGCTCCTCGGCTGTTTCTCCGGGGTCGCGGACACCTCGCACCGGATCCGGCTCGGCGGCTTCCCCGGCGGCCTGCGCGAGACACTCGGCCTCACCGTCACGGAATGGCACCCCCTTCCGGACGAGGTGTCGTTGGCCCTCGACCCGTGGGGGCACGGGCGGTGGTGGGCCGAGGACCTGGACGTCGAGGGCGCGGAGGTCGTCGCCCGCTACGGGGACGGTCCGGTCGCGGGCGGTCCCGCGATCACCCGGCACCCGTACGGGGAGGGGACCGGCTGGTACCTGTCCACCGTGCTCGACGCCCCGAGCCTGACCGAACTGGTCGGCACGATCGCGGCGCAGGCCGGGGTGTCCGCGGTGCTGCCGGACGCGCCCACCGGCCTCGACGCGGTGCGCCGGCGGATGCCCGACGGCGCGAGCTGGCTGTTCCTGACCAACTTCGGCGCCGAGGCGGCCACCGTCGCGGCCAGCGGCCACGACCTGGTCGGCGACCGTGCGATCGGTCCGTCGCTGGTCCTGGCCCCCGGTGAGGTCGTCGTGATCCGGGAGGCCCGGCCGGCCGGGTGATCCAGGCGGGTCAGGCCGGTCACGCGGGGGCGAGCCAGCCGCGTCCTGCGTTTCGGACCCCCTGCGCGACTCCGCGGTGGAGCCGGCCTTGCTCACCGACTGGCGTTCGGAAGGAACGTTCCGTATCGCCTTTGGTCGCAGCGAGTGCGGGGCCTGAGGGGTCGATCTCCCCGGGCGAAGATTCACTCGGTGAGTGCGGGGTTCTCGGTGGGTTCGGGCACCAGGAAGTGGTCGTGGGGGCGCTGCAGCCACCAGTCGGTGTAGGGCAGCGTGACCCGCCGGGAGAGGTTGTCGGTGAAGCTCCGGTTCGTGACGACGTCCAGCACCGAGTGGGCGAAGCTCAGCAGGCCGTGATAGCCGAGGAGGTCGTACTCGTCGACGATGCACAGTGCCGGGATGCCGAGCTTCATGGCCCACACCGTCGAGCCCGGGTGCCGGGAGAAGTAGACGTCCGGACGCTTGTCCCGCAGGATGTTGACGATCTCCTGGTTCTGCAGATCGCTGACCGAGAACGAGTGGTCCGTGGCGCCGCCGGCCAGCACGTCCAGGGCTGCGGGGGAACGTCCGTCGTCGTACTGCCTGTCGAAGTGCCACGCCGCCTGGTGCACGGTCTCGATGCCGAGTTCGCCGAGCACCCGCACCGTGTTGAAGCCGTAGCCGGGTCCCATGCCGACCACGGCGCGCAGGCCACGCAACTTGTCCCGGACCTCCTCGATCTGGTCGAGGTACTTCTGGCGCTCGCGCTCCAGGATCGTCCGGGCCTCCTCCTCCTTGCCCAGCACCCGCCCGAGTCCGAGCAGCCAGTCGGTGAACCCTGCGATGCCGTAGGGCTGCAACGACCGCACGTACGGCACGCCGTACCGTTCCTCCAGGCCGTTCCCCAGGTAGCTGCCGAGGGTGCCGCAGGTGGACACGGTGGCCACCGACTCCCCGAGCCTCGAGAGTTGCTCGACCGAGGTGTTCGCGATGACGAAGAGCGGCTCCACGCCGAGTTCGGCGAACAGCTCGGTGAGTTCCGCCCGGGCGCTGCCGTAGAAGTTGATGACATTCACCACCGGGCGCGTGCGGTGCGGCGGCTGGACGATGTGGGTGAGGATGGCGTGGAAGGCCGCGTCGAACCCCGATGCCCAGATCCTGCTCTTGAAGCCCTCGCAGTGGATGGGGGCCACCGGGATGCCGATCTCGGCCGCGACCTCGCGGGCGACGCTGTCGAGGTCCTCCCCGATCACTCCGCTGACACAGGACGAGCCGAGGAACAACGCCCGCGGCTGGTAGCGGCGGAACGCCTCCAGCGCGACGTCCCGCAGGGTGTCCGCGGCGCCGAACACGGTGTCCGACTCGCCCATGTCGGTGCACACATATCCGGAGCGGGAGTTGTCCAGGCCCAGCCGCGCGGCCAGGTGGTCCTTGCGATCGACGTTCTCCATCGCCTGGACGGCGCATCCGGCCGGACCGTGGTGGACGATCGCCGCATCGATGATGAATCCGGTCACGCCCAGGGCGCAGGCAGCACTGCAGGGTGGACTGGCTGTAGCAACGGTCACGGTCCCTCGGGCCACCGCACCCCGAGCGCTCGGCCAGGTCCAGCAACGATCCGCTGTACCCGGTCACCGAGCTGAGCCTGGTCTCCCGTGAACCGCTCCCCGTGGTGTCGAGGGAGCCGCGGATGGGTCGTTCCTGGGGGAAGTGGATGGTCATGGACGCTCCTTCGACCTGGCGGCCACCGACGGAGTCGCGGCGCGGGCTTCCCACGGACGCGACGAGACGTGATCAGGACCGGTTCCGGGCGCGGGCACCGCTGCGCCGGGCAGCAGCACGGGGATACCGTCGACCACGGGATAGCGCACGCCCCGTCGTGGATTCAGCAGGTACCCGTCCTGCCAGAGCAGCGGGGTGTGGTCGACGGGATCCGCGAGGAGTGCGAGCAGCTCCGGTGCAAGGTCCGTACGGGGCTCCGAGCCGGCGGGGGTCGGTGTCCGCGGGGGAATGTCGTGGGGGGTCACGCCGGACAACGCCCCTCAGTCCAGTCCGATGGTGCTCAGCTCGTCCAGCAGCGCGACCGCGAACGTTCCGGTCCCGCGCGTCGTGGCACCGGCCCGCTCACCGGCCAGCGCGAGCACGGCCGAGGCGGACGCCGTGGCGCGCAGCGGGTCGTCGAGCACGCCGACATACGCGGCGATCAGGGCCCCCAGCGAGCAACCCACACCGGTCACCTTGGTCATCAGAGGGTGTCCGCCGGGGACCTCGTACACGGTCGTACCGTCCGTGACGTAGTCGACGACGCCGCTGACGGCGACCACGGCGCCGGTCCTCTGGGCCAGTTCGATCGCGAGCGGCAGCGCGTCGGCGGAGTCCGCCGTCGAATCGGGTCCCTTGGCGCCCCCCGCCGCACCGGCGAGCCCGAGGATCTCCGAGGCGTTCCCACGGATCACCGTCGGCTCATGGGCCAGCAGGTCCGCCGACACCTCGTCGCGCAGGGAGAGGCCCGCACCCACGGCCACCGGGTCCAGGACCCACCGTGTGCCGGCCTCCTGGGCGGCCTTGGCCGCGTACCGGAAGACGTCGGCGCTCTCGGTGGTGACCGTGCCGACGTTGAGCAGGACGCCGTCCGCCACGGGCGCGAAGGAACCGACCTCCTCCAGCGCCGACACCATCGCCGGCACGGCACCTGCTGCCAGCAGCACGTTGGCATTGAGCGGCGCGGCGACGAAGTTCGTCACGGCGTGCACGAGGGGCGAACGTCGGCGCACCTCGGCGACGTCCGCGGCGATGCGCTCGTCCGGCCAGGTGTAGGAAATGCGGGTCATCGGTACCACTCCTGTCAGCAGGATTGCTCTCGGGGAGGATGGTTCCGCCGGGTCGGCTGGGCTCAGGGCTTGACGAAGGACAGGGCCAGCTGATCGGGAACCTCGCGGGTGCCGTCCTCCAGCACCCGCACCAGCCGCAGCCAGG